>Ga0066378_10000039_pt1 | contig 48645 bp, 45 predicted proteins | sample Knorr_S23_td_DCM_FD_70947 | JGI IMG/M metagenome (GOLD analysis project Ga0066378, IMG submission 70947) | Marine microbial communities from Southern Atlantic Ocean transect - Knorr_S23_td_DCM_ad_71m_LV_A | ecosystem: Environmental > Aquatic > Marine > Oceanic | place: Southern Atlantic ocean...
TCCACCTCACCGGTCTCCCGGTTCGGATTGATGTTCCTCTCGTCACGCTTGCGGACGGCGCCGCGCACACAGAGGACATCCTCAGGAGCGAGCTTCAGGTCCCCCGCCACCTCCTCTGCGAGGACGATCTGTGTCACGCCATAGCGGTCCCTCAGGTCGAGAAAGTAGATGCCACCGTGGTCACGTCGAGCTGCGACCCAGCCGTTCAAGACGACCTGTGACCCCTCATCGCTCGCTCGCAGCGCCCCGCAAGTGTGCGTCCGCTGCCACCCTGCACGCCCACTCATGAGCGCAGTCCCATCGGCTCGGAGGCCGCGTCTCTGATCACTATCACGCAGACATCATGCCACGCTGCGCGGCACATGAAAGCAGAGCCTCTCCCTTGTGAGGAGAAGCTCAACGTGATCTGCGGCTGTGCAAGCGAATACGCGCGAGGGCGCGCTGCAAGGAGGCGCGAGCGCGCGCCATGTCGACATCGTCCTGCTTCGCGGCAGCGCGTGACATGCTGAGGCGCTCGCGCGCGCGGGCCTCGGCCTGGCGAGCGCGCTCTTCGTCGATCTCGGTCCAGGGCTCACCCGCCGCGGTCAAGACACGGACAGTGTCCCCGCGAACCTCAGCGAAGCCGCCCGCGACGAAGAGGCTCTGCTCTCCAGCGGAGGTCTTGTATGTCAGCTCGCCCGGCTCGAGGGCGGTGACCATCCCGGCGTGCTTAGGGAAGATCCCCATGCCGCCGTCCGAGGCCGTCACGCCCACAGACTCGACCGCTTCGTCGAGGATCACGCGCTCAGGCGTGATGACTCTCAAGGTCAGGCCGGCCATCCCTCAGGACATCTCCTGGGCGCGCTCGACGACGTCGTCGATCCCGCCGACCATGTAGAAGGCCTGCTCGGGGAGGTCATCGTGCTTGCCCTCGATGATCTCCTTGAAGGAGCGCACCGTCTCCTCCCGCGGGACAAAGATCCCCGGAGTGCCGGTGAACTGCTCTGCGACGAAGAAGGGCTGCGCGAGGAAGCGCTGCATGCGGCGCGCGCGCGCGACGACTTGGCGATCCTCCTCTGCGAGCTCCTCGACGCCGAGGATAGCGATGATGTCCTTGAGGTCGTTGTAGCGCTGAAGGATTCGCTGCGCCTCTCGGGCGACGAAGTAGTGCTCCTCACCGACGACCTGGGGATCAAGCATCCGAGAGGTCGACTTAAGCGGGTCAACCGCAGGATAGATGCCGAGCTCGGCGATCGAACGCTCGAGGATGATCGTCGAGTCGAGGTGGGCGAAGGTAGCGACCGGCGCCGGGTCCGTAATGTCGTCAGCGGGGACGTACACGGCCTGCATCGAGGTCACTGAGCCGTCCTTGGTCGAGGTGATGCGCTCTTGGAGGGCGCCCATCTCGCTGGCCATGGTCGGCTGATAGCCCACCGCAGAGGGCATCCGGCCGAGGAGCGCGGAGACCTCAGAGCCCGCCTGGACGAAGCGGAAGATGTTGTCCACGAAGAGGAGGACGTCCTGGCCCTTCTCATCGCGGAAGTACTCAGCCATCGTGAGGCCGGAGAGCGCCACGCGCAGACGTGACCCCGGGGGCTCGTTCATTTGACCGAAGACCAAGACCGCGTTGTCGATGACGCTCGCGTCCTTGCCCTCAGGGGTCTTGTAGGTCGCCTCTGTCATCTCGAGCCAGAGGTCGTTCCCTTCACGGGTCCGCTCGCCGACGCCGCAGAAGACGCTGAAGCCGCCCTTCTCGACCGCAGTGATTCGGATCAGCTCTTGAATGAGGACCGTCTTACCGACACCTGCACCCCCGAAGAGGCCGATCTTCCCGCCCTTCGCGAAGGGGCAGAGGAGGTCGACGACCTTGATGCCTGTCTCGAAGACCTCACTGATCGCCTCCTGGTCTTCGAAGGCCGGCGCGGGGCGGTGGATCGGCCAAGTGTCCGTAGCGGCCATCTCTCCCCTAGCGACTGTGTCGAGGGGCTGACCGAGCAGGTTGAAGATCCGGCCTTTGGTCGCCTCACCGACGGGGACGCTGATGGCGTCTCCGGTGTCGATGGTCTCCATGCCGCGGCGGCAGCCGTCGGTCGTGGACATTGCGACGCAGCGCGCGATGTCGTTGCCGAGGTGCTGGGCGACCTCAAGGACGATGGAGATGCCAGCGGCCTCATCTGTGACGGTGAGCGCGTTGTAGATCGGCGGGAGAGCGCCGGTCGGGAAGCGCACGTCGACGACGGGGCCAAAGATCTGAGCGACAGAGCCTGTGTTGGTGGCAGTCATGGCTTGGTGGGTTGACGAAGTCTGGTTCTCGTAACTGTGTTCTTGTGTGAGCGCTTATCAGCGCAGGGCCTCGGCACCGCCGACGATGTCGAGCAGGTCCTTGGTGACGTTCTCCTGCCGGAGCCGGTTGTAGCGACCCTTCAGCATTTTGATCATGTCGCTCGCCGCGTCCGTCGCGTTCTTCATCGACATCCGGCGGCTGGCGTATTCGCTCGTGAGCGCCTCGAGCAGGGCGTTGTAGACGCGCACCTCGAGGTAGCGCGGGATCAACGACTCGAAGATGGTCTCAGCGTCAGGCTCGAGGATCAGGTCCCCGCCCCTCTGCTCTTCGCCTTCATCCCCGCCAGCCTCGAGCGGCAGCAGCTGCACCGCCGTAGGGGTGTAGCGCACCATCGACTGGAAGGCTGTGTAGTAGATGTAGACGTCAGCGTAGTCGCCGGAGAGGAAGGCCTCGACGAGGGTCTGAGCCGTGCGGGCCGCCTGACCGAAGTCCACAGACTCCAGCGGCGGGTCGACGATGAAGCGCTCGACGTTGTATCCACGCCCGTTGAGGTACGAGTAGCCCTTCTTCCCATAGACGAAGAAGTCGACATCGCTCGCCTCTCGCTCGCTCATCCAAGCCTCTAGGTCAGAGAAGAGGTTGGAGTTGTAGGCCCCGCAGAGACCGCGATCTGAGGTGACGAGGAGCACGCCAGTCTTAGAGCCGGCGCCCTTCCTGAAGAGCGGCTTGTCCTGAACCTCATCCCCCAAGACGCCAGCGAGGTGCGAGACGAGCCCGGCGATCTCCTCGGTGTAAGGCCTCGAAGCGATCGCGCGGTCCTGGAAGCGACGGAGCTTAGTCGTCGCGACCATCTCCATAGCCCGCGTGATCTGCTGGATGTTGCCGACGGAGGTGATCCGAAGGCGGAGTTCCTTGACTGACGCCATCGAGTCCTCAGCCCATCTGGGCGATCACCGCTTGGATGCACTCATCGAGGGTCGCCTTCGCCTCATCGGAGAGCTTCTTGGTCTCCATGATGCTCTGCGCGACCTCAGGCTTGGTGTCGCGCATGTACTCAAGGAACTCGCGCTCGAACTCGATGATGCGGCCGGTCTCCAGCTCATCCAAGCCGCCAGAGGTGCCGGCGTAGATGACCATGATTTGATCAGCGACCTCGACCGGGGCGTACTGGCCCTGCTTCAAGATCTCCACGAGCTTCTCACCGCGGGTCAGGGTGTCCTGAGTGGCCTTATCGAGGTCCGAACCGAACTGCGCAAAGGCCTGAAGCTCACGATACTGAGCGAGGTTGATGCGCAGGCCACCAGCCGTCTTCTTCATCGCGGGGATCTGGGCTGCACCACCGACCCTCGAGACGGAGATACCGACGTTTACACCAGGTCGGACCCCTGAGTTGAACAGGCTCGCCTCGAGGAAGATCTGACCGTCGGTGATCGAGATCACGTTGGTCGGGATGTACGCAGAGACGTCACCTTCCTGGGTCTCGACGACCGGTAGCGCGGTGATCGAACCGCCGCCCTTCTCGAAGCGGGGGTTGATGTTCGGCGCGTCATCAGAGAGCTTTGCCGCGCGCTCAAGCAGGCGGCTGTGCAGGTTGAACACGTCGCCGGGGAAGGCCTCACGTCCCGGGGGCCGGCGCAGCAGCAGCATGACTTGTCGATAAGCCAGCGCCTGCTTGTAGAGGTCGTCGTACATGATGACCACGTGGCGTCCAGCGTCGCGGAAGCGCTCTCCCATCGCACAGCCACCGTAGGCCGCGAGATACTGCATGGAGGCCTCGTCGATAGCGGAGGCCGAGACGACGATCGTGTAGGGCATCGCGCCCGCCTGCTCGAGACGGTTCACGACGTCGACGACCGTGGACTGCTTCTGACCCATCGCGACATAGATGCAGATGACCTGCTCGGGGTTGGTGGGGTCCCCACCGCCGGTAGTCTTCTGGTTGATGATCGTGTCGATGAGGAGCGCGGTCTTGCCGGTCTGGCGGTCGCCGATGATGAGCTCACGCTGGCCTCGACCGATCGGGATCATCGCGTCGATCGCCTTGATCCCGGTCTGCAAGGGCTCATCCACAGGCTGGCGCTCAACGACCGAGGGAGCGGGCTGCTCGATCGGGCGGAGGTCATCCTCCGTCACGGAGAGCGGGCCCTTGCCATCGATCGGGTCACCGAGCGCGTTCACAACGCGTCCGAGGAGCGCGTCCCCGGTAGGAACCGAGATGATCCGCCCAGTAGAGCGCACCTCGTCCCCCTCTTTGACCGCTGTAGAGTCCCCGAGGAGCACGCAGCCGACGTTGTCCTCTTCGAGGTTCAGCGCGACGCCGCGGACGCCGTTACCGAACTCGACGAGCTCGTTCATCATGCAGTCATCGAGGCCGTAGACACGCGCGACGCCGTCACCAGCGCTCAGCACGGTGCCCACGCTCTGCAGCTTGGTCTCACCTTTGTAGTTCTCGATCTCTGCCTTGAGGATCGAAGTGACTTCTGCGGGTCGAAGGTCCATTTGATTGGTTCCTGGTGTTTGGAGTGGCTCTTGGCTCACCCTGCGCCGAGGCGCGCTTCTCTGAGCTTGCGGCTGAGGCCGTCGAGGCGACCCTGCACCGAGTTGTCGATCATGCGGTTGTCCACAAACACGCGGACACCGCCTACGAGGCCGGGATCGACCTCGTTCCTGAGGTAGACCTCTTTGCCGAGTTCGCGGCCCATAGCGGCAGCGAGCTCATCTAGCTGTGCGGGCTCTAGCGGACGCGCGCTCTCGACGCGGCCCTCCGTAGCCCCGCGATGCTCCAACAAGCGCAGCCTGAAGGCGTCGCCTGCCTCTAGGAGCACCTCAATCCGACCCTTCTCAAAGAGGAGCCGGACGAAGTCTCCGAGGAGCTCGTTCATGTCGGAGAGGACCTTCTCGAGTCGAGAGATCTTCTCCTCGTCCGTGACGCTCGCGTCAGCGAGGTAAGCCGCGACGTCGGGGTCAGAGACCTCGCCCGCCAGGCGGCGGACGTCTGCCTCCATTGCGTCGAGGACGCCCCGCTCCAGCGCGAGCTGGAACAGCGCCTCAACATAGCGGGTGGTGACGGTGCTAAGCCTCACGCATCCGCTCCCTTCGTCGCGCTCACGACGTCTGCCGCGAGGCGCCTGTCGTCATCGCTGTCCGCCTTACGGCCGAGGACCTGCCCAGCCGCGCCGACCGCGAGGTCCACGACCTCGTCTCGGATCGCGACCAGGGCTTTTTCCCGCTCAGCTTCGATGTCTGCGCGAGCGCGCTCGATCATGGCCTCCGCCTCTTTGCGGGCAGTGTCTATGATCTCGCGCTCACGCCCCTCAGCGCGCTCGCGCGCCTCTGAGAGCATCTCAGCCGCGGAGGCCTGCGCCTCGCCGAGCTTGATCTCGACCTCTGCGCGGGCCTCTTGGGCCTCCTTGCTAGCCTTCTCAGCAGCGTGGATCGACTCGTTGGCGCGCTCGTCACGCTCTTCTAGAGCGCGAGTGATCGGCCCCATGACCATCTTCCATGCGAAGGGAAGAGACAGGAGGAAGATCACCCACGTCCAGAGCATGTTCCCGCCCTGGTGGAGATCCAGCGGGTTGAACCCGCCGCCCTCACCAGGAGCGAAGAGGAGCAAGTACTGCATGTTCATGCCTCCGATTCAGGTGCGCCAAGCGTGCGCGCGCGCAGGCCATGAGCCAGCGCGCACCCACAGAGTGGCTCAACCGAGGGCGATCAGCAGGGTGACGACGACGCCGAAGAGGGAGACACCCTCGATCAGCGCGGCGAGGATGATGGAGCCGCCGCGGATGTCGCCGGCAGCCTCGGGCTGACGGGCGATGCCCTCGTTGGCGGAGGCGCCGATGCGGCCGATGCCGCTAGCGGCGCCGATCGCGACGAGGCCTGCGCCGATGCCGGCGCCCAACTTGGCGAGTTCAGTGCTCTGCGCAGCGGTTTCCTGGAGAATGCTCATAGCTTGTTTTCCTTATTAGTGAAGTTTGAGGATTCAGTTGGTTCGTGCCCCGGTCTGAGAACAGCCTCAGTGCTCGGGGTGTACGGATGAGTGGACGAAGAGGACCGAGAGCTGCGTGAAGATGAACGCTTGGAGCATCGCCACGAAGAACTCGATGATCATGATGAACACGGCGAAGCCGAGCGCCACGGGAGAGGACGCCCAGCCGACACCGGGTCCGAACTGTTGAGCGAAGAAGAAGATCAGCCCCATGAAGGAGAGGACCACAAGGTGTCCCCCGCTCATGTTCGCGAACAGCCTGATCATGAGCGCGAAGGGCTTGATGAAGAGCCCAACCACCTCAACCACAAACATCAGCGGCCAGAGGGCGCCAGGGACGTGAGGGACGAGGTTCTTCCAAAACGCTAGCGGGCCTTGCGCGGCCATCCCGCAGCCGATCATCGCCGCGAAGGTCACGACAGCGAGGCCGCCTGTGACGAAGATGTTCGCTGTGGCTGTCGCCGAGCCGGGGACCAGCCCCAGCAGGTTCATGAACAGGATGAAGAAGAAGATGGTGAGGAAGAGCGGCAAGAAGCGCTGACCGGTCTCTCGCCCCATCACGGGGTAGACAACATCATCTCTCAACCAAGCCGCGAAGCCTGCAAAGACACGGCTCAGATAGTCGCCCTTGCCGGTGCGTATGTACTTAGCGACCCCTGAGAAGAGGATCAGGAGGAGGGCAGCCGCAGCGATCTGGAAGAGCTGAAGATTCGTCATCACCAGCTGGTTCCCTGCCCATCGGGGGTCCATGTCAAAGAAGCTGAAGCTCTCAGGCAGTTGAATGACGGCGACATAGGCCATGTGGGCCATATGCTCCTCCATTGTCTCCCCCTCGTGCGGCTCCTCGTGGGGATCGACCCACAGCGGCTCCGGGTTCAAGTGCGCATGCAGCAGCAAAAAGGGGTTGTCACCCTCATGATGCATGATGTGCCCGGACGCGAACCAGACGGGGAGCGCGATCGCGACGACCGCGAGGATCGGGCGCAGGAAGTTCATGCTTGTCCCTCATCTAGGGCTATGGGGGCGCGCTGCGCGCCAAACTTCATGAGGTCCATGACGCCGGCCATCATGACAGAGAAGGCCGAGACCCCAAAGGCGAGGAGGAAAGACTTCCAGTCGCAGAGTGCCGCAGCAGCAGGGACGTACCGGAAGGCGAGCGCGCCAGTGAGCGCTGCCAGGAGCTTGAGAAAGAAGCCCACGGTGAAGGCAGAGAAGGCCCGACTGGGAGCAGTACGGATCACCTTGTGCTGCATGCCTGCGCCAGCGCTGGCCACCATCGCCCCGCAGACCGCGCCGACGATGATGCCGGAGCCCACAACACCTCCAAGGTTCCACGCGATGAGCGCGGCCCCTGCGAGGATGATGACTGTGGTGATGGTGGTGCGGAACATGAGTGTGATTGGGACGCCTCGCCCATCAGGACCCAGGCGGCGGGACCTTCTTGAGCAGCGAGAGGAAGCCTCCGCCCGAGCCTAAAAACAGGCCGATGATCAGCAGCCACGGCGAGGTGCCGAGGCGCTCATCAAGCCACCACCCGAGACCCACGAAGACAAGGATCGTCGCCCCGTAGGTCATCCCCAGCGCCGCGGCGCCGCTCTGCCGAGCGACAGATGAGAGAGGAGGCTCCTCTCTCTTAGCGCCGCTAGGCTTCGGCGTTTTGCTGGGGTCAACCATGTGGGCTCCTCGTCTTGACGCCGTCTCGAGAACGCGCTCGGCTCGACGCCCGGATGGGGGCTCAAGGATGGCCATCGGAGGCCGCTTTCTGAAAGATTACCGGTCCGTTTCTTTCCTCTCTGGAGAGGCCTTAACGAACCATGAGGGCAAACATGGTAGGGACAGCGCACCAGCGGTCAACGCACAAGCGAGGAAAATGGCAAAAGGAATTTCCGAGCCGAATCAAGGCTCGCAGAGGCCCATTCACGACCCTAGAATCTTCGCCTCGAATTCAGGCCGCTCCAGCGCGCCTGACCCTCCATAACCCTGAACAACCACCCGGAGCGCAGCCGTGGAACGCACCCTCGTCCTCTGCAAGCCCGACGCCGTCCAACGCGGCCTCGTCGGCACCATCCTCAACCGCTTTGAGCAAAAGGGCCTCAAGCTCGTCGGCCTCAAGATGCGGAAGTTCCCTGATGAGGTCATCAAGCAGCACTACTCAGTTCACGCTGACAAGCCCTTCTACGGCGCCCTGGTCGGATTCATGACCAGCGGCCCTGTCGTAGCCGTAGCCCTAGAAGGCAAGGACGCCATCAACTGCGTCCGCGGACTCATGGGAAAGACCAACTCCGCCGAAGCAGCCCCTGGGACCATCCGCGGTGACTTCGGACTCTCCTTCTCGAACAACCTCGTTCACGGCTCTGACGGCCCTGAGTCCTCCGCGACGGAGCTCGCCCTGTTCTTCTCAGAGGATGGCGATCTCATCGACTGGACCCCGGACATGACCGCTTGGGTCTACTCAGACGAAGAGCTCAGCTGAACCTCAATCACCGACAGATCGGCGAGCTCATTGAAGAGCTCGCCCCGCTCCTGAAGGGGGCCACCCTCCGCGACGTGGAGGCACGCCCCCCCAAGGACGCCGTCTTGGCCCTCGTACCGAGGGCTGGCGGTCCAGAGGTCCCGATCCTCCGTGTCTATCTCTCATGCCAAGCTGACACGGGGCGACTCCACCTCCAGCACGGACGCCTGCAGCGTCACACCGGGCCAGAGGGCCCCTTCTATAAGCGCCTCCAGGCTGAGCTCGCCGGCGCAGAGCTCCGGAGGTTGCAGCAAGTACGAGGGGACCGGATGGCGCTCTTCGAGTTCCAAGCGGAGGGGGGTCGCCGCGCACTGCTCCTCGAGCTGACGGGAAGACACGCCAACATGGTCCTCTTAGGTAAGGGTGACGAGGTCTTGGACGTCCTCGTGCCTGCCCCCAAGAAGCGCCAGCACACCAGGCTCGTAGTCGGAGAGAGCTGGGCTCCACCCCCTGGCAGCCCCCCCTCCGGTGACCTCCCCAACCTCGAAGACTCCCTCCCAGAGCCTGATGAGCTGCCGCTCTCCGTTCAGCGCGGACACGAGCACCGCGCGCCACTCTCATACCTCGTCGAGATGGCGTTGGCGCCGGTCGCTGCCGCTGACGCTGCAGACACGCTGCGCAGAGACCTCTTGCGGCGCTTGGAGCGACGAAGAGCTAGGACCCAGAGCGCACTCCATGGGCTCAAGCGGCGTGAGGAGGCTGCCGCGGGGGCTGAACGCGTGAAACAGGACGGCGAGCTCCTGAAGGCAGCTCAAGGGCAGGTGCCGCGCGGCGCAGAGTTTGTTGACCTCGCCGACTACTTCGATGAAGAGGCCAAGACTCGAAGGATCCAGCTCGACCGAAAGCTCACGGCAGGTGAGAACGCTGAGAAGTACTTCATCCGTTACAAGAAGCTCCTGCGCTCTGCGGATGGGATCGAGGCAGAGCGCGCACGCCAAGAGGGCAAGCACGCCGCGCTCCTGGAGCTGATCGAGCGACTCGAGCGTGGCGAGGAAGACCCGGCCGAGATCGAGCGTGGCGCTGTAGAGGCCGGGCTCCTCGAGGTTCGCCAGGAGGGCGACGAACGCAAGCGCAAGGCCCCGACGAAGCGACTCCCCTACAAGGTCTTCAGCGCTGCTAAGGGCTCCGAGATTCGAGTCGGCCGCAGCGCCAGGGACAATGACGCGCTGACCTTCCGCAACGCCAAGGGCAACGACCTCTGGCTGCACACAGCTGACACCCCGGGCAGCCACGTGGTGCTTTGCTTAACAGGCAAGGGAGACCCGGACCCTGAAGAGCTCCTCGACGCGGCGACCCTCGCGGTCCACTTCTCCCCCCTCAAGGAGGCCTCTCGCGCCGACGTGCACACCGCGCGAATAAAAGAGGTGAAGAAGCCCCGTGGCGCGAAGCCTGGGCTGGTGACCCTCTCTGGCGGAAAAACAGTCCACGTGCGTATGCAACCTGCCCGCCTCCAACGACTACTGTCCCGTGAGGCGCCTCCCCCAGGGAGCTCAGGCACCTAGAGGATGCCAGCCCTTACAATCTCCACCATGCGATCACTCCTCCCCCTCCTCCTCCTCGCTGCCGGCGCCTGTCAGACCAATGACATGAGCGATGATGAGCGCGAGCGCTTCTTGGATATCCACGTCGAGTCGGCTGGCGCCTACCTATCTATGGGTGACTACGGCCGAGCAGTGGACCAAGCCCTACGAGGCCTAGAGCTGGACCCTGACCACTTCCGCCTGCGCCTGTACCTAGCCAGGGGCTTGCAGAAGACAGGTCGCACTGAGGACGTCCTCCGCGCTGAGCAGGTCTTCCGCAGCATGGACCGGAGCGAGGACTACCGCGTCGCCCTCGGCCTCGGAGAGACGATAGAGCGACGCGGGCTCGCCCAGTCCGAGGCCGCTGCGCTGGTCCGCACAGGTCAGCGCTTCACTGAGCACCCTGACCCGGAGGAGCGCGCCGACGAGCTGGACCAAGAGGCTACAGGCGCATGGCGTGAAGCCATCGGGCTCTACAAAGAGGCGCTGTCCTTAGCGCCTGCCGACGCGGAGGTCCTGAACGGCTTGGTTCGTGCGCACACGCTCCTGGAGGAGAACGCGGAGGCCCTCGCCTGGGGCGAGAAGGTCATTGAGGTCACTACCAATGATCGCGACTGGTGGACTCAAGCCCTCAAGAGGCCTGGGATGAGCCCCCGTGAAGAGGAGGCTTGCCGTCGCAGCATCGAGCTGCTTGACCGCCTCGAGACCTCCGTGCACCTCAACAGCTACAGCATCCTCGCTGCGAGCAAGGACTTCGAACCGGCCCTCGCGCACCTCGACAGCGCTGCAGAGCTAGACCCTACGGACAGCACCATCCACAGCCGCCGCGCTGAGCTCCTGCTGGAGCTCGGCAGGCACGAGGAGGCCATGAGCTCCATCGACGCGTTCCTCAGCAGGACGGACGCTGGCTTCGAGTCGCGCGATGTGAAGCGGGCCTTTCAGCTCCGGGCAGCATGTGAGGCTGCCCTCGCTGCGAAGCAGGGCTAGCCCTCAGTCCTCCCAAACGCCCAGCGGGCTCGGAGACCAGACCATCTCCTGCTCTTTGCCTGCGGCGTCGATGAGGCTCAGCCGGATCGGCTCCGAGGGAGCGCGACTCATCAAGGCCTGAGTGATGTCCTCGGGGCCATCGATCGGTCCACCGTTTATCGCGAGGAGCACATCCCCTCTCCGAACCCCGAGCTCGTCTGCGATGCTCCCAGGCAAGATCCGCATCACGAGCACGCTCCCTGCGCGACCAGCCGACTTGAGCTCCTCTGGGCCCAGGTTTCGGCACTCCACACCGAGGACATCGGTCCTTGGCCCAGCATCAACAGGGGCAGACTGAGCTTCAGCTCCCTTAGGCACACCAAAGCGCATCCGCAGGCCTTCTAGGCCGGGAAACTCGCTCTCCAGCTCGGGGTGAGCCTTCAAGAGCTCTTCGATGCTCTCCGCCTCCCACTGCCGCTCATCCTCCCCGTCTGCGCCTCGCCGATGGGTCCGAACCCTCAAACCCTCAGGCCCCAACTCAAAGCTGAAGGACCGCTGCTCTAGTCCGCGACCTGGCGCAGCGCCCGGCGCGAAGCCCTGCTGCATCTGTCGATGCAGTTGATCCAAGCGGCTCTGCAGATTCCGCTCGATCTCCTCAGGGGTCATTCCCAGCCTCTGAAATGGAGACCCGCGGAACCAGTCGAGGCCGCTGCCAAAACCCCAGGGGTCTGCTGCAGGCGCTGGCCGACGCTCCAGCTCTCGCAGCGCCATGCGCGCTGTCCACGCCAACTCCCCCGCTTGAAGGTCAGCCGCCCAGCTTTGGATGCTTTGGTAGACGCTGTCATCCTGCATGCCGGCGTCGACGATGGCCTCAAAGGCAGCCATGCGAAGGTCGAGGTCACCCTCAGAGAGACGCGCGGCCCAGAGCTCGGCGTCAAACTCCCCCGGCGGGACCTCGGTGACTGCCTCACACTCGACCGCCTCCAAGGGCACGGGCTGCGTGGGTGACCCTGCGTCATCCTGTGTGCTGCTCGCGAGGACGCTCGCAAAGGGGAGCAAGAGAGAGACGGTGAGCTTCATCATGCGGAGTTCCTCCAAAGAGTCTGAGTGGGGACGATCAAGGCCATAGCCTCGAGCAGATCAGCGGATGGTGCGGTTGCCAGCGAGGCTCGCGGGCCCCTCACGAAGAGGGCGCGTGGGCAGACTGACTGTGCCAGCCCCTTCGACGGCCTCAGCGCTCTCGCTGAAGGCGACCTCGTCAGGGTTGAGCGGGCGCAGGGGCGAGGCCAAGCTCGGCTCTAGCGGCGCCTCCTCTTCCTCCATGACCAGCTCCAAAGGGGCGGGAGCTTCAGTCGTCAGCGGAGCGTCTGGGCCCTCTGCCCAGAGGAAGAGTCCTAGCCCGGCGAGGAGAGCGGCTGCCGCGAGCCTCCTCATTCGCCGAACAGGCGCAAGCCGTACAGGGCCGCCCTGGATTCGGCCTTCTGCGACGAGAGCTTCGCGCACATCAGGCCAGAGACCAGGCGCGCCTGCCTTAGCGCTCAGGCCTTGGAGCGCTTGTCGAGCGCGGCGTAAGGAGTCGAGCTCCGCGCTGCACTTCGGACACCCTGCAAGGTGGGCTTCGAGGGCTCGCACAGCGGAGGCCTGCTCCCCGTCTTGGTGGAGCTCTCCACCGACGAACAGGGGCAGGTCCGCGCGAACCACTTCACATGACAGGGGTCTCTCAGGCTTCATCACTTACTGATTGTCCTCCACATCTGTGGGCTCTACGGAGGAGTCTTGAGGGGTGTTAGAAAATCTCCCAGAGTCTCCGCCGCCAGCGAGGGCCGCGCGCTCACGGCGCTCCCACTCCTCTTGAAACAACTTCCTGCCACGGTGCAAACGCCAACGAACAGTCACGTTCGTCGCGCCGACGATGTCTGCTATCTCAGCGCAGGAGAGCCCCTCGAGCTCCCGCAACACCAAGACCGACTGAAAGTGCGGGGCGAGAGCCTCGAGACAGCGATGCACCTCGTCCACGGTCTCTTCGCGTTCGAGCCCAGCGCTAGGATCTTCCACCCGCTGGTCGACCAACTCAGGGGCTTGCGACTCTTCGTCTTCAAGGGCCCCACCCTTGGCGATGACGCGGCGCTTGCGCAGGTGGTCGATCGCTAGGTTTGTGACGATCCTGTGCAACCAAGTCGAGAATGCGTAGCCGAAGTCGAAGCGCTCTAGGCTCCTGAAGACCCGGAGGAAGGCCTCTTGCGCGACGTCGCGCGCGTCCTCTTCGTTAGCGATCAGGCTACGAGCGACGCGGTAAGCGCGGACCTCATAGCTGCGCACAAGCCACGCGAAGGCCTCTTCCTCCCCGGCCTGCGCGCGTCGAATCCAAGCCTCCTCTTCGGCCCGACGGCGAACGCGCTCCTCCACCTGCCCCACGGAGGGGTCCGGGGAAGGGCTCTTTCTCCCGCTCGTATCACGTCTGTCCGTGACGGGGGGCGTCTCAGGGGCTTTTTCGTCCATGGCACCGGCGCTAAGTGAGCATACGACACCTAGGAGCGGGCGTTGGCGCTGATTCCGAACTGCCTAGGGAGTGGCTGCCCCAGACTCGGGGAAGCGCCCTGGCACCGCCGCGAGGTGCCGATACTTTGCCCTGCGCCGCTTCAAGAGCTCCGCCTTAGGGATCTCCTTCAAGAGCTTGAGCTCTTCGAGGAGCACTCGTCGCATGCTGTCGATCGCTCGCTGGCGGTCGCGATGGGCGCCGCCGCTCGGCTCTTTGATCACGCCGTCGACGACCCCGAGCTCCATCAGGTCAGGGGCAGTGAGCCGCAGCGCGCTGGCCGCGTCTGGGGTGCGCTCACCATCCTTCCAGAGGATCGCAGCACAACCCTCGGGGCTGATCACAGAGTAGTACGAATACTCCATCATCAACACCCGGTCGCCCACGCCGATCCCGAGCGCGCCGCCCGAGCCGCCCTCGCCGATGACGATGGCCAGGATGGGCACCTCTAGGCTGAACATGCCCAAGATGTTCTCAGCGATCGCTCCCGCTTGACCACGCTCCTCAGCGCCGATGCCGGGGTATGCGCCAGGGGTGTTGATGAGAGAGACGATGGGCAAGCCCATGCGCGCCGCGAGCTGCATCTTCCGCAGCGCCTTGCGATAGCCCTCAGGGTGAGCGCAGCCGAAATTGCACGCGAGCCGCTCCTTCATGGTGCGCCCCTTGCGGTGACCGACGAGGAGGAATCGCTGATCTTCGACCTGGGCGAAGCCCGTGACGATCGCGCGGTCGTCACCGAAGGACCTGTCGCCGTGCAGCTCGAAGAAGTCGTCCATAGCGCCTGCGATGTAGTCGCTCGCCACCGGGCGCTCAGGGTGCCTCGCCACGTTGACCCGGTCCCAGGGGCTCAGATCGGCGTAGGCAGCGTCGATCGACTCCTCGATGCGCGCCCGCAAGGCAGCGATCTCCGCAGAGGCGTCCAAGTTGTTGCGGTCCGAGAGCTCTTCGAACTCTCTCAGCTGCTCCTCGAGCTCTTGGATGGGCTTCTCGAAGGCCATCGGGCCTCCGGCGCCCTCCTTGGGCTTCTCTTCTCGGTCGCTCAAACTGAAGGGGCTCCTGTTCTGCGCGCGAAGGCAGAGCCCGCGCGAGGCCCCATACTCCTCTGCCCCAACGGGAGGCGCAAGGAGAAAGGACCGTAGCTACGGGGAGGATTCCCTCGCTCGGCTTGGTAGCATCCCACCTCAACCTCTCCTCTTAACACCTCTGCATCACAACCGTGGACACCGCAACAGCCACCCTGCCCAACGCATGGCGCGTCGAGGTCTTCCGTCGCCCCTCCGTCGATGACCCGGAGGCCAACCACCTCCTCGGAGCCGTCCAAGAGCTCGGCGTCGAATCCCTCCAAGGGGCGCGCGTCGGTCATGGCTACCTCCTCCCCCCCGCATTGAGCCGGGAGGCAGCGACCCAAATCGCGACCGAGCTGCTCTCCGATCCCGTGCTCGACGAGTTCACTCTCTACGAGCCGGAGGAGCTCCCTGCCCCCAGCAGCGCAGCGCGCCGTGTCCTCGTCGCCAAGAAGGCCGGCGTCATGGACCCAGTGGCCCTCACCATTGCGCGCGGCCTCAAGCGCACGGGGCTAGGAGGCTCCGCCTCTGACGCGCACATCTCCACCTTCACGGCATACGAGCTCATGGGCGAGCTCAGCGACGAAGACACCGCTCTCATCGCTCGCCGGGCTCTCGGCAACGAGACCATCGAGGACCTCCTCCTCGACTCAGAGGCGCTCCCCTATGGCCCGCCTGCAGAGGGCAGCATGCACGGTCGCGTCGAGGTCCCCATCCTCGAAGCCGACGACGAGGCCCTGATGAAGCTCAGCACAGAGGGCTGCCTCTCCCTCAACCTCGTCGAGATGCACGCGATCCAAGCGCACTACCGCGAGGCGGGGCGCGAACCCACAGCGTGCGAGCTTGAGACCATCGCCCAGACCTGGAGCGAGCACTGCAAGCACAAGACTTTCGCCGGCGTCATCGAGATGGACGGCGAGCGAATCGACAACCTGCTCAAGACCACCATCAAGCGCGCCACCGATGAGCTGGACAAGCCGTGGTGCATCAGCGTCTTCCACGACAACGCCGGGATCATCGAGTTCGACCCGGCCTCAGGCTGGGACCTCTGCTTCAAGGTCGAGACGCACAATCACCCGAGCGCCATCGACCCCTACGGCGGGGCTGGCACAGGGATCGGCGGCGTCATCCGCGACATCTTGGGAGTCGGGCTGGGCGCTAAGCCGATCGCCAACACAGACAGCTTCTTCGTCGGCCCCTTGGACATGCCCCGCGAGGACCTCCCCAAGGGCTCGATGCACCCGCGGCGCATCCTCCGAGGCGTCGTCGCAGGCGTCCGGGACTACGGAAACCGCATGGGCATCCCCACCGTCTCCGGCGGAGTCTGGGTGCACCCTCGCTATGTCGGAAACCCCCTCGTATACGCAGGAACGGTCGGGCTCATCCCGCGCTCATGCGCAGACAAAGAGGTCCGCCCCGGGGACGCGATCCTCGTCGTCGGAGGCCGCACCGGCCGCGACGGCATCCACGGCGCGACCTTCTCCTCAGCGGAGCTCACGGAGGACTCAGACGTCGTCTCCTCAGCGGCGGTACAGATCGGTGACGCGATCGCAGAGAAGCGCGTCCTAGACGGCCTGCTGCGCGCGCGCGACCTCGGGCTCTACCGCGCGGTCACAGACTGCGGCGCCGGCGGCTTCTCCTCCGCCGTCGGAGAGATGGGTGAAGAGTGCGGAGCAGAGGTCGACCTCGAGACCGCGCCCCTCAAGTACGCGGGGCTCTCGCCTGAGGAGGTCTGGATCTCCGAGGCCCAAGAGCGGATGGTCTTCGCCGTCCCGCCCGAGAAGCTCGAGGCTTGCCGCGCCGTCTTCGAAGCTGAGGACTGCGAGAGCGCTGTGATCGGCACCTTCACCGACACCGGACGCCTCGTGCTGCGCTGGCACGGTGAGGTGGTCGCCGACATGGAGATGAGCTTCTTGCATGACGGCACCCCCAAGCCGACCCGCAAGGCGGAGTGGAGCGCACCGGCGCTCCAAGACCCTGGCCTTGAGATGCCCTCGGACGCTGGCGCGGCGCTGCTCGCCTGCCTCGCGCACCCCGACGTGGCCAGCAAGGAGTGGATCGTCCGCCAGTACGACCACGAGGTGCAAGGCGCGAGCGTCGTGAAGCCCTTCGTCGGCACCCGCGCCGATGGCCCCAGCGACGCCGCTGTCCTCCGCCCTCTCGACACGACGAACGCTGGCTGCGCGATCTCCTGCGGCGCCAACCCGCGCTACGGGCTGCTCGACCCTTACCGCATGGCCTTGGCCGTGATCGATGAGGCGCTCCGGAACTCGGTGGCTTGCGGAGGAGATCCGGAGCACACCGCGATCTTAGACAACTTCTCCTGGGGCAACTGCGACAAGCCCGACCGCCTGGGCGCATTGGTCCTCGCCTCCCGGGGCTGCTACGACGCCGCGATGGCTTACAGCACGCCCTTCATCAGCGGCAAGGACAGCCTCAACAACGAGTACCGCGTCGGCGACGAGACCATCGCGATACCCCCCACCTTGCTCATCTCGGCCCTCGCCAAGGTGCAGGACGTGGGTAACGCCACGACCATGGACTTCAAGGAGCCCGGTAACTCGATCTACCTCGTCGGGCAGACCGAGGCCGAGCTCGGCGGCTCTGTCCACTTCGACCTCACCCACCCCGAGGGCGCTGGTGGCACCGTCCCTGCGCCCGAGCTCGAGACCGCGCCGCGCGCCATGCGAGCCCTCGCTGGCGCCATCTCAGCTGGCGAGGTCCGAGCCTGTCACGACCTCTCCGAGGGCGGCCTCGCGGTGGCAGCGGCAGAGTCGGCCTTCGCCGGAGACCTCGGCGCAGAGCTCGACGTCTCCTCCGTACCCCTGGGAGAGTTGCCCGAGGGCTACGATGCAGACGCGACGCGCCTGTTCTCAGAGTCCTGCACGCGCTGGCTCGTCGAGGTCTCTCCGGAGAACGAGGACGCCTTCCGCGCCCGCTTCGAGCAGACCCCGCTGACTCACATCGGCCGCGTCACGGAGGCTCCACGCCTCATCGTCCGCGGGACCGAGCACGCGACCCTCATCGACCTCTCCACGGACGAGCTCCGCGCCGCCCACCAGTCTGGCTTCCAAGGTTGACCCCATCATGTCCTCCCCCCTCGCCATCGTCACTCGCACCGCAGGCACGAACTGTGACGCCGAGACCGTCCGCGCACTCGAGCTCGCCGGCGCCCGCGTCGAGCTCATCCACATCCATCAGCTCCTCGCAGAGCCGCAGCGCCTTCAAGAGGCCAGCATGTGCGTCTTCCCCGGAGGCTTCTCCTACGGAGATGACATCGCTGCAGGCCGCGTCTACGGCCTGGAGCTCCGCGACGGGATGTACACCGAGCTCTCTAGCTTTGTCGGGAGCGGCGGGCTGGTCCTAGGCATCTGCAACGGCTTCCAAGTCCTCACGGAGTCAGGGATCCTCGACCCGCCTGCGGAGCCCACCGCCGCAGGCGGGCTCCACAGCGCTGAGGGTCGGCAGATCGCCCTGCACGCCAACGCCTCCAACCGCTTCGAGTGCCGTTGGATTGAGCTCGAAGTCGCAGACACAGCCTGCGTCTGGCTTGAAGAGGGGCAACGCATCCCCTGCCCCGCCGCCCACGCTGAGGGCCGCTTCGTGGTGCGTGACGAGAGCGTGCTAGAGCGCCTCAAGACCAGCCGCCAAGTCGCCCTGCGCTACGTCGTGCCGACAGAAGGAGACACATACCCTGCCAACCCCAACGGCGCGGTGGACCACATCGCGGGGGTCTGCGACCCGAGCGGCAGAGCGCTCGGCCTGATGCCCCATCCGGAGCGAAACGTCCTGCCCTGGAACCACCCTCAGTGGACGCGCCGAGGCGCCCGCGAGGAGGGCGAAGGCCTCGCCTTCTTCCGCCAGATGGTTCACGCCGCAGCCCCGGTGAGCGTCTGAGCTCCCTCCCCTGAAAGCAATTCACTGAAAAGGAGGGATGAACCGAGCCCTCCCGGTCGCTAACCTCGCCCTCAGAGGCAAAGGCCTCACCTCCACATTCCTCCTAAAGGAAGCCAGAAATGCGCAACACTGCCCGACTCCCCTTCCTCCTCGCCGTCGCACTGTGCACCCCCGCCTGCTTCCCCGCTCTCCTCGGAGTCGGCGCAGGCGTGGTGATCAGCCACGAGGTCCTGGAGAACAACACCTACGTCGCACAGGTCTCTGAGGGCGCCGCCCTCACCTGGGCCATCGCCAAGTCCTCGCTGACGCATCAGTCTGAAAACCCGATCATGGTGAACGACGACCTGCGCACGGCCACGGGCGACATCGGTGACGCCAAGGTGACCGTGAGCGTCGAGACCTTCGACGATGAGAGCTGCCGCTTAAAGGTCTCTGCCCGCAGCTACGGCCTCAACGACGGCCCCTCTGCCGAGGCCGCGCTTCAGCAGATCCTTACGGATCTGAACGAGGCGCGCTCCTCCTGAGCCACCCCGCACGATGCGTCGCTCAGTCAGCCTGACCAGCGGCCGCGGCGTACTCGGGCTTCTTAGCGCAAGCCCGACAGTACCCCTCTAAGCGGAGAGTGTGGCTCGTGAGGACGAAGCCACGGCTCTGAGCAGCCTCCTCTTGAAGGCGCTCGATCTCCTCGCTGCGAAACTCTTCGATCTTCCCGCAGCCAACGCAGACCAAGTGGTCGTGGTGAGCGTGACCGAGTACGTGCTCGTAGACGAGCTCTCCTCGTCCGGTATCTAGGGACTCGATGAAGCCCCCCTCTTCGAGGAGGTGCAAGGTGCGGTAGACCGTCGCGCGACTGACGGGTGGACCGTCCTGCTCCTTCAGCCATGCGTGGAGAGTGTCCGCGGTGAAGTGCTTGTGTGTCTCAAACGCGAGCTCGAAGATCCTGTCTCGCTGCGAGGTGAACTTGAGACTCTTGGTTCGGAGGTGCTCCTCGAACTTCTTTCTGATTGCAGAGTGCTTCACGAGGTGTTGTGCTTCACGAGGTGTTCGAGTCTCCCTATCCGAGGGGAACGGTGGGCTCAGCTCCCTTACCCGAGTCTAGCTTGTGCCCCATGAGCGCTGCGACGCGAGCCTTGCGCGCCTCGACCCGGCCCCCGATGTCCCGTCGGCAGAACTTCCCGCTCCAGGAGATCTTGTCATAGGCCGCGTAAGCCCGCTCCCGCGCCGTCTCCATATCATCCGCCATAGAACTCACGCAGAGGACGCGACCGCCGGAGGTCACGACCTCGCCATCCTTGGGCGCAGTGCCGGCGTGAAAGACGACCACGTCTTCCACCCCAGCGGCCTCTGCGAGGCCTGAGATCTTGTTCCCCTTGGGGTACTCGCCGGGGTAGCCATCTGCTGCAGCGATGACGCCGACCGTGAAGCGCCGATCCCACGTCGGCGGATCCATGTCCTTCAAGCTCCCCTCTGCCGACGCTAGGAGGTACGGGAGCAGGTCATCCGAGAAGCGCCGGACCAAGGCCTGCGCCTCGGGATCACCGAAGCGCACATTGTATTCGAGCACCTTAGGCCCGCTCTCTGTCAGCATGAGGCCGATGAAGAGCACTCCACGGAAGTCGATGCCCTCCCGTCGAACCGCGTGGATGCTGGGGATGACTACGCGCTGCTCGATCTGCCTTAAGACGCGGTTCCCGAGGCTCGGCGCCGGGGAGTAGACACCCATCCCGCCGGTATTCGGCCCCGTGTCACCTTCCCCGACCTGCTTGTGGTCCACGACGGGCTCAAGGATCAAGATCGCCTCACCGTCAGTGATCGCGAACACGCTGCACTCTTCTCCTTCAAGGAACTCCTCGACGACGACGCTCGCGCCAGCCTCATCACCTAGGCGACGCTCTTCCATGACCGCGTCAATAGCGCTGCAAGCCTCTTTGGCGTCCGCGCAGATGAAAACACCCTTGCCCGCAGCGAGCCCGTCCGCCTTCACAACCTGAGGCCACACCTTGCAGGCGTTGAGGAAGTCCTTCGCCTCGCCAGAGCGGTCGAAGCGCCTGTACCCGGCGGTCGGGATTCGATGCCGCTCTAAGACCTCCTTCGCATACGCCTTCGAGCCCTCCAGCTTGGCCCCGTCTGCCCCAGGCCCGAAGCAAGGGATCCCTGCCGCGCGCAGCTCATCAGCCATCCCGCCACAGAGGGGATCCTCAGGACCAATGACGACCAGCCCGATCCCCTCCTCCTTGCAGAAGCGGAGGACGCCGGCGATATCGTTCGCGGCGATGTCTAGGTTTGTAGCGACCTCCTGCGTCCCCCCGTTTCCGGGGGCGCAGAAGAGCGCCTCGCAGTCCTTGGACTGCGAAATCTTCCAGCAGAGCGCGTGTTCGCGCCCACCGCTGCCTACAACAAGGACTTTCATGATCTCAGGGTAAAAGAGGTGGGGGGAGTTGGAGACAAGTTATCGGGCTAATCACCCCATGACCACTGCATTCCTCATGGCTCCTCCCGCTATCATTACGGACTCACCGGGGAGTACCTCAGTTGGTAGAGGCGTAGCTTTGGGTGCTACGAGTCGGGGGTTCGAGTCCCCTCTCCCCGACCATCTCTAGAAGCCCATCCGCAGGCCTAGATAGGGCCCGCCGAAGACCGCATCGAGTGACGCTCCGTCTTCTGCGTGGGTGCCGTCAAGCTGAACACGCCTGTAGCCAAGGACCAGCGACCCCGCGTCGCTGAGGTCAAAGCTCAGGCGTGCGTCGAGGTCTTCTAGGCGCTGCGCCGCGTCGCCGCCGCCGGCGTCATGCAAGCCAAAGGACGCCTCATATGCCAAGCGACCGAGGCCCCCTTCTAGCTTCGCCACTGCCAGCGGGAGCGGGATCAGCTCGTTCAGCTGTCCCTCGCCGTCGCCGTCTGTACGCGCTACCTTCATCTTCAGGCCCACTCCACAGAAGCCCACGCCAAGTCCGAGCTTCAAAGGGCCAGAGCCAAGGACCTCTTGGGTCCAACGCGCTGTCATAAAGTCAGCCCCCATCACAGTCTCTACGCTGGCTGCTCGCTCGAAGGTCTCGCCCCCGAACTGCAAGTCAGTTGCGAGGGTACCTTCACCGGCGTAAGCAGCGGGCATGAACCCGAGGCTGAGGGTCCCGCCCTCTCCGCGAATGTCGAGGCGAGGGGATGTGCCTGCTCGCTCCACATCCTCGACTCCGAGCTCATCAAAGCTGGCGAGCCCCGTGAGCGAGCCCCCCTCGCCAGTGATCGAACCTCGCGCCACAGGCACGACAGCGTCAGAGCACATCTCGACGGACGGGGTCGCGCAGGCAGCGCTCAAGCTGAGCAGTGTGAGGAGCCTCTTCATGGACGTCAGACCGCGTCGCGGCGGTCACGTCCATCTCCTCGACCTGTCAGCAGGCGAGACTTGGGCAGAAGCCCTCCTTTCTAGCCCAACACCTCTCCGCGCACTCTAGAAGCCGAACTGCAGCCCGAGATAAGGGCCGCTAAAGGTCACATCTAAGCGCGCGCGCTCCGAGCCAGAGCGGCTGTCCAGCTCCATCTCCAGCCCCTGGAAGCCTAAGACCAGCTCGCCCACGTCATCAAACATGGGGAACGCTAGGTGGAAGTCCACGTCGATGATGTGCCCGCTTCCTTCATCCACCCAAACCCACAGCCCCGAGAGTGACATGTTGAAGTCGAAGGACTCGTGATCATAGAGCAGGTCTAAGGTAGGCAGCGGGAATGGCATAACAGCGGACTTACCCGTGGACTTCTCCTCCCCGGTCGGCTCTCCCGTGTCCGCATCAAGGACGACCTGATCTAGGTCGAGGTCCAGCTCCGCTACGAGGAGGCTCGCTCCGGCAGAGATCCTGAGGTCGCCATCCTGGGCGATGGGCCTTGTCCAGCGCAGCCCGTAGAGACCGAGGTGGAGGTCTGTCTGCACGTCCCCCTCGTCGAAGCGCAGCTCAACCCCTTCAAGGTTCAGGTCGTCAGCCAGGGCGCCCGTGCCCCTTGAGTCTAGGGCGTGTCCGAAGAGCTCCCAGCTGGCGCTATCACCATCCCACTGAAGGCCTATGCGCTCGTTCGACTGCCGCCGTCCCACGCCGAGGTCGTCGATCGTGCTGCCACGCAGCGAACCTTCCTCGTCAAGATCTGTTGCGGCGACGTTGCCCTCAAGCCCCGTCCAAGTGCGAGACGGTGTGACCTGAAAGTTTGAAACTTGACAGGCGGGCGTGAGGGCGAGCGCGAGGATCGCCAGGGAGAGGCGGGGTCTGTTCATGGCTTCAGCTAAGGTCCACCAAGAGCCTATCCAAAAAACGAGGTCCTAGAGAGAGGAATCCAACGAGCCTTATGCAGAAGCGAGCCGCGGGCCCCTGAGGGCCCACGGCTCGCCTTGAGTGAGATCGAGGGGCTCGATCAGAAGCCCAAGCGCACCCCTAAGTAGGGTCCGCCGAGACCTAGTTCGAGGGCTACAGAGTCCGCGCCGTCATCATAAGAGGCGTCGACGTCGAAGCTGCGGTAGCCCAGTACGACGCTCCCGGAGTCACCGAAGACGTCTAAACCTGCATAGATGTCGAGGTCGTTGACGGCGATTTCGCCACCGTCCGCGTCCACCTGGAGGGTGGCATAGCTAGCCTCAAGACGCACAGGGCCCAAGTCCCCTCCTGCGCGGAGACCGATCAACGGCACAGGCAAGACCTCATCGCTGGTGGTCGAGTTAAGGGGGTTCCCCGTCTCTTGAATCGCTAGGTCGAAGTCTAGCCCAGAGAGCCCGAGGCCCAGCCCAAAGTGAGCTGTGTCGGCGTTCACGAAGTTGAATGTCCACAGGACGCTCGTCGCCGTCACGTCCATCTCAGTGTCTACGTCAGTCCCGACACCGACAGCTTCGCCGTCGAACTCGATCTCCGCTTCCAGCGTTCCGCTGCCAGCGAAGCTCGTGGAGGAGGTGCTGATGCTGATCTCTGAGCTCATGAAGTTCAGGTCAACCTTCGGCGTGAACACAATCTCTGACTCACCAAGGCCGATCGAGTCGAGGTCATTGCTCCCTGCCACTCCTCCGCCAGTGGTGCCCGAGATAGAACCTGTGAGCGAGTTCTCTATAGCCGCCGGGACGATTGTCACCGAGGGCGCAGAGCAGGACGCCGTGAGCGCTAGCAGCGCGAGTGCCTTCTTCATCATTTCTCCTTCTTGGATGTGGAACACCTGGGAGCGACAACGCTTCCAAGCGACGACAATGCTGTAACATTCCCCAGCGGCAGAGGCCAAACTTTCCTGCGCCGCTGCCCACAGCGCCCGTAGCTCAGCTGGATAGAGCATCGGATTTCTAATCCGAGGGTCGCAGGTTCGAGTCCTGCCGGGCGTGCCACCTTAAGCGAGGAGGTCCTGAGCGAGCTTGAGCCGCCCGGCGATGTCTACCCCCTCTGGGCACGCGCGGGTGGCGCGCTCAAAGTCGACGCCGTCGATCTCACGCGCGTCTGAAGGGAGCTGCCGGAACAGGCGCTTAGCCTTCTCGGGCTCGTCGTAGCACTCGTAGTACATGAGGTAGCGCAGAGAGTCTGCGATGCGCGTGTTCGAAGCGACCTTCGGCTCGCAGTGCTGCGTGCAGCCCATGCAAGAGAAGCCGCTCGTCTTCGCAGCGAGCTGATTCAGCTGATGGAACTCATCCATGCTGAGCTTGATAGGTGACTTCGCCGCGGCGACGTTCTCGTCCAAGAGCTCGATGCTGTCCATGTGCGAGACCGCAGAGTCGATCCGCTCGTCAGCCCACACAGCCTTGAGCTTCGCCTGCCCGAGGGTGAAGTCCTTCGACTTGAACTTGATCACCTCCTCCTGCTCTGCCGGGACAGACTTCTGAGTCTTCATCGCTATGAGGCCGATGTTGGCCTCCTTGCAAGCGTCGATAGCCTTGTTGAGCTCTTTGTCGCCGTACTGACCAAAGCTGTAACGGAACATGATCGCGTCGATCCCGCCGACCTTGGCGGCCTTGTGCATGAGCTCAACGACGTTGCCGTCGTGGCAGGAGAAGCCGAAGAACTTGGTCTTCTTGGACTTCTTCATCCGCTCGCCCATCTCGATGTACTCCTTGTCGAGGAACTTCGGGTCCTTGACGAAGTGCATGAAGTAGAGGTCGAGGTAGTCCACCTCGAGCTGCTCGAGGCAGGTGTCGAGGTCCTTGGTGTAGGACTCCACCGTCGCGCGGCTGCTCGGGCCCTTCGAGGTGATCCAGATGTTCTCCCGCTTCACCTGCTTGACGAAGGGCGCGAGGGTCTTGTGGCTCTGCCCACGCTCATAAACCAAGGCAGTGTCGAGGTAGTCCACCCCTTCACGAAATCCCCGATGCAGCATCTTGTCGTACTTCGGATCAAAGACCTGAGAGCAGCCAAAGAGGAGGATGGGGATGGTCTCTCCTGTCGCCCCGAGCTGCCTCCGCGGGACCTTCTTCTCGGTCTCCACCTCAGCGGGCTGCCCCTCACCATCCTGCGCACCGGCGAGCTTCCCCATGGAGCCCAAGCTCGCGCCAGCGAGGACGCTCTTCTTCAGGAAGTCTCTGCGGCCGACGTCTTTGTTCTCCATGGTTACCTCTCTGGGGGCTCGCCCCGACTCTCAGTTGTCGCTCTTAGCCCGACTCTCCAGCAAGAGGCTGCGCTCCGAAGAGCGACTCTCACCGACCGCGGTGACATAGACTGCGCGGTCATCGAGGACGGGGCATTCAGCTTGGCAGATCCCGCACCCGATGCACAGGTCAGGGACCATGAACGGCTTGTTCAGGAGGGTGATCTCTCCGAAGACGTCTTTGACCTCTTCGTCGACCGTCTGGATCGCCTTAGGGGAGACAGGGCAGACCTCCTCACAGACAACGCAGGGGATGTCCATCGCGTGAGGTAGGCAGCGCCCGCGGTCGAAGAAGGCCGTGCCAAGCACGATCGGCCCCTCGTCGACGAACTCGCCCTTACCGAGCTTCTCCTCCACCGTGATCTTCCGAATGGAGCCCGTCGGACAGACCTCTGAACAGAGGGTGCACTTCAGCTGGCAGTGGGAGATGTCAAAGTTCATCACCGGCGTCCAGAGCCCCTCGAGCCCCCCCTCAGCCCAGGTCGCGGGCTGGAGCACGTTCGTGGGGCAGACGTTGATGCACTGGTCACACTTGATGCACTTCTCAAGGAACTCGTTCTCCTCCACTGAGCCCGGGGGACGGATCAGCATGGGAGAGAAGTTCTCATTCGTGTTCTTCCCGTGGATCTTGATGAGCGGGTAGCCCAGGGCGCCGATGATCCCGGAGAAGAGCATGCGCCTGCGCGAGACGTCTGGCTTCAGCTTCACCTGCTTCGTGTCGAGCCCCACCATGGAGAAGGAGAGAGCGTCCTCGGGGCAGTCATCGATGCAGTTCATGCACGAGAAGCACTCGCTGACCCGCACAGCGGCTTGCGGATCTGCCGCGCCCTCGCAGCGCGTGAGGCAGAGGTCGCAGTCTGTGCACTTGTGCACGTCGCGGTTGATCCGGAACAAGGAGAAGCGCGAGAAGACGCCCAGAAGCGCGCCGAGCGGGCAGAGCACACGGCAGAAGAAGCGCGGCACGTAGACGTTCGCACCCACGAGGACCAGGAGCATCAGGCCGATCCAGAAGGACCCTACGAAGATCCTGCGGTTCACGCCTGGAGCGAACTTCAGGTTGTCGATCCAGAGCGGGTCCACGCCGGGGACCTGCTCGATCGTCATGTCAAAGATCGGCGCGACGACGGTCGCCACCGAGCGATACATCAAGCAGATCGGATCAAGCAGCCCGATCTGCAGCGCGCCCATAGCTGACATGATCAAGAACACGGTGAGCAGCGCGTACTTGAAGTAGTAGATGTCGAGGTAGCGGTTCCTGTCGAAGTTGTCCTTCGTCTTGTGGATGTTGAAGAGCCACCCGATGAACTGATGTAGCGTCCCGTAAGGGCAGATCCAGTTACAGAACACGCGCCCAGCCAACAGTGTCAGGCCGAGCACGAGGAGGCCCCAGCCGAGGTACCGATAGACGTACCCCGTCGAGAGCATCGTGGAGATCATGACCAGGGGGTCCATCTCCAAGATGCGCGAGACGGGGTAGCCCTCAAGCCTTGATGTCCAGGTCAGCCAGCACATCAAGATGAAGGCGCCGAAGAAGAAGACCTGGGAAGCGATACGGACGTTCGTCAGCCGGAGCTTCTTACGCACTGGCTTGGAGAGCAGGTCATCGACGGGCGTGCGGCCAGACATCAGAGGATCTCCTTGATGCGACCGGTGTAGTCGACGCGCCCGCTCCCCTTCTCCTCCGACTTGTGGAGGTACTCAGGAAGGTCGTTCGGGTCTCTGCGCAGGAGGTGCTCAAAGGCCCAAGCGTCTTGCGCGACAGGGTCGAGCGCCGCCATGACCACGTCCCCGGTCACAACATTTGAGGGGTCGCCGCCAGTCGGACCGTTCTCCATGAGGATCTTAGTGCCGTCAAGGATCGTCAAGGTCGGCCGGATCATGATCGAGAGGTCAGAGACGATCTCGTGGATGTCTTGGTGGAACTGACTACGCCGTCCGCCCAGCAGGCCGTACCAGTTCTTGATCCCCATGGATGCGTAGCAGAGGTTGTGATCCTTCACCGGCGCCACGCCGATGACCTTGTCCACGTTGGTGAACGGCCTGTGGAAGAACCACCACTCCTCGATCAGCTTCGCGCCGGGAGTGTTGAGCATCTTGAAGGCGTTGGAGTCCGGCAAATAGACGCGACCACCTGCGCGCTCAGACGCGGCCCGCAAGCCGGTCTTCATGAAGCAGTCCGCCGGTGACTCGATAGGGTTGTCTGCGACCCGCACCTCTTGCGCGCGACAGTCGACGAGGAGCATGTTCACGAGCTCCTCGATGAGCTCAGGCTGGCTCGTCGCGCCGAGTGCCGGCGCCCTGTCGAAGGCTACGTTCGGCTTCACCAGCACGATGTCCCCGGGGCTGATGTAGCGCTCGATCCCGCCGATGCCGTCGAGGGCCTTGCGCAGCATCTGCTTGGGAGTGCCGCCACGTCCGATCCCAACGTCAGCGCTCGCTGCCGCTGACTTCTCGATCCTGTAGTCGTTCAGGCGGATCGGGGTCACCTTCGGCTCGCTGCGCAGACCGGAGTCATCCCGCATAGAGAGCGGCCAATCCTCGGGAGCCTTTGAGAGGTAGCTCGCGGCTCCCAGGATGCCCGTAGCAGCCCCGATCTTTCCAAGAAAGCTGCGACGCCCCATCGCGCCCTTCTCATAGTCAGGCCTCTGCACGGGCTTCCCGTTCTCTAGGAGCGGGCGCTCATCTGCGCCCTCTGCGCGCGCTTCTTTGGGGTCGGTCATCTAGTACTCACCCCCATACTCATCGGCGTAGTAGCCGCCATCCTCTCCTCCTAGCTCCTCCCCATTGAAGCTCTGCTGCAGTCGCGCCATGGCGAGCGCTGCGTCCTCACGCGCGGGGGCCCGCTCTACGCCAAAGACCATCTCCCCGTCCTGCATGAGGCAGAAGTAGGTATCGAGGAAATTGTGCTGCAGCAAGACCTCCCCGCCCTCTGTGGGGAGCGCCTTGTAGTCCGCTAGGAGCTCTTTGTGGAGCCTCTCGAAGAGCCCAGCCGCGGCCTCACTAGACTCCGCCTCGTGGATAAAGAGCCGCTCGTCCGAGCTCTCGTCGGGCCGCCCGAACCAGAAGCGCTCGGCGAAGCGATACTGGAAGACGTTGACCGGCTGGTATGCGATCTGCGGGAAGGGGACTCCGAGGTCCTCATTGAGGCGCCGAAAGCCAGGCGGGATGAGGTCCTCGCCGCTGCTCTCCGCGAGCGCAGAGACGACGCGCTGAGTCATCTCCTCGACGGCGGGCACAGCAGAGTCGCCTGTCACGTGGAAGAAGATCTCTCCGCACATCCCAATCGCGCCCATGGCATGAGGGGAGTAGCGGACCTCCTCAAGCACGGCCACGTCTCGCTGCCCGCGCTGGTTCCCGTAGACCCCTAAGCTCCCTTCGAAGCTTCCTTGGTCATAGAGGAAGACGTCCACCGCACAGCCGACCTCAGGGTGCTCGAACTCGATCACGGTGAGGTCCTCAAAGCCGAACTTCAGATACTGCTCAGCTTGCCCGTTGATCTTCTCGTAGAGGGTGTCCGGCACGAAGGTCTTAGGCGTCGACGGGGAGGTCCATCCACCGACGAGGATGTCTGTCGAGAACGGCCCAACATCAAGAGGCGCCGCCTCATCACCTCCGAGGCTGGGATCTCTCCAGCGCTTCAGGGGGATGCGATAGAGGTTGTCCTCGACGGACTGCTCAACCAGCAAGGCCGTGTCGATGTCGCGCTCGCCGGGATCGTAGTTCGTGCGCTGCTCCTTCAGCCACACCCCCATGCCGGCTAGACACAGGAGCAGACCGGCTCCGACCAACGCCTCGCCCGCGGGAATCTCTTTCCGCAGCAGCTTGGGCCGCCCCAAGTTGTTCAGGACCTCGCCTTTCTTCGCCATCGCTAACCCCGACCCTAGCATCAGCGCGGCGATTCATGATGCCTTTCTCGGGCTCGAGCCTATGAGCCTGCCCGCAAGCTCAGCCTGACTCCCTACCTGAGGCCTCAAGCCACTTGTCCGCGATGAAGGGCCCGAAGGGGAAGACCGCGGCGACCATACACAGGCCTGCGGTCTTCCGCTCGATCGGGACGATCTTGATCGCACGGAAGAGCTGCAAGACCAGGAGGCTGAAGAGCAGCCCGTGAACGCTCCCCACCACCCGGACAGCCAGCGGCATATCCCAGATGTACTTGAGGGGCATCGCAACCCCGAAGAGCAAGAGCGTGGAGACTCCCTCAACGAGGGAGAGCGTGCGGAGCCGGCCAAGGAAGAGGGCGTTCATGCGGAAGATCCTACTCGCAGAGGCCCGCCTCATATGCAGCTACAAACCTCTTCGCCGTCATCCGCTTAAAGGCTTGGCCGAGGACGTCCATAGGGATGCCGTCTAAGTCCTTCACCCGTACGCAAGACTTACCCATGTCCAAGCGCTTCCCGGTCGCCTTCCACTCCTCGACAAACCGCTCCTTCTCCGGCTCGTCGCAGTAGACGCAGAAGAGGTAGAGACCAATGTGCCTCTTCTGAGAAGCGACGGAAGCGAACGGGAGCGGCTGCTTCGGGTCAGCGTGATAACCCTTCGGATACTCAGAGTGCGGTAGATACCAAGCAGGCATCCCGTACTGCATCCCAAGCTCAAAGCGAGCATCGAGCTTCTCCTGACCGAGCGCGATCACAGCCTCAAGGGCCGCGCGCCTCTCATCAGGCAGCTCGCTAAGATAGGCCGCCACAGCTTCAGGCAGAGAGCTCAAGGTGGCATCCTAGCCTCTCAGAGGCTGACGCGATCATGGGATCCCACGTAGGATAGACACTAAGCCTGAACCCCATCATGAACCTCTTCGCCTTCACACTCTTGCTCTCTGCGGTCGCCTCGCTGCACGACGACGACCCCAAGCGCGCTGATCGCGTCCCCCCCTTCCAAGGCCAAGCCTGGCGGCGAGGACCTGCGCTAGCTCAGTTCAGCGGCGACTCTGAGAGCTACATCACGAGCGGCGGCCCCACCAGCCCAGGCTACGCCTTCGAGTCTGAGGGGGTTCAGCTCCTGAGCTGGCTCCCCTTGAGCGAGTTCGGGAACGGCGCGCCGAGCGGCAACGACTGCTGGGGGTACGTGAGCCCCTCCGGGCGTGAATACGCGATCATGGGGACCTCCAACGGTACGGGCTTCGTTGAGGTGACTGACCCCGGAAACGCACAGGTGGTCGGCTTCATCCCGGGCCCCGTGAGCCTCTGGCGCGACATCAAGACCTATGACCAGTACGCCTACGCAGTCAGCGAGGGGGGCGGCGGCATCCAAGTGATCGACCTCTCAGCGATCGACAGCGGGGTCGTGACGCACGTCAACTCGGTCACCAGCGGAGGCACCGACGCGACCCACAACGTCGTGATCGATGAGGACTCTGGCTACCTATACCGCTGCGGCGGCTCGAACCGAGGGCTGCGCATCTATCGCCTGCATACGAACCCACAGAACCCTGTATATGTCGGGAGCTGGGACACCCGCTACGTGCACGACGCGCAGATCGTGACCATGACGAGCGGCCCCTACGCCGGGCAAGAGCTCGCCTTCTGCTGCAGCGGCTACAACGGCGGCTCTACCTCAACAGGGCTCGATATCCTCAACGTGACGAACAAGAACAACGTCACGGTCATCAAGAACGTCTTCTACACCCCAGCCGCCTACTCCCACCAGGGCTGGCTCAGCGCAGACAAGAGCCTCTTCTACCTTGGCGACGAGCTGGACGAGAGCGGCTTCAACACCACACGAACGCACATCATCGACGTGAGCGACCCGGGCTCCAGCCAGAGCTTGGGATACTTCACGAACCAGAGCAGCGCGGTCGGACACAATCTCTATACGCTCGGCGACACGATCTACGCGGCCAACTACCGCTCGGGCCTGCGAATCTTTGACGCAAGCGACCCGCTCGCGCCCGCCGAGGTCGCCTGGTTTGACGTGTGGCCAGAGGACGACGAGGCCTCCTTTAACGGGCTCTGGAGCTGCTACCCCTACCTGCCCAGTGGAGTTGTCTTGGGTAGCGATATGGAGAAGGGGCTCTTTGTCTGGTGGGTCGGCGACCCCCTCGTCGACATAAGCATCCCCACAGGTGCACCGTCGCTAGTCTCCCCTGCCGGTGAAGCCATCACCGTCAACCTCTCAGAGCTCAGCCCGGGCGACCTCGACGAGACATCTCCGAGGCTGTGGTGGGACGCCGGCGCCGGTTGGCAATCATCTGCGCTCACGCATCAAAACGGCGAGGAGTGGTCCGCAGCGCTCCCCAGCCTAGAGTGCGGCACGGACTTCACCTGGTTCCTCTCGGCGAGCTCTACGAACGGGGTGCTCTGGACTCATCCACAAGAGGCACCTGTATCCTCACTCCTATCCACATCTGCTGCGTCAGAGACCGTCCTCCTCGAGACAAACTTCGAGACCGCAAGCGGCTTCACCAGCGGCTCCTGGGACGATGACGCGACCCAAGGACAATGGGTCCTCGGCACGCCGACCGCCGCCCCTGCGCAACCTAGCTCCGATCACTCTGAGCAAGGCACTCGCTGCTGGTACACAGGCGAGAACAGCGACGTCGACGGGGGCCGCACGAGCCTCGTCTCTCCGACGTGGGACCTCCGAGACGCAACCGACCCAGTGCTCTCTTTCTGGCTGTACCTCAACATGGCCGAGGGCAACGCCTCTCTCTCCGACCACGCTCGCGTGCAGATCTCGGACAACGGCGGCATCACCTGGACGACTATGGAGCTCTTGATCAGGCCCGAGCCCGAGACGATCGGCGTCTGGCTCTACTACCACTTCCACCTGGCCGACTACATCAGCCTAGACTCACCGGTGAAGGTCCGAGTGCGAGCGAACGACTTGAACCTCAACTCAATCGTAGAGGCTGCGGTCGATGACCTCAGGCTGGTCGACCTCAGCTGCGGCTGCCCTGACGGAGGCCCCCTCCCCGACTGTGGCTGCGCCCGCAGCACCTACTGTGAGGCTTCGCCGAACTCCATAGGGGTCCCTGCGAGGATCTCTTCAAGCGGCAGCCTCTCTGTCAGCTTCAATGACCTCTCGCTGCAGGTCGTAGACGCGCCGCCCTCTCAGTTCGGGCTGTTCTTCTATGGACCTGGGCAGGCCACCTCCCCCTTTGGAGATGGGACCCTTTGCGTCTCGAGCGGCGGCTTGGGCCTGTTCCGCTTGGGTCCGCCAGCGCAGACCACGAGCGCAGGCAGCATCACACGCGCGCTGAACTGGACCGCCCCGCCCAGCGACCAAGGGCCTGGCGCGGTGACCCCCGGCAGTAGCTGGAACTATCAGTTCTGGTACAGGGACCCTGCCGGCCCTGGCGGCACTGGCTTCAACCTCTCTGACGCGCTCTCCGTCACGCTCTGCCCCTAGAGCCAGTGAAGAGCTGGGCTCGGATGTTTTCCCGAGAGACCTAATTGAGATTCGTTCTCATTTAGGTTTAGATTCCCGGGCCATGGCGAAGAAGCCCAAGAAGCCCAAGAAGAAGTGCTGCGACAAGCCGAAGCGGAAGCGCTGCAAGCGCTGCCCGCTGAACTTCCTCTAGCGCAGGAGAGGCACCAGGATGCCTCGGGCGAGGTCAGCTTCCGAGGGCGAGTGCTCTAAGACCAGCGTGGCAGCGTGACGAGTCAGCGCCGTCCGATCTTCCAGCCGCAGCAGCGAGCCTCCCTCACGAAGAGCGCGCTCAACAGGCAGCGGGCGGACCCCAGCCGCGACCGCTCCCTCGAGCTCCTCAGCGATCTGTGCAGCGTCAACCTCCTCAGGCAGCGCCGGGGCGCCGTAGAACATGAGCGCTGCGTCGAGGTCGAGGGCAGGTGCGCCACTCTCGTCAACCGCGGAGGGTACGAGCGCGACGACGCGACCAGAGCCAGTCCCCCAGTTGATCCGCTCTGCGGTTTGATCTCCGACGTAGAGCACGCTCTCTAGGGTCCCTCGTGGCGTGGTGAACGGACCGGCGACATCGAGTACGAGGAGGTACCCCGCCGCGGTCTTAGGCGCCTCCGCCCTCCACCGGTGTGTGTAAGGGACCTCGAGGACATAAGGCCGCGCAGAGATCACCTCGCGCACGCCGACAGCGTCGCTGGGCAACGCGGGGGGCACGCTGTCCTCCTCGATCTGAAGCAACTCCCGGCCTGTGAACGCGCCGCTCGCGAGCGCGAGGCCTGCTAAGGCGGCGATGGAGAGGATGATGCTGTGCTTGTTCATGGCTGACTTAGTCCCTCGTGACCTCGATGTCATCTAGACCCAAGCGCCCGACCGGGGAGGTGCCTAGGAGGCCGAAATCCAGACGAACAGCGTCGATGATGTTGATGTTCAAGCCGCTGTCATTGCAGAGGAAGTCTGTGATGCGGATCCGGATCGTCTCCATCTCGTTGTGCCACCCGAGGCCGGCGCCGGAGAAGAAGCCGTTGCGCTGATAGGGCTCCTCGATCCCTGCGCCATAGGCGCCGATGTTGATCGTGCTAGAGACACCGTTGCCGTCCCTCAAGGTGACGAGGAAGGTCAAGTCCTCAAGCGCAGCGTTGGTCAGCGGGTGCCGAGTCCCTTGGCAGGCGCGCAAGGAGAGGTAGGTGTCGTCAGCGAAGTCCGCATCAAAGGGGCTGACCTTCACCTCCCAGAAAGAAGGGCCCTCCCAGTCAAACACGACGCCCGGGTGTACATCCGTAGAGATCGCCCGGGTCATCCCATTCATCGGCTGACTCGAGCTCCATGCGAAGCCTCCGACCGTGTCGCGCTTGGACTCTTCAGCGTAGTTCAGGACGTTGAAGCTGAGCGGCATGCCTTCGCTAGAGACATAGAGCGAGGGATTCGAGTTGAAGTCGTCGATGATGGAGCCGCCAGCGGAGGGCGCGTCTCTGTGATCCAGCGTGACGACCACGCAACTGTTGGAGAGCGACGGCGCACCGATGGGCTTGAAGCGCTCCCACTGGCGCCAGAGGAAGTCCTTCGAGGGCAAGTCGCCTTCGATGTGATGCTTCACGAGCGGCAAGAAGTGCCCGCGCATGATCCTGTGCGTGTCGGCCCGACTGACGAGGCAGGGCCCGCTAGCGACGAGCCCCCCGCCGCCGTTGTGGAAGGGCGCGTGCCCTGCGCCTTGCAAGGTGATGCTGGTCCGGGCCCCAGAGGCGCGTTCGATCAGGCTGTAGAAGTGCGTCTGGGAGGACACCCCCGTCACGTCAGCGTCCGCAGAGCCGACCCAGAGGTGGTAGTTCACGTCCTCTACGTTCGTGCTCTGCGCGCTCAAGAAGGTCGTAGGCGCGATGCTCGAGACGAGCTTCACATCCTCAGGGCCATAGTTTTGAACGCTATAGCCGTCGAGGAGCCGTCGATACGCCCTCGCTACGCCCTCCCCGCCTCGGCTGTGCCCTATCCATGTGATGCGGCTGGAGTCGATGTGCCCCTGAAGGACACCGCCATCGATCAACGCGAGGTTGCCAAGGAACGCGTCCGTGTTCTCCAAGGTGGTGATCGCAGCGGTCTGGATCCCCGGGACAGTGTCGTTCTCGTGGCTCATCACCACATAGCCATAGGAGGCCATGTGCTGCCCGATGTGGTCATACCACTGATAGTTGTGGCCGTTCCCGTGGCTCACGACGATAAGGGGGACCTCCCCGAGGCTGCTGATGTTCGCGGGGTAGAAGGTGTTCTGCCCTCGGAAGCTCCCGAAGGTGTAGGTCGTCTCAATCACCGAGTAAGGCCCCGGCTGCGCCACGTCCCGGACGACGTAGAACCCGGCCTCATCACCGAGGCCATCAATAAGGTCATCAGCCCCCAGCTGGCCGTCGCCGTCCAAGTCGATCACGATGTCATAGCCGACGCCGATGTCCGTCCCAGCGGTGCCGTTCAGGGTGCCCGGGTCCAGCAAGAAAGTGTTCCCCTGCACATCAGCCCCAGAAAAGTTCAGCTGGGTAGGTGCGCCACGGACGTCCGAGAGAGAGGGGTCAGCGCTCCAGCCGGCGAGGTCCTTGGCTGCGACGATATAGACATCCGCGACGACACCGTTGACGCTGGGCTTTAAGAACGGATCGACCGCGATGTGTACCGGCTCTCCCTGATTGATCGCGCGGGGATACTCAAACCACGGATACTCGCCGAGCGGCCGCCCTGCGAGCTCGTCGTGGTTTCCCGCTCCGCCCTCGGCGTAGAAGTCGACGGGAATCGCGTTGGTCAGGTTGAAGGTGCTGCTGCAGGGCCCCTGGGGGTCGCGATACCAGAACTGGAAGTTCCAAGAGCTCCCCGGCTGGATCCGGCCGCTGCCTGAGAAGCCCTGCGAGTAGGAGACGATCTGGTCGATCCGGATCTCCCCGAAGAAGTCTGCCTGCCCTACAGGGAAGCGATGTACGCCTTGTCCACCTGGCACTACGCACCTGAGCCCGGCACCGAAGGGCAGGCTGGCCTGCCCACCCCCCATAAAGAGGACCCCGAACTGCCCGTTGGCGATCCCGTAAGCCGAGAAGGTCAAGGTGTCCGAGGTCGCGCTCGCCAAGCCTCCGGTGTGCCGAAGCTCAGCCCCAGAGAAGACGTTCCCGTCGTCTCCGTGGTTACCGCATCCACGAGAAGCGTCATCGTTCCCGCAGGGGCAGCCCACGCCGTAGCAGTAAGGTGCGCCGACCTGCGCGACAGCAGAGACGAGGGGGCCACACAGGAGCGCAGCGAGGGTGAGGAGAATGTACTTCACGGTTCCTAAGGCGAGGCACAACACACCTGAACGGGCGTTGGGCGATCCTAATTCTACTGCAAGGCGCCGATCTCCACAGCCCCCCACCTCTACAGAGCGCTCAGCTGCCGCCCCGCTTCGCAAGCTCCATATCGCGGAGCTCACGTCGAAGGACCTTCAGCACCGTGCTCTTGGGGAGCTCGTCGATGAACTCAACTTCACGCGGCACCTTATAGGCTGCGAGGTTCTCCCGCGCGAACTCCTCAACCTCTGCGATGGTCATGGTCTCGCCAGGCTGGGTCACGACGAAGCTCTTCACAGTCTCGCCGCGCTTCTCGTCCGGCACACCAATCGTCGCGGCCTCGAGGACCTTGTCATGCGACATCAGCACCGCGTCCACCTCATCAGGGAAGACCTTCAGCCCCGAGCAGTTGATCATGTCCTTGATCCTGCCGACGATCTGGAAGAAGCCATCTTCATCCATCGTCGCGAGGTCGCCAGTGTGTAGCCATCCGTCACGGATCGTCTTGGCCGTCTCATCAGGACGGTTCCAGTAACCTTGCATCACCTGAGGGCCTTGAAGGATGAGCTCCCCCTCCTCCCCGAGCGGCTTCTCTTGAGAGGGGTCGTCAACATCGACGACCTTCGCGAGGGTGTCAGAGACAGGGATCCCGACCTTGCCGATCTTCCGCGGGCGCTGGATGGGGTTGCACGTCGCGACCGGGGAGGTCTCGCTCATCCCGAAGCCCTCGATGATGACGGAGTCGCTCAAGGCCTCGAACTTCTGCAGCACTTCATCCGTTATAGGCGCAGAGCCAGAGACACAGATCTTGAGTGCCTTCAGGTTTGCGCTCTCTACGCCGGGGTGGTTGTTGATGGCGTTGAAGAGGTTCGGGACGGCCGGGAAGATCGTGACCTTGTGCTTCTGCAACGCGCCGAGCACGCCGGGGATGTCCCTCGGGTTCGCCTGGAAGACACAGGCGCCGCCTGCGTAGATCGTCCAGTTCATGTTCACGGTCATGCCGAAGACGTGGAAGATCGGCAGGCAGCCCATGACCACCTCACCGCTCTTGTCGGCCGTCGTGAACCACTCATCGATCTGCTGGACGTTCACCGAGAGGTTCCTGTGAGTGAGCATCGCGCCCTTAGAGACGCCAGTTGTGCCGCCGGTGTACTGCAAGACCGCGAGGTCATCCATGCCGATCTCGACCTTCGGGGGCGCTGCAGGCGTGGACTTGATGAGGTCCTTGAACTTGTAGACGCCCGGCTCATCGGAGACCTTTGCGTAGAGGGGCGGGTTAGCCTTCTTGAGCTTCAGCGGCGCGAGCAGGTTCAGCGGGAAGCGGAGGTACTCGGGGATAGAGCAGATGATGAACTGCTCCGCCGTGAGCTTGTCGCGCATCGCGCGCACCTTCTGATCCCAGAGGAAGTCCATCGTGACCGCCAGCTTGACCCCAGCGTCGTTCCACTGGTGCTCAATCTCTCGCGGGGTGTAGAGCGGGTTCGTCAAGACCACGCAAGCCCCTAGCGAGATAGCGGCCTGATAGGCGATCGCGGCCTGCGGTATCGTCGGGGCATGGACAGCCACCTTGTCACCCTGCTCTACCCCTAGCCGTGACATGGCCGTAGCCATGCGGTCCGTGTGCTCCTTGTACTCCGCGTACTGGATCTTCCTGTTCATGAACAGGATGGCGTCTCGCTCCGGATACTTCTGGGCAGTGCGTGTCAGGAAGTCCGGGACCGGCACCTCTTCATAGGACACTTGCTTTCGCACCCCGTCGTCATAGCTCGCGTACCAGCTGTGCTCAGTCATGCTTACTCTCCCTTGGTTTGGCTGAGGAGTTCAGGGACCCTCCCGATGAGGCCCTTCTTGGCCTTGTCGGAGATGGGATCCTTGTCCAGATAGATATCGAATAGCGCGCGAGAGAGGATCGGTGCGTCCAAGACGCCCTGTATCTCCCCGTCGATTGAGGTCACGAGTTGCCCACCCTTCAGCGAGGTGAAGAGGATCTCAGTCTCCTCCGCCAGCTCGTCCATAGAGAAGACCGCCTTGAAGCTCTTCATGTTGGCCTTGGCCCGCTCAGCATCCGCAGCCTCAGCCCGCTTCGCGGCCTTGGCGACCCGCGGCCCAAGGCTGTCACTGAACGCCTCCCCCATGTCTCCACCGTCGACGTCCCGAGTCATCACCAGGCGTAGGCTCTTATGGATCGGCGCGCCAGCGAGGGCGGAGTAGAAATCATCGTTCTTGCTGAGCTGCTCGACGCTCTCTCCACTCCACTTGGCGAGGACCTGCCTCGCGCCCACAGCGTCCACGTACATCCCGACGGCGTAGACCTTGACCGCAAAGATCGTCTTCGTCCGAAGGCCTGTGCCCGTGAGGGTCAGGACAGGCTGCTCCTCTGGCTTCTCCTCCCTCGCGCCTGTCGCGAAGCGCGCCCAGCTCTGAAAAGAGACATTGCTCTTAGGCTCCTTGACGACGACAGGCTCATCCATAGCGCCTCTGGCGAGGGAGAGTAGGCTGTCGGCCGCGTGGGAAGAGGCCAAGAGCGCGACAGCGGCCAACAGACCGAGAAGCGGGCGCGGTGGTGCGAGGCGCAGCATTTCTGTTCTCCTTTGGATTGAGCCTGGACGTCCGGCGCCCAGATCGACGTCACGAACCTACCCAGCCATGAAAGGCTCTGCAACGTAGGGGCGTAAGAGCGAAGAGAACGGCGCCAAGCAGTGGAAGAAGCGCCCACTTCTTCCCATCAAGATCCGGAGGGCGTTACAGTGGCCCCCCGGCGCTTGAAAAAACGCGCCTTATAAGAAGGAGATACACCATGAATTGTCGCCGCTTCGTCAGGGTCCTGCCCCTGACCCTCTTGCTCGGAGCCTGCGTGGAGGACATCGAAGTCGATGAGGTCGTAGAGACCACAGACGTCGTCTTCGCACCCTCTACAGGCCTGCTCCCGCTCCCGAATGACCTGCTCTTCCTCGGGACGACAGACCTGACCCTGAACTTCCCGCCTGCGGCTGATCCCTTACAACAGGGCCTCTTCGACGCCCTGAACGCGCTCGACGGGTGGTCCACAAGCTCTCCCGCCAGCATCTCCTTCACCGACGCGATCGAGGGTGACCTCGCGAACATCGCTAGCAGCGTGCACCTCTATGAGGTCGTCACCGTCGGTCAGCTCGACCCCGCGGACGAGCTCCCCCCGATCGGGACACCTGTCGCTGGGGTCGTACAGCAGTTGACCCCGGGGCTCGACTTCGTCGCAGCGCCGCTCAGCGACGTCCCCGAGAACGACACGATCGTGATCGTCCCCTTGGCCCCCCTAAAGCCGAGCACCTCCTACATGGTCGTCGTCACGAACGGGATCAATGACGTCCACGGCGACGCGGTCTCATTCGGACCGGAGTACGAGCTCGCGCGACACGCGGCGCCCTATCCCGAGGACCACCCCTTCGCGGGGCTCCAGACCCTCGTGAATGCCATGGAGACCGTCGCCGTCAATGATGGCGGACACGACCGAGAGGACATCATCCTCACCATGACCTTCACCACTCAGTCCATCGGGAGCAGCCTGCAGTCGACCTTCGCGATCGCCAACGGCGGTGAGGCGGGGGTGATCGCCACGCTGTGCGGCGCTGGCCTCATTGACTGCGGCGGCGACACGGACCCGGACCCCAACTCCGGCGCCTCCTTCGGCGGCGCGCCCCTGTTCGTCGGGACGACCGACACGCTGCTCTCGAATGGCGGCACTGCGAACGTCGTAACTGAGACCCTCACCCTCCCCTACTACCTCGAAGGACCCGACAACTCCGGAGGGGCCGGCACCTTGGTCGACTTCACGAACCCGACCGCCGGCATCCCCCTCGCGACCTGGTGGAGCTCTCGATACGCCTTCCACCCTGGAGACATAGAGAACAACCTCACCGCCTACAACCCGCTGCCCGCAGCTACGCGAGCGGAGACCATCCCTGTCCTGATCTCCACGCCTGCTGGCGCGCCTCCCGCTGGCGGCTGGCCTTGCGCGGTATTCCAACACGGGATCACCTCAAACCGCACCGCAATGCTCTCAGTTGCAGACGCCATGGCTAACGCCGGCATCGCCTGCGTCGCGATTGACCTGCCCCTGCACGGCATCGACTCGAGCAGCCCTCTCTTCGCGGGCTACGACACCGACACCGTGCATGAGCGAACCTTCGGCCTGGACCTGCTGAATAATCTCACTGCAGCTTCGACTTCCGATGGAGTCGCTGACGCCTCTGGCATCCACTTCATCAACTTCACCAGCCTTCTGACCAACCGAGATAACCTCGCGCAAGGTGTCTCCGACCTCTTCAATCTGACAGCGGCCCTTGGAAGTCTCGACATCTGGCACACAGCCCAAGACGAAATTGGAGCAGACGGTAATCCAGACATCGACCTGAGCCAGCTTCACTTTATTGGCAACTCGCTCGGAGGAATCGTCGGGACCCCTTTCCTGTCGATACAGCAGTCAAACAGCCCAACCTTCCAGTCAACGACTATGGCTGCGATCTCCGGGAGCATCCCAAGCATGCTCATAGGCTCCGCCACGTATGGCCCGATCATTCAGGCCGGACTCGGTGCGCTGGGGGTTTTCCCCGGGACAAGTGAATGGGATCAATTCGTGCTGGCGGCTCAGACCATCAGCGACTCATCGGATGCGATCAACTATGCCACCAGCTTTAGGCCCGGAGGCTCTGCAGAGGGCACAGCACTGCACGTCATTGAGTACATCGGGGGAGGGACAGAGTCAGGGACCTCGGCTCTCCCGGACCTGGCTGTCCCTACTTTCGTAGACGGAGCTCCCCTAGCCGGCTCAACCCCTCTAGCCAGCTTGATGGGCCTCACGCAAGTATCTAGCACCACCGCAACAAATCAGGCAGTCGTCAAGTTCCAAGAGGGCTCTCACAGCACTCTAGTGAACCCGGTTGACCTCGCTGGCCGCGTCACCCTTGAGGCCCAGACTCAGATGGTCCTCTTTGCTATCTCTGGTGGAACCAATGTTGTCATCACAGACGAGCCGTTGATCTCCCCCAACCCTCAGCCCTAAGCGCTAAAGGAGCAAGAAGACATGAACACTAAGAAGATCCTCTCCGCGCTCGCGGCCTTCTCTCTCGCGTCCTGCGTCAGCCTCACGCCTCCGCCCCTCGAGAAGGAAGCCTGGGCAGACATGGGCGAAGGCACCTCCAGCTATGGCTTCGGCAGCGGCTGGGCCTTCTACGGCGCTGAGATCCAAGCTGCTGGCACCGGCGGAATCCTCGCGGGCGAGTCTGGGACTGACAATGCGGACCTCGCCCCTCGTTATGGCGGCGCCCTGAAGGTGAACCACTTCTTCACCGATGACATCTCGGTGGGCCTGATCGCAGAGCTGCGCTCCTTCGAGGCAGACCCGATCTCTCCGCTCACCGCGACCCTGACCGCCGACGCCTTTGAGACGATCCACCTGCTCCTCTCTGGGCGCTACTGGTTTGACGCGCGAGGCGAGGACAACCGCCTCAAGCCCTTCATCGGTGCAGACATCGGCTACATCCCTGGCGTGGACTTCGGCTCGGTGAGGGTTGACTACCCCACCTTCCCGTCGGAGTACGTCGACATCGAAGCGGACGGCTACTACTCAGCGGCCGCCGTCGTGGGCGCCTCCTATCTCTGGAACGACCACATGAGCGTCGACTTTGGCGCCTTCTATGAGTTCCCGCTTACAGCAGGAGGAACTGAGCTTTCCTTCCCCAACCTCGGGGGCGCCACCTCAAGGGTTGAGGTCGCTCCGGAGGGGCTCATCTGCTTCTTCGGCCTGACCTTCTACCTCTAAGATTCAGAACGCTATACAGGTGCGTGGTGTCGGCCTTAGGCCTGCGCCACGCACTTCTCTTTACCTCATTCGCAGAAGGTGACCTTGAGCCCGTTCGTAAGGTCAAAGGTGGCAGCCTCTGAAGACTGCGGATCCCGGAACCAGAACTGGAAGAATCGCTCCTCGCCGCTCCATACCTGACCGCTACCACTAGAGAAGGGAGGTTGATTGAAATCCACCGCCTGGAATGCGTCCCCCCAAGCGTCAGTTTGAATGACGCCTAGCCGAAAGGTGCCAACCCCTCCTGCTCCGACGCAGCGTGTCCCGTTCCCAAAGGGCGCGGAGATCTCTGAGCCGCCGTAGTAAAAGACCCCGAACTGATTCGAAGGGCAGCCATAAGCCTCCAACTGGAAAGAGTTAGCTGTCAGGCTTGGGGTCCCGCTGAAGGAGATGCTCGCGCTCATACCGCTTGAGTTCGGGCCGCTTGCGCAAATGGCCACTGGGACCTCGCAGTTGATGCAGCCGTCATACTCAACGGCGTTACCCGGGACGTTAGGGCCTCCACCGCCGCCACCGCCGCCTCCTGGGCCGCCACCGCCGCCACCTGGGCCGCCGCCACCACCTCCTGGGCCGCCACCGCCACCTCCTGGGCCGCCACCGCCACCAAAGTTCTCTGTCTCAGGTACTCCGTAGTACTCAGGGCCGACGAGATATGGGTAAGAGGGTTCTCCAGAAGCATCAATCGTCGAGACGTAGGCGTAAATACCTGCTGGGTACTCTGGGGTGACCGTGAAGCGGCCGTTGTACTGATCCAGATCACCAAGGCCACCAACGAACTCAAAGTCCTCAACAAAGATGCCAAGCGGGTAGCTCGGTGAGACGTTTGGCCCCCACTGCGAAGAGGGCAAGTTCGTCCCATCGGGCAAGATGCGACGAACCGTTATGTTTCGCTCACGATAGCTTGAGTCGAGTCGTGTGACCGCACTTGAAGAGTCACTGGGATCTGAATATCCGTAAGGCCCGTAGATCGGAAAACCGTCGAAGGCATAGCCAATGATCGGAGAGTGCTCAGTTGGGTTATCACCGAGCTCACTTAGAAGACATGGTGGAATCATGTGGTGGTGATAAACCCCTGTCATCTGAGGGTGCCCTTCGCACCCGTCAAAGCTGATGGCCTCAGCAATGATTGCGTTTTGGTGCCAAATCCCCTGATTGTTGTAGCTGAATGCGTCTAGAGCGTTGAAGAACGGCACCCCATTCGAGAGGACCCCGATAGGGCCTAAAGGTGTCGAGACATGTGCGCCGGTAGCGGCCTGCGGCTGAAGCGGAATCTTAAAGACATGATCTTGCTCCTGCGCCGTGTTGGGGTTCGGACCCCAAGGGCCAACTGTGTAGCTGGGGATCCCTGTAGAGACGATGTAAGCGTCTGTATCGGTGTAAAGAACCTCTTGCACATTGGAGGGGACATTACCGTAGCCGGTCTGACCGTCGCAGTTGACCATCCACGAAGTGATCACGGGTTCGGAAGAGACACCGAGGAGGAGTAAGGAGAACGCAGCTAAGACACGAATCATGGGAGACCTAAGAAGAGGTTGGCTTGGAGCCTTGGCTCACTTAAGAAGCGTAGCACTCAACGAATTTCTATGTACCAAAGACAGCGCAAAGGGCCACGCACCGGGCGCTAGGGTCAATCTACGTTGAGGGCGCGCAGCTCAGGACCAGCAACAGGGCTATCTAGAGAGCGTAAGAAGGCTGCGAGCGCAGCGACCTCAACTTCTGTTAAGTGGACAGGAACTAGAATCTCTTCCACATCCTTGTGTCGTTTTGGTGGAGCGTCTGCCAGCTCCGAGTAGTGGACGATGACTTGCTCCAAGCTCTCATAGATACCTCGATGCGTGTAGGGGGCTGTCTTCCCAACATTCCTCAGCCCAGGCGTCTTGAACTCCCCCTTCGTATGCGTGCTGCGTAGCAAGTACTCGAGATGACCGTGCGCACTGCCGCTGATTACCGGCCCTCCCTCGCCTTCGCCCGCTGGAGAGTCGCTATAGACACCGTCACTGTTCAGGGGACTCTTCAAGACCGCCTGAATTCCATCCCAGCGGCCCATCTCACGTATAGGCTCCCCGTCTGCGCCTGTCTCATAGGGCAACCTGACGTCATGGAACTCTAAGTCCGTAAAAAATGGGCCATGGTGACAGAGGTGGCAACGAGCATCGCTGAAGAAGAGCTCCATCCCGTGAAGCTCCTCAGGCCCTAACGCCGAGAGATCCTCCGGGTCGCCACCCCTCAACCCTCGTACATACCGGTCGAACGCTGTCTCTGAGGTAACGATCAGGCGCTCAAACGCTGCCACCGACTTTGCGAGATTCACGATCACTCGTGTCGCCGCCTCCTGAGACTCTTCGGTCATCTCATCCCACGCCATCTGCATAGGGTGAGAGCCTCCTCCGCTGACGGGCTTAGCAGCTGCCGGCCAACCCTGAGCATCCGGCAACGGCCCAAAGAGCTCTGTATAAAGTCCGCTTAGCTCTTCATCGGCGGCCAAAAGGCGCACGAAGGAGACTCTGTCTCCGCCCATCTCATTGGGATGCTCCCACGGCTCTACAGCCTGGGACCATAGAGTGTCAGCCCTACCGTCCCAGAAGAACCAGCGATTGTGCGCGACGTTCCAGAGGCTGGGCGTATGCAAACCAAAAGAAGACAAGCCGGCCGCCGTCACCGAGCCATCAGCCCAAGCGAGGTCTGGATCGTGACAGGTGGCGCACGAGATCTCGCCGTTGGCTGAGAACCGTTCGTCGTAAAAGAGGACGCGGCCAAAATGTGCAGCGCGAGGATCGTCAGCGAAGGCGTTCGTTGGATCGGTTGGGACAGGAGGTAAAGGCGATGCCCGCAAGACCCCAGCCAAAACATCAGATGGCAGCGCCTCACGCGCGCTGGCAGCGCGCTCTGAATCCTTAGCGCAGCCCACGCTCAAGAGCACGAGAGCCACACCAGCGAATCTCAAAGCTTGACCTCAAAAGAGACCTGATCGTCCTCTACGACCCGATAGTCCGCCTCAATCCGAGTCTCGATCACTTTGATCCGTAGATCCCATACCCCAGGCATGTGGAAGAGCATCCCACGGACCCTGTATCGCCCGTCACCAAGGTCATCGACCTCCGACTGCCGGAGCATCCCGTGACCATGCCCTGGCATCCACCCCTCAACGAGCAAGGTCCTGCCCTCAAGAGGCTCACCCTCCCCGTCACCACGATGTACTGAAACCAAGAGCTCGAAGGGTGCGTTCAGCGGGAGCTTACCCCCTACAACTTCAACCTTGACGCCAAAGACTCCGCGCTCTGTGGAGGCCTCAAACGTCAAGGGAGAAGCTTCATCCCCCTCACCAGCCCCACACCCAAGCACCGAGACCAAGGCAAAAATGGAAGCCCAAAAGGAGAGGGCGGCTTTCTTAGAGATCTTCATAAGTCGCTAGAAGTGTACAACCGAGAGGGTCGCCTCTCGCTTCATGATCTCCGCACATTAGTATGAACACGTGCGGATCCTCTACCTCGTCGGCGACTCACGCTCAGGCTCGACCCTGCTTCAGCACCTCCTCTCGCTGCAGCCGGGGGTTCACGCGCTAGGCGAGCTGCGCCGACTTGGAGCGCTCGCGCGCGATGGGGAGCCCTGCGCCTGCGGTGCGCCGCTCTCCGAGTGCGACTTCTGGACAGATGTCTGCGGTGAGACACCAGCAGAGGAGCGCACGACGGAGCGAGCGCCTGGCGGCGCCGCATGGAGGGCGCTCTTACTCCGAGAGGCAGCCGCTATCCGCGGCGGGCTCACGCCGGCGGGACCGCTCTTTAGGCGCCGCGCTCACGCCGCTGCTGCAGAGTGCTTTCGCCTCTACGAGGCGGTGGCCAAGAAGACAGGCGCGAAGCTCCTCATAGACAACTCGAAAGAGCCTGATCACTTCCTACACATGTACGCGTCCTACCCTGAGCACGTCGCGCCGGTGTTTCTACACCGTGACGGTCGTGGGATCTTGTGGTCCAAGATGCGCCGCACAGGAAAGAGCGCTAGCGACGCCATCCAGGGATACATGTGGATGCAGCGCCTGATAGAGACCGCGCGCCGTGGAGTCGGGCTCAACAGAGCGACCGAGCTGAAGTATGAAGACCTCTGCGCTGACCCGCGCTCTGAGCTAGAGCGTCTCCTGAAGCCCTATGAGATCCCTGTAGAGACGACCGACTTAGGTCGACTGCCTGACGTTCGCCATGACATCGGCGGGAGCCCGACGTTCAAAGGGTCAGAGAAGAGAGACATCAAGCTCGACGAGCGCTGGAGAGAGGCGCTCCCCCCGCAGGCGCTCGAAGAGTTTGAGCGCAGAGCAGGCAGACTGAACCGCTTTCGCGGATACCGAGACTGAGAATCATGACGTGGAGGAACTGAGATGGGCAAGCTAGACGGAAGAGTGGCGCTCGTCTGTGGCGCGAGCATGGGGATAGGTGCTGCGATCGCGGCTCGCTTCAAGGCGGAGGGCGCACAGGTTCACGGGCTCGCGCGCAACCGTGAGCGTCTTGAGGGCATGGGCTACGACGGCGTGCTCGTTCAAGACCTAGACGACCTCGACGGGCTCGCCGCGCTTCAGCTGCCCCCGGCGACGATCCTAGTGAACAACACAGGCGGACCTCCGCACGGCTCGATCCTTGAGGTCGATCCTTACGAGTTCGGCAAGGCCTTTCGTCGGCACGTCATGGCGAGCCACCTCCTCTTGCAGGCCTTGCTCGGAGGGATGAGAGCCACAGGCTATGGACGCATCATCAACATCATCTCGACCTCTGTGCGCGAGCCCATCGCTGGCTTGGGCGTGAGCAACACCACCCGAGGCGCGATGGCCTCATGGTCAAAGTCTGTCTCCAAAGAGCTCCCGCCTGAGATCACGATCAACAACATCCTCCCTGGCTACACAGACACCGAGCGCCTGACCGAGCTCAAGAACGCCAAGGCCGCTGCTTCGGGTACCCCAGCGGACGAGATCCAAGCTGGGTGGCTTGAGGCCATCCCAGCCCGGCGCCTCGCTGACCCCTCTGAGATGGCCTCAGCCGCGGCCTTCCTCGCGAGCGAGGAGGGCGCCTACATCTCAGGCCAGTCGATCGCTGTTGACGGCGGTCGTATGGCTTCGATCTGATGAGGACCGTGAAAGTCGGTTGCGGCGAGTGGGGCTTCCGCGAGCTCCCCATCGAGGAGCACTTCCGAATCGCTGCTGAGCTCGGCTTCAAGACCATCGAGATCGGGATCGGAGGTGGCCAGCGAGGGCGCCTCTCAGAGGCCCCGGGCGCGCGAGAGGTGGCAGAGCTCCTCGCCCTCTCTGATCGATACGAGGTGCGCGCCCCCTTCTGCTGCATCGAGAACGACTTCACCCTAGGTGACCCCGCCGCTCATGAGACAGAGCTCGACAAGGTGTTGCGCCAAGCGAGCGTCGCCGCAGATTGCGGCGCGACGCACGTGCGACTCTTCTGCGGCTTCACCCCCTTAGAGTCCATGGATGAGGAGCGCTGGGCGCGCATGCTCGGCGCCTTTGAGGAGGCGGACGCCCTCTGCTCATCACACGGGATGCAGATCGCCATCGAGACGCACGGCGCGATCGCTCCCCTAGCAGACGGCTCCCTCTGTCACAGGGAGACAGTCACAACTCACCCCGAGGCCCTCGCGCGGCTCGTCCACGAGCTCCCTCCCTCAGTCGGCTTCAACCTCGACGCAGGTAACCTCAAGGCAGCGCGCCCAGCCGACAGGTCTTACGCGCTAGACATCATCGACGAACGCATCAACTACTGCCACATGAAGGACTGGGCCCGAGCAGGCGAGGGCTGGCGAGCTGTCGCGATCGGAGAGGACGACTTAGATTGGGGCACGCTCCTCGAGGCCATGTCATTCGAAGGCGTGCACCTCATCGAGTACGAGCCGACCGAGGATGTCGTCGAAGGGATTCGTCGCAGCCTGGCTCACCTAGACCAGGTAGCCGCAGGCTGGGTCTTCGGCTGAACGGACAGGGCCAGATCTCGTTCACTGCGTGCGGCATGGAGCCGTGAAAGTGAACGATCTCCCAGCCGTCCTCGCCCTGCCCCCAGATGGAGGTTGCGTGGAAGCCCTAGAGCGAGAAAGAGAGCGGTGATCGGCGTTCCCCCCGCTAAATCTGGTCGGGTGCGAATGAACCGGCTCCCCAGCTAGCCCTCCCAAGCCGCAGCAGAGACGGAGCTTTGGTACTTTGGTGGGAGAGAGATCTCCACATGAACCTCGCCTGGCTGCACCTCCTCCTCGCCTCGTCACTCGCGCCTCTCCCTAAGACGAGTGAGGCCCCTGTCGCGCAATTTGTGCGGATCGAGCTTCACGGTGAAGGGAGCATACTCTCGCTCACCGAGGTCGAAGTCTTCAGCGGTAAGGCAAATGTCGCCACAGAGGGAGTCGCAACCCAGTCCACGACTTACCAAGACGCTGGTGCAGCACGGGCAATCGACGGCATTTTGGATGGGTCTCACCCTGCGGGCTCAGTCTCCCACACCGACTCTCAGAACCACGACGGCTCCCCTCTCTTTGAGGCCTGGTGGGAGGTCGACCTCCTGACCCCTCAGCCCATCGAGCAGGTCACGATCTGGAACCGCACAGACTGCTGCCAAGACCGCCTCAAGGACTACGCGCTCGTGCTCCTCGACGCCGACCGCAAAGAGGTCAAGAGGCTGGAGCCGAACCCCTCTCCCCCGGTCTACAGAGACCACCTCTTCAGCGGGCAAGAGCCGCGTCGAAGCAAAGCCTCCCTCGCTAAGTCGCACCAACTACAGATCAAGGTGAACACCGCGATCGACCACGGGATCTTCTGGCTCAAGCGCGCGCAGCACCGTGA
>Ga0066378_10000040_pt1 | contig 48405 bp, 41 predicted proteins | sample Knorr_S23_td_DCM_FD_70947 | JGI IMG/M metagenome (GOLD analysis project Ga0066378, IMG submission 70947) | Marine microbial communities from Southern Atlantic Ocean transect - Knorr_S23_td_DCM_ad_71m_LV_A | ecosystem: Environmental > Aquatic > Marine > Oceanic | place: Southern Atlantic ocean...
TTCGATGGAGCCATTCGCGCAGCGCTTCGTGAAGATCCGGATGTCATGCTTATTGGGGAAATGCGTGACGTGGAAACCATTCGCGCTGCGATCACCGCTGCTGAAACAGGACATCTGGTCTTTTCGACACTCCATACCGGAGATTGTGTTGGCGCGATTGATCGTATGATTGGTGTTTTTAGTGCCGAAGAACAGTTAGCGATTCGGCAACAACTTTCGATGGTCCTGCGTGCTGTTGTCGCTCAACACCTATTGCCTGTGGCCGATGGTGATGGGCGAGTCCCGTTGGCGGAGGTAATGTTTGTGACTTCTGCAGTTGCTAATCTAATCCGGACCTCCAAACCATCTCAGATTTATTCATTGATGGAGATTGGCTCTTCTGAAGGAATGCTAACGGCGGATTTCGCTTTGGCAGAACTTGTCTACCGCAATCAAATTCTTGAGGAAGATGGTCGTAGATTAGCTCGTGATCCGGCAGCAATGGTTTCGCGATTGCAACGACTGCGAGGAGGTATTTCTCCTGGTAGTGCATATGGAATTCAATTGTAGGGAGACATGAGTGCCAATTCGTGAACAGGAATTCTTGGACGCCGCGGTCTCGCAGGGTTTGATCGAAGATGATCAACTCATGGAAATTCGGAGGTCAGCTAATACTCAGGGGATTTCTTCGTTAGAGGCAATCACAATTGCGTATCGGGTACCCCTCAAGGCGTTATATCATGCTGTTGCTGCCGAACGTAACATTCGGTTTGTAGATCTTGGTGTTTATCCAATCGATGAGCAGGCGGCAATTGAGATGGCTGAAATTGGTCTTCGGCGAGGAGTGATTCCAGTTTGCGATCAAGACGGTAAGATTATTTTGGCAACCGCTGAAATTGACGATTTGGCTTTAATTAGTGCTGTGGAACGGTCCTTAGATATCTTAGCCGAAGTGGCACTTGCTACCCCCAGTGCTATTAGTGATGCCGTTCAGTTCATTCGTAAATTACGCAATGAAGAGTTGGCAACCGTTGAGGTTGAAGAGGAAGACGCTGCGGATTTGTTTTCCCGAGTGATTAATGAAGCTTATTTGCATCATGCTTCTGATATTCATATTGAGCCGGCTGAAAATACGCTTCGCATTCGTTTTCGAGTTGATGGCCGATTGATCAACTTTATTAGTAGTATTCCCGTGGAAATCGGTCGGTCATTGATCTCCAGGATCAAGGTGTTTTCCGGATTGGACATTGCTGAGCAGCGTGCTCCCCAAGATGGTCGTATGCAATTTGAACTGAGTAATGGCATCTCTCAGGACATGCGTGTCGCAGTAATTCCGACTCGTTTCGGAGAACGTATCACAATGCGTTTATTGGGAACGACCGAGGAAAATCTAACATTATCCACTTTGGGGATGTTGGATACGGAGCTAGAAGCATTCCGTCGGGCAATTCAAAAACCTCATGGGATTGTTTTATTGACCGGCCCCACTGGATCGGGTAAGTCGACTACCCTCTATAGTGCACTTAAAGAGATCAATGGTAGTTGGCGAAATATCATCACCGTGGAAGATCCCATCGAGCAGATAGTTCCTAACATTTCTCAGGTTCAAGTCGGTGCGTCGGATAAAGTGACCTTTGACTCAGCACTCCGATCAATCCTGCGACACGATCCTGATGTGGTAATGATTGGTGAGATTCGAGACCTCCCTACGGCTGATATTGCCCTAAAGGCTGCGCTTACTGGCCACTTAGTTTTCTCCTCTTTACATACAAATACTGCTATTGGTGCAGTGACCCGATTGATGGACTTTGGTTGCGAACCCTATCTTGTTAGTGCAACACTTGTAGGTGCTATTTCTCAGAGATTAGTTCGGCGTTTATGTCCTGCGTGTCGCGAAGAAGTGGACGTGGATGATGCTAATCGCGCTTTGCTTGGGGATCACGAATTAAAACGACAATTTAAGTCCGTTGGTTGTCCACAGTGTTTAGGAACCGGTTATAGCGGAAGAATTGGCCTCTTTGAGTGTTTTTGGACAGGTGAGGAGACAAGGGAGTTAATTTCCAATGGAGCAGCTGAACATGAGATTAGCCGAGTCAGTGGAGACTTACATAAGACGATGTTTCGTGATGGCCTAGATAAAGTTAGCTTAGGATTGACCAGCCTCGAAGAAGTAATCGGTGTAACGATCGGAGCTAGTATCTAATGGCGTATTTTGAATACCGAGCATTGCATCCTGATGGGCGGCAGGATAATGGGACACTCGAAACGGATTCTATGGAGCAAGCTGCAGCTAATCTTCGTCAGCGTGGATTAATGGTGGTTAGTTTGCAGGAGACGGCCAATCCGGAGAACATTGGTTCTGTGACTAAGCGACGTTGGATACATCGGGCAGCCTGGTTGCTACCGATTTTGGCACGGGATCGAGCTACTTTTTTTCGTCAAATGTCGATGATGGTTCAAACCGGTCTGACGCTCTTGCAAGCACTTCAAATTTGTAAGAGAGAGTCGGCGAAAAAAGCATTCCGTAATGTCATTCAGCAGATGATTGATGATGTTGAAAATGGAGCTTCGTTTTCTAATGCCATGGGCCGGCATAAACGGATATTCTCCTCCGTGATTGTCCAACTTGTCGAAAGCTCAGAGGCTAGTGGTGAATTAGAATCTGCAATGAGCCGTATTGCTGAGGGAATAGAACGTCGTAGTGAACAAATCGTCAAACTGGTTTCGGCTTTGTTCTATCCACTTTTCGTGATGGTTGTCGCCACGCTTGTAACGTTGTTTCTTGTTTATGGCGTTATCCCTAAATTTGCGACCTTCATTGAACGACAAGGTGGACAGTTACCGGCATCAACACAGTTTCTAATGGATTTAAGTAAAGGTGCGATTGCTTACCTTCCCTACCTATTGATCGGTACTGGTTTGGTGATATTAGGCTTAATTATGGCGTGGCGAAATAAGACTGGACGTTACAGAATTCATCGAATATTGCTGGATGTTCCGATCATTGGAGGAATCCTCACTTTTTCCGCCATATCTCAATTTGGATTTACCTTGTCTGTACTTATCGAAAGTGGCTTGACGTTGGTTGATTCTCTAAGGATCGCTGGTAAATCGGTCGGAAATGAGGCCATTCAAAATCACATTTTAGCAACAAGAGAAAAGATCATTGACGGTGAGAATTTTGCCAATGCTATCGAAGATATCATCATTCCCCCTACCGTTTCTCAGGTAATTGCCATTGGTGAACAAACCGGTAACTTAGGTGAAGTGTTAGATGAGATCGGCAGTTATTATGATTCAAGATTACAGGCAAGAATTCGCTGGCTTAGTGCTATTACAGAACCAGTAATGATAATTATTGTTGGTGGAATTGTCGGTTTCGTATACTTTAGCTTCTTCATGGCTGCTTTGGGTATGAGCGTGGCATAAGCCTGGCTTATAGATTAGTTGGAGATGGGGCTGGGTTTTTGACGAAGTTTAAATGGAGATATCTTCTTGCCTAAAGGATTTTAATAATGAAGATTAAATTGAATTTGCTAGGAATGATAGCTTTGATGCTAACCAGTTTGACGACGTTAGCACAGGATGCTGCTGAGCCTGCAAAGCCGATGGTTGTAGAGGAAGTAAAGGATGGGGCGGAAACGCCGCCAGCCGATACCAATCAGCTTTTACAGGAACTACTTATTCGGTTGCAACAGCAGGATCTACGGGACCCCTTTGCCCCTGATGCAGTTATCCTGAAGGAACAGCGACGAGCTAATAACGAGTTTATAGAAGTCGGGCCGGGAGTAAATGTACCGCAAGTTTCCTTGGTCGGAGTAGTCACGATTGCCTCAAACGCGAATGCCGCGAATGAAGAAGGCTCGGATGATGAAGAAGGCTCGGATGATGAAGAAGGCTCGGATGATGAAGAAGCTGAGGTTAGCAAGCCAAATAAGAACAAGGTTGCTAGCATCCGCGTTGATGGACGGGTCTATTTTGTTCGGGAGAAAGATCGGGTTACGTTGACCAGATCCGGCGGTAATCTGGTGATTGAAATTTCAGCGATCGAAAATGGGTTTGTTGAAGTTAAATTGGGGACTTTGGCGGAGTCTGTGATTATTCGCTAAATACCAATAATCAGAAATAAAAAAATTGTTAACGCGATGCTTAGGCATCGCGTTTTTTTATGCAATTCTTTTGCAACTGGAGGGTTATTGCCGTTTACAGCGTGCTTCAGAATTTGGTACTTAAACCATCTATTCGCCGTATTAATTCCACTAATTTAACCTAGGGATCAACGATTTCTTTCCAATAACAATTTTTAAAAAGTACCAAGATATGCTTCGGCTTTCTCTCATTGTGATATTAATACTTCCAACGGTAAGTGGCTGTATGTCGACTACCAAACCATCCACGGCATTTACAGCGCAGGTGGAAAATGAAATAACGGATCCATTGGCGATCCAAAATGCTAAAGCCCAGGCTGCTCAGTCCCGCGTTGAGTTTCAACAACGTCAGCAAAACAGCGGGAATCAATATGCAGTTCAGCCCTATGATTCATCAGGTTACCTACAGGGGCAATTTATACCGGCATCCGGGCCTCCGGAAGGTATTCAATCCGGGGTCGTTCCGGTAACCGGCACAAGTTTCGAAGTCTCTCCGAGGGATGAAAAACCGGCTGAGAAACTCAACTATGCCAGATTGCCGAATATTCGAGTCGTTGGAACGATTGCTGTTCCAGATGGAGCTAAAGTTTTGATTCAACGTGATGAAGAAGATTCCATTATTCGTCGTGTTGGTGAAGAAATTGTGCATGCCGGTGAAAAATATTCCATTAGGAAGATTACAGAATCCGGTGAAGTGATTCTCGAGTCCTCAAATGCTCAGTTCTTTAGCATCCGCTAAAAGATTCGTGTTATCTATACGGTTAAGCCCCCCAATTCAAAGAGAATTTTGAAAATGGCTATCAATAAAAAACTACTAGTTTGTATCGTACTTCTTACTATTACGGGCGATGAATTATTCGCTCAACCTCCAGCGACGGTACCCTCGCAACCGGTCAGCACTGCCAATGTCGAATATGAAATTGGTAAGAAACAGGTGATCACTCGCCTGGAGTTGAATCAGAGTACTGTTCTTGACGCCACGAGACTAATTTCTGAGGTTAGTGGAATCAATGTGGTTGCAACTCAGGCGGCCGGTATCGTTGAGATATCGTTATTCCTGAGACATGTCAAAACGATTGATGCGATTGAAACTCTTTGCAAGGTGGGTGGGCTTTGGTACCGCGAAGAGGAAGAGGTAGGTTTAGTGCGAATTATGACCACCGAAGAGTATGGTAAAGACTTGGTTATCTACCGCGAAGAAGATACACAAGTTTTCACTTTGCTTCATCCAAATGTTTTCAGTATCGCCCAGCATATCCAAGACCTGTACGGCGAGCGTGTTTTACTTTCCCTACCCCGATACTACGACGATCAATTTCTTGCGACGGCAGGTCAGCAGTCACAACAGTTGATGATGATCATGCAGATGATGGGTAGCATGGGCGGCGGAGGCGGCGGCATGGGCGGCGGCTTTGGCGGCGGCTTTGGCGGCGGCTTTGGCGGCGGCTTTGGCGGTGGCTTTGGCCGTATGGGCGGTTTTGGCATGGGCGGCATGGGCATGGGTGGCATGGGCATGGGCATGGGCATGGGCGGTTTTGGTATGGGCGGCATGGGTGGCATGGGTGGCATGGGTGGCGGTGGTCCACAGCAAACTACGATTGACTATGAAGCCGTTAATCGTCGTCAGGAATTATTGAATGATGAAAAGTTGACGACCGACCAGTTACAGGCGTTAGGTAATCAGGATCCAGCTCAAACAGGAGGAATCTCTTCAGAAAGGCTGCAGGAAGTTACTTCTCAGGAGCCACCAATTCACGTTGCGATTAATCAAACACATGGAATGATTATTGTAAGAACCAGTGATAAGGTTGCGATGAATTCTATTGCGAATTTGATTGAACAGTTGGATCGTCCTACACCGCAGGTTCTATTAGAAGTGAGGATTTTAGAAGTTACCTTAGGTGATCAGTTTAAGTCAGCCTTTGACTTTGAATTCAGCCAGAACAAGACCACGCCTGCCGTTGGCGATCCGGCATATGTCCCTTCCAATCTCGTTAATACAGCAACGGAGCAGTTTATCGGTCCCGGTGCCTCTTATCTCAACAATGGGGGATCGGCATTAGGTAGTGGTAACTTTGATGTCGAGGCAGATGGCTCAACATTTGTTTATCAGTTCCTTGATCAGAATTTCCGTGCTCGTGTTCAGTTACTCGAAGAAGAAAATCGTGTTAATGTCGTAGCAACACCTATTTTATTAGCTTCCAATAATCGGCCGGCCTCTCTGAGAATTGGTGAAGAGCGGCGGTTTACAGACAGCGCTTCCACTATCACCAACGCCAATCAAGGTGGCCAGACTGTTGGTACTAATATTGAAACATCAGATCAACAGATTGGTACTTCGCTGATGATGTTGCCCAAAATTAATGCAGACCGCACAGTAACGCTGACGATTTTTCAGGAACGCACCGGTGACGATACCGGAAAACAGGATATCATTCCGATTTCCGCAACGCAGACGGTTACTCGGCCAGTCGTTAGCAATGCGACCACGGTCAATACGGTCGTCGCTAAGGATGGGTTGACTGTTGCCATAGGAGGTATGGTCGAAGAAAAGGTTGTTAAACGTCAGTTAAAAGTACCACTCTTAGGAGATATTCCGACGCTGGGTGCTCTTTTTAGAAAGGACTTTGAACAGGAGCAGAAGACGGAGTTAATCATCCTGATTACTCCTCATGTGATCTCAACCCCGAAACAATCAGAGAAAGCGACCCAAGAATTCCTGACGTCCAAATCTCATCATCCATATATTCGTAATGGCTATAAGAGTCCGGCAACTCGGCCGCAAATGCAGAATTTACCTGAAGCTTATGGCACCCAAACTTCAGGGCGATTATTCCAGCAGCCTAGTCAAGACTAGAAGCGTCATTGATTTTCATAAAGCCCTTCGACTATTTCGAAGGGCTTTTTTTATGGCGTTGAAAATTTTTTTAAAAAATATCAAAGTTTTAAAATCGACGTGCGAAACGAGATAATCGGCGATACTGTGTATCATTAAGAGAGTTCACCATTGGCTATTTGAAAAAACACCGAAAGCCCGTCGAAACAAGGTTTTGAGAACCTATTTCAATACGGAGTCGCTTTTGAATACCTCTTTCTTCAGACTCTTTTTTGCCTCTAGAATGCCTTTGACGAAAGCTTAAAAGTCTCCAATAATCTCAGTGAGTCACTTGGAAAAACTGGCTAGTGGAGGCAAAAGCATGTTTGAGATTCTGACAAAGCCGATTGTAGGAACGCCTAATATTTCGGCGACAAAATTAGGAATGGGATTATCAATTGCAACTTTGACACCGGGCCTCAGCGAAATTTTAATTGGGCTCATGGTGACTTTATGGATTATCTTTATTGCCTGCAAGGCAATGGTTGCTGTTTATCACTACGCTTCGGAGATTGAGATTAATCTGCCGGGTAGGGTTTAGGACGCGCGTGTAAGATCCCGCCTTCCCACTCCAGGCCGAGAAGCTTAAGCTGTGAGCCATTCCAGGGTTGGAAGTCCGGTACATCGGGCAAAGCTTTGTCGGCGGACTGGATTTGTAGTTCCGTGATTCCATCCCAGTCGTCAAGAATATTTCCTTCGTCATCTTTGAAGGCATAAGATTGGAGCTGTACGATGTGTTTACCCACTTTGTCTAATTTGGCAACGGCAACGAACGTCTTGCTGCGTTTGCCAATGTAGTTCCGCCAACTGTGAGTAACGGCTTTGATGGCCACGTGATTGTCGGGTTCGTCAGTTAACATTGTTATTTTAAGTTGGCCGCCCAGGGGGGCTTCAAATCGTGGATCCACTAGTTTCCTTGTGGAGTAGAGCCAATGGTGATTATTCCCAGGATTGAGAATATACCAATCTCTCATGACGGCATTTTCATTGAGTTGATCGATTATGCGTTGGCGTTTCTGTGTTGGTGTGACACGAGCAGCCTTCAGTGCTTCCGGATAAGCCGAGGCCGATGCGCTGAGAATAAACGACTCGGGATCCCGAGGGTGACGTAATTCAGGTTCGAGTTTGTAGTGGACATTGGCGAGTACAAAAAGAGGCTCTTCCAAATCGTAGATGGGGCAGCTTGCGATCCATATATTTCCGGCCACACGAGCATCAGCGGAGGCCCAGAAACGATTACGAGGATCTCGGTCATAACCGTAATAAATCCTAATATCTTCAATCTCACGACTGCCATCCGGCGTGAGGTGAACCGCTGGAATGCCGGTAGGCGTCTTCAGCTTTAAATCTAGCTTTGGTTTTTTTGGGAAATCCAATTGGTGCTTCAAATGGGCATCAAACCAAAGTTTGCGAGCGATATCTGCTTCGGGAGTAAAGCGGTGATTCAAATGGACGGCATATGTAGTCCGCTTGTTTTGATGAGGTACCAAATTCATGCCTTTTTCAACACTCTCCATAGGAGCGTTAAAGTCATTGGTCGCGCTGAGGAAAAGAATCGGACACTGCACTCGTTTTAAATAAGCTTCGCCAGCAATCGTGCTTTTCATCAGTTGAAGACTCCCCTGTTGGCGACGCCCGGAGTTCGTGATCATGCGAATGTCTTCATATAAAAAACCTGATCCTCCTACCGACGGCGATGCTGCTTTGACTCGTGGATCACTGCCCGCAACCAAACCGGTTAGACGACCTCCCATAGAGTGCCCCAGGACTCCCAGTCGTTCTGCGTCAACTTCCGTCTGCTGCTCCAGAAATGTAATCGCGCGTCGGCAGGCGATGGTTAATAAGTACCAGTGGTTATTACGAGGCGATTGAAACGGATCAATCTTGTTGGGGCCGGGCAGAAGTGACGAGTAGCCTTGTGGATTGGATTGGGTCGGATCGACGGCTCCCCAATCTGTATTCAAGTCACCTGGTTGGGCAGTCTCCATTTCACGTCCGCCCCAATTCGGAGAGATGCAGCAGTACCCTCGCTGAGCATACTCAATACAGCCCCGAAGATATGCACGTTGTCCACCACCGTGGATGTTGACGACCGCTGGGTATTTCTTGGTGGTATCAAGTGGAGTGGTATAAAACGCAGCTACGGTACTGTCTTTGCCTCGAAATCGCCCAACGGTGTAGACGATGTAATGGACGTGTACTCCATCCTGCTGCCAACTGCGAACGCTTTTCACATTTAAGGCTTCCTTGCGAGGATCATAGCCTTGCCAGAGCTGTTCGACGGATTGAGCCACATCCTCGACCGTCCATTGCGGCACAGAATCCTGCGGAAAGACCGAGGCTGTGAATGCAAAAGTAAAGAGTAAGCTGAGGACTACGGGAGTTTTAGAATTTCGCATATGGCTGATTTTGATTTGCACGAGGTGTCGTTTTTGGTAAGCGAGCTGTCAGAATTCCAAAATTCTAGACCGGCATTGAATTCGGTCTAGCTGGCTGGAGCCCTGCTCTATTTGTAGTAAAATCGGAGGTAGACCGCTAACTAAAGCGAATAACCTTTAATCAAGAGGATCCAATCAAGATGATTCGTTGTTTGACACTTGTTGCACTGACAACATTGATGGCCATTCAATCTGCTGCTGCAGGTGACAAAGGCTTTAAGACGATTTTTAATGGGAAAGATCTGTCCGGATGGGACGGAGACACAGAACTTTGGTCCGTGAAAGACGGAGTCATTCATGGTGAAACGACACCTGAGAAAAAGGCAAATGGTAATACGTTCCTGATTTGGGAAGGTGGCACGACCAAGGACTTCGAACTACGCCTGTCTTTCCGTTGCAACGCAACCAATAACTCCGGTATCCAATACCGTTCGACGCGAATTGAAAATGCCAGAAACAAGTGGGTCGTTCGCGGTTATCAACATGAAATTCGTAATCAGAACATCCTCCCGAGTGTCTCTGGATTCATTTACGACGAAGGTGGTCTCGCAGGTGGTCGTGGACGCACATGTCTTGTTGGAGAGAAAGCCGTTTGGGGTAAAGATGGCAAGGAAATCAAAGAGACGTTGATCACAGCTGAAGAATATGAAGAGTTGTTCAAACTGGACAAATGGAATGATGTCATCATCAAGGCCAAAGGTAATCACATTCAACATTACATGAATGGTCGCCTGGTGCTCGACTTTGTAGATGGTCACCCCAAGGCTCTGTTGGACGGCGTGTTGGCACTGCAATTGCATGCAGGAGCACCGATGTTTGCTGAATTCAAAGATATTCGGATCAAAGAGCTTAAGTAAGCGGCATCCAAACAATTGAAAAAGGGAGTTGGTTTCATCAAGAGCCAACTCCCTTTTTACGTTTAACGGCGGAGTAATGAAATAGCTTACTCCAGCTTAATGCGAATACGTCGGTATTCCATCTGTCCGCGGTCGCCCTCTAGTCCAATGGGCCCTGTGGCAGGCACGGCCATGTCATCGGTAAGCAGTTCACCATTACAGGTTGCGTGTGCGGTGCCACCTTTCACGATGACAACTAACTCATTCCAATCCTGAGGTTTGTAATGTTTGAGTTCGGTATAAGGTCCGGCTAGTAAGTAGTCGCGGCACTGTAGTTGTGGCTTGCGGATGAACACTCCGCTATCGGCGTTCGGAGTCGCTCGAAATTCCAGCTTCAGTGTAAAGTCCTGTCCAAACTCTTTGGTCGTCCATAACTGCTGAATTCGTCGCCCTTCGGCAGGTGTGGTGACGACCAATCGTCCATTGATAGCCTGATATCGTCCATCGCTGCTTTTTGTTTTCCCGGAAAAGTCTTCTGCTTCTTTCACCACGGCAAACACAGGCGCGTTGGGACGAGGATTCTTAGGTGGATTACGAGGTGGCGTAGGTCGGAATCCCCAACCGGTAAGATCCGTTCCATTGAATAGACTTTCAAATCCCTCTTCCAATTCAAAGGTGTCTTCAGTGGTTTCAGTGAATCCCAACGTTGCAAAAATTGGTTGTAACGCCGAGGCCCATTTTGCATAGCCTTCGCCGTTTAAGTGTAAGAGATCTGGAAAGTATGCAGGGAGGGCATCACCATTTCCATCATCAAAGAGAGCGAACGTATCAACAACGGTGATTTGCTTATCATTGCGAACGATAGTGTCGTAAAGTTGATTGACTTTTTGGATGGTCTCGGTTGGTCGTTTCTTGGATGCCGAACTGGGAAACATACGGCAAAGAACAATGGGCATCTTAGGGTTGTGTTTCTTCAACGCTTCAATGATCTTTTTGAAGTTTCGTGCGATCATTTCGGGAGCAATTTGCACTTCGATATCATTCGTTCCCATTAGCATGACGACTGCCGCTGGATTCAATGAGAGTACATCCTGTTCGAGTCGAATGAGCATGCCACGTGTTGTGTCCCCGCCGATTCCACGATTTGCTAGTTTCATGCCAGCGAAGTTGCCGCGGAAATTTGGAGTCCATCCCTGAGTGATTGAGTCCCCTAGAAAAACGACTGCGTTTTGATCCTTCTGAATTTGCGTCGCCCACTGGCTTCGTAATCGCTGCCAGGTATTCACGTAGCCTGCATAGCGTCGGAGCGTCCCTTCGCCGGGAAGATCTTTTTCCGCTTCAATAGAAGGAAGTGCAAATTGACTATTCTGCCCCATCGTGATGATGGTTGGGAAGAGTATTAAAAACAGTATAGAAAGAACGCGTTTCATGGTATCTCCTGAGATGTCAGCCTGTTGATTGCTCAGAGGCGGTCACTAAGTCTGAGTTGTCATGATACCAAAGTTAAGGTCCGAGTTAACCAATTGGTCACAGCTGTTGCGGGCATTCATTGGTGATGTGAAATCAGGTGACGTAAACTGTAAGTAGTCGGCCTTGCTAAAACTCAATGGAACAGACACAGGAAAGATAATATGGACAAATGGATTCTACTTGCAATCGCTCTGTTGACGACCGAGTTATCTGCGGCCGAGGCAGATCTGCTTCAGACAGCTGAAACCGTGTTGGTGTATCAGCGGGAGTCGGGTGGCTGGCCCAAGAACTATGATCGTGAAGAGCGGTTAACCGAGGCAAGACGCAAGGAGGTCATTGCCGACCGGCAACAACGTGACTCAACGATCGACAATGGAGCCACTCATCGTGAGATTCGTATACTGGCATCGGCCTTTGAGCAGTCGGGAGATGAGAAATATAGAAAGGCCGCATTGCGAGGTATCCAATTCCTAATTGATGCCCAGTATGAAAACGGTGGTTGGCCGCAATATTATCCATTGACGTCAGGGTATCACCTGCACATTACCTACAACGATGGTGCCATGATCGGAGTAATGGAATTGTTTCGGGACATTGTGCAACGTGAAGAGGAATTCGAGTTTGTTTTTGGAGCATTTCGCCTCGACTGCGAACAGGCACTCGCAAAGGGGCTTAATTGTATCCTTAAAACTCAAGTACGGCTTAACGGTAGGTTGACCGTTTGGTGTGCTCAACACGATCGTGAAACTCTGAAACCTGCCAAGGCAAGGTCCTATGAATTGGCTTCACTCTCGGGCCATGAATCGGTGGGTATCGTTGTTTACTTGATGAGCCTTGAGAATCCCAGTGATGAGATTAAACAGTCGATTGAGGCCGCAGTGACGTGGTTCGATCAGGCCAAACTTACCGGCGTGAAACTCATATCAGTCAAGGCTCCCGGTACGGAGAAAGGCGTGGATAAAAGATTGGTTCAGGCTCAGGATGCTCCTGCTTTGTGGGGGCGGTTTTATGACTTGAAGCAACAGAAGCCATTCTTTTGTAGCCGGGATGGAATTCCCAAACGGTCGATCGCAGATATTTCCTACGAGCGTCGAAATGGCTATTCGTGGTTGGGCGAATATGCAAGAGACTTACTCAAGAAACACTATCCAGCCTGGAAAGCAAGAACGAGGCAATAGTTTTAGTTGTCCTGGAGTTGGTCCCAATCTTGGTAGAAGATGTGAATTTATGTAACGTACTTCTTAGGATTCCCTTTGAAAAACATCCCGAGCGTGAGCTGCGACAGAAAAGAGTTAGATCGGCCTCCGTCTGACGATCTGTTGATGGAAAAGTTCAATGATGTCCCTTGCTCGCTCTGCCCCCAGTGGAGGCGGTCACAAGGACTCGCAACGGGGCTCGTGGATATTGCACAAAGCAGACCTCGCGATGTCAGTTAGTTCACTGCTTAGCATCGCCAAGGCGAACGTGAGAATCCGTCAAGAAAGAAATCATGTGCGACTAATAGCTTCGGCATTGGCTGGCCGGCAAGTGTCCCGGTCGAAGCTACGCAGGTCGAATGTTCCGTCTCAGCTCTCTGGTTCCAGATATCGTCGAGGCGATTTTACAAAACGACGCACCTGATCTCGTCAAATTACGAACTCTCTATCACGGGATCGCGTCAAGCTTAGCCGAATAACTCCGTCACCTTCTAGGAGTTTGACGAAGCGGATAGGCCAAGTCGGCTACCGATGGCCTTTGCTTGTGGGCCCCATAAAAAAGGTTCGCCAGTTGGTGTCAGGTAAACCAACAAATGTACCAACCGCCGCCAACATTTTGGCAGCGGTAATACGTGCCGCCAAACAGGTCGGATAGATCATGCGAGTAGATTTCATCCATGCCATTGGCATCATTGATTTTTGCGATCCTTCCTGATGGGTCGAAAACCACCGCCGACCAGTTGTCGATGAAGCCGCGTTGCCAAAAGAATCCATGCAATTTGGGAGGTCCGTCGTGCGTGTAACCAAGATCCTCTGGAACATGAGCCAGTTGTTCAGCCTCTGCCAACTGCTGGGCGTAAGTGGGCTTGCGAATCTGGAAAAGGACATAACGGCCCCATTCAAAACCCAGGTTGGAATAGAACAGCGTGAAACCCAACACGCACAGCGCAATAATTGCTCCACCGCGACGGTAATCCCGCCTAATGGTTGCTAAAGCGAAAATTGTAGTCACACCTCCTGCCAAAAGGATGAACAATTGAATGGGCACGAAAAGAATAAATAGCAATTGTGCTAACGGTGCCGTGAAAACGAAAAACATGCAGAGAACGACAAACCAGATGACCGCCATGAATAATGGCGGCTTCATGGGGCGCGAGGCAAATAGCGAAAATCGGGGCACCGAGATTCCGTTGTCCAAACAGATTTCTCCTGATTCGTTCCCCGGTTTACTCATGTGCGAACTGTTCTATTACGCGTGAAACTACCAGTAGCCCGCGTCATAATAGTAGGTGGTCATGGCACCACTGGGCTTTGACTGACTGTAGTAGGTAATTGTATTGTCCAGCGGTTCCCATCCGGCAACCTTGAAACGAATGGCAATTGTTTTCCGATTGGCTGGCTCGCCAGAATCAACTGACGAGCCTGTTTGTCTTGAGCCGGGTTGTAACTCCGGCATCAGTGGAGGCGGCGGGAATTGAACCCGCGTCCCGCAATATTTCCATGCAAGCTTCTACGTACGTAGTCGAGCAATTGAGTTTAACGACCTAACACTCCGCTCAACAAGATTGTCAGATCGCGATCCCAAAACCTAGTTTAGATCTCTGCGTGTCGGGCATGACAGTGATCGATCTGGATTTGCAACGGGCAGTCAAAGCTCTCCAGCTAAGCCTTTCAGCCCGGGTTGCCTTTACTTAGGCAGCCAGTGCGAGGTTATCCTCAGCAATTAAATTAATTTGGTCAGCTTTTAGCGTGGCCAACTGACCAACCACGGTACGCCACTTACACTTCAGGCTATCCGGTCGAATCCAGTTTCGCCCCCGTGTAGGTGTACGACTAAAAATTAGCCGTAGAGTGAATATATCAGCAAGATGACTCCCAAAGGAATACACCAAAACGCAAACTGATGGAATTTTCCCCGTTCAATTAGCTTAATAAGCCAACGTAAGGCGAGAAATCCAACAGCGGCTGATATTACCACTCCTATTAATAATAGGTACAGAGCGTCCTGCTGTTGAGGCGCTAATTCCCCTTCGTTTCCTCCGGATTCTCGAAATTCCATGATTGAAGCAATGAAAGTAATAAGGCTCGCCCCACCAATGATGGGAATCGCGAGAAAAAAAGAAAACTTAGTAGCCAGTTTGGCATCGACGCCTAAACGTCTGGCCATGACGATGGTCAAACCACTACGACTCAATCCAGGCAGGATGGCACAGGCCTGAGTCAACCCGATCAGGAAAGCAGATTTTCCGGATATTGTCGGAGTAGTTGAATGAGTGTCTGGAACTACTTCTTCAGAATCCGCACGCCCACCAAACCAAAGTACACAGCCAGTGATGATCAACATCAAACCGGCAATGTCAGCTCGGTGTAGCTGGTCGTTTAGTCCCGTCGCTACCAATATGATTCCCACGATCCCTGCAGGTAAAGAGCCGATGAAAAGTGGTTTGAGCAATCCTCGATTCTTGCCTGAAAGATCCTTTAGTTGCTCAGAATATACCGCACAAATCGCCATCAGCGTACCAAAGTGTAAAGCAATGCTGATGTCATCAAGCTTAGTCACATCGATTTGGAAGATTGTGCCCAGAGCGACAATATGTCCGGAAGAACTAATCGGCAGGAATTCGCTGAGTCCCTGAACCAGACTTAATAGGATGAGTTGCCAGAAATCCATTGATTACTTGTCACGCTTCCATCGCCGTGCGTAACGGCCGGAGAAAAAGCTTTGGGCAATCAGCATCAGCATGCAGACTAAACACCACATTGCCTGCTTCCCTGTTGGAGCTTGCTCCAGATCCAGCTGAAAGTAAGAGATGACTTCGTTTTCACCCTTGGACAGAATGAGGATTGCAAATAGACCAGCGTAGGCAGCAATGAATAGCAGGTTACCAATGGTTGCAGCCCACAAGGTTGCCCAATCCATCAGCAGGATCATATAGCCTAAGAGGCCAAGCTGGATCACTCCGGCCAAAAGCATGTAGTAGACCCAGCGATTCAATTGAGAATCTTCGGTCGCCTGCAGTCCCAGAAAGGCACTACGCAAGGCCGGGATCAATTGAAGAAGGATTTCTGCCAGCATCGTGCCAGCTAGAATCCATACGATCTTTCGACGTTCGGCCCCCCACTGGGTATGGAGAAACCTACGTGAAGATTTTGGCGGGGATTTCGTCGTTGTTTCGGGCGATGTTGCTGCCATGCTTACCAATATAACACACCGACGAATTACAAAGCGTTATGATAGATAGACACACGAATACTAATGTCAATCTTCCTTTCAACAATCCATTATCATGCGTAGCCTGCTCCCAGCCCTCATACTAATGTCATGCCCTTTAATCGGGTTCTCTGACGAATCCGTTTTCAGCCAAGTCACCCCAATCGGTATGAATGGTCTGGCTTCAGCCGAGTTTGTTTACCCTTTGGAGGGGCGTCAAACACCACAGTGTCATGCCTCCACGATTGAAAGTACGCCTACAGGGCTCGTTGCTGCTTGGTTTGGTGGCACCCATGAGAAAAACCCGGATGTTGGTATTTGGGTCTCCCGCAAGGTAGACGGAAAATGGACGCGGCCTGTCGAAGTGGTGAACGGCGTTGAGTCCGAAGAGGTACGTTACCCGTGTTGGAATCCCGTACTGTTTCAGTTGTCTAACGGGCCGCTTGTTCTGTTCTATAAAGTAGGTCCTACTCCATCGACCTGGTGGGGCATGCAGATGAGTAGTAAAGACGGCGGTAAAACATGGAGTGACCCAGTCAAGCTTGGAAAAGGTAAGTCGATTGGTCATCTTATCGGTCCGGTTAAAAATCCGCCGATTGAATTAGATGATGGCAGTCTCCTTTGTCCATCCAGTACGGAACACAATAATTGGCGAGTGCATTTTGAACGGTCCAGTGACGGTGGGAAAACGTGGCAGGTTATTGGCCCGATTCACGATGGTGAGAAGTTCAACGCGATTCAGCCCAGTATTCTCCGGTACAAAGATGGTTCACTGCAGGTGCTATGTCGCAGCCAGGAGAGCGTACTTGTAGAAAGCTGGTCATCTGACGGCGGTCAGACCTGGTCGAAGCCGGCACCGACCTCCCTGCCCAATCCGAATGCCGGTACCGATGCGACGACACTTAAGGACGGTCGGCAGATCCTGATTTACAATCACACGGTTCGGCGGGCTCCATTTCCTGCCAATAGAAACATGCTGAACGTTGCAATCTCCACTGACGGTAAGCAATGGAAAACCGTGCTGACGCTTGAACGTGATAAAAATGAATATTCCTACCCGACGGTTATTCAGGATGCAGACGGTATGATTCATGTGGTTTACACTTGGCGACGGCAGACAGTAAAGCACGTGGAAATCGATCCTTCTAAACTTAAGTAGTACCTAGACGATCCTCTCAAAACCAAATCATGATACAAACCATAACTCAACGCGTTATTCTATTTTTGATTGTCTTCAGTACGAGTCTCTTACAAGTTCAGTCTGAGACACATGCGAAGATTAGCCAAACGGCACTCGATGACGCAAAGCAAGAAATCTCACGCGCTTTGGAAGCTGGCGAAATTGAAGGAGGAATGCTACTTGTCCATGTTGCAGGAGAGCAGGTGCTGCTTGAGATCAAGGGACAGCATGACCCAGTTGACCAACTTCAATTTAAGGAAGATTCACTCCTTCGAATTTACTCGATGACCAAGCCGATTACTTCAGTGACGGCCATGACGCTTTGGGAACAAGGTAAGTTTAAGCTCGATGACCCAGTGTCTAAATACATTCCGGCTTTTGTGGATACCAAAGTAGGTGTGGTCCAAGGCGGAAAACTGTCGCGAATGGATCTGGTTCGGCCAGTCACTATCCGCGATTTGTTATCGCACACATCTGGTTACAGTTACAGCCCAGCAGCGGGGACGCCTTTAGGAAAGGAATATCATGCTCGAGGGGTTTTTTACTCCCATCAGGGCATGTATCCCCCAAAAATGAATATTCAGCGCGCGGCAAATGCGTTGGCTGAGATTCCGTTACACCATCAACCAGGTGAACGTTGGACCTATGGATTGAGTGTGGACATCATTGGAGCATTGATTGAAATTTGGTCCGGTGAACCTCTACAGAAATACATGAATCGTGCTGTCCTAAAGCCATTAGGCATGAAGGACACATCGTTCGATATCCCCAAAAGTAAGTTAGATCGTTTAGTGTCTTGCCTGACTTGGGAAGGTGACCGCCAGGTGGTTATCGATAAGTGGAACGAGAGTGAATATCGTCGTGGATTCGAATTCCATGGTGGCGGAAGTGGACTTGTCAGCACGATAGGTGATTACAGTCGATTTTCCAGGATGCTGGCCAATTGGGGAGAATTTGAGAAAGCCCGCATCCTCGAGCGTGAGACTTTAGAACAGATGTTTACCAATCAAGTGCGTCCCGACGGAGGCCGGTCTTTTGGCCTCGGCTTTGAAGTGGAAACCGTGAAAGTCGGCCAGCAGATTCTTGGAAGTTATGGATGGGGAGGGTACGCAAATACAGAATTTAGAGTCATTCCGGAGGCAGGAGTGAGCATGGTATTTATGCGACAAACCGTTCCATCCACTCATCGAATGTCACGAAAGTTGTTTGGTATTCTTAAGGCAGGCCTTTCGTACAACTAATTAGGTTACTCGTTGTCATAACGCGAGATAGAGATAAGCAAAAGGTAGTTAAAGAGATGAACAGAGTCCTTCTTTCGTTTGTGTGTTTATTTGCATGCTCAGCATGGGCTACAGCCGACATTTCCGTATCTAATCTGTTTACAGATCACATGGTCGTGCAGCAGGGTAAGCCAGTCGTGATTTGGGGAAAAGCTGCTCGGGACGAATTAGTCAAAGTGTCAATGGCAGGGAACTCTGCCAAGGCGACTGCGGATGCAGGTGGAAAGTGGGTCGTAAATCTTCCCGCCTTAAAAGCGAATTCCGGACCTCACACGATTAAGATTCAAGGAACGAATACACTCACTATCAGCGATGTGCTTGTCGGGGAAGTTTGGGTTTGCTCCGGACAATCCAATATGGCATGGCCAGTTGCGTCTGCGAACGATCCTCTGTTAGAGGCACTTACAGCCCGGTATCCCCGAATGCGATTGATCAGCATTCCGCAAGTCGGGACTCAGGAAGCTCAGGATAACTTTGAAGGGAAATGGGAACTGGTGACGCCAGCTACTGTGACCCAATTCTCTGCTGTTGGTTATTTCTTTGGTCGCCAGCTACACCAAACCTTGGATGTACCCGTTGGTTTAATTGATAACGCCTGGGGTGGTTCAGCTTGTGAAGCCTGGATTCCGAGAGCAGTCTTAAAGGCAAATGGTCACAACGAACTACTTGCTCATTGGGACAAACTGGCGGTTGACTATGATGCAGAGGCGATTGAAGCAAAGTTCACCAAGGCGGTCGCTGCCTGGAAAGTAAGTGCACAAAAAGCAAAAGCTGAAGGGAAACCTGCGCCGGCGTACCCACGTCGGCCTCGTAATCCTCTGGTAGGGCAGCATCGTCCGGCTAATCTGTATCAAGGGGTTCTAAATCCAATCATTGGATATGGGATTCAGGGAGCGATATGGTACCAAGGGGAAGCCAATTCAACGCGTGCTAAGCAGTATCAGGATCTGTTTCCGCTGATGATTGATACCTGGCGCAAGGCTTGGGGACAGGGAGATTTTAGTTTCTATTGGGTTAGCTTGGCGGACTATAAGGATGAAATATCCGAACCGGCAGCTGCGGATTGGGCTGAATTGCGTGAAGCTCAGACCTTAACCATGAGTAAGCTCGCGAATACGGGCGAGGCGATTATTACCGACCTGGGAGAAGCTCATGACATCCACCCTCGTAATAAACAGGATGTTGCAAAGCGTCTTGCTCGTTGGGCTCTGGCGAAAAACTATGGCTATGATCAGCTTGTTTATCGCAGCCCCATTTATAAGTCACACGAAGTAGATGGTAATCGCGTCATTATTACCTTTGATCATGTCGGAGGTGGTCTCGACACACACGATGTTCGTGGTGTCCTTGGATTTACGGTCGCCGGCGCCGATCAGAAATTCTACCATGCCGAAGCGAAAATCGAAGGGCGAGACAAAGTCATTGTCTGGAGTTCGGAAGTGGATGAACCGGTAGCTGTTCGATACGCGTGGGCTAACAATCCGATTTGTAATCTGCAGAATAGATCCCATCTTCCGGCGACACCGTTTAGAACCGATACCTGGAAAGGAATTACCGAAGGCGTATTAATTCGCTAAGGCTTCGTTATGTCTAACCTGTCCACCGAAGAGTTCTACGACGATTTAGCTGATTCGTATAACGACATCATCTATCGCTGTGCTCCTCGCTACGAGGAAATGCAACAGACGATGCTCGAATACATCCCGAGCGATCTGGAGCCACGGCAAATTCTGGATCTCGGCTGTGGGACTGGCAATTTGACATTGAGAGTCTTAGAGATGTTTCCAGAGACGCAGGTAACAGCTCTGGATTTATCAGAAGAGATTCTTGGAGTGTGTCGGCGTCAATGTGGGGACGACCGGATTACGTATCTGCAACAGGACTTTGGGCAACTTGATCTTCCGGATTCCGGATTTGATCTGGTTGTGTCTTCCATCGCCATACATCACATTGATGACGCAGCTAAACAGGTTTTGTTCAGGAATGTATTGGCTTCTCTGCGGCCGAATGGGATTTTTACTTTTGTAGATCAGTTTCGTGGCGAGACCCCAGCGATTTATGAAAAGCATATGCAGGTTTGGAAGAGCTTTACCGACTCCAAAGGCGTTCCATCCGAAGAGTGGCAAATGTGGATGGAACATCAGGATCAGCATGATTTTCATGCTACGGTCAGTGAACAGATGCGCTGGTTATCTGAAGCGGGATTCGTTGATGTAGATTGCATTTGGAAACATGTGTTATGGACTTTGTTGACAGCAAGAAAAAGTGGTGATGAATAATGTATACCGAAACTAAAACCCCCTGGTGGTCCTGGTTACTCTTAATCGCTCCGATCGCTCTGTCGTTCAGTTCGATCAATATGGCACGAGGATTATTCGACCCCGAACGTATTGAGAGAGGACAGAAACAGGACGATCCCCAGGAAGCTAAAGCTGGTGACGAAAAGCCTGAACTAACACCCAAAGAGCTTGCCGATAAGAACAATGGTTTGTTGTTCGGAGTAGGTGTCCAGCTTGCCGTGGCTGTTGTCGTGATTTTGAGTTACCTCTGTACGCGGAAGTATTATGTAGAAGCAAGTGATCTGGGTATTCGATTTGGCTATCAGAGTTTTTTGAGTACGCGAGTTTCACGACAGGATATCCAGCGAGTTTATCGGACCGATTTGAAAATGCGTGAGTTTCTCGGATTAGGTGTTCGTATCGGGATGGGAACAAAACGTATTGGCTATGTCTGTTGGTTTGGTGAAGGAGTTCATATTCAGGCTTTGAAGGGGTCCAAGGTAAAGAAATATGCTTTCTCTTGTACTGATCCAGAAGCATGTATTGCCGCTCTCAATTTGACAGAAGATCAACTAGGCCCGGAGGAAGAAGACCAAGAATGAAACTAGCCTCTGTACTCACCCCACTATCTGAAGAAAACCTGGCACTTGCCGCCCAAACAGGTGTGGAATCTATTACGATTCGCTATCAGGGGCCGACACTGGAAGATTGGAAGCCCGCAGTCGATTTAATTCGATCCTACGGAATGGAAATTGCAGCGGTCGAAGACGCAATTGCCATGGAAAACATCATTCGTGGATCGGAGGGACGAGATGAAGAGATAGACGGTATTATCGCGCTTTTACATATTATGAAGGAATTGGCGATTCCCGTTCTTTGCTACAACTTCATGGCCGGAACCGATTGGGTTCGGACTAAGACAGATGTATTGGATCGCGCGGGCGCTAAAGTGACTCAGTTTAATTTGAGCGAAATCGACTTAGCTGTCTCACTCGACGACGCTTCTAAACAACTCGAACATGAAGACCTGGAAGCGGCAGCACTTTGGGAAAACCTGGAATACTTCCTTCGTCGTGTTTTGCCTGTCGCGGAGCAGCTGGAAATTGATTTGGCTATGCACCCGGACGACCCTCCGTTGGAAGTCTTCATGGGGCGTGCTCGTATAATGAACTGTGTCGAGGGATTTAAACGTCTGGTTGAATTAGTGCCCAGTTCGCGGAATGGAATCTGTTTTTGTCAGGGGTCGTTTGTGGAAATGGGTGCAGCGATACCGGAATCAATTTACGAACTTGGCAAGCATATTCGATATGTCCACTTCCGAGATGTCAGAGGAACGAAAGAGAACTTTACAGAGACGTTTCACGATAACGGCCCCACGGATATGGCGGCGGCCGTCAAAGCATATTACGACATCGGGTTTACCGGCCCGATTCGTCCCGATCACGTACCTCAATTGTATGGAGAGGATTGTGGTGAGCCGGGTTACACACAGTTGGGAAGATTGTTTGCTTATGGTTACATGCGTGGCCTAATGCACGCCTCTCAAGGAAACAGCGAAGCGTAGAGTGAGAATTTAGATGTCAGAGCCTACAGATATTACGATCGAGATGATGCGTGAGAAGTTATACGCAGCCGTGGTCTCAGATGCATTGGATGGACTGGGGTATAAAAACCAGTCCCCTCGTGTACCGTTACCACCGCAAACAGCTGAAGGCGTTTTGGTCGGCCGATGCAAAACGACGCAGTGGGAAGATATTGATTTCGAAGATCCGTCTCCTTATGAGCTCGAACTCAAAGCAATCGATGAATGCCAGCCGGATGATGTCCTGATTTGCGCAGCTGATGGCTCGACTCATTCCGGAGTTTGGGGCGAATTGCTTTCTACAGCGTCGAAAAATCGTGGGTGTGTCGGTGCCATTATTCATGGCGCGGTACGCGATATTTCGAAAATTCGCGCATTGGGATTTTCGGTTTATGCTTCGGGGCGATGTGTTTATGACAGTATGAATCGGCAACGAGTCATCTCGATCGACCAGCCGGTACAAATTGATGGGGTGACTTTTTGCTCGGGAGATTTGGTGATTGCTGACGAAGATGGCGTCGTAGTCGTTCCTCAGGAAATTGAATCACAGGCCATCCAAAATGCCTGGAAAAAAGTGCACGATGAGAATGTCACCCGCGATGCGATCATCAACGGCATGCTGGCAACGGAAGCCTATAAGAAATACGGTGTTCTCTAAGACGTGAAAGAATAGAGGTTGGACGATGGCTGAGCCCAAACGTATTGGTGTGATTGGTTTCCTGCATGAATCCAATACCTTCATCTCGACTCCGACAACGTACGAAGCCTTTGAGAATGACTGGCTTTTAGAAGGTTCGGATTTTCACGAGGCGATGAGCGGCACTCATCACGAAACAGCTGGCTTCTTTGCCGCTTTGGAGGCGCAGAGTGAAGAATTTGAAGCAGTACCTATCATGCTCGCTCGGGCGATTCCCTATGGGACAATCACTGCTGATGCTTATGCTCGTATCGTCAATCGTATTCTGACGTTATTGAAAGCAGCTGGCCGGTTGGACGGTATCCTGGCGGCTCCGCACGGAGCAACCGTATCTGCTGAGTACGCGGACGCTGATGGCCACTGGTTATCAGAAGTTCGAAAGGAAATCGGAAGTCAGGCATGGTTGATGGCAACACTTGACCCGCATGGAAATCTCTCTCATCGAATGGCGACCGCATGCGACGCCATGATTGCTTATCGTAGTAATCCACATCTCGATCAGTTTCAGGTTGGGAAGCAGACCGCTGAGCTAATGTTTGAAACGCTTCGAGGGAATGTTCATCCAACCATGGCGATAGCGACTCCGCCTGTCGCAATCAATATTCAAAAGCAAGAGACAACAGTGGCACCTTGCTTACCACTGTACCAACTTGCCAATCATCAACTAGCAGATCCGGATGTTCTGGCCAACAGCATCATGCTCGGTTTCCCCTACTCTGATGTAGAGGAGATGGGCGCGGCGTTTATGGTCGTGACCGATAATGATCAGGAGAAAGCTCAGCACTTGGTGGATAAATTAGCAGCTTACTTGGTAGATCATAGGGCGGAATTTCAGGCGGATCTAGAGTCTGTCGAAGCCACGGTGGCTAGATGCAGTAAATTGGATGGGCCTATTTGTTTGCTGGATATGGGGGACAATACTGGCGGAGGGTCGCCTGCTGATAGCACGATCTTGCTTCATGAATGCCAGCGGCAGGGGCTTACCAATACCTTTGTTTGTCTTTATGACCCAGACGTAGTGAGGCAATGCTCAGACTTGCCGATCGGTACAAACCTGCAAATCACGGTCGGTGCAAAAACCGACACATTGCACGGAACTGCATGGACTGGTGAAGTTGAAATACTAGGAATCTATGACGGTAAGTTTCACGAACCTCAACCACGTCACGGCGGGGCGACAGATTGCGACCAGGGCTCCACGGTTGTGGTAAGGCATCAATCGGGTTTGACCATCATGGTAACGACGAGGCGACAACCACCATTTAGTCTTAAGCAGTTAACGACTTTTGATGTAAATCCGGAAGACTTCCACATCCTGATCACTAAAGGCGTGAACGCTCCGATCGCCGCTTATAAACCGGTCTGCAAGGAGATCATCCGAGCGAATACTCCTGGGGTCACAACAGCGGATATGGAATTCTTGAATTATCAGCATCGCCGAGTGCCACTTTACCCATTTGAAGAAGTTTAGAGAGTACGACCAGAAAGTACAGTTTGATGAGTCTGTTTTCCGTTGAAGTCATCGATAGTGGGCAACCGGGCCCGCATTTGGTAATAACTGCAGGTGTCCATGGAGATGAGTTCGAGCCGATGCAATGTATCCACCGCTTAATGGACTCACTGCCTGGTCAATTGCTGCGTGGTAAGTTGTCTCTTGTACCCTGTGTCAATGTTGAGGCATTCCTGTTGGGCAATCGCAAGGCCTCTGATGATTTGGATTTAGCCAGGATTTGCCCAGGCGATCCGCAGGGAACGATCACAATGCAGGTTGGTCATGAGCTAACCGAGTTGATCAAGTCTGCCGATTACTATATCGATCTTCATACGGGAGGCACACGTTTCTCTGTATTTCCACTTACCGGTTATCCGCTCAATCCAAATGAACAGGCTCTCGAAGGCTCACGCCGCATGGCCCGAGCGTTTAATTTGCCGTTCATCTGGGGGACTGACTGGCGATTGAAAGGTCGTAGTATGTCGATGGCTTGTGAAAACAATATCCCCGCCATTTATGCCGAATACCTGGGAGGGGCTCAATGCTCGCCCCAAGGAGTAGTGGACTATGTTGATGGGTGCCTGAATGTACTAGGGATGTTAGAAATGATCGAACGGGATGCACCGGAATCCCGGGTCGACACAGTGGTTGAGGATCCAACGGAAGGCTCAGGTCATATGCAGGTTTGTCACCCGGCTCCGTTTGATGGATTGTTAACTCCTCATTTCGATCTAGGAGACGTCGTACAAGAAGGCCAGCTATTGGGGACGGTTCGTTCGATAGACGGACGAAAAACAACGGAATTGGTAGCCGGCCAGAGTGGCAAGATAATCGTGTTACATACGTTTTCGATGGTCCGAGAAGGCGACGCTACCTTTGTTATTGCCTGATTAAGGGTGTTAATAGGTACTCGCCCTCTATTGGAAACTAAGCAATGATGTCATGAATGACTTCGCCATGCACATCCGTCAGTCGCATGTCTCTTCCACTAAAACGGAACGTCAATTGTTCGTGATCCATTCCCAACATGGCCAGCATCGTCGCATGTAAGTCGTGGATCATGACCTTGTTTTCGACGGCTTTATACCCGTATTCGTCAGTGGCTCCAAAGATGGTTCCACCTTTCGTGCCTCCGCCACAGGTCCAGATGGTGAAGCCAAAGGGATTGTGATCACGACCGTTGGACCCTTGAGCGAATGGTGTACGGCCGAATTCTCCGGAACAGACGATCAGCGTTTCATTGAGTAGTCCTAAGCGGTCAAGATCTGTAATCAGGCCGGCTATCGGTACGTCAACACAGTCTGCATTCTGTTGATGTCCGTTCTGTAAGTTTACATGTTGATCCCAGCGGTCATGTCCAACGCTAGGGCATGTTACTTCGATAAACCGGACACCTTCCTGAACCAATCGACGGGCAAGCAGCAGTTGTCGCGCATAGGTGGCTGTTCCCTTCGTCTTGTGCTCAAAACCGTATAGCTTAAGGGTCTCAGCCGTCTCATTTTCGAAATTGGTGATTTGAGGAACAAAGTCCTGCATTCGATAGGCGAGTTCATAGTTGGCGATGGCCGACTCAATCTGATCTTCCTGACGGACTCGATCAGCTTCACGTCGATCCAGTTTCTGTAGTAGAGCGAGCTTATTGCGTTGAAGCGTATCGGTAGCTTCTTTCCGGTTTACATAAGCCACCGGCTCCTGAGAGGCGCCAAAGACACTTCCCTGATAACTGGCTGGCAGGAATCCACTTCCAAAGTTGTCTAAACCTCCGGGAGGTGTGAGACCGCCATTAAGCACGACATAGGCAGGTAGGTTTTCACATTCACTACCGAGTCCATAGCCTATCCAGGCGCCCATGCTTGGTCTACCCTGTACTCCGATCCCCGTATGCAGAAAGTAATTTGCATTCGTATGTTCGGAAAAATTGGATGTCATCGACCGCACAAATGCCATCTTGTCGACGTGTTGCGCAATGTTCTTAAACAGGTCACTACAGGGGATTCCACTTTCACCATAGTTGTTGAATTTCCAGGGGCTGGCTAATGTCTTACCGATGTTATTGAACTGGGTTGGTTCAATATTCATTGCAAACGGCTTACCATTTTCTTCCGCCAAACGAGTTTTTGGATCCCAAGTGTCGACGTGTGAAGGTCCCCCATCGAGATACAGGTATATCACATGCTTGGCTTTAGCAGGAAAGTGTGGTTCACGTGGCAGGAATGGTTTTTTACTGTCGCGGCGGCCGGTCTCAGCGGCTTTACCATCTTGTGTTAATAGATGGCCAAGCGCTAACGTACCAAATCCCATGGCGCTTTGACGCAGCATTTCACGGCGTGAGTACGGTTGTGGTCGGAAGTTTCTGCAGTGAGACATTAGATTACTTCAGTTGCTTAATGAATGTAGATAAATGGTTTGGTGTTAATCAGCACGTGCCCCAGGTCAGCCCAAAGCCTTTCGTCTGTAGTTAACTTGTCTGCTGGTATGTTGTATTCCATGGCCTGAATGATCATGAATTCAGAAGCATCAGTAATTTCTTCCGGAGAAGGGTTACGGGCAAATGCTTCGAGATACATTTGTTTGAGTTTTTCTTCCATGCTTAAATCAGCGATTGCTGAAATTCGTTTTCCCCACAGTTTGGCCTGCTCAACTACGAAGGGATCATTCATCAGAATCAACGCTTGGCTAGGGACATTGGAGACGTTCCGTCGTCCCACTGAATTGAAGGGGATAGGCATATCAAAAGCCAGCATCATCGGGCTGAGAAAATTCCGTCGTATACCGATATAGACACTTCGCCGTCCAGCACCGTCCAGAGGGCCGGAGCCAGGCCGCCCTCGCCCAGTCATAAACGGAGTGACGAATACCGGAACACTCGGACCGAATTGTTTCCTATCAAGCCGTCCGGAGATTGCTAAAATGCTGTCCCGAATGGCTTCCCCTTCAAGACGTCGAATGTTTTGTCGATAAAGCAGGCTGTTATTGGGGTCGACCTCAATGTAATCAGGGTTGGGAGTACTATCCATTTGATAGGTGCTACTCAGCATGATCTCCTTAAGCATCGACTTGATGGACCAGTTGTGCTTTTCGACAAAGCGAATTGCCAGATGGTCCAGAAGTTCCGGATGGGATGGTCTTGCTCCCAACACGCCGAAGTTATTAGTGGAGGCAACAATCCCTTTTCCAAAAAGATGGTGCCACAGGCGATTAACCATGACGCGGCTCGTGAGAGGGTTGTTGTCGGCCAGAATATCGTCGGCTAATTGCATACGTCCGCTGCCGTGTGATTCAACAGGAGCATCTCCAACAATGGCAGAGAGTAATTGTCGGGGAGCTTCTTCACCAAGTGCTTTATGATTGCCGCGGATGAAGATGTTTTCGTTTTCCCCAGATCCGTCAGCCATGACTAGTACGTGTTCAGGAGCGGGCAACGAACTTTCGATTTCCCGGAATACGGTCCATTGCTGTTGCACCGATTCCTGAATCGTGTCAGGAATCGTGATGAGCTTATGTCGTAATGCCCAGTTAATTAAACTAACTTGCTCTGCACTTAATTGAGCTTCGTGCCAGGCCTGGAGAGCGACCTCCCATTGCTGCCCATAGCTCGCCGCAAATTGAATGTGATCTTTGACCGATTCATTTACCACATCCAAAATAAGTGTATTGGGGATTTCTCTGGGGCTACCTTCGCTGGTTTGGCGAATGTCTTCGATGCTGACACTGCCGTTGCCTGTATCCAGGAATTCAATAAAGGCTTTGTGCCCTTTATAGCGACGAACATCTCCCTGAAGTCGATGCCAACGAGGCATAGTATCTGCGTTAACGGATGTCGAGAAACCTCCAAATAACAATCCGTTATAGCGATACATGAAAAATCCATCGAGGATCATCCTCGCGGTAACATCTTTTCCGGTTAATCGCATTTGAATAGCATCATGATTTAATTCAAACGTAGGACTGCGGAAGGAACCGGTTAAGCGATTGGAAAGCTGTCCGGAGTCAATCGAACCGGTCTTGAATATCTGTAGAGTCTCTCCTCGTAGGTCCAATGTTCCTGAGGGAGTAGGTTTAATCGGGAAAGCTTCTCCTTCGGCAAACCACTCAGTCGTCCACTGTGTAAGTCCATCCAATTGAGGACTTCGTGAGAGAACTTCGGCGGCGTGTGAGAGTGAATCTGAGCTGCGTTGAGCTTCTGCCTGTAAACGTCCCGCCAGTGCCTGAGTCGGTAGATCCATTGTTTGCCGCCAGACGTTCAATGGATGTTGAACATCATTCACCCGTTCGTCAGACAGTGCGACGACCCAGCGTGACAAAATGTCCGCATCGAGACCATGCTCTTTAGCGACAGCCTGGGCAGATCGACCTTGTTGGGTTGAGGATGGGTAATTACTAAATTCAATGTGATCTAAACCAATGTTTCCCCAACCTCCCTGCTGCTCATCCACAGCAACGATTTGAGCCATTTTTCCTAGATGGGCACTGACGTCCCAATGAATAGGACGAAAGACATTGGTGTTAAAGCCAGGTTGTGACAGGACGACCTTTCCATCGATCACCAAATTGATACAAGTTTTTCCAGCATGATTACCTCCACAAATCATGAAGTGAATATACCGATGGCCGATCTTAAACGGAGAGCTTGTCAGTTTTCCTCGGTGGGCATCGCCTTTGCCCACATCACCTGAATCCCTGATGTTATGCGAATTGGCCCATCCTTTTCCAACGGCCTTTTGATCGCCTTGGTATTCCCCTTGTGTTTCTTTGGTAATAGGTTCTTTCCCAAAAGCAGTTCCTTCGGCGGTCCAGCCTTCAAAGTTCGGATCTTCGAAGTCTTCGAATAAGAGGGTTTTCTCCGGCTTTTCCTCTGTTTTGGGCGTGCCAACAATCACCTCTCTTACGGCCAGTAAGTATTTTGCGAATTGTTCGCCTGCTAGTACTGTTTCCGGTGAGATGTTTGTCGCTACTTGTGAGGATATTTCAGATTGGAGACCGGCCATTTCGACGAGCTTCGATTTCATCACAGGTTCCGGATAGACGGCGCGAATATCCCGTCGGGAGCTTTGCATGAAACCAGTTAATGCGTAGTAATCCTTGGTAGAAATAGCATCGAATTTGTGGTCGTGGCAGCGAGCACAACCAATGGTCATACCGAGAAACGCCTTGCCCATTACATCGATTTGGTTGTCGATACGATCGGCTTCGTCCTGACGGACATCGACAGGAGCGTGGACTGCTTCACCCAACCACCAAAAACTTGTTCCTCGAAGTGATTCATTATGTCCACTTGCACTGAGGCGTGGATTCGCTAAAAGATCCCCGGCGATATGTTCACGAACAAATTGGTCATAGCTGACATCGGCGTTAAACGCTCGAATCAAATAATCACGATATTGGTGAGCGTGGGGGACTCCATAGTCAAATTCATGCCCGTAAGATTCTCCGTAGCGGACGACGTCCATCCAGTGTCTCGCCCAACGTTCGCCAAAATGCGGTGAGTCCAGGAGTTCGTCAATAACCTGCTCAAAGGCGGTTTGTGTCTCTGCTGGATTGTTTAGAAAGGCATCGACCTGTTGGGGAGTTGGAGGCAGGCCAATCAAATCGAAGTAAGCACGGCGTAATAGCACTGTTCGACTCGCACCATCATTGGGTACAAGCTCATTTGCTTCAAGCTTTTTCAATATAAAATTGTCCAGACTACGTCGTGTCCAATCCTGATTATGTACTGTAGGTACTCGGTGCTTTACAGGTCCTTTCCAGACCCAGTGTTTGTCTTTACGATCTTCGAGATCGAATCGCTCACCGACATCAACCTGCGTGACAGCTTCGTCAGGCCAGGCTGCTCCTTCCCGAATCCACTTGGCAAACTTGTCGACATCAGCTTTTCCTAGACGGTACTTGGGAGGCATTTGATATATATCGCCATAATTCACTGCATCCAGGAACAGGCTTTCTTCATTACCAGGCTCCACCGCTGGGCCAGTATCACCGCCCTTTAATATTAGTGATCGGGCATCGACTCGCAGACCGCCTTTGATCTCCTTGGCCTTACTGCTATGGCATTCATAGCAATGTTTGACTAGCAAGGGTCTGATTTCAGTTTCAAAATACTCAAGCTGTGAATTCGAGAATTTCACTTCCTCGTCTTCCGCGAATAAATTCACTGGTTGAAACGCTAGAAGTGCAGTGAGTAGGAAGTATGCGTATTTCATGGCAATCAGGATTAGTCGTTGAAGGACCAATTACAGGAGGGGAAGTTACTCTGTTGAACCAAAAACATTATATCAAAGTGATTCGTCAACAGAGTCAAGGATGAAAACTTGCTACACTAGACAACTGTATCCCCAATTTGCGAATAGGAGAGATGATTCAATGTGGATTCGAGTATTAACTCTGTTGCTGCTTATCCCAACTATCAGTCTTGGTGATGAAAAACCAGATATGGTGTTTTTGATGATCGGTCAATCCAACATGGCAGGTCGAGCAGCCATGGAGCCCCAGGACAAGACTCCCTTTAAAGGTGTGCAGCTGCTCAATGCAGAGTCGAAATGGGAACAGGCTGTTAATCCACTCAATCGCTATTCCGCGTTGCGTAAAGATATATCCATGCAAAGGATCGGGCCAAGTGCTGGATTTGGTACCGCAATTCAAGCTCACTTTAAAGACCGTTCGATCGGCCTGATCGTTAATGCACGTGGCGGTTCTTCCGTCAATCAATGGCAGCCGGGAATGCCTCTCATGGCGACGTCACTCAAGCGTTGGCGTGAGGCGGGCAGTCCTCAGTTGTCTGCTGTGATTTGGCATCAGGGTGAATCCGACGCGGAAGACCCTGAGTACCTCAAGAAACTGAGTGTCGTTGTGAACGAAATTCGCTCCAAAGTAGGCCAGCCTGATTTATTGTTTATCGCTGGTGAGGTGTATGGTGATCGTCCAGTCAACGGTAAGATTCGCGCAATCGGCGAGCATATTCCTCACACCGGATTTGTTTCAGTCAAGGACTTAACGGTATTCGATAAAGTGCACTTTGATCGGAAGAGTATTTTAGAACTGGGGCGACGCTACGCACAAAAGTACATTGAGTTGACTACGAAGAACTAAAAGTCGATGAATACAGAATCTGCCTAACATTAGGCAATAATCTGTTTCACCAAGTGCCCGCCAACGTCTGTCAGGCGGAAGTCTCGTCCTTGGAAACGATAGGTAAGTTTCTCGTGATCTAGGCCTAACAAATGGAGGACGGTAGCCTGTAAGTCATGGACGTGCACCTGGTCTTCGACACTGTAATAACCCAGATCGTCGGTTTTACCAACCGTGACACCTCCTTGGATGCCACCTCCGCAGAGCCACATCGAATAGGCCTCGATATGATGGTCTCGACCTAGCATGTCACGTGGTTCCCCCTGAGGTGTACGGCCAAATTCGCCACCCCAAATGACGATAGTGTCTTCCAGCAATCCTCTTGATTCCAAGTCCTTGATTAATGCTGCTGCAGGCTGGTCTACTTCTCCACAACGTGCATCGAGAGCCTCGTTCAGATTTGTCCCGGCATTTCCATGATGATCCCAGTCCGTATGGTAGAGCTGGACAAACCGAGTGCCACGTTCAACAAGTCGTCTGGCCAGTAGGCAGTTTCGACCGAAGGATGGCTTTCCAGTATCTTTGATTCCATACATATCCAGCGTGTCCTGAGTCTCGCCTTTCAGGTCCATTAGCTCTGGTGCACTCGACTGCATGCGATATGCCATTTCATAAGTGGCAATGCGTGTGGCGATTTCAGGATCTCCGATCTGTTGAAGTCGAGCGGAGTTGAGGTCTTTGACGGCATCCACGAAGTCACCTTGCCCCTTGGAACTAATACCCTTAGGCGTTGCCAGATTGAGAATCGGGTCAGCGCCGTTCAGGAAAGGGACACCCTGATAAGTTGTTGGCAGGAATCCACTTCCCCACAGAGGTGTACCACCACGAGGGCCTCGTGGGCCGGAGTGCATCACCACAAATCCTGGTAGATTGTTAGATTCACTTCCAATGCCATAGGTAACCCAGGCTCCCATACTCGGGCGACCAAAACGTTGAAATCCCGTATTCATAAATAGCTTAGCGGGACCGTGATTGAAGACTTCAGTCTTCATCGAACGGATAATCGCAATCTTGTCAGCCAACTCACCAAGGTGTGGAAGCAGCTCGGACATCTCTTGCCCGCTGTCACCCCATTTTTGGAATTTCCGTTTAGTCCCTAGTAGCTGGGCATCCTTCTTGAGGAAGGCAAAATTTTTACCTTCCACATAAGATTCAGGAATGACCTCTCCGTCCATCTCCTGCAGTTTTGGCTTGTAATCGAATAACTCTAATTGACTGGGGCCACCGGCCATAAACAGGTAGATGACTCGTTTGGCTTTCGCATCGAAGTGTGGTTCCTGCGGCGCGAGTGGGTTTGTTTTACGATCACTCTGGTCGGCGGCGTGTAGATCCCCATTAGCCATTAACGACGCCAGACCGATCGACCCAATACTTAGCCCGGCATTGGAGAAAAAGTGGCGGCGTGTTTGTTCGCGTACAATAAGTTGTTCTAGTGACATGATTTATTCCCGAGTAATAAATTCGTCTAGGTTGAGTAGTACCCGTGACAGTGTGGTCCAGGCTGCTGCGTCGCTCGTGCTTAGGCCTTCCGGCACAAAACCGGGAGCTGCTGCCTGAGCCTGATCAGGGTTTTCCGCATACCATTGTTTTTGTTGTTCCAGGAATTCCTGCAAACGTGCCTGTTCATATTCACTAGGTTTACGAGTGAGTACACGCTGGAAGGCAGCGTCTATGCGATCTGATTCACTAACATCCCGGAGTTTCAAAACTTGTTCGGCAAGCATCTGAGAAAATTCAAAGAAGGCTCTGTCGTTAGCTAGTGTTAAAGCTTGTAACGGGGTATTACTGCGAGACCGCCGCGTACATGTTGTATTGGCTTCTGGTGCATCAAAAGTCGGCATCAGCGGATAAGGACTACTGCGCCAAAAGTATGTGTACATCGCCCGACGAAACCGATCGTCTCCTTTACTTTCAGGCCAGGCTTTTTTCTGTTGCGTCAGAATGTAAATCCCCTCCGGTTGAGGTGGATAAACCCCCTTGCCTCCCAACTTGGTCGAGAGAATACCGGCAGCCTGAATACTACAATCCCGGATGGCCTCGGCTTCCAGACGGATGCGGGACTGTCGTGCCAGCAGTCGATTGTCCGGATCACGTTCAAGTAAGTTGGCCGTCATGGCTGAGGATTGCTGATAGGTTTCGGAACTTAACACTAAACGATGAAATCGTTTGACGCTCCAGTTGGAATCGCGAAATTCCGAAGCTAGCCAGTCAAGTAACTCAGGGTGCTCTGGAAATTCGCCCTGAAGTCCAAAATCATTTTCAGTTCGAACAATACCCATGCCGAACAAGCGTTGCCAAAATCGATTGACCGTGACGCGGGCTGTTAGGGGATTCTCATCGCTCATTAACCACTGTGAAAAATCGAGACGGGTGACGTATTGGTTTTCGCTTGAAATTGGCGGGAGTACCTCTGGGACATTTGCTTGAACTTTCGCACCCTGTCTAAGGAAATCGCCTCGAATCTGAATGTGTGTCGTTCTTGGCGTTTCAAGCTCTTCCAAGATCATGGTGGTCGGAATCGATTTTTCCAATGCCGAGAGCTGTGACTTAAGGGAGTCGACTTTTGCTACCAACTCCTTTCGAGTTAAATCAGTTTGCTTGTAGGCTTCGACAATTTGAGTTTCTTCTTCCTTGCTTCGTTCCTCTTTCTTTAGCAACGCGATGATACTGGCAGGAGTATCCAGTAATGCAGGATCTTCGTTGGTTACCGACAGACTGAAACAACCGACCAGATAATTGGGCGCGGTGTTGTTATGGAACATGGTAATGGTAAGTCGTGACTTTCCATCTATCTTGGGAGATTGGGTTGGCAGGAAGATCGCTTGGCGATCGACATTCAGTGAGCCGGATTTTACGTTGATCGCCCAACCCGTGTTGTCTTTTCCGTCAATAGAGTGATAGACCGGATAGCCATCCTGGGAATGGTCGGCGATTGCTCGCCCCAGATCGATTTCGACCTTCTCACCCTTTTCGTTCGTCAGGAACGCATTGAATTCGCTAAGTACGAAGTTCCCGTTGGCTGCGCGTCCGGGACCAGACTCTGGCAAACTAACATGAGTATTCGCTTCCAGTCGAATTGCTGTAAGTTGGTCAATTTCAATATCGTAGTGAACAATGTACGTGTCATTTGCCGGGACACTAAAATCTACCAGCAATTGATCGTCCTCTATTTTGTTGAGGACCGCTCCTTTATCGGTCGTCCACTCAACTGGCTTTTGTCGTTGCCATTGGACTTCTTTTGCAGCCAGTAATTTGGCTTTCCAGTCATCGAATCCGGCCATGAACGATTTGTCGTGTTCTGCTAAAGGTGCCTCAGCCGCCTGAAGGTCGGTCTTGAGCTGCTCGCGTTCTTGGAGCTGCCTTTCTGACGGTACGCTGATTTTTGGCCCTGATCCTCCGGCGTCGTTATTGTCGGCCGTGCTGTTGAAAATTGCATAGAGTTGATAAAAGTCTCGTTGTGAAATTGGATCATATTTGTGTTGGTGACACTGAGCACAACCGACGGTTAAGCCCAGATAGACAGCTCCGGTGGTGTTAACGCGGTCCACGACTGCCTCAACACGAAATTGTTCGTCACTGGTACCACCTTCCTGATTAATCAAGGTGTTGCGATGGAATCCTGTAGCAATCAGCTGATCATTGGTTGGCGAGTTGAGCATATCGCCAGCCATTTGTTCGTGAGTGAATTGGTCAAAGGCCATATCCGCATTCAACGCATTAATCACCCAGTCACGGTATTTCCAGATTTCTCGTGGGCCATCGATGGTAAAGCCGTTGGAGTCCGCGTAGCGGGCAAGGTCCAGCCAGTGACGTCCCCAGCGTTCTCCATAGCGTGGAGACGAAAGGACATTGTCGATCAATTGAGCATAGGCATCCGGTGCATCACTCTGCACAAAATCAGAAATCTGTTCCGGCGTGGGAGGAATGCCCAGCATGTCTAAGTAAATCCGGCGAATCAGCGTTGCTTTATCCGCTCGGGCTGATGGTGTAAGCCCTTCGTCGCGGAGACGCTTCAGCACAAATGCGTCGATGCCGTTGTTTCCCCATTGATTGTCCTCGAATCTTGGAATATCAGGACGAGCGATCGGTTGAAATGCCCAGTGGTCACTTTTCCTTCGGGCAATGTTGGTCGAAGCTTCCGCTTCGGACATCTTAGCACCCTGGACGATCCAATCCCGGATGAGTTGAATTTCTGTATTCGAAAGAGGATCCAGATCGAGGGGCATTTGAGGCACTTCCCCTTTTCCCTGGAGAACTTCAAGAAGCAGGCTTTCATCCGGTTTGCCAGCGACCACAGCAACTCCGCGATCACCGCCTCGCATCAATAACCCACCCGTTTCGATTCTAAACCCACCTTCTTGCAGATCCGGACCATGGCAATCGATGCAGTGCTGAGTTAAAAGAGGCTTGATTTGTTTGGTGTAATCGACATCCTGAGCTCCCAGCATGGGCTGAAAGGCCATCGTTACCAATGCCATCGCTAGCAATGATTGTCGTGACATATTGAATGATTCTCCTAAGGGTTGATTCTTGTTCAGTATAGCTGAAATACTCGCCCGCTTCTGCTTCATTTGAGTAACTGGTATTACGGTAATTTCCTATCATCGCCTACAATTCTGGCGTCCAAGGGTGGGGCTTACTTACTTCCTACACAGGTTGAATGATATGAACGTGAAGCTCATCGGGTGTACCATCTTACTGACCGCCGTCCTAATGGGATGTTCGGTGGAAAAGGCGATGCAGGCACCTACGAGAAAGAACCTCAATGTGTTTCAACCGGGGACTTCAAGGCTTCAGTTGATCTCAGAAGTCGGAACTCCGGCTGTCACAGAATACCGTCATGGAAAACGTGTCGATATATTTATATTCAAACAAGGAATGGCAGAAGAACTTAACTACTTGCGAGCTGCCGGGTATGGCGCTGCCTTTGTTGTGACAGGTGGCCTTTCAGAAGTTCTTACTTATCCCGTGGAATCGGAAGCGAATTTCCCGACGATTACGGCGCAAGTTACGTATGACCAGTATGACAGCGTGATTTCCTTGGAAGTCCTTAAGGATGGCCTGGTCATCAAAGCAGGTGGTCCCGGGGATGCTCATCCTCCAGCTCCCGCCGCATCGATTGCAGCTCCTCCGAGCGATTCATCCGGTGCTCAATTAAACTAAGCACGATTTAAAAAGATCACTCAGTTCACCGGAGTCTTGATATGAGTCAGCCATGGGATGCCGAATTCAAAGTCACGCCGGCCGTCGCTCAACATCTAATTGACTCACAGTTCCCGGAACTCGACACATAACATCCCGACCACATTCAATGTGGCGGTGAATCTAGACCTCAGTTACTCCAGCATACCTTCGACTGAGATACTGTAGATATCTTTTTTGCCCCGAACCTCACCAACATAAAGAATTCTTTTTCCATCGGGGTGCCAGCAGGCAAAATCATCTTTTCCGGGATTGTTTGTGACCTGCTTTTGGTTTGAGCCATCCGCATTCATGATAAAGATTTCATAGTTTCCCTGCCTCAAACTTGTGTAGACAATCTTCGAACCGTCCGGAGAAAAGGATGGACGAGTGTCGATGCCTGGGTGATCTGTTAGCTGGAAAATACCAGAGCCATCTACGGACATACGAAAGATGTCAAAGTTTCCACTGCGGGTCGAGGTAAATGTTAACACGTTGCCAGTCGGCGAGAAGCGAGGATAGGCATCGATGAAATCTGATTTGGTTAATTCGGTTTTATTCTCGAGCTTATTATCCGTCATCCACAATTGTTGCGAGCCTCTGGATTCAGGGAAGGAGTAGACGATGTTCTGTCCATCCGGGCTAATCGTCAGTGCTCGAATACAGGCAAATCCACCTCCTGGATTGAGGCTGTAAAGTTGCCCTTTGTCGACATCCTGAACCTGTAAAACGGTGTGAAGATTTCCATCATTTCGAATGTAAGCGTAGTGCTTCATGTCCTTTGCGAATTCAATATAAATTTCATTCGTATTTGCATTGGCATGAAAATCCTCGATCTTGCCTGATTCAAGGTTCAATCGTTGCAGTTTGATTAGTAAAGGCGTTTTCAGTACTGAATAAATGAGTTCATGGGTGTCATGAGTGAAGCATAGATCTTGCTTCATTTTTCCGTCATGAGTCAGCTGAATCGGTTCAGCGGCTGTGAGTTGTACACCGATAACTAGAATCCACAGCGTAATGCCCAGTCTTTGTTTAGAAGAGTTCATGAATGAATTCTCCTTCCGGAAGCACATTTAATTCCGCGCGGGCGATACTATCGATACCCATACAATCCAGCATCGTGACACCGACACCGGTGGGTTCAATTCCACGCGTAACAGGGCGTTCACCTTTCGCATCACTTGCTCCCACGACCTGCCCCGGCTTCACACCAGCTCCAGCCCAGATGGAGAAGTAATTATGCTGCCAGTGATCCCGAGCAGCTCGATTGTTAATACGTGGCGTACGGCCGAATTCGCCCATGCAGACGACCAGCGTCTGATCCATCAGCCCACGGTCATACATGTCGTCCAGAAATGCAGACATAGCATTGTCCAAAACCGGACAGTGACGGTTGGGTAAGAGGTCAAAATTCTTTACATGTGTATCCCAACCGAAATCGGTATTGGGACTAAACGCTTCGACATACTCACTCCAGCTGACATTGATAAACGGAACTTCAGCTTCGACGAGTCGACGGGCCAGAATTAAACTCTGACCAAAAGACGACTGGCCGTAATTCTCACGCAGGGTGGTGGATTCGCGAGTCAGGTCTAAAGACTCGAGTGCCTGTTTATTGGTCAGTAGTGTAAATGCCTGTTTCGCTTTGCTATCCCAGGCATCGAAATTGTCGGCTGTAACATTGCGTTTGATTTTATCGAGCTGAGCCTGCAGATTTCGTCGATGAGCGATGCGATCCGGAGTGATTCCATCCACCAACTTCAACGCAGGGATGTCAATCGTTCCCATTTCGTCACATTGGATAAGGAAGGGATCATAAGCTTTCCCCCAGTCACCACCACCATAGCCATCAATCAACTTCGCGACATCCCGTGGAATTCCACGTGCGAGCATGACATAGGGCGGTAATCCTTCACCGGCACCATGATGACGCGAAACGATCGACCCCCAGCTGGGTTGAATAGTGATCCCTCGTCCTTCTCGAGCCCCGGTAAATCCATAGGTACCTGCTCCAGGGTGTCCGCCGTCATGTGTGATGTTGCTTCGAACCAAGGCAAACTTGTCTGTACGAGCTGCAAGTTTCGGGACGAGTTCTGTAAATCGCACTCCCGGTAGTGTCGTTGGGATCGTTCCAAACGGGCCACGGTGACTCATAGGAGCATCGGGTTTCGGGTCAAATGTGTCGAGATGGCTGGGTGCTCCCCAAAGCCATACAAAGACGATTGACTTTGCACGAGCTTTAGCCGCTGCCTCGGCAATTTGTCCTGAAGAAAGCATTGCCGTCAATGGTAATGCAGCTCCAGCTTGTACAAATGCCCGTCGAGATACTCCGTCGCAACTTCGACTATTGAATTCACCTAGTCGTATCATTTTGAGTTCATTCTTGGGTTGGTGAGAATGTGGATTGTGACCTGTTCATTATAAGTGTGAGCATGAGGTCTTGTATAGCATTACAATCAAGTCAGCTTAGTTAGTGGGGAGGATCAATTCGTCGCCCAGGCTAATGCTTCCACCGTTACTTTCCAGAGCTAATTTGGTATTTGTTGCCAGCTTATAATAGTGATCAAATCGACTGGGATCACTCCATTCCGGAAGTAATTCTTTCCTCTTGCGTCGAACAGTATCAGAAAAATCATTCAATACACTACCGGAGTCGGGGCAGCGAGTTGGTACAACACAGCGTTGGCAGGGGTTACTGCCTACCAACTGGACGCTAGCGATGGAAAACGGAACGGTACTGTCAAACAGCTGGTCTTCCCAAAAGGCCGGAACGCCTTCAATTTCAATATTCGGTCGAAGTCGGCGGCGTATATCATGAATCGTCATTCCGTCGAACCAGGAAGCGACCAATTCCAGAGTTGCGCGGCTTATTAAAGTGGGGCCGTTGGCATTGCGGTCGTCAGGTAAACCTGCCTCAGTGTTCTCTTCGAATGCTGTGACCGTGGTGCAAAATTGACTCACCCAAGAGACGAGACGTGCCCCGTCAGTTCGAAGGTCGAAAAACTCCATCTTTGACTGCGAAGGTAAACTCATGACCATGCTAAACCAGTCTTTGTGGAATTGGCATTCAAACTGGTGGATCTCAGGATAGCGTTTCGCGTTAAAATAATTGCCTGAATCGTCCAATAAGGTAAGTCGGCGATCATTCTCCAAAGCACCTGATGGAAGGATATGTGAGTATTCGAGGTCGATGCCATCAAAGGACTTCAATGGGTAGATTGTGATTTTACTGATTAAGGGAACCATGAATCTCCCTGTTGTTGTTCAACAACTTCGCGGAGTTTCCACAGGTCTTCCTGTAACTGACGTTCTGCTTCCGAGGTCATAAAGGGAGCTAGAAAACGTCCCACACCACTGTAGAAACAAACGACTTCCTGTCGTACTACAGAGTGATCTTCCAATGTTTTTAATTCCCAGATCGTTTGGGATTTGAAAATGGAAGTCTCCGAATCTGTGATGAGGTGAGTACTGGGGAGGATGTCCTTAATCACTATGGGGATAGAGTGGTTGTTCCCGTTTTTCCCATCATTCTCATCGAGGGCCAAGATTAACTGGGCTCGGTGATCGGGACGATTGAAGTCATTTTCGATTGGCTTCAACTCTTGCACTCCGTTTTGCCAAAGCGGAATCTTTGACGGCTGGTGCAGAAATGGGAAGATCGCTTCGACTGGTGCCGAGATTGAAATTTCCGCCTGATAGACAAATCGTTGACTACCGATCAGCAGCAGGACCGTGAAGGGAAGCGCAACAAGTAAAAACAGCCAGAAGATGATCTTGAACAGTTTTCTCTTGAATAACTCCAGCATGGATCTACTACCTACGTCGCCATTGACGTTTCCCAATACCTCCACGGATTTTCCCATCCTGATGCTCTTCGGCCGTTTGTCCTAATACGACATTGAACTCGGCTTCCAATTCATTCAGTGGTGAATCTTTGATTGGGTTGAAGGCGGCGAGCACACTATCACGTGCTGCTGGATCTTTGATATTTCTCCAGATGCCGTCTCTTTGATTTAACGGCGAACCCTTGATCAGTATTTGGGATGTAAATACACGATGTCCATTTAGGCTTACGGCAATGTGGATATGTGGAGTTCTCCCCGGATAGGGAACAGGCTTGATTGTCCGGAAGTAATAATTCCCTTTAGAATCGGTTAAGAAGCGTCCGTATCCTTGAAAATTACTATCCCTTTTGTCGGCATTGCCTGAACCTGCATGTAAGTATGCACCGTTGTTATCACATTGCCAGATTTCTACAAATGCGTTGCGTATAGGGCGTCCTAAAGGGTTGAGGATCTTACCACTAAGATGCGTAATTTGCCCTACGCCTGGTGTGATGGAATCATTGATGAGCAGTAGATCGTTGTCCGTATCAAGGGGCAGCTTATCCGGATAAAACGGGCCTTCGGTCATACCAGCTGTTCTCACTAGTTCTTCAGCAAACAGGCCGGGGGTGGTCATCATAGCAGCCATCAGAGCGGAACCGTGGATGAGTTTACGACGTTGAAGCATTGGTAATCTTCCCTCAGAGGATATGGATAATCTATTCCCGAATTGTAGTCCGCATAAGGTGTAATTGCCTACGTCAGATTAAGATGTTTATCATTTGCTATTAATAACGGGTCTTCGTTAGCATTGATTATTCATTGAAACACCTATCGTTTACGTTTAAAAACCTGAGGTAATATGTCGGAAAATAAGATTACTCCTGCTTGTGTCGAAGAGAGAACGATGAGAGACCAAGGCATCGACAATCGTAGAGCCTTTCTCCGAGACGGTTCACTCGTGCTGTTGACAGGTTTGTCTATGAGTGAATCCTGTTCAGCTGCACTCGATGATGATCCGTTGATTCGTTTTTCAGCGATTACCGATTTACATTATGCAGATAAAGACACAGCAGGTAGCCGGCACTATCGTGATACGATTAAAAAACTTGCGCAAGCCAGGTCTGTGTTTGAAACGGCAAAGCCAGATTTTTTGGTATGCCTTGGAGACTTGATTGATGCCGCCGCTAAGGTTGAGACAGAGCTTGGCTATCTATCGCGAATTGTAAAAGAACTGGATGCGATTGAATGCCCGAAACATTTTGTGCTCGGAAATCATTGTGTCGACACACTGACGAAATCTGAATTCCTCGAAGGAGTTGGTCAGGAAAAGTCTTACTATTCTTTTGACAAACAGGGTGTACATTTTGTTGTGCTTGATGCGTGCTTTCGATCGGACGGTACGCCATACCAACGGAAAAACTTTGACTGGACAGATCCAAATATCATTGCTGAAGAGATTGAATGGCTGGAAGAAGATTTAGCCAAGAACGACTTGCCAACGATTGTATTTGCCCACCATCGTTTGGATGATGCCGGGGTTTACAGCGCAAAGAATGCTGCGACAGTTCGGGCAACGCTTGAGGCTTCGAAGCAAGTACTTGCAGTGTTCCAGGGGCATAGCCATAAAAACGCACATCAACTAATCGGTGGGATTCATTATTGCACGATGGTTGCGATGGTAGAGGGCAGTTTTGAAGCCAGTAACGCTTGTAGCACGATATCGGTCTACGCCGATGGGACGATTAAGATCGCAGGGTATCGTAAACAGTCTTCGTACGACTGGAAGGCCTGAAGAAACACATCTCTATACGCGGTTCTCTCGCTTGGGATTTACAATCCGACAGCTGGAATTCACATTTCCGTGTTAGGCCGTTTGTTGATAAGTCCTGCGGATTACAGCCTTTTCAATTTTAAATGGTTAGAGGAAATCTCCTAAACACATCCTTCTAGGCTTAGTTTTTCAGCTTTATCTTGTCCACATAACGATATTGAGCATGCCAGATTTCAAGGTCGTTTCCTGGAACGAATGCAAAGCCTTCCGTATGTGTGAAGAGTTCGGGGATTCTCCAAGCTCTGGTAGGCGTTACTGGTGATTCGTTTAGTTCGGCAGGCAAGGGGAATTCAAACAGACCATCCATCGATCCAAAAGTATGAATGGAGTACAAGTTATTATTCTTTATTCGAATACCTTGCGAAAAATGCATCTCTTTGGGATATCGAAGTGTACCGGTATGCACTATTTCCTCACCATCAAAGCGATAGCGATGAATTCCAAGATCACTCAGATCTCCTATCCATAAGTGGCGACCATCGAAGCAAACAGGGTCTATCCAGTTGAGTTTAGATGTCAGGTCCCATGACATGGATACTTCGAGTGTCTTTGCATTGATTTTAGCCACAATAGCTTTATCATTAGCCGCATCATACTGACCGTTTTCCGGTCCGTTAAGAAAACCAGCCCAAAGATAGCCGTTGTGGTAATCAATGGCGCCGATGTGATTCACTCCGGGCAGGCGTATTTTCTTTTCTTCCACGAACTTCCATTGCTTGGTATAGCGGACAATTGATCCGGCGTTTGAAGTGAAGTAATGTTGGTCTGAAATTGCCAGCCCCTGAGTTGCCATTCCTTTCTCTAAAGCAATACGTTTTGTAAGTAGAGAGATTGGAGTCGCGATTTGAGTTGGTAGATTACGGGCGCGATAAATTGGCTGATTAAGCTTTATCCCATCGTCAACAGCGATCTTTATCATTTTTGCGAGATCATCCACCAAGGGGAATTCAACCCCGGATTCAAATAAGCTTTTCAGAGTCGCCTCGTCATTGGTACAGCAAAAGTTGACGATCAAGTTATTTTCCCGTGCCAGTTTAGTTAACACGGGGTCCACAGACATCCCGCCAAATAGTTGGATAAATTCGGCTCCGGCGTTAATGGATTCTCGAACGTATTGTAAATCGTTTCCCTGCTTTTCCATATTACAGATCTTGATTCGGAGATCCGTCTTTTGGGCTGCCTCGGCGGCCTTCGTCCCGCAGGCTAAAAAACACTGGTGAAGACGTTGTTCCTCGACGATCACCTTCGTGGCTGCGATTGCAAGCTCGGTACCCCCTTTGAGATGTACATTGAGCCAGATATTTTCGGGCATAATTGCAAGGACCTCCTGAAACGTGGGGATCCGTTCTCCCTTGAAGCGAGTCGCTTTGAAACTACCCGCATCTAGAGTTTTTAATTCCTTAAGCGACCAATCGCTTACCAGGCCTTTTCCATTGGTGGTGCGATCAAGCGTGGAATCATGCAAGACCACAATTGCATCGTCCTTCGAGAGGGCAAGGTCGAGTTCGATCATATGTGCACCGAGCCTGATTGCCTCTTTAAAAGCGGCAAGCGTATTTTCTGGATGGGATACACTAGCTCCCCGATGTGCACAGATGCCTTTCGTAGGCATTTGGAAATTGGTTTGAATTTGACCTGCCAGCCTCTCGCCAGACAGGGTTAGGCTGATGAGTATACCTAGTAGTACGGATTTCTTGATTCGGTAATGGAGCATACTTTATTAACCCTGACTGGAAATTACGAAACGTATGAGTCATCATTGACGAATTAAATTGATGTTTGTTTTGCTATTACTTTTGATATTCATGGTTACGATAACCTCTGCGAGGGTATCGTCATCACTTATAGCAATAGATTTGACTCTACCGGCTGTTGTGGTGTACTTGGCATTAGGTACGACAAATGTAATTTGTGCATTCTCGAATGTCTGATCAAACTCATTGATGACCGTCGCCGAAGATGAAGAACTCCTTTCAACTCTCAAAGGAGATTGCTGTTCCCTCCCAAAAGGAATCGGTGCAGTGGGATGGTTGTGATAGGTTGCACTAACAACCTGCCCGTTTTCAAATTCAACGAGGCGAAAACTAACCGAGTTAGACTTTCCAACTCGTTGTGTAGGAGTTTGACCCATCTTCATTAACTTATCTCCAGGTCCATGGGCGTCATGAATCAATGCGACTTTAAAATTATCCAAAAGCGATATTGGTGCATTGTGTTCGAAAGCATTGATCACTTTGATATTTTTGGTGTGATGTTTTTGCAGTTCGGCAATAACTGGTTCAATTGATTCGTGCCATGGTAGGCCGTAATTTAGAACGACTAGATTAGGGCCATAAGTGACGCTTCCCAGATCCGGGCCGTACCAGCGATGATGCCCGTAAACCTGATGATTGCCAAAGTTAACAACATGCGGCATATTTAAATTGCTTAATGCACCTGAAATATAAGCCGGGTTCACGCAATTGCTGGCAAGTAGCATATCGGCACCAATAATATTAGCCATAGTTGCAATACGTTGAAGATACTCGGCCTGATATTGTCCGGAGGTATCGAGATGTCCAAACGTGAGGAATTTAGGGTTGTTTGGATATTTGTTGGTGACCACCACGGCGGATGGGGACCGGCAGGTGCCTGTCCGTGATCCACCTACAATATCTATCTCCAAATCGTAGACGCCCGGTGGTGTGTTTGCCGGCAAGCTGATCTCGATTTGACGGTCATAGTAAAATGCCTTTTGGATATCTTCTTTGAACGGCAGCACCCGAGAAAAGGTCGCTTTTGCAATTTGTCGTTGAATTCGGACTTCTTTGATGTCCGCATCGAATCCTAGAAAACGAGCGGTGAATTGTTCTCCGCTAGTACGAACGGCCTGGTTATTTAACTTTGGATAACGAAAGCGGTATTGAACGGTTTTGGAATCACGATACAAATAGACCGGCGGGATAATATTTGATTTGCCTGCCACAATAATCGGTGTTTTTGTGATACGAGAATTCCAGCCGATGGCTTCAATACGGAGGTCGTAGGCCTGACCGACCGGGAGGGAAATCGAGGCTTGGCCGGTGAGCCAATTGCGTCCGATTGTGGAACGCACTGTTTTCCCCTCACGGGAAACAATAATCCGAACATCGTTTAGGTATTCCTGCAGCTCTGCCGTGATCGGAAAAGTTAGAAGACCGATTGGTTGATTAGCTGTTAAGAAGCCTTCAATACGAACTCCGGACGAATCCTGATTAGCAAGGTGGCGGAGTTCGAGTTCGTGAGGGCCAGGCGGTAAATTATTCGCAGCAATAAATTCGCGACCTTGTTGGGCTGGATAGATATATTTCGTTAATTTCCCATCGATGTAAATCGCTAACTTTCCATGAGCGGGGAGACCAGTACCGGGATAGGAAGACGTGTTTTGTCCGGCCAATCGTACAGCGACAGAGTTTCCGATGAATTTCCATCTCATAGAAGCGTTGTGTTCAGTGGTGTATTTATGAGCAGCATCAGCAAAGCGAAAACGGTCATCTTTCCAGCTCCCATCGGTTGTGATGGATTTGTCGTTAACTGATGTCCATTCCGACGAGGCTGGGAAAAGTCGTTGCTCCGGTATGTCGGCTAGCAACTGACCGGATTGAAGAATGAATTGTATGAACCATAAAAAAAGAATGTGTCGCATCGGTATATTTCTCATGTAGGCGGTTTGGTCTTTTGATGGCTAACGAAAAAGAATAGCTCAGCTCTGAAATAATTTTACTGAAGTGTAGTTGTCATAATGGTTAAATAAATGCAACGCTCAAGCATTATTCAGCCTGCATATTGTATTAAGCCATTAAAGCCACTTCATTAGCTAAAAAGCCGCTATGTGGCTCCAGGAGTCATCGACGAGTTACGGCATTGATACAATTACACAGGAGATACTCGAAGAATCGAAACCCATTTCAGGCCATTCCAGTGTTGCAATAACCGTCGCCTAGAGGTATTTCATTTCGACAGATTCAGACTAGCTGGGGGAATTGTTCACCAGAGCTTCACGTGCAGCTCTGGCTTTTTTTGCAGCTTCGTCTGGTGTGTCGGCCATAACCGTGAGGTGCCCCATTTTTCTGCCCACGCGGGCTTCCTGTTTTCCGTAGAGGTGTAATTTAAGGTCACTCACTGCAATAGCACGTTCCCAGTCTGGTTCACCATTCTGCCATAAATCTCCTAAGAGGTTGGCCATTGCTGATGGTCGAGGTTGGGTAGTTGCTCCTAGTGGTAATCCACAAATTGCTCGGACCTGTTGTTCGAATTGACAGGTGACATGCGCATCGACAGTCAGGTGTCCGGAATTATGGGGACGAGGCGCCAATTCATTAACCAGTAATTTCCCATTGGAAGCGAGGAAGAACTCGACACATAACACGCCGACAACATTCAATTCGGTCATGATTGTTCGAGCGATTTCAATTGCTTCGTTAGCAACGGACTCAGGTAATCCTGTGGGAGTTACAGAAATATCCAGAATGTGATTACTATGGGAGTTGGCGATCGGGCCATAAAACTCGGTCGTTCCATCGTGCCCTCGGGCAGCGACGACAGATAGCTCTGAATCAAAATCAACCCAGCGTTCCAATACCGCCTCGTCGCAGTTTAGTTCTTGCCAGGCTGCTTTTAATTCGTCAACACTTTCAATTTTGATCTGCCCTTTTCCGTCGTAACCAAGGGTGGCCGTCTTTAATACACCAGGGACATCTGCGTTTCCGATCTTTTGCAGGTCTTCGGCAGAATGAATGGCGTGGAACGGAGTAACCGGAATGCCGGCTGATTGAAGGAATGTCTTCTCACGAATCCGGTGCTGCGCTGTGTGGAGGACGTGGCCTCCTGGATAAACAGGGGCGTAACGTTCGACGGTTTCCAGCATGTCGACGGGCACATTTTCGAATTCGTAGGATACGACGTCTACATCTTGAGCAAACGCAGCCACGGCATCGAGGTCGTCGTAATTCGCCTGCACTTCCAAATCGGCTATCTGGCCGGTGGGTGAATCCTTATCTGGAGAAAAGACGTGGACACGATAACCGAGTCGCTTGGCAGCGACTGCAAACATTCGTCCTAATTGCCCACTTCCCAACATGCCAAGTGTTGCACCAGGCAAAATGGTTCGACTCATAGCTCAGAATCCTCTAATACTCGATCCGTTTGCTCTTTAGCAAAAGCCTTCAATTTGCTTCGTAGCTCATCACACTCGTTAGAAAGGATGCGAATTGCAAGTAGTCCGGCATTTTTTGCCCCTGAATCCCCAATGGCGAGTGTTCCAACTGGAACGCCACCAGGCATCTGTACGATGGAAAGTAAGGAATCCAAACCTGAAAGAGCTCGGGATTTCACGGGAACTCCCAACACAGGTAATGGCGTCAAGGATGCTACCATGCCTGGTAAATGAGCTGCTCCCCCAGCTCCGGCAATAATGACTTTAATACCGCGTTCTTCGGCATCTTTAGCATACTCCACCATCCACTCGGGAGTGCGATGTGCAGAGACTACCCGACATTCATGAGGCACTTTGAATTGAGTGAGAATATCTGAGGCATGTTGCATCGTAGGGAGATCAGATTTGCTCCCCATGATGATGCCAACTAGTGGTCCATTGGATTCGGTCATTGGATTCCTCCTTGAATATTGCTTCAGAGAATTGCGACTTTAGGGTGTAGTTATAAACACAGCCCTAAGTCGTTCGGTCTCTGTGCACTCAAATTAACACATCGCCGTCAGGATTCAAATAGGCCGAAAGGTCTACGGCGACAGGTTCGAATC
>Ga0066378_10000041_pt1 | contig 48077 bp, 41 predicted proteins | sample Knorr_S23_td_DCM_FD_70947 | JGI IMG/M metagenome (GOLD analysis project Ga0066378, IMG submission 70947) | Marine microbial communities from Southern Atlantic Ocean transect - Knorr_S23_td_DCM_ad_71m_LV_A | ecosystem: Environmental > Aquatic > Marine > Oceanic | place: Southern Atlantic ocean...
GCATGGTGACCTTTGGGGAATCGGGTTGGAACCTTGCCCTCAAGCGCTCGACAACCTTGGAAGAAGTCGTCCGCACGATATCCATCAAAGAAGGATGAGGTGAACTATGAATTATGAAGGAAGAACGAAGAAGTTGAATTGGGGGAAACTGGTTTGGCATCAGATCATTTAGGAGCGGCTTTACGCCGCGATGAGATCTGTCCAATTCGCAACTTAACGCCGTTCCTGCGATGCGATCGTAACTTCTTACTTCTTCGGTCTTAATTCTACTTTCATTCTTCAGAACTCGTGCCCAATTTTACTTACAGCGCCAAAGATCCAAGCGGGACATCCATACGTGGGTCTATCGATGCGGTTAACCGCAAAGCGGCACTGCAGAAGATAGTCGCTCAAAAACTGCGGCCGCTCTCGGTCCAAGAAGCCGCGGCAGGGGTACCCAAAAAGAAGAGCGGGCTAGGGCTTTCCGGTCTCTTCGCGACAAAAGCCAGCAAGGATAGCAAGGTTTCACTCAATCGGAGCGTTGCCTTGCCTTTTCTTTCAGGACTTCGCGAATTACTAAATTGTGGTATCCAGTCAGCGGATGCACTGCGAATGATGAGTTCGCGGATGAGCGATCCGCGACAGAAGTATTTGGCTACTCAACTTTGGGATGAGTTGCGGCAAGGACGGTCCTTGTCAGAAGCCATGCGAAAACAGCTTAAGGTTTTCAACGAGAGTGCAGTCAGTTTGGTGCAGGCGGGTGAAGCTACCGGAAACCTCAAAAAAGTGCTGGCTCGCATCGTCGAAAGCATGGAAGAGCAAAAGGCGATCCGCGGCAAGCTGGCAGCTGCCTTGTCTTATCCCTGCTTTCTCATCGTCGTTGCGATTGGTTTGGTATTCCTTTTCTTGTTCAGCTTGCTTCCCAGGATTGAGGGGTTGTTGGAATCTCTCGGGAGCGACTTGCCGGCATCGACTACTTTGCTTATAGCTTCGGCCAATGGGTTGCTGAAATACGGCTGGATTGCGGCTATCGGCATCGCTCTCGTAGTCGGCGGATTAATTTCGTGGCGGAAATCGAATGCCGGTCGCCATAAATTCGATTCGATAACCCTTCGTGTTCCTGCTGCGGGGAAAATCATCCGCGATATGCAGATCCTGCAATTCACCCAGACACTGTCGCTCCTCTTGGAAAATGGCATCATAATGGTTCAAGCCCTGGCAATGGCCGAGCGTTCGCTGTCGAATGTCGCTATGCGTGAAGCCTTTGGGGAAGCCAGAGTCAAAGTTACGGAAGGGGTTGCATTGTCTTCCGCCTTTAAGTCGACGTGCTATTTCGATGATATGGCCCTAGACGTTTTTACGGTGGGCGAAAACACGGGTGACGTAGTTCCGGGTCTGAGGCAAATGTCTCAACAATATACCGAGATGATCGACCGTTTCGTTAAGACCATGTTAGGCGTTATTTCAACGGGTGTCCTATTAGGGGTTTTCGGGATGGTGGGAATGATCGCCTTTGGGATCATTTCTGCCGTGTTTCAGCTCAGTAATTCGCTTTCAACGGGTTGAACGCCAGTCAGGACTTGGCCAGTATGACGGCATCGTGATAATCGGCGATACCTCGCTCAACGAAATCCACGATCCGAAAGTATTGTGACCAGCGTTCGAATACATAGGTTTTCGTATGTTGGGCATCCTGGTAGAATTCAGGTAGGCCATCTGGCTTAAGCCATTTTCGCTTGGAATCGACAAATCTGTACCCCTGTTCCATATCGATGTTCCTCCCTTTAAGGTCGCGGTGGTAGTCTCCGTGCAAGGAAGCAACGAAGATTCCATTTGGAGCCAGGAGGTGTTCTATTTCCGAAAGCCAGCTGAATTGCATCTCCTCATTCAAATGAGTAAATACAGATATGGCGTATATCAAATCGAAATACCCGTCTGGCAGCGACGTCGGCGGGTCGGGGTCGACGTGTTCGAATTGATAGCCTGGTGGGTTTGACTGGCACCAGCGGATGGCTGTTTGATCGATATCGATTCCCATAACACGATCATGGCCTTTGGGATCTATATTTTGAATCGTCCTGCCTGATCCGCAGCCGAAATCGAGCATGCACTTGGCATCCTTTGACCGGCACCCCGTCGTCTCAAGAGGAGATTCAATGCTTCTCCAGGGGCGTTCTCCGACCTCCAGATAACCAACGATGTCTGTAGACTCGTGAACGCGATGCTGTAGCGGCGGCGAGGGTACGGACGCTGGCTTAGCGGCTCGGCCGGCAAGTGATTCGTAGAGCGCTAGTATCGCAAGCTTTAGTTGCAGTCGAAAATAGCGAAACATTAGCAGTTGGTGCTAGGCGGAATGGAAACTTGAAATTAGGCTTGTGGTCAATGGGTTCAGACAATGGCTTCTTGATAGCTAAACCATCCATTCCTCGAAAGAGATGTCACCCAATATTAGAATAGCGATCCGATTTCTTCTGGCAAAAAAGCGGTCCATGTTGATGAGCCTAGCAGGCATCGTGTTTGGGGTGGGGTTCTTTATTTCCACTCAGGCCCAGCTTAGCGGCTATCAAGAGCTTTTTATCGAGACGATCCTGGGAACGGATGGAGCCATTCGAATCGAGGATCGAATTCAGGATTCCTATGTGTTCGTCGCCGCCTCCACATCGAAAGGGGATCATACTAATTTTTTCATAACCGACGAAAAGAACCGCCGTTTCGTCGAAGGGGTCGAGCACCCCGACGAGGTAATCGAGTCGATAATGGAGCTACAAAATGTAGAAGCGGCTTCTCCTGTTATCAAGGGGAGCATACAATTGCAGAGCCCATTGCGGAAGGACAATGGCCAGGTGTATGGCATTAACTTAGACGACCATATCGCCGTATCTGCATTGGAAGACCAAATACAACACGGGTCTCTTGTCGACTTCCGGACGGCCCCGATGGGGATCATTATGGGGCACAAAATGGCAGGCCGGCTCGATGTAACCGTAGGGGAATCAGTCATCATTCGAGCAATCGATCAGCAACGGCGATTTACGATATCCGCTATATTTGAAACCGGTGTATCGGATCTCGACAAAACGCGCGTTTTTATGCACATGAGCGCCGCTCGATCTTTGCTGAAAAAGCCTCATGGCGTTAGCTTTATCCAGGTAAGCATTTTCGATCGCGATCATGCTGTCGTAGATGCGGAAGTAATCGAGCGCGTTGCCAATCACTTTACGGCACCCTGGCAGGAGCGAGAGAAGTCGTGGATGCAGCTTTTTAAGACCTTGAAGCTTTCAGCCGCGATAACGGTATCCACAATCATCATTGTGTCCGGCTTAGGGATGTTCAGCACTCTATTTATGATCGTCATGGATAAGACGCGGGAAATCGCTATCCTTAGATCGATGGGATACACGCGGGGCGACATCTCGAATATTTTTCTTTGGCAGGGCGCGATTGTCCTTTTCTGGGGAGCTATATTGGGCTGTTTTTTAGGAGCCTTGATCACCTACGGAATATCGAGATTGCCTATGCCGCTCTCTGGCATTTTCGCCACCGAATATTTCCAAGTTAAGTCCACCGTGTGGCATTACATTCAGGCGGTAGTAGCCGCGATAGTGATCGTAATGGTTGCCAGTCTAGCTCCTGCGAGGCGGGCGGGAAGGCTAGTGCCAGGCGATGTGATTAGAGGGACAGCAACGTGAGCGAGACGATTGAGTCGGAAGAGAAGAGTATCGCCTTGGAGTGTCGAGATCTTCACAAGCATTTGGGTGAAGGGGAGATGAGGGTGCACGTGTTGCGCGGAGTTAATCTCAAACTCTATCAGGGGGAAGTATCCGCGATCGTTGGGCCTTCCGGTTGCGGGAAAAGCACGCTACTATATTTACTCGGACTGTTGGATCGCCAAGATTCGGGACAGATACTAATCAAAGGGGAAGAGATTCCACCGGATCAAGATGGAGCCCACACCCGCACGAGAGGAAAGCATATCGGTTTCGTATTCCAGTTCCACTTTTTACTCCCGGAATTCAGCGCAGCGGAAAACGTCATGCTGCCAATGCGGAAGCTGGGAAGATTGGCCGAACAGGAAATGGAAGATCGAGCCCGTTCACTGCTGAGTGATGTTGGTTTGGGCGATAAGACGCACCGGCTACCTTCGCAATTGTCCGGTGGAGAGCAACAGCGCGTGGCGATTGCCCGTTCTCTCGCAAACTTGCCGAGCGTTTTGCTAGCCGATGAGCCTACGGGAAACCTCGACGTTAAAAACTCGCTAATGGTTTACCAATCGCTAACGCAATTGGCAAAAGAGAAGGGTCAGGCTGTTTTAATCGTTACACACAATCCTGAATTGGCGGGCAAGTGCGATCGCATCTTGAGGATGCAGGATGGCCAATTCATACACTGAGGAAGCCGGATTAAGATCGCCAGAGTTGTATCTGGTCTTGGTATTCAGAGCGTAATTATTAGAATTCCGAACTCTGCTGTAGCGATCGTCTAATAACCGTTCTCCAAGACGGGAAAAGGGGCCACATTTTCGTTGCTATTTAGATGGGCTTGCCTTCACTCCGGAATTCAAAACCGACCTTCCTTAGAATAGTGAATTCCGAAAATTCTCGAAAATATTTCCTAGCCAAGGTGTTTGCCGGGGCTCTAGGGGCCTTTACATTGCCGAATTGGCTGGGCGCGAATCTGGCAAATCAAAGAAGGAACCGGGCCGTAATCGCATTGCGGCCGAATCCTCAAGCCGTTCCCAGAGGGAAATGCTGACCAATCGCCGTACGAAAAAGGCGTCTAATTAGAGCGACAACGAATTTCGCGACATGTCTAATGTTTTTCCAAAGTGGTCTAACACCCTTCCGCTCAAGCTGATCGTTTTTCTTTTGATCCTAGCGGCGGCGGTCGTCTCTGGCGTCACGTATTACGCTACGCCCAAATACACGAGGGTCGGCTACGAGCCTTCTCAGCCGGTCCCTTACGATCATAGCTTCCATGTGGGCGAGCTAGGATTGGATTGCCGGTATTGTCACAGTAAGGTTGAAGAGTCGGGCCATGCCAATATCCCCGCGGCGAGTACCTGTATGTCTTGTCATAGCATGATAAAGACGGACAGCGATTTGCTGGAGCCGGTCCGAGCTAGCTACGCTTCTGGCGAGCCCATTCAGTGGGTTAGGGTGCATGAGACTCCGGACTACGTTTACTTTGATCACTCTGTTCACGTGAATCGAGGCATTTCTTGTGTCGAGTGCCATGGTAGAGTTGACGAAATGGAAGTAGTTCGCCACGACCAACCACTCAGTATGGGGTGGTGCCTCGATTGTCATCGCCATCCGGAGGAAGCTCTCCGGCCGTTGGATCAAATAACCAATTTGGATTGGGTTCACCCAGGAGGCGAGAAAGGCCAGATCAAAGATGGGCTGAAGTTTGTCGAAGAGTGGAACATCAACCCACCGCAAAGCTGTTCAGGCTGCCACCGATGAAACATATTAACACATCTTCCACAAAAGCTGAACAAACTGGACCGCGCTATTGGCGCAGCCTCGACGATCTCTCCGAGTCGCCAGATTTCATTGACAAGGTGCGAAGGGAATTCGGCCCGGAAGCTTCGGAGATGAACGAGGTTGATCGCCGCCATTTCTTCAAAATCATGGCCGCTTCATTTGCCTTAGGTGGAGTGAGTTTTACGGGTTGCCGACGCCCAGAATCCAAGATTCTTCCTCACTCGAAAGCGCCTGAATACCAGATTCCGGGTAGACCACTCTACTACGCGACTTCGTATTCGCTCCGAGGAGAAAGCATTCCCTTGCTGGTGGAAACGCATTCAGGACGCCCCACTAAAATCGAGGGAAACGACGAATTCAGCTACTACAATGGAGGAACAGGAGCCAAGGCCCAAGCGTCGATTCTCGAGCTCTACGATCCTGATAGATCCACGAGGTATTCAAAAAATGGATCTACAATCTCCAAGGAGGAAGCTCTGGATGTCCTAGAAGCCCTACGACAATCGTTTGCAGATGCAAAAGGAAAGCGGGTTGCCGTCCTTGCGGAAAAATCCTCGTCGCCCACTCGAGCCCGACTAAAGGAGATGTTCAAGAAAGCGTATCCAGACGCTATGTGGGCTGGGTATGAACCGGTGGATACGGATCAGGCTCAATCAGCCGCGGCAATCGTCGCGGGAGCCGACCTGAGGCCGAGCTACGATTTGCGAGGAGCTCAGCGCATCCTATGCGTTGGGGGCGATTTTCTCGGAGAAGATCCTGGCTCGCTTGCCCTCAAGAAGCAATTTGCTGATGGGCGACGGGTTAAGTCATCGAAAGACAAAATGAACCGTCTCTACGCGGTCGAATGTCAGTTTACTCTTACAGGCGCGATGGCGGACCATCGCAAACGGATCGCCGCGAGCAGATTTACTTCTGTGCTGGCGGCAGCGGCCTTGGAAATTGAGCTAGGTGTTGAGGGCGAGGTGCTTGAGCCAATTTTTGAAAGACTCGCGTCCAATCTTGATGAAGCGACTCGGGATTGGGTCCGGCGGGCGGTCGCGGATTTGGCTCAGTTCAAGGGCGAGAGTGTGGTGTATGCAGGTCCGAGCCTTGATAAAGAAGCTCAGGGAATCGCATTGTTAATCAACGAAAAGTTGGGGAATCTTGGTAGAACGTTGAACCTCGTCGAGATCGAGGGCGATGAGTCTTCCACTATCCAAGAACTGGTTGAAGCCATTGGCAGTGGCGAAGTAGAAACGTTGCTGGTTTTGGGAGGAAATCCAGTTTACAACGCTCCTGCGGACCTGGATTTTGGTGCCAAGCTAGAATCAGTTGATACAGTCGTTAGACTGGGGTATTATGAGGACGAAACGTCGGAAAAATCCAACTACCACTTCGTTCAAGCCCACTATTTGGAATCTTGGGGCGATAGTCGTGCCTATATGGGTGAGCTACTGTCGCAGCAACCTATGATCGCACCTCTTTTCGATGGGATTTCTGAGATAGAAGCGCTGGGTCGATTAGTAGGTGAAGAGAACGCGGACGGACGTAGTCTCGTCTATGAAACCTTTCAAAAGGTAGGCTCCAACGAAAGACGCTCTTTCGACAAATTTCTCCATGACGGTTTCTGGGAAAATTCGGGGTTTAAGACTAATCGCTCATTGATTTCGGGCATGCTCCTGGCGGAATTGCTTGGTTCGATAGAAGTGCCTGCAGCCCCGTCAGGCAAAGACAATTTGGAAGTCGTTTTTACGCTGGATCCTAGTGTCGATGATGGCCGTTACGCCAACAATGGATGGCTTCAGGAATGCCCGGATCCCATGACGAAAATGACCTGGGACAACGCCATCTATGTGAGCCCTCGTTTAGCCACTGAGTTGGACATCGTCGCTCCGGATTCTGCTTTGCAGATCACCCGCAAAAATCCTAATAAAGTCAGCGATGGCCGCTCCTTTTCGCCAGTCGCGAAAATCTCAGTTGGCGAATTCGAGGTAGTTGGAGGCGTGCAAATACTGCCGGGATTGGATAATTATTCCATAATTCTTCCCCTGGGCTACGGGCGGAAGAAGACGGGTCGGATTGGAGTGAACTCTGGCTACAGCGCGTACGAAGTTCGCTCCTCGGATACGATGAGTTTCGCTTCTGGAGCGAAGCTTGAGCTGACGGGTGAAACAATCCAATTGGCCAATACGCAGGAGCATTGGTCCATGGAGGGTAGGGCGATTATCCGCGAATCTAATTTGGACGATTACGCTGACGATCCGAATTGGGTGGAAAAAATGGGAATGGAAAGCCATTCCCCGCCGATATTGGGTGAAGATAAGGGAATGCCTGCCCAAGAGCGGTCTAAAGAAACCCCGCGGGGCGGTTCTCTGTACGAGCACCCGAACTATGATGGCATTCATCAATGGGGGATGGCGATCGACCTCAATGTGTGCTCGGGATGCAATGCTTGCGTCGTCGCTTGCCAAAGCGAAAACAACATCCCTATTGTTGGCCGCGACCAGGTCCGTCGAGGGCGGGAAATGCACTGGATTCGTTTGGATCGCTATTTTTCTTCAGACGTCACAAAAGACGATGGCAAATTGGATATGGCGGCGATACCGGAAGACCCTCAAGTTTCTATTCAGCCGATCAGTTGTATGCACTGCGAGACAGCTCCCTGCGAGACGGTTTGTCCAGTCAACGCGACGGTCCATGATGAAGATGGCCTCAACACTATGGCCTACAACCGCTGTATCGGAACCCGTTATTGCGCCAACAACTGCCCGTACAAAGTTCGTCGCTTCAATTTCTTTGATTATCAGCAACGTCCTCTCGACCGTCTCTACGAAGGTCCTCTAGCTCCGAAAGGGATGAATGAGCTACAGCAGATGGCTCAGAATCCGGATGTATCCGTCAGAATGCGTGGAGTTATGGAGAAATGCACCTATTGTGTGCAGCGTATCCAGCAAGCCAAGATCGCGCATAAGGTAAAAGCTAGGGATAGCGACGACATCCGGATTCCTGATGGCACCATCAAAGTGGCCTGTGCCCAAGTTTGCTCGATGGACGCTGTCGCGTTTGGTGATCTTTCTGATCCCGACAGCGAGGTTTCAAAAATGCAAGCCAACGAGAGGAGCTACGCTTTGTTGGGCTACACTAACGCCCGTCCGCGCACGAACTTCCTGGCCAAACTTCGTAACCCCAATCCGGATATGCCTGATTACTATGACCAGCCCCTAACCAAGGTTGAGTACAAGGCGACTAAGCCGAAAGTGAGCGGCGATTACGGAGGGCATGGTTCCCATGATGACCACGGTCATGATCATTCACATGACGATTCCCACTCACACAATGGAGGGACGCAATAATGGCTAGTGCGAACCCAGTAACCAGCGAAGTGAAGCCAGCAATACTCGACGAGGTGAACCCTATCGCTTTGCCGCGCCCCGCTCTGGTCGAAAACGAACGCAGCTTCTCGTGGATTACTGACAAGATTTGCGGGATTGTTGAGGAAAAAACGCCGACTTGGTGGTGGGTGTGCTTCGTACTAGCCTGCGCGACGGCGTCGTTCACGGTCATGGGATTGGTCTATCTCGTTTCGGCTGGCACGGGCGTTTGGGGGTTGGCGAATCCGGCCAATTGGGGTTGGGCTATCGTCAACTTCGTTTTCTGGATTGGTATCGGTCACGCGGGTACACTCATTTCCGCGATTCTCTGTTTGCTGCGGCAAAAGTGGCGGACTTCGATAAATCGTGCAGCGGAAGCGATGACGATCTTTGCGGTGGTATGTGCGGGTATCTTTCCGGTCTTCCACGTTGGTCGCGTCTGGATGGCCTGGTTCTTATTCCCAATACCGAACGCCAATGCCATTTGGCCGAACTTTCGCTCGGCTTTGCTTTGGGATGTCTTTGCAGTTTCGACTTACGGAACGGTGTCTGTGCTATTCTGGTACGTCGGGCTGATTCCGGATTTGGCGTCTGTCCGCGACCGAGCGAAAAACAAGATCCGCCAGTTCCTCTATGGTTTATTCGCCATGGGATGGAGAGGCTCGAACCGCCATTGGCGCAACTATGAGATGTGCTACTTGCTGCTCGCCGGCCTGTCCACGCCGCTAGTGCTTTCTGTACACACGATCGTATCTTTCGACTTCGCCATCTCCTTGCTTCCCGGTTGGCACACGACCATTTTCCCGCCTTACTTTGTTGCCGGGGCTATCTTTTCCGGATTCGGGATGGTGCTAACGTTGATGCTCCCTCTCCGAGCAATCTACCGTCTCGAGGATCTCATTACGCAGTACCACATAGATTGCATGACCAAGATCGTTTTGGCCACAGGTTCGATGGTTGGCTATGCCTATGCGATGGAGTTCTTTATTGCTGCCTATGGGGCGAACGACTTCGAGATATTCGCGTTCGTAAATCGGGCCTTTGGCAACTACGCTTGGGCATACTGGATCATGATTTCCTGCAACGTCATATCTCCGCAGCTCTTCTGGTTTAAGAAGATTCGCCAGAACACCGCTTGGGTTTGGATTATAAGCATATTTGTAAATATCGGCATGTGGTTCGAGCGCTTCGTTATTGCGGTGACTACGCTTACTCGTGACTGGTTGCCCTCGAGCTGGGGATATTATTCACCCACCATTATTGATATTTTCACTTACGTTGGAACGTTCGGGGTATTTTCCGTGCTCTTCCTTCTCTTCCTCCGGTTTCTCCCCCTCATGGCGATGGCGGAAATCAAAGCAGTCACGCCTCAAGCGGATCCGCATAAACACTAACTATGGAAGCGAGCATATCCGACAATGGCTAAACAATACGGACTCATCGCGAAATTCGATTCTCCCGCGGATATCATGCACGCGGCTGAAAAAGTACGAGATGCAGGATACAAGAGCTGGGATGTCATCACACCGTTCCCGATACATGGAATGGATCCCGCTATGGGCCTCAAGCGTTCCCTGGTAGGTCGATTCACGATTGTTGGTGGTACTATCGGGCTGACCACTGGTATGCTGATGATTTGGTTCACCGGTGCGTCAGAGCTAAGCCTGCCATTCATGGATGGATACAAGCTCATTGTCGGCGGAAAGCCTTTTTTCAGCCCGCAATTCGCATTTCCGGTCTCTTACGAGTTGACGATTCTATTCTCAGCATTCGCCTCCATTGGTGGTATGTTTATCCTGAATCGCTTGCCGCGGCACCATCACCCGTTTTTGAAGTATAAAGACGTAGCAAAGGGAACGGACGATTCCTTTTTTCTCTACATCGAAAACGTGGATCCTCAATTCGACGAGGAAAAGACACGCTCCTTCCTGGATGGATTGAGCTCAGGGGAGGTAAGAGAATTGGAGGACTAATTTCGATGCGTTACGTTTATCTGATATTCATAGTTGGCGTCATCGGGGCCCTGGCGATTCTAGGTCCTCGAGGAGCCAAATCGACGCGCCCGCCGCTCGAAGTGTTTCCAGATATGGACCGGATGCCCAGGTATGACCCACAGGCTGAAAGTGCCTTTTTCTCCGATGGGCGGACGGACCGCTTGCCAGTTGAAGGTGCGGTAGCAAGGGGATCTTTTTACGAAAACGAATACTTGGCCACAGGCAAGAATGGCGAGTATTTCGGAAAAGGTTTTCCGATCGACGTTAGTAACGAAGCTATGGCCCGAGGAGAGGAGCGCTATAATATATATTGTGCCGTCTGCCATGGAGCTGCCGGAGATGGAGATAGCATGACTAAAAAGTACGGCATGCTTACAGTAGCCAACCTAATCGATCAGAGATTAGTCGACTACACCGATGGACAGCTCTACGACGTCGTTAAGAACGGGAAAGGTTTGATGCTGGGCTACGCGGATCGACTATCTGTCGAAGATCGCTGGAATGTGGTGCTCTACGTTCGGGCCCTGCAGCGCGCCGCTAACGGCTCTGTTGATGATTTAGCCCCCGCAATACGAGAGGAGCTTGGACTATGAGCCACGACTTTTCGCCAAATCCTCAAAAATGGCTTACAATAGGAATCTTGGGCCTCGCGATTTCACTAATCGGCTTCTTAGTCGACACGCAAATCGCTGCTTGGTCTTACTTAATCGGCCTGATTTTCGTTACATCGATAGCGATCGGCATGCTTTTCCTGGTTATGATCCATCACATATTCGACGCTTACTGGTCGGTGATAGTCAGGCGACAGGCTGAGCACTATTTGTCAGCGCTTCCCTACCTGGGTATACTATTTATCCCGCTTTTCGCTCTGACCTACTTGAAAGATCAAGGTCTCATTTGGCTTTGGATGGACCAGGGCGCGTCTCTGCATGGGCATGGAACGGTGGCCTCGGATATCCTTTATCAGAAGAAAACTTGGTGGTTGTCAGAGAGTTTTTTCTGGTTTCGGGCGGTATTCTGCTTCGCCGTTTGGATCTACTTTGCTCGTACCTTCCGAAGAAATTCGTTTTCTCAGGACTCGGATGGATCGCTCAATCATACGTATTCGAGCCGCAATCACGCTGCAGCGGGTCTGATTTTGGTTGCCTTGACGTGGACGTCAGCCGCCTTCGATTGGATCATGAGTTTGGAGTACCACTGGTTCTCCACCATGTTTGGCGTTTGGATGTTCGCCAGTGCAATGAGAGCAGCAACTGCGGTCATGATTCTGACGTGCGCGTACCTAGTCGCCAAAGGGCCGCTCAAAGGAATATTCAACACCAAGCAATTGCACGATGTTTCCACCTTGGCATTCGCGTTTACTGTGTTCTGGGCGTACATTACCTTTTCCCAGTACTTCCTGATCTGGAATGCAAACATTCCTGAAGAAACGTTTTGGTTCAACGACCGGGAGCAGGGTATTTGGTGGCCAATATCGATGGTACTGATTTTTGGATACTTTCTGTTCCCCTTCATGTATATGCTTCAGTTCCCGCTGAAGACGAATTTTCAGTCGATGACTTTCATGGCGATTTGGCTATTGTCCATGAACCTGCTTGATATCTTTTTCAACATATTGCCATCTTTGAAGGATTCCCACGGAGAGCCGTTCCAGATGTTATCCAGCCCTCTGAATATTCTGTGGTATATCGGTGGCGTATTGGGAGCAGGAGGAATCCTTCTGTGGGCCTACTGGTCTAGTTACAGAAACACCAAGATTATCCCGATTAGGGATCCTCGCATTGAAGAGTGCCTGCACCACAACCACTAATTGAACGACGATGAGAGAAGCCGCGAATACGCCGACGAGAAGCTCCTTCCCGATGATAGTCGCCATTCTGGGAGCGTTCCTGATTTTCTATGTCATAATTAATCTTTCCTACGAAAGTCCCGATACCGCAGCTTTGGCCGAGCCGGAAATCGAAAGACCTTCGCTCGCTGAACACGAAGCTATTCAATCTGACAAATTGATGGGCTATTCGGTAATCGATGCCGCATCGGGAAAAGTACGCTTGTCGATCGACAGAGCTAAGTCCCTAGTCGTTTCGGAAAACGTCGATTAATTGACCCGGCTAGACAGCTTTTAATCGTAGTTGAAATTCAAACATGAGTTTTATCGACAATATTTTTTCTTCGCTTCGCCCCGAGCTTTCAGGCGATGCAGAGAATCGCGAACGCGAACGGTCGCTCGACAGCGCTATTCGCTTTCCGCTCTTGTCGCTCATCAAATCTTCTTTGGTGTGGCTCGTCATCGCCACGATATTCGGTCTGATAGCCTCGATAAAACTCCACTCGCCAGGATTCTTCGCTGACCGTCCGATCTTAACCTATGGCAAGGTAGAGCCATTGTTTTGGAATTCCTTGGTGTATGGCTGGCTCTTTAACGCGGGGCTGGCTTGCGCGGTCTTTCTTATGACTCGATTGGGTGGCCGACCGGGGGCCCCCACGATCTTTTTGACGATTTCAATCGTTTTGTGGAATGCGGGAGTAATGCTAGGACTCATAGGTATCATGGCGGGCGAGCAGCTTCCCTACGCCTGGCTCGAGTTTCCTGCCTTTGTGGGACCGGTCCTATTTATCGCTTTTGTAGGAATTGCGCTATCTTGCTTGATGATCTACCACGCGCGGGCATACCGGTCTAGCTATGCGTCGCAGTGGTGGGTTTTGGCGGCTTTGTTTTCTTTTGCATGGATATACACGGCCTCCCAAGTCATGGTTGTGCGCCTTCCGGCGCAGGGCGCGATTCAGACGCTCATCAATAGCTGGTATATCGAAAACGTTTTTGGGCTTTTCTTGGCGCCCTTGGCCTTCGCGACGATCCTCTATTTAATCCCTAAAACTTTAGGATCGCATGTCATAGGCTATAAGTATTCTGCCTGTGCGTTTTGGTCATGGATCTTTTTCGCTAGTTTTTCAGGGGTGTCCGACATGTCGTTTGGACCTATCCCCGTTTGGGTATCGTCTTTGGGTGTGGTAGCTTCTTTCGGGCTTCTGCTGCCTACAACGACGCTTTCGATTCAATTCCTATCTAGTCTGTTTAGGAAGTTCAGCGTGATTTGGTCGTCAGCAACCGCCAGATTCTTATTCGCAGGATCCGTCATATTTCTGATCCTAATGTACTATAAGATTTTCGGATCCCTCCGCGGCTCGCTAGCCACCACTCAATTCTCTCAATTCGATTCCGGGGTAGATTTGCTCGCTCTGTTTGGATTTGCCGGTATGATATTCACTGGAGCCATCCACTTCATATTGCCGCGGCTGCTAAACAAGAAACTGCCGTTCACGACTATCGTAGATCTCCAATTCTGGCTACAGCTTTTAGGAGTTATGCTTGTATCCATTGGTTTAATATCCGGTGGGGTTCTGCATGGGGAATTGATTAACGAAAGTACAGCTAATTCCATCGCCGTCGTTGGAGCTCTGAAAAGCGGCTTTTTCATGACGACATTGGGGATGTTCTTCTTTTTTCTTTCGTCGGTTTGTGGCGTATTTACTTACCTTACGATCCTTCTTTCCAATCGTGTGGAAGCGGAGCGAAACACGAACCTGTTACACGAAGCTCCGGAACTGGAGTATACGGCGCCATGAATCGCGGACCCTTCATATTCCTAGGCGTTTTGATTATCCTGGTATTCTCCTGGACGACGGTAGTTTTCAAACCGAATCAGACGGTCGGAAAGCTCGTTGCTATTCTTGATGATGATCAGGGTGGTCGCTTGCCAAGAGAGCTCCAAGGGGCAGCCCAGCATGGCAAGGAAGTATACCAAGAGCTTGGTTGCATAGCTTGCCATACTCAGCAGGTCAGAGTGGCGGCGGGAATGGATATCGAGCGCGGCTGGGGTAGCAGGCAATCTGTAGCTCGCGACTATATTGATCAGGATCGAGTGCTTCTAGGCCGAAAGCGTCTGGGTCCCGACCTTGCAAATGTTGGCGAGCGACGTCCAGATGCTGCCTGGCATTTGCTTCATTTGTACAATCCGCAGATCAATTCTCAGGGCTCTAATATGCCTGCTTACTCATTTCTCTTCGAGACCCGTAAGATTGTAGGACGACCATCTTCCCGAGCTATGGATCTGCCGGAAGCGTTTGCTCCCCCTGAAGGCTTCGAAATTCTCCCAACGAGGAAAGCGGAATCGCTGGCCGCTTACATGCTTAGTTTGAAAGTCGACTACGATTTGAATGAGGCTCCCAAGTCTTTGGAAACTATGGCCGATGAATTGGCGATAGCATTGGAGAACGCCGAGTGATGAGCGAAGATTCTCAGATCAAGAACCTGCCTGGTATCGATGAAGGGCAAGCGAGCGACGAGAGTATTGTGAAGACCCATGCCCGTATTCGCAGGGAACCTGCAAACGCGTCGCCGGTGCTATTTTTCACCGGTATGGCCCTCATCGCCGTCCTGATTTTTGGTTGGTTCTATTTCAGACGCTATATGGGCGGTGAGGAGAACACGCAGATTTATCTCCATGAACGCTCCGACATTGCTCTTTATCAATCATGGGTGGACCGCCCTCGCGGTCCAATCGTATACGATTATTACGCGATAGGCGAAGACCTATACACCAAGATGGCGTGCGTGGGCTGTCACATGCCAGATGGCCAGGGTAAGCCAGGCGAGTTTCCACCGCTCGTAGATTCTGAATACGTGGTTCTCGAAGATTCCACTTTACCCACGAAGATCCTGCTCTCGGGGTTGATTGGCCCGATCACGGTGAAAGGGAATCAATACAATGGCAATATGCCAGCCTATGGACCGGGTTTGAAGGATCATGAAATTGCCGGTTTGGTTACCTATATCCGAAACACTTGGGGAAACGAAGCAGGCGAAGTGATAGCGGATGAGGTAGCGGCGGTAAGAGCGGAGGTCGGGCAGCGCCCGCAGTGGACAGCTGACGAATTGGCCGCGTACCTGGACTAGAGGGAAATCCCATCTGGTAGCGTCGCGCTACTCAATAGTAAGGTTATTCAGGAAAGCTCCTTTGAACGATCAACGGCAGCTTGTATAGATCTCTCGATTATCTGAGGCCATTCATCGCTATCCAAGCTGGTTAAGAGCGCGTGGGTCACCCCGTTCGGGGAGACCACCTCGTCAACGAGCGTGCTCGGGCATTGATCGCTTAGTTGCATGAGCTCGAGCGAACCCAGACCGGTCTCGATGGCCAATTGCGTAGCCAGGGCGTAATCCAAGCCTCTTTTGGAAGCGGCTCGGGCAATAAGATCAACGAATCTGAAAAACACCGCGGGACCGCATCCGCTAACAGCAGTCACTATATGCATCTGCGACTCCTCTACAGCGTGCGAACTGCCCAGGGCTGAAAGTATAGAAACGACTTCATTAAGATCTTCATCTGCCGGCGGCTGGTTGAAACAATAGGCGCTCACTCCTTTCCCTATTTGAGAGGGCGTGTTCGGCATGACCCGCACGATGTTTCGGGCTGCCGGGAAAGCGGTTTTAAGCGATTCGAGCGTCCGTCCAGCCAGAACGGATATTACGAGCTTACCGGTAGCTGCTTTGGACTCGCTTTCCGAGATAGACTCCAGGTGTCGTGGCTTGAAGGCTACGATTATCGTTCTCGATTGCTCGATAAGATCGAGACGATTGTCAGATGGAGTAATGCCTGTTTCTTGAGCCAGGGCCCGGGACGTAGTCCCGCTACCCGAAACGCAGCGAATATCGGATGCATCGTATACATCCTGACTCAGAACTCCCTTTACTATGGCTCTTGCCATATTGCCCGAACCTATGAACCCAATGCTCAATCCTAATCCTCCTTGTTATAAGGGTGGGTGAACGAGGCCGCGACCCCACCTTCCTCGCATGATTTTATATAGATTTCGCCACCGAGCGTGCGGATCGCGTGACGGGCTATTGTCAACCCCATGCCGACCCCAACGGTTTGCTTGGTGCTTATGAATGGCTCGAACATGTTATCTTCAACTTCTGGATCGATGCTGCTTCCTTGATCGACTACCTCGAACTGAACAGCCTCTTCGTCGTCAGAAAGCTGAACCGTTACGATAACGGGCCGCTCTGCCTTCTCGCTATTCGTGTAGCTTTCCCATGCGTTGGCGATCAAATTGGAAAGGGCCTCCTCGAATGCTTCGATATTGGTGCGAATGGATTTGTCTTGGAGGGGATTTTCGATCGTGACCTCAAAGTTCTGCTTGCAGGCTTCGTTCGCGCGTTGAACAGCGTTATCGATGAGCTTGGCTATCGGCATCTTGTGGAGCGTCAATCGCGTCGTGAACGCAATCGTGCTAAGTTGCTTGATAATATTGACGATTCGGTTGCCGGCGTTTTCTACGCGGTTTATATTCCGTAGAACCTTCTCCGGATCGGTATGGTTCGCTTTGACCAGCTCGACGTAGCCCATAACAACTCCTAGCAGGTTATTCAAGTTGTGGGCTATTCCTTGAGTTAAGGCTCCAATAGATGCGGCTCGCCTGGCTTCTCCCAGCCTTTTTGTCAGCTCTACGTTTTCCTGATTTATCGCCAAGTAGTTTAGCTGGGCCCTGACTCGGGCTGCGGTTTCATCTAGATCTATCGGCTTAGTGATGTAGTCGACGGCTCCTGCTTGCAGACCCTCCAATTTTCCGGCTTTGGAATTCTGAGCGGTGACGAAGATGACTGGTATCGATTTGGTGCCGTCGTCCTCCGAGAGTTTTTGGCATACCTCGAAGCCATCCATGCCGGGCATCATGATATCCAGCAAAATTAAATCTGGGGACTCTGACCGAGCGAGATCCAATCCGGTCTGGCCATTGTCTGCGGAAAGTACCCGGAGCCCTTCCCATTCTAGTTTACGCCTCAGAAGCTGTATATTTACGGGCTCGTCATCGACAACGAGGATTGTGCGATCCGTGGGGGGGTGTTGGGTCATACTATTCTGCGGAAAGGTTGAAGCGAGGCTCTCGCATCAGCTGTTTTGGAGTTTGAATGCCTTGAGGGTGTTTTGCATCAGCATGGCAACGGTCATCGGACCAACTCCTCCGGGAACTGGGGTGATTTTGGAAGCTCTGTGGGACACTTCATCGAAGTTCACATCGCCGACCAGTTTATAGCCGCGTTTCTTGCTCGCATCATCCACACGATTGATACCGACATCAATGATTACAGCTCCTTCTTTAACCATATCGGCGGTTACCATCTCAGGGCTTCCAATGGCTGCCACTAGTACATCGGCTTGCCGGGTGATATCGGCAAGATTTTGCGTTCTCGAATGGCAAATCGTTACCGTGGCGTTGGCGTATGGATGCTTTTGCATTGCCAGTAGCGAAAATGTTTTTCCGACAATCAGACTTCTACCGAGTACAACTACGTGCTTGCCTTCCAGCGAGATGCCTTCACGTCGGCATATCTCGATAATGCCTGCGGGCGTACAAGAGACGAATCCAGCGGCGTCTTCCTGAACAACCCGACCTGCATTTACCACATGGAATCCATCCACGTCTTTGTCGGGGTCGATGCGGTTGAAAGCTGCCTGTTCGTTTAGGTGTTTGGGAAGAGGCGACTGTATCAGAATTCCGTTTACGCCAGGATTCCCATTCAATTCATCGACTTTCGCAAAAAGCTCCTCCTGGGAAACGTCCTCGTCGAAAGTGAATAACAAAGGCCGAATCCCGATTTTTTCAGCCGTTCGGTTCTTGCCTCTGACGTAGGACACAGACGCGGGGTCTTCGCCAACGCGTATGAATGCGATGCAGGGCTTTTCCCCTTCGATGGTGGCTGCCTCGCGCGTCAACTCATCAACTATGTCGCTCGCTATCTGCTTTCCGTCTATCAATTCCATCGAATCTAACCGATATCGTTGTTGTCCTGGCTAAAATTCTAGTGCTTCTTTTTCAAGCTTTCGGCCTGAAGGGCGAAGGCGTTGACTTTCTCGATTTCATTCAGTTTGCCTGTGACAATCAGTCGTTGATTGATGTAGTCGTCGACTAGAACGAAATCCGACAGCTGCGAATCATCGAGATAAGCGAGAGTCTTGTTGTCGTCATTGATGATCTTGAACTTAAATCCGGAGCGAACAGACTCAAACGTATTGGTGGCGACGAGTACGCCCTCCAGGATTCTGGTTTGGGCGCTGGTATCGGGCAGTTTAGGACGATTGTGAGCTCCTGGCTGAGTGGGCTTCGCTAGATTGGGAGTGACTAGGGCTGGAGTCGTGCCGTCCTGGATATAGCCAAGGACAATCGTCTCTAAACTAACGTGGCAGTATCTGGGATCGATGGTGACGATTTCCGCGGTATCAGACTCGGTAGCGATGGTTAGAGCTTCCGAATCCGGAGATGGGGCCATCAAATACTTCGAACCGGGTAGTGGGGCAAAGTCCTTGCCGAGGTCCTGGCTATCTAGATACACCAGAAACTCGCCTCGGTAGTGGATGGGACGCCAGCCGGGAATCGGTTCCATTTCTCTGGGCCACTCCGCGTTGACGGCCAGAGAGAGCGTTTCTAGACTCCCGATAAGAACGGATTCCTTGTCGGGGCTGATATGCACGTTAATCGCGTTCTGGGCGAACAGCGGACTGTTCGCCAAAATCGATTCTAATAGGATGATCGTTAGGAGATAGCGTTTGATCTTCATAGGTTTTCCAGATGTTTGAAAAGATTGCCGATATCGTTTTTACGGAGAAGGATGCCAACGCCCTTGGGAACGCCCTTGATGCTAAACGCGCCGATTCGATAGCGCTTTAGTCGTTTAACATCGTATCCAAGAGCCATGAACAGATTGCGTATCTCCCGCTTTTTCCCGTGATGCATCGCCAGGTCGAGCTCCTTTGATGCCTCCTTGGACTGGCTTCCAATCACCTTTGCTCGTTCGACCTTTAGACGCTCCCCTAAGAAGGTGATGCCCCGTATCAGTTTTCCTAGGTTCCGTTTTGGGAAGGGTTGCTTCAGCCACACCTGGTAGCGCTTTTCGACGAGACTAGAAGGGTGCATTAGGCGATTCGCTAAATCGCCATCATTGGTCAGGATGACGAGTCCTTCGCTATCCTTGTCCAGTCGTCCCGCGCAAAACAGTCGGTCGCATTGAAATTCATTGGGTACGAGATCAAAAACGGTTCGCTTATTATGAGGATCTTCATTGCTGCAGACAAATCCTCTTGGCTTGTTTAGAGCATAGACGATTTGCTTCGTATTCTTGTATCGAATTTTTTGGCCCTCGAAAACGACTTCGTCTACTCCAGGCTCGATCTTATCTCCGATGTTGGCTGGTTGGCCATTGACCGTAATCGACCCTTCGCGTATGTGCTCTTCAGCAGCCCGACGCGAACAGACGCCCATATCGGCGAGATATTTTTGGATACGCAGTAAGTTCTTAGATGTGGGCATCGAATGCGGTCGCGAACGCGAGAATCGACCGGTAAGAGCTTTTCAAGCACGCAGGCCTTGAACATGCCTCTTACAGCCAGACTCCAAGCGGTGAAAAGATCGAATGGCTGAGGCGAGAGAGCAAGCGGAAGAAGGTTGGTAAAGCGTTTTTCGCTGAAAACTAACATTGCCTCCTCAAGATTCGACGATAGGACTGGGTTTCTTGCGGCCGATTAGCGTAATTTTTGCATTCAAGGCCAAAGAATTGAAAACCATTGATATGAGCCTAACATTTGACAACAAGGTTGCCTTGGTTACCGGTGCTGGCCGTGGAATCGGCCGGGCCATAGCAGAATCGCTTGGCAAGGCGGGTGTAACCGTTATCTGCGTGTCCTACTCCGAGTCCTCGTGCGGGGCCGCTGCTCAGGCGATTGTCGACGCGGGAGGGAAAGCGGTCGCCAAGGCGGTTGATGTGTCTGACGGCGCGTCGGTCGCGAAAGTCAGCGAAGAGTTGCTAGAGGAATACGAGAACGTCGATATTCTCGTTAACAACGCTGGTATTACCAAAGACAACCTCCTTTTCCGTATGACTGAGGAGGACTGGACTAGCGTGATTGATACCAATCTCAATTCCTGCTTTTATTGGGTGAAGGGCTTGGCCCGGCCAATGACGCGCAAGCGATGGGGTAGGATTATCAACATTTCCTCCGTGTCCGGAATTATAGGAAACGCCGGTCAGACGAATTATGCAGCCGCCAAGGCGGGGATGATCGGATTCACGAAGAGTCTCGCCAAAGAGCTGGCGGGGCGGAATATTACCGTAAATTGCGTCGCTCCTGGGTTTATTAAGACCGATATGACCGCCAAAATGGCGGAAGCCGCTCTGGATAAGGTACTTCCAATGATTCCGCTGAAGCGGATGGGCGAAGGTAGGGACATTGCCAATATGGTCGCTTACTTGGCCTCGGAAGAGGCGAATTATGTTACTGGCCAAGTTTTTACCGTTGACGGCGGCATGGCGATGTGATCCCTCGTGAATTCATATTATTATAATAATCTGTCAACAAAATGGCCGACGAAAACAGCATCGAAAAAAGAGTCTCTGAGATCATCGTAAACCAGCTCAATGTAAACGAAGAGCAGATCACCCCGGAAGCGTCATTCCTAGACGATCTCGGCGCCGATTCCCTCGACACCGTCGAGTTGATCATGGCCTTTGAAGAGGAATTCAAAGACGAGATCCAAGGCGAAATTCCAGAGTCCGACGCCGAAAAGCTTCAGACCGTCGGAGACGTTATTTCCTACATCAAGGACAAGGCGGGAGCCTAGTCCTTCAAATCCATTTTTCTGGCACTCGGGCAACGCTTGAGCGCTCTTACATTCGCGAGACGCATTTTATGACTGAGCTGGCGGAAGGTCAACGTGTAGTGGTTACTGGCTTAGGGGCAATAACGCCGCTCGGGCTAGACGTAGATTCCTTTTTCCAGGGTCTTCTGGATGGAAAGAATGGAATAAGCCGTGTCGAGGCATTCGATACGGAGAAGTTTACTTGTAAGATTGGCGGGGAAATCAAGGACTTTGTTGCCACCGACCATATGGACCCGAAAGAGGTGAGGCGGAATGACCGTTTTGTTCATTTCTCCTTTGCCGCGGGCAAGCAGGCTTTTGCTGATTCCGGTCTGGATATGGACAAGGAGGATCCGGATCGCGTGGGAATTTTCATTGGGTCCGGGATTGGCGGGATGGATACAATCGAGAAGAACTGCCGCAAGCTTTTCGATGGCGGCCCACGCAAGGTGTCTCCGTTTATGATCCCGGCCTTGATTTCCAATATGGCCTCGGGCTACATGGCGATTGAGCTAGGAGCGATGGGACCGAATTTCTCGATCGTCAGTGCCTGCGCGACTGGGGCCCACGCCATTGGAGAGTCCTTGAAGACACTTCGCCTTGGCGAGGCGGATGTCATGATTGCTGGTGGTAGCGAAGCAGCCATTACAGCCCTCAGCTACGGTGGTTTTTGCTCCATGAAAGCCATGTCGACAAATAACGACGATTTCGAGAACGCCAGTCGACCCTTTGATGCGGAGCGCGATGGTTTCGTTATGGGGGAAGGCGCAGGAGTTATCGTTTTGGAGACATTGGAACACGCCAAGAAGCGTGGAGCTCGAATCTATTGCGAATTGGTCGGCTATGGCGCTTCCTGCGACGCTAATCACATCACCGCTCCCCATCCAGAAGGTAAAGGTCTGATTGGGGCAATGAAGCGCGCTCTTAATTCGGGGCAATTGAGTATTGACGACATAGACTATATCAACGCCCACGGCACGTCGACGCCATACAACGACAAGTTCGAAACCAAAGCGGTCCGAACGCTCTTCGGCTCTCACGCGGACAAAATTATGATGAGCTCAACGAAGTCGATGACGGGCCACTTGCTCGGCGCGGCTGGCGGAGTTGAGAGTGTAGCTTGCGTGAAGATGCTGCAGGCTGAATCAATTGCCCCCACTATGAATTATTGCAACCCGGATCCGGAATGCGATATGGACTATGTCCCCAACGAGGCTCGCGAGGCCAAGATCGAAGTTGCCATGAGCAATAGTCTGGGCTTTGGCGGTCAAAACGCTTCGCTAATTTTCAAATTGTATTAGGTTTTTGGATGGAGGCCGTCCATCCAAGCTGTTCCCAACTCATAAATCCCTCAAATGGAAAAGACGTTTATCATACTCAAGCCTGACTGTATGGAGAAAGGCCTGGTCGGCCAGGTGGTTCAGCGATTCGAAAGCGAAGGCTTCGGGATCGTGGCCGCTAAAATGGCACAACTCGACGCTCCCATACTCAAGGAGCATTACGCCCATGTAGCGGACCTGCCTTTCTTCCCTGATATCGAGGAATTCATGAGTTCTCGACCGATTATTCTGATGGCCTTGCAGGGAGAGAATGTGATACAAAGCGTTCGCGACCTACTGGGACCGACCGACTCTTCAAAAGCTCCGAAGGGAACTATCAGAGGCGATTTTGGCACGGACATGATGCGAAATGTCGTCCATGCTTCGGATGGACCGGAAACGGCGGAAGCGGAACTCAAACGCTTTTTCGACCCCCGGGAGCTGTATTAGCAGCTCGCAAAGGTAGAGGGCGATCTCTGAGCGCCAATTCGAGAATTGGTTTCCTACCCGTTTGGATATCGACCGCTTATTGCCGGAATATTCTACCTATTCATCGAAAAAGAAACGGTAGTCGACTCCAGGATCGTCATAGAACTCCATAAGCGAAGCTAGCTCTTGGGTCATTTCTTCAACGATATTCGTGTGACCAGGATCATTGATTAGATTGTTCATTTCAAACGGATCGGTCCTTAGGTCGTAGAGTTCGTTAACGAATGGTTCCGTGTAGTAGTGGATGAATTTCCAGCGATCGGTCCGGACGGCTTTCCACCAGCAAATTCGGCGCGGGAGATCTTGTTCGGGCCAGAATTCGAATAGCAAGGAGGGACGCGGCTTGCCCAACTCGTTGCCTTGAAAAACGGGGACTAGCGACTGCCCCTGCATTTCTTCTGGAATCGGGATGCCTGCCATAGCCAGAAAAGTAGGGGCGATGTCGATGCTAAGTGCGGAAACCTCGCTCGTCGTGCCCGCTTCGATTAAGGGTGGATAGCGGACGATAAATGGGATGCGGACCGCTTCTTCATAGGCCAGCCGTTTTTCGGTGAGGCCGTGTTCGCCGAAAAAGAAACCGTTGTCTCCGATGAAGATTATTATGGTTTCATCCAGAATCCCCAAGTCTTCGAGCGTGTCGTAGATTAGGCCTACGCCATCATCGATGTCGACGGTCATGCGGGCGATATTGCGAATGTCCTCATCCGTTGGAGGCCTTTGAGCGAAGTTCTTGATGGCCGGCTGCACGATAAGCGGCTTTTGGGCGCTGATGGCTCTCGGGACAGGAACGTTTTGGTAAAGATCGCGATTCCGTTCCGCAGCCAATAGATCCTCATCCCCGTAACTGGTGTGCACTGAGCGATGCCAGAGCGAAATGTTGAATGGCTTGTCGCGATTTTCGCGAATAAAGCGGACCGCTTCCGCGCTATCGATGTCGGTGGCGTGTCCTTTGTATTGTATCCATATGCCGTCTACGTTGACTACTGGGTCCATTTTGTAGTCGCGATTGACGCCCGAGCAAAACCAGCGATCGAATCCGGGGTGGACAGTCTTGTCGCCATTTCGGCCAGTTGTCCATTTGCCGATGAAAGCCGTCTTGTATCCGGCTCTTTGGAACAGCATGGGATAGGTCTTCAGTTTCTTGGTATGCCCTTTGGGGGCCTGATTCTTGTAGCTTCCGTGCGTGTGGGCGTACTGGCCCGTGAACAGGGAGGCCCGACTGGGACCGCAGAGAGGCGTGGTGACAAAGGCGTTTTTCAGGATCATCCCTTCTTTTGCCAAGCGGTCGATGTTTGGCGTTTCCACGAAGGGATGGCCGGTTATGCCTAGCCCATCCCAGCGTAGCTCATCAACATTGATGACGATCATGTTAGGCTTTCCCGCGGCCGTGGCATTCGAGCCAAGAATCAGGTTCGCGAGGAGTGAAAACAGAAAACACCTACGAATAGCTTTCATGATATCGTCAATAACAGAGCCATACGCGGCTAAATGCAAACCATCGTGGAGCGACTTATTCCAGTTGATATCCGACCTTGGCGGCGATACCCTAGATTCGTGAAGTTCGATCTAGACTCCGTTACTGTATCGCTTCGGTGAGATGATTTAGCTCGATTACTTCTGACTGCTCAAGATCGGCGATGGTTTGCGAGACTTTGAGGATTCGATTGTAAGCCCTTGCTGACAAGGATAGCCGTTCCATAGCGGTTTGAAGTACGGCTCCCATTTGCGAGGTGATAGGACAGTAGGTTTCAATCGCCGATTCAGTCATATTCGCGTTTGTGGAGAAATTCTGTTCGAGGAAGCGCGTCTGCTGGATTTGTCGGGCCGCTTGAATGCGATGCCAAATATCTTCCGACGATTCTCCTCTCTTTGCAGTCCTTAATGCTTCAATACTAAGGGCTGGAGCTTCGATTTGAATGTCGATTCGATCGAGTAGCGGGCCGCTGATTCGACTGCGGTATCGTTGGATTTGAGTAGGCGAACAAGCCTCTATTGGCGTCGAAACACGAGCTGTACAAAATGGTTGAATCCGTCTTCAAAAACGAGCTTAGGGCACATTCTAGCTGCGTATGGATCGATTGGGCACCACAGATGAATCGAACCGATGCTAAGCCGTATCCCTAATCCTTAAGACCCTGTATGGCGGCGTCGCGGATTTCCGGATTCTGAGCGAGACCCAGATAGTTGTTAGCGCAGAAATTGAGAGCGCCCTTTCCTTCTTGGCCTTCTACTTCCACCCGCGCTCCTTGAGCAGTCTTCAATGGATGCTACGTCGCGACCGATATCCGGAGCATGGTGCCAGAGATTGGTCATGGGAAGAGTCAAGTATTCCGCGAAGGCTCTAGGGCGATTAACGCAAGCACCTTGTGTATCCGCGCAAAGGTGACGCCTCCCTGCCATACGGTTACGACATCGTCCGCAGACTAAATGACCCTCTCCGCTAACCAAGTCCCTTGGCTGGAAATCGCTGACATTGTCGCCAACGAACTCGTGTCCCACAACCATGGGTATAGGTATGGTGTTTTGGGCCCAGGTATCCCATTTATAGATGCGCAAATCGGTTCCACAGATACCGGTACGATCAATTTTAATGAGCATGTCATTGATACCGATTTCCGGCTTTGTAACATCTTCCAGAGTGAGACCTCTGCCGGCCGTCTTTTTGACCAGAGCCTTCACAGATGCGCCCTTTGTTTCGCATGATTTATAGGGCTAGTGCTAGCGATTTGGCTACAGGAACTCGAGCGAGTTCTCTGCTATGACACAGTTGATGAAGCTATCGTCACCGATCAATTTTCGTAGCGGCGGACGAGGAATCGTGATCCTGCCCTGAGATTTCGAGATTGGTCGCCCCCTATTGAAAACGCCCGTCTCGCTATTTCTGATACCATTTCCCGCTCGGGTCTTGAAGCCAGACCTTGGGAGCGGATTTATTGCGTATGGATTCGGCACGCCCTTGTCCGACAACGGTAACAGACAATCCGAGACGCTTACCGAGGATCGCGTAAAGCGCTCGCCTATCGGAATTTTCCTCATTCATGGTTTTAGTCTGCTGAGGATTCAGGGCGGCCCGTTGCTCGACAAAGCCTTTGCTGTTTTCGCCGACGGCTCCGCTTATTTTGAGAGCGTCCACGCTATTTACCCGCTCGAGAATACGCTGCTTAATCGAGGCCTCATCATTTTGAGCATAGGCATCAGTTGGCAGCGCGATTGTGAATGCAGCTATTAAAGCTAGAAGGGTCCAGTTGATCGTCTTCATCGTTTTGGTCGGATTATAAATTTACGAGTCGGAAAGGGAAACGGAAGCGGCGTCGATATCGCCGAACACGTCTGAAAGCTCCTGTTGCAGCTCGACCTTAAGATTGACGTCTAGCGTCATGTAAATCGGTTCGAAGGAACTGTGGGTCTTCACACTGATGCATCCGGTGGATAGGCTCATGGCCCCAGCGGCGGACGCAATACACGCAATTGAGTGGATATCGGACTTCATGTTTGCTATTTTGACGGCAAGGGACGCGTTTGTATTCAGAAAATTCACGAAAATTATGGAATCGGTAAGGATAGAAGACGAGGGGATTCTTGTTTAGAAAGTGTTAGAATCGGGTGATTATCGGTTGTTCAAACAGCCTTATTTAGCGACGGATTAGCTGTCCTCCTCGGGTTATGGTTTTTCAGCGGCAACCATTCCCAGCGAATCGAGGCGCGTCAGGAAATTTAGTAGTTCAGCTACCGTACCGTTAACGTTGGTGGTGATATTGAGAGGTATCTTGGCCTTGCCCGTGTCGGCGATTCCAGCGAGCTGGATTTTCATAGGCGTTAGCGGCATGTCTTTGTTGAACAAGTCGACTCGCAAATGGGTAATATCTAGATTTCCTAGGGCGTCTTCCAGCAAGGCATTTGGTTCCAGGCCCAGCCGCTCGAGCGTTTTGTCGCCGATCGTTTTTTTGCTCTTCTCTCCCTCTTCCTCGTCTGTGAAAAACCCTTCGGCATCGTAGGAGAAAGTGGCCTTGTAGGTCGGATCGAGTTCCAAAAAGCCTTCGCCGAGCACTGGGAGACCGTTTTCCAGACTGATTGGCAGGCTACCATTGAGGCGTCCGGTTACGCGGCCTTGGAAAAAATCGACCATGGCGATGGCCGGCGCGATAGAGATCTCCTCGAACTTTACGAGTAGGTTTGCGTTTGGATCTTCAAGCGCCAATTCGAAAGGCTCGAGATAGACGTAGCCGTCGAAGGTCTCGAGACGGATACTTTCGACCAAAAGGAGCTCGTCCGAAGGTAGCGAAAACGTGCTCTGGAGGTTAGCGGCTTGCAGATCGCCAAAGATGATTGAGCTTGCGGAAATTGATTGGGAGGGAGTCGTTTTTAAACTTGTTACGGAATCGAGGTCGATATTCGCGCTGATACCATCGATTGTTAAGCCTTGAGATGGTAATCCGAAATAGCCCTCACGTAGCTGTAATGTAGCGGAAGCGTCCCAAGTTTCATTTGCCACACGAATGGTTCCTTCAACGGCCAGCTTTCCTGAAACAATTGAACCCTCGATACTTTCTACATGGCGGGATAGAATATCGGAGCTGGCGAGATCAATTCCGAAGACTTCGTATTCGCCATCTGATGACAGCGATCCGTTTTTGAGTTCGAAAGACTGCATTGAATTGAGAGTGACTTCGGCTCCCTCAAAAAGCGCCTTAGCAGTGGAGTCTAGGTATGCGGCACCCAAATTTCCTGATAACGACGATTGCCAATTGAGTTGCTGGAATTCCTCGGGAGGGAAGCGTCCGATTCCGACGTTTAGCGACAGAGCCGCTTGCAAAGGGCGATCGTCAATGGGACCCTCGGAGATTAGGTTCCCGGAAAACCACTGGAATTGGGAATCCGCAGGCCCATCGAGTTGATTCCCGCCAATAGCTAGTTCATATTGAAGCTGAGGAAGGAGGAATTCGGCAAGATCGATTGGAGAGCCGCTTTTGCCTAGAGCTTCTGGTAAAGCTATCCGATTCGTGTCGAGGTCCAGTCTAAGCGAGCCTTGGTTTAGCGACCAACCAGAGTGAGATGCGGTGAGGTTTTCGGCAGTAATATCGATTGAGGCCGCAATCTCATCGGATTCCTGCCAGCGATTGGCTTCGACGGAAAGCGTGCCGATTCCCTTTGCATTTAAGCTAAGAGTGGAAACGGCGAAGGCGCCGCTTACAGGAGTCAGCTTGATCTTTGCGTTTTGGGGTTCGCTGGACGGATACAACGTTCCCTCCGCGATCCAGGATCCCAGTTTGGCGGTTTCTTTCTCAAGCGGATTGTGGAGCTTAGTGGATAACTCGATCATTAGGCTCTCGGAATCTAAGCCAATTGCGTTCAGTTGCAGATTTTCAAATTGTATGAATGGATGGGATACGAGTTTCAGGGTTTTACATGTTAAATGAATCGATGTCGGAGAACCGCTTCCTTTGACTTGCAGTGGAGAGAAATCGATCCCGTTTCCTTTGAGAGAGTACAGAGAGAGATCGAACTCGAAATGATCCAATTCGAAGTTCTCATCGAATTGCGAATCAACCATGGCCGAAAATTCGGAGGATTCACCGGTCTCCGATTCGAACCTCGACCTCCCTATTTCCAAATGCGGGCTGTACGGGTTCGGGGCGGTCAACTTGAGAGGGAGGTTGGATAAGCGGTGTCCACCGGACGCGATTTTGTCGAACTGGGTATTCAGGAGAAGGTTTCGAATCGCGTCCTCCTCAAATTCGAAACTACCAGAAATGGGATTGGATTGGAATTCGAGATCCGGAGTCGTATATGAAATGGGACCGGCTTGGAACGAAACCCTTACCGATTCTGGAGATATGCCGTAGAAAAACCCGGACGTTTCCAATGACAAATCGGTCAACGCGATATCTGGACTATTCGCTAATCCGAGCTCTTCTGTCCAATCGGCTTTGTATTTTGATAGTGAATTCGCGATCTGAGGGACACTAAGCGTCGCTAGAAAATCAATACGATCTCCAGCTTGCAATTGCAGTTCAACCGATTCCGACTCGGATTCCACCAATACTTTGCCTTTAATCCTATCTGGCCCCGATTTTTCGAATGACGCTGAGGTAGAATAGGCGAATCGACCAATATCCGTCAGCAAGTCCAAGGTAGCGTCATTGACCGTGACAGAACCTAGCGGAAAGGGAGCGCCCTCTTTGATTGTGGCATCTAGCTGATGGTAATCCAAGGTGGACGGGCCGGTGAGATCATAGAAAAGGCAGAGCCCATCAATCGCGATGGATTCGATCTCTTTGTTTTTCCAAGCTTCTTTCAGGTCGTAGGTTATTCGCAATCGATCGACTTCCAGCGAGAATGAGTCGGTGATAATTTTGATTTCCCCAATTTCACAAGCCCTCGGATCGAGGCGTTTCCATTGCAGATGGCAATCCTCCAAACCGAACTGGCGAAGCGCTCGATCCGTTAGCAACTGAGCTACCTGCACACGTCCAAGATAGAGCCCGATTCCGATGCCTAAAATACAGCCCATTCCGGCGAGCGAACCTCGCCAGAGCCATCGACCAATCCCTCTTTTCCGCTTCGATCCCATATGCGACGACAGCAGCGTTAAACTGTTTTAGACTGCTGCAGACAACATACAATTGGATCTACTTACGGAAAGGCAAATAGTGTACGCAAATCGAAAGCGAGCTTCGGAAGTGTCGCAGTCAGGAATCCCGTCGAACGATTCGGATCGAATATACGTCAATGGCTGCCGTTCCAGGGATCTTGGGGGCTTTTAGTTTGAGTGTCTGTTCGCCTGACCGTAGGCTTATTATTCCTAGAGACAGAGGCATGAATTCCTTCATCCAATAATGAGATTCTTCCATGCGTTCGATTGACTTGTCATAAAAGGGAGGATCGAAAGCTTTGCTGACGGTTGCTACTTTCGTAGATGCTCGTCCCGACGTTAGTCGAATCTGCGCTCCTTCGTTACCCGCTTTGCAAGTGTAGAAGACAGTGACATCATAGTCTCCAGGTTCAACGACATCAGTTGGCCAGGTGATCGCATCTTCAGTCCGTGTCCAATTCGTGAAGAAAGAGTTGTTTGGCGATCGTACGCTCCGTTTGATTTCCCCATGTTCAGTGCCATCTCGGGCTGGAAGGGTAGTCGAGGCCGCGTAGCCGACAGTGAAAGGCCGACCGCGGTTTTTTTCAAAGGCTTCAGTCATTTCCGCTTTGTGGGCTTCGGCTAATGCCCGAAGCTGGGAAGCGAGTTCTGGATGATTGCCGGAGACATCGCTACTCTGGCCTCGGTCGTTTTCGATATCGAATAGGGCTCCATTGTGATTCAGTCGAAATCGCTGCGTACGAATGCTTACTTGATCGTTCTTGATCGATAGCAAGTTTCTCTCTTCCCAGTCGGAATCCGGATTCTCTATTAGTGGTAGAAGGCTGCGGCCGTCGATTGGATGACGGGTATTGTAGTCGATCCCCGCGAGTTCCGCGAGTGTGGGGAGGAGATCGATGGCTCCTGATATGGCATCTATAGAACTGCCGGCCGAAATCTTATTGGGCCAGCGCATCAAGAAGGGCGATCGGAGCCCCCCTTCGTCGATGGCACCCTTGCGGCCCTTCATTCCGCCGTTCCATCGATACGAATTGGGTCCATTGTCAGTGAAAAAGAGTACGATCGTGTCTTCGGACAACTCCAGCTGATCGAGCTTGGAAAGAACGCGGCCGACGTTCCAGTCGATGTTCTCGCACATGGCGAGCCCTGCTCGAGTCATCATGAGATCCTCCATTTCAGGGTCCCGGAAGCGCATCTCGATGTTCGCGCCCTCGAATTTATCGTAGAAACGATCGTGGATTTGCATGGGCGAATGCGGCGTGTTGTAGGGAATATAGCAGAAAAAGGGACGCTCTTGGTTGGTTTCGATGAATTCTATAGCTTTGTCGGTAAAGTCGTCCACCACGTATCCATTTCCTCGAACAGCCTCGCCGTTGTGGTCGAGAGGCGGGCTGAAATAGTGTCCCCAGTGGCCGGATGTGAATCCATAGTATTCGTCGAAGCCACGATAGTTAGGGTGGTAGGGGGGTTGCGTCCCATTGTGCCACTTCCCAAAGGCCCCGGTAGCATAGCCAGATTTCTTGAATACATCGGCGATCGTGGTCTCGTCCACATTCAAGCGTTCTTGTCCGGTCGAGACGCCGCTAACGCCGGTTTTCGGATGGTATCGTCCTGTCAGAAACTCAGCTCGGGTCGGCGCGCACACCTGACATACGTAGAAATTCTCGAGCGTCAGCCCTTCATTGCCGAGGCGATCGATATTGGGAGTGGAGAGATTTTGGTTTCCGTTAATGCTGAGATCACCCCAGCCTTGGTCGTCCGTAAGAATTACCACGACATTTGGTGAGCGAGCTAACAATGCATTTAGAGAGGATAAAACGAGGATGACCAAGTAGAAGGGGATGGTTTTCATTTGGTTTTTGGGAATGACTCAATTGTCAGGAAGAGTCCAATAGATTGTATTCCGGTTTTGAGTGCTTGGGCTGTCTGTCCCTTGGAGGCCGATGCTGGTTTTTTAAGCTTTGGAACGCGGCTGGTTAGGGATAGCCAGCCCTGCCATCGACCAGGACATTAAAATTTATGTAGGGCTGCTTATCCCTAAGCATCCGAGGGGAAGCCTGGCTAACAAAGCGGATTCTCCTGCATAAGATTAATCTGAGGAATCGACTCTCCGGACGCTTTTTAGGTTGTTGGATCTCTCATAGCAGAGTTTGCAGCATGTCTCAGGCGTCAGCCCTATATCGGGTATTCGCCAGCGTGATGCATAAGCGTTTTAGAGCAGAAATCCGAGTAGAGTTCAGTCAGCCGAATCATTCGGCTTTTTCGGCTGCTTGAGGACAAGCGTCCCTACCTTTGAGCAGATTAGCGCATTCTTGGACAAACCTTTTTGATGATCGAACTGCAGTTGGCTTAAGAACTAGTCGGCAACCGCTTCTTGTTCGCTTGCGACTGCATTAGAAATGGCTTCTTGGAGTGACTGCAGACGGTCGTCGGAAGCTTCATTGTTGGGATCGGCTGGTTCGATATAGAGTGTATCGATAGCGATGTCCTTTTCCGTATTGATGCGGGCGAACTTGATGTTGAAGCCATGTTCGAAGACCCTTTTGGCAATCGAGAAGAGAAGCCCCAATGTGTCGGGAGCTTGAACTTCTAGGATCGTCCGGTCGAGCGCTTCATCCACATAGGCTCGGACCAGCGGCTGGAATGATTCTAGGAGAGGATTATTCGATTTAGCAAAGAGATCTTGGGAGGATTTGTGGATAATGTTCTGCAACACCGGATACAAATCGGACCCGGCTATCAGGGCATCTTTGACGCACTCCTCGAAAATCATGGTGGCATCGCCGACTGTCCTCGATTTGTCGTCGCTAGCCGTTACATAAAACGTATCGATCGCGATATCGTCATCCCGTGAGGTTGCTCGGGCGCTCAGTATACTATATCCAGCCACATTGAGGGACCCTGCCAGTTTGTGGAAAAGCCCAGCCCGATCCCAAGTGACAACGTTTACGGCGATTAGGCTGCGGTTGATGTCCTCTTTCCAGTCGATGATTGGCGTGAGCGATTCGGCGGACTCGGTCTGGGCGAGTTCGCGAAAGAGTTGATTGATCATCTCGACATGAAGAACGACGTCGTCGCGAGAATTGTGTATGAAGTAGCGATCCGGCAGCTTTTCGAAATGGGCAAATATTTCTTCTTTGGCGATTCCGGGTATCCCGGTCTCCAAGAGGGAAGCAAGTAGCGATTTCCGCTTTCTCTCATACCGATCCTCAATCCTGCCGTCTGCCTTCATCTCTGCCATGGTGCGAGAGAAGAGTGTCGCGTGCAGGGTTTCCTTGTACTGGTTCCACAATCCCTTGGCGGTCCCGCGAGCATCGCAAAGTGTATGGATAAACAAAAGACGGAGTTTTTCCGCCGATTCGGTTTGGTCGGCAAAGACGCGAGCAGTATCAGGATCGTCAATATCATACTTTTGCCAGAAGCGAACCATTTCTAAATGGTTCTTTATGATGTAAAGGACGAGTTCACGATTCTCCTCTGATACCTGCATTCGTTCGAGAATTGGCTCAGTCATTTCTAGGCCGATTTGAGCATGGCCTTTGATTGATTGTCCCTTGCCAATGTCGTGCAGGAAAAGAATCAGGTAGAGGAGATTGGGCAACCGCAGCTCGTGTATCTCGTTCCGGTACCGTTCGTAGATGGGGTCCGAGCTGGAAAAAATATTGTCGAGCTCCAGGATGGTATTCAACGTATGCTCGTCTGCGGTGTAACGATGGTAATACTCATGTTGAACGAGGCAAGTAAGCCGGCCCCATTCTGGAACGAACTTCCCGATGATCCCGTGGCAGTGCATCAGCTTTAGGGTGGGGTATACGTCGCCGCTCTCCTGCAGAATCGTCCGGAAACTTAGATTGGCATCCGAGGATTCGCGAACGCTATCGTCAATGAGTTCGGCGGACTCGCGAATCAAGGAGCTCAAATCAAGGTCCAATGCCAGCTTGTGCTGTTGCGTATGCCTAAAGACGCGTACTAGGCGATTGGGATCCTCTTTGAATACGTTTTCGTCAATGTAGCCAATTTCCCGTCCTCGAATGACAAATCCATCGATTTCCCGAACGCGCTCCGTCCTGCGAGCTAGGAGCAGGCTCTTTATGGACTTCAGTGGATTGAGCCCAGCCCCTGGCTGGGAAATGATAGATAATCGGCTCTCTACTGTTTTGGAGATACGGTTTATATTCTCGGCATGCCGGTAATAGTCCCTCATGGATTTCTCGACCCGAGTCAGGAGATTGCGGTCCTGGTATCCGAGCCGATAGGCCACTTTGGGTTGCATTTCGAGTGAGAGAAGATCGGTGGGACGGGTGCTCCGAAAGTGGAGTTCGTTTCGTGTGCGAAGCAAGAAGTCGTAGGCTTCTTTGAATTCGGACAATTCGTTCTTGCGGAGGTAGTTTTGCTTGCCGAGCCCATCAACATCGCCGACGTTCAGTCGCACCCGAGCCATCCATAAGGTGTTGTGGTAGTCGCGGAGCCCGCCTACGCCATTCTTAATATTGGGCTCTTGCATGAAGACGGTGGCTCCGTACCGACTGCGTCGGTCGCGCTGGTCCCGTAGACGTTGCTGAATATATCCTTTGGGATCTTCTTTGCGGTAGAAGAGATTGTAGGAGTTCTCGAAGCCTTCGTAGAGGGAGTGGGAGCCGCAAACAAGACGCGACTCGAGCAGAGCCGTTTTCGTTTGGATGTCCTTGCGGGCTTCGGTGAAGGCGTCGTCAACGGTTCGAGTGGAGTGTCCGACTTTCAGCCCCGTATCCCATAATATGTAGAGGATATTCTGAACTAGATGTTCTTGGGCGATCTCTAGGGACTTCGGGCTCGTGTTCGATGGATACAAGAACATCAAATCAACATCGCTCAACGGACAAAGCTCGGATCTTCCGTATCCGCCAATGGCGACTAGCGAGACGGCGACCGTGTTGCCGTTGGCCGCCCGTCTGTATGATATGAATGCGGACTCGCTGAGGGTTTTTACCAGGCAATCTACGATGGCGGTGAGGCCCGAAACGACTTCCAAACCGGATGCGCCAGCGCGATGCTGTTCTTTGACCCATTCTCTCTCGGCGTTGTAGAATTTCAGACAGTCGGAAAGCCGTTCTTTGCTCGGAGTATCCAAGTCGAAACGCAATCCCTTTTCAGCTCGGGATTGAATGCGTTTGGCTAGATTTCGGGCGCTTGCCATGGATCGACTCGGGTCTGCTTGCTGGTTTCGAGTCAGAATGCAAGGACCTCTCAGGTCAATGATCTCTTTACCCAAATCCTCCCAAGAGGAGTGGTCGATTTGTCTCAAGCAGTTAGCCTGAACGAAAGACGATTCGCCAGATCCGCTTCCCGTTTTCGATGCGGGCAAGGTTACGGAGAATAATGGCCTGGTTGAATTGCAGCTCCTGGCGTATTATAGGATTTGATACGGCTATGAAAAGAACGCTTTCGTTCTCAATTCGAATGGGATAGCAATGGTTGGCGTTGGCTGGGCCGACGATTTGTATCCACTTTTCCCGAATCCGATCCTCGAGAGACTCCACCCCTATTTTGTATTTGCGGAGAATCTTGTCGAAAACGACATCCATATTCACGGTTTCCCGAACAATGGGACTGAAGTCCTCTGGAACGCCTCTCAGATTGGCTATAAGATTTTCCGCCTGGCGGGAAAACTGGTACGGCTTGTCTGCCATGAATTCGTATTTTTAGGAAGCAAGTTGCTCTCTGTCCAGGGGATAAGGGACGTGGAGATCGAGTCCCGAAACCCATCGGCAGTTAGCTATTGTCCATTCACCTTAAATAGCGCTTTTCCCGGTTTTCCCTGCTGAATGGACTGTTCCAAGGCATCTCTCCAATCGTCGAGGGCGAAGCTGCCGCACACTGGGATAGAAATCGAATGATCACGCATGGATTCGGCGATGGTCTGGTGCATTTCCTCTATTGCCGCCGTTGACGCCTCTCGGTACCATTGACTCACCCAGAAGCCATATAGACGAAGTTCGTTGAATATGAGGTATCTAGTGGGGAATGGAGCCGGCTCGCGATCCATGCCCCCGTAGGTTACCAGGGCGGATTGATCAGCGAGGCACTTACAGATTGTCAGGGCACTGCTGCCTCCGACTGCGTTCAATCCCAGATGCGCTTTGTTTGGGCCTATGGTCTCTTTCAAGATTTTAGCAGCGTCGGGGTTGTCTTCAACGACGAGATCCGCGCCGATCTCCTCAATTGAGGATTTGCCCTCCAGGTTACGAACTAAGTTCGCCGTTCTGATACCTTGGATAGCCGCGAACTGGATGATTAAGCGCCCAACCGCCGATGTGGCGGCGTTTTGGATAATCCAATCACCGGAACGCAGATCCGCGAAATCATTGAGCATTCGCCAAGCAGTGGCCGGATTGATCCAAAACATGGCGGCTTGTTCATTATCGAGGGAGACTGGAGCTGGGTGGATGCGCGGCTCTGAGAGATTAGTGAAGGTTTGCCACGATCCTGGGTCGCCAGAAAAAATTACCCTCGATCCGATTTGGAATTTCTCCGCGTTTGCCCCGCAGGAAACGACTTCTCCAACGCCTTCGAGTCCTCCGGTTGCCGGAAGGGTAGCCAGGGTTCCGTAGCTACCGTTGATGCGACCGAAGTCGGCAGGATTGATGGGAGCGGCTAAGACGCGAACCGTGACCTCGTCGTTTTCCGGTGGGGCCAGAGGGATAGTTTCTAACTTCAGAGTTTCCATTGGGTCGCCAAATTCGCTGTAGCGAAGGGCCTTGGTAGTGTTAGGGATAGTCATAAAGCCAGGAGAATTGGGCTGGATAGGATTTCTGCGGAGAGAATTAGGAAAGTTTGAGACATCTCGCGTAGGGCGAGTAAGTTGATTGGTTTGTTTTTCGATGCTTGGGGCTGCAATCGTCTCGAGTATTCTTTTGCCTTCAAGGTGTTTTCGCAAAAATTGTTAGTCATGCAGGTATACGTTCGTGAACCGAGGAATACGGATGCGGAGGCTTTTGTGGCAAAGGCTCGCGATAGTATAGCTATGCATCGCCCTTGGGTATACCCGCCAACGTCGATCGAAGGCTTTCAGGACTATTTGGAACGTTTACGAGAACCAAGGTATGAAGGCTATTTCATATGCAGGAAGACAGATGCGGAGATTGTCGGGGTCGTGAATGTGAGCGAAATAATCCGGGGGGCGATAAATAGCGCTTTCGTAGGTTATTGGGCTTTTAATGGCTTCCAAGGGCACGGCTATCTGACCGAGGGATTAGCATTGGTCTTAGACGATGTTTTCGACAGGTTGCGTTTGCATAGATTGGAAGTGAATATCCAGCCCGCCAATACATATTCTATCGCCTTGGCTAAGCGACTGGGTTTGCGGAAAGAAGGTTTCTCCAAAGCGTATCTGAATATTGGGGGCGAATGGCGCGATCATGAGCGCTGGGCCATCCTAGATGAAGAATGGGAGGAGCGAGGTGGCTCGTTTTTCGTTGTAAAGTAGCGAATGAATAGGAGATCGCCCGCTACCTTAGGTTTTTTGGAATTGCCCCCGGCCTTTTTAGCCCGCCACATTCGATTGGTAGTCGCTCCTCAAAGATGATCGGTTTGCTCCGATGAGCAAAATCTTTTCGAGCGTACTCCTAGTTTAAAAACGGCATTGCCGATCAGAGTAAGATTAGATTGTTAGTTTCTTTATGGGAAATGAAAACGGATTTCTTAGTTCAGAATTGCTGGTCGATTGGCCGCGGCTTACGCCGGATCGCGTTGAGAGTGACATCGAAACGGCATTGGAAGAGGCCAAGGCGGAGATCGAGGCGATTTGTCAGGTGGATGCGTCGAACGCTGACTTCGAGAATACGTTTATAGCTCTTGAGAAGGCTGGTGAGACTCTTTCGAGGGCTTGGGGGCGGGTTGAGCACCTTACGTCAGTCAATGATTCCAAAGCGCTGCGAGAAGCCTACAATCAGATGCTTCCCAAAGTGACGGAATTCAATAGTGGCATTCCCCTCAATCTCCGATTGTGGCAAGCTCTGAAGCATTTTGCAGGCAAGTCGGCGGTAGCTGACTTACAGGGCATTGAAAAGCGGCTTTTCGAGGAAACGGTGGCCGATTTCGAGCAGGCGGGAGCGAATCTGGATGAAATTAGCAAGCGGCGCCTGGAGGAGATCAATAAAGAGCTGGCTCAGAAAACCCAAAAATATTCGGAGAACGTATTGGATGCCACGAATGCTTTCGAACTGATTATCGAAGACGAATCTCGTCTTGCCGGTTTACCCGAGTCCGCCAGTGCCGGAGCCAGGCAAAGCGCCGTTTCGAAGAAGCTAGGTTCCGATGAGAAGCCGGTGTGGCGTTTTACGCTTCATGCCCCGTCAATAATGCCGGTTTTGAAATTCGCCGAAGACGAGGGTCTGCGTCGTGAGCTCTATGAGGCCTCTTCCAAGGTTGGGGCTGAGGATCCATACGATAATACCGAGTTGATCCGAGAGATTTTGAAGCTTAGGGCGGACAAAGCTGAATTGCTGGGAAAGGACAACTTTGCTGACAGCGCCTTGCAGCGCCGAATGGCCAAGTCGGGCCGGGCGGCCCTTGGCTTCGTTGAGGATTTGCATCGCAAAACTAAGGAAGCGTTCGATCGCGAAATCGGCGACCTCGAACGCTTCGTAGCGGAAGAGACTGGTCAGGAGCCCGAGCGTATGGACCCTTGGAGCGCCACTTATTGGGCGGAGAAACTACGGCAGCGAAAATACGATTTCGACGAGGAAGCGGTGCGCCCCTATTTTCCGATCGATCGGGTCTTGGACGGCATGTTCCAGATTGCTGAGCGGCTCTTTTCCATTGAGATTAGGGAGCATGATGGAGCGAGCGTATGGCATGAGGATGTCAAAGTTTACGATCTGCTCGACGCCTCTGGAGAGTTATTGGGCTACTTCTATGCGGATTGGCATCCGAGGGAAGAAAAGCGAGGCGGGGCATGGATGAACTTCCTGGATACCGGAGTACCGGGGTCCCAGTACTCGGAGCGCGAGCCGCATCTCGGGCTGATCTGCGGAAACCTTACCGCCCCAATTGGCGACAAGGCAGCATTGCTGACTCATTATGAAGTGGAAACGGTATTCCATGAATTCGGCCATCTCTTGCACCACCTCTTAAGCGATGTGGAGATCAAGTCGCTTTCCGGCGTCAATGTCGCCTGGGACTTTGTCGAACTGCCATCGCAGATTATGGAAAACTGGTGTTGGAACCGGGAGAGCCTAGATGTGTTCGCCCGGCATCATGAATCGGGTGACCCGATTCCAGAGGAGCTCTACCAGAAAATGCAAGCCGCTCGTAATTTCAACGCGGCGATCGCTATGATGCGTCAGCTGGCGTTGGGTAAGATGGATCTGGAGCTGCATCTGAATCCAGAAAAATATTACGATGGCGACCTCGATGAACTCATAAGGGAGGAAATCGATAGTTACTCAATTCCGCTAAAAACTAAGTCACCCACGATCGTCCGCCGGTTCTCTCATCTCTTTTCGTCGCCAGTCGGGTATGCGGCTGGCTACTATTCCTACAAGTGGGCGGAGGTATTGGACGCGGATGCGTTTACACGGTTTGCCAAAGAAGGCGTCTTCAATCGAGACACGGGAATGGCATTCCGGGAATGCGTGCTTTCAAAGGGGAATTCAGAAGACCCGAGGGAGCTTTTCAAGCGATTTATGGGTCGCGAACCGGAGCCGGAGGCTTTGCTGGTTCGTAGCGGATTGGACTAGACGTAAGGGTCGAGAGACGAGTCAGAAAGATGCATTGCGCCTAGGTTGGAGAGGCGTTTCGACCCTAGTCTTAACGAGTCAGGAAAAAGGAAGCCTCTGCCTCGTGGCAAGCGCCGACTTCGATCTCGTTTGGCTCGCTTTTTAGCTCTGCCACGCAGCGTGGGCTTCACGTTATCAAATACTTAGGATGGAAACCCGCCCGGAGGTCGGGTTCCACCCTTGAATTTTATGCCAAAAGGTGGAGCTCGACCTCCGGGCGAGCTTAAGTCCCAACGGCGTCGGCCATGACCTTTGCTAAAAATCGTCTTTTTCGTTCATCTTTGCTGGATCTTGGAATGAGGCTTGCTTTCTTTATAGGCATTCAATTATCGAAACGATTATGTTACATGATGTGTTAGCGGTTTATATGGGAGGCGGGGGCTCGATCATGGGCTATCTTGTTTTCGTGGTGCCAACGATTTTACTGGCGATGTGGGCCCAATCAAAGGTGTCTTCGACCTACAACAAGTATGTCAGGATTCCTTCTCGAGGCCAGATCACTGGCGCGGAAGCGGCAGCAGCCGTCATGCGGAATGCTGGCATTTCCAACGTAAAGATCGTCAAAGTAAGGGGTCATCTCACGGATCACTATGATCCGATCGGCAGAAAATTGGCTCTCAGCGAAGAGAACTACCATGGAACGAGCTTGGCTGCTCTGGGGGTGGCGGCTCATGAAGCAGGGCATGCGGTTCAACACAAGGTTGGCTATGCGGCTTTGAAAGCGCGAATGGCATTGGTGCCCATCACGAATATTGCCTCTAGCATTTTGCCCATCGTGATGATCGGCTCATTTTTCATCATCGGCGGCGCATTCAGTTACACGCTTTTGAAATTGGGGATCCTATGCTACGTGGTGTTGACTGGGTTCCAGTTGATTACGCTGCCTGTGGAGTACGATGCTAGCGCTCGAGCCAAGAAAGAGCTCGTAGCCCTTGGGATCCTTGGCAAAGACGAAATGGTAGGGGTGGATAAGACGCTAAATGCGGCGGCGCTCACCTACGTAGCGGCTTTCGTGAGTTCTCTGAGTTACCTATTGTATTTGCTTAGCATGGTTGCCGGGAACCGCGATTAGAGCGGCCGGCAGACGGCGTTGTTCTCAAATCATGGCGAACGCCCGTTTCGCGGCGACATACTCGGCCGAGGCCTGAGGGAATCGAAAAACGATTTTCGAATTCAGGGACGCTAGCTTTTCCTGAACCAGTACGCGGTAGAGTGTATCTGCGGAACCGACACCACCAGTGATTACTATCGCCAGATTGCCAGAGTCCCAATCGAAATCTTCCATGGTTTTGCGAACGAGATCCGCGATGGCATTGGAGTTTTGATCAAGAATTTCTCGAGCTTTGATGTTGCCGTAATGAGCGAGCTCTATGAGCGATTTGGCGGCTTTAGCTACCTCGTTGCGTTCTTTGCTTGGGACTGAGACCAGGCCGGCGGTAACAGCATCGAGTCCGATGGCGTAGCCGCTGCCGGGTTCATCGCCGTTTGGCAGGCGGTTGCTGTGAGTGATAATGGTTCCCGATTCACTCTTTCCTATGCAAGCGGCCCCGGTGCCTATAACCAGACAAATTCCAGGTGCGTTTCCCAGGCTAGCTTCGTGGGCTATGGAAAGATCGGAATCGATCGTCAGCCTGGTCCCCTGCCGCCAGTTAAAGTCCTCAAGAGAATTGGCTAAACGAGACTTCTCTTCTGGCGTGCGAATTCCTGCAATCCCGCAATAGATACCATCGATTTCAAAATCGTCGAATTCCAGCGAAACGATGGCGTTTTTAATGGATTCATTGATTCGGGCGCCCGCGGTTTTGAAGCCGCAATTGTGCGGATTGCAACCAAGCGCTTTCCCTAATCCAACGGGGTTGAAGCGGCTGTCTACCAGCAGTGACCGCGTGTTGGAGCCACCACCGTCGACACCGAGATACAATTTGCCAAACGACATTAGAGGAATTGAGTTGTGGCCATCCTTATAAGGCACCTTGAGCACATAGGCAAGCAAACCCAGGTATCCCAAGAGAGCTTTTTACCATCTGCTAGAAGGTTTGGGAAATTGCCCTGATGTAGCGCCAAACCGTGAAGGTTTGTACGATTGTCGATTGTCCTTGCACCTTGAGCTCAAGAGGGGCTGACGTTTTCTGGATCCACCCATTTTCCGTGCTCCTTGATCAAATCGATCAGGCGATCATCAGCTTCACCTTCTGGGATGTTGTAGCGGACGCATTCTTTACCGACGTAGAGGTTGATCTTTGAAGGAGCTCCGCCGACATAGCCGAAATCAGCGTCTGCCATTTCTCCAGGCCCGTTGACGATACAGCCCATGATGGCGATTTTTACGCCCTTTAGGTGACCTGTTTTTTCCCGAATTCGCTGGGTTGTGGTTTGCAAATCGAACAGTGTGCGACCGCAGCTTGGGCAGGCGACGAACTCCGTTTTGGAAATGCGAGCTCCGGCTCCTTGTAGAAGGTTGTAGGCGAGCTTGGTTGCTCGAGCGAGGTCGGGCTCAGATTCAATGCTGACTAGATCGCCAATGCCGTCGCACAGTAGGCTGCCACTAAGAAGGCTAGCATCCAGGAGCCTATCGAGGAATCCTGACTTCTCTCCTGTAGGGACTCGTCCATTTCGTATCCAGATTGGGGACGCGTTTTGCCAATTGCTCAGCTTTTCCGCGAGGCGTCGATAAACGCCAATCTCGTGAAATGGCGGTTCAAGCAAAAGGTTGGCCCTTAGCGTAACAATGAGATTGGATGCAGGTTCTGAAAAAATGCCGTCTTCGCAATCTGGGCCAAGACCTGCGATGGGTATGGCGTTGAAATCGGAGCAAATTCTCAAGAATCTGATATACTGGCTGTAATCCTCGTCGCCGAAGTCCCTTAGCAAGGCTAAAGGAAGACTGTTTTTAGGCAGACCTTTGGAGAGCGATTGCAGATCTATTTCTGGGGCGATTTCGAGGGTTAGGGAAGGAACGAAGCTGCTAACCGCCTCGCTGGCTTCCGGAATTGTTTCGAAATCTTCTGGCGAATCCACTCGAACCCATAGCGACTCGATAGGCGTTTCCGAAAGCATGAGACTAGCTTGTTTGAGTTCGCCCGCGAGCTCCTGCGGCTTGGTAATTGCGATTGCCGATCGCGTTATGACGGAGGGCGGCGTTTCGGAATTAACCCTAATGTTAGGAGCGAGCTCGACGGGATGGGTGGTTCTTCGAGAGAACGAATAGGGATCGACCGAATCGGGTTTATCGTCTGGCTGGCTCCTGACTGCCCATTGCTTCATAGCTTTCCTGGCTAGGGCTCTCGCTACTGGTATCTCGTAAACGGGATCTTCCGTTAAGGAAACACGAATGGTGTCGCCCAGCCCATCCATGAGCAAGCTGCCTATCCCAATAGCGCTTTTAATTCTGCCGTCTTCTCCGTCTCCAGCTTCGGTAACGCCTAGATGCAGAGGGTAGGACATGTCTTCGGCGTCCATCTTTTCCACTAGCAACCGGTAGGCCTCGATCATGATTTTCGGATTGCTGGATTTCATGGACAATATGATGTCCTGGTAGCTGTGCGTTTCGGCAATCCTAAGGAACTCTAGAGCGGATTCCACCATTCCAAGAGGCGTGTCCCCGTAGCGATTCATGATACGATCGGATAGCGATCCGTGGTTGCATCCAACGCGCATTGAGCGGCCAAGTTCCTTAGCTCTCAATACGAGAGGCGAGAATTCTTCATACAGGCGCTCAAGCTCGTCATGGTATTGACTATCTGAATATTCGCGAATGGCGAACTTCTTGTTATCCGCGTAATTGCCGGGATTGACGCGCACTTTTTCCACATGTTCGACCGCTTCCATCGCGGCTGAGGGAAGAAAGTGGATATCCGCGACTAGAGGATTGTTGAATCCAGTGTCTCTGAAATTCCGGTGAATGTCCTTCAAAGCTTGGGCGGCCTTTTTGTTTGGGGCGGTTATGCGGATGATCTCGCATCCCGCCTCAGCGAGAGCGATTGACTGGGCGACTGTAGCGGACACATCTTGCGTATTCGTGGTCGTCATCGACTGAATGCGAATCGGATTTTCTCCTCCAACACCTACGTTGCCGACAAATACCTCCCGGCTAGGCCGGCGAACTGTGGCGAAACGCGAGGAGCAGTAGCCACTCATACTACTTTTCTCCGTCTATGGATGAATCGCTGGACTTATCTTCGCTGGTTTCCCCGAATACTGGAGTGATTCGTTGCTCCACGTAATCCCGGCTATCAGAACTATCTGAGATCCATCGGTTCACGTCAAAAAAGGTAACGTAAATCATTAGACTGAAGAGGAGCAGCATGAATCCCCCTTGGATGGATGCCACCAGATTGGGAGGCAGAGCTTCTTTTTTGATTTTCGAGATCGTAGCGAATAGGATATGCCCGCCATCCAGAACGGGAATCGGAAGCAGATTGAAAATGGCCAGATTGATATTAATCAAAACCGTTAGCCAGATAACGAAGAGGATGTCGTACTGAGCTGAATTATAGAATATGCGGATAATTCCGGCAGGTCCACTCATGTGGCTTAAATTGATGTCGGACCGGCTATTGAATAGGGCGCCGAGCGTTTCCCAAGTCGTTATCGTGACTTGCTTGATTTGCTCGAATGGATTGACGTAGGCAAGATCCGCGTTGGTCGTGTATTCGCTGATTCCTATTAAGGTGCTTCGGGTTCCGTCTTTGCGGATTTCGACGCTCTCGGGAGTCACGGTTGTTCCGATGTTCTCTTCACCGCGTTTCAAAACGAGGGAAACGGGAATTCCGGCTTTATCGGCAATCGCGTTTCTGAAAAACTCGATACTGCGAATGGGTTCTCCATCTATTTCGACAAGTGTATCCTGAGGAAGAATACCAGATTTGGTGGCTGGGGAGTTGTCGGCTAATTTTGTGACAATCACCGTATAGCCGGGTCCCAATCCAACTTGCCGGGTTTTGAGATACTGGGAAATGATTGGAAAAACGGTTAGTTGCTGGACGTTTCCATTGCGCTCGATTTCGAAGTCGATCTTGCGACGACCATCTTCGCTAATGCCGGAGCTGATGGCGATTGACTGGTGAATATCCGTCCAGTTCTCGACGAGTTTCCCATCGATTGAGCGAACGATGTCACCTTCCTTGAGTCCGGCTTGGCTGCTCGGAGATGGAACACTAACCCCATCCTCATTTACTAGAGACTGGGATATGTATCCGACTTCTACAGAGTTTTGCCGTTCATTTGTTGGTTGGCCGGTAAAGAAGAGCAAGGTTGCCAGGCCTAACGCGAATAGCACGTTAAAGACGGCTCCTGCCACGGCGACTATGACTTTGGAAGTGTAGGAAATCGGCTCCATTTTTTCCATGTCCGCTGACGATTCCCCCTCGATTCCTCGCATGTCCGCTAATTGCGGCAATGCCACGTAGCCACCAAGTGGAAGCAGTGAAACGCGGTAGTCGATGCCGTTGCGTTTCCAACCGAAGAGACGGGGTCCGAAGCCGATGGAAAATCGCTCGATGTGCAATCCACGCCATTTGGCAGCGAGAAAGTGACCGAGTTCGTGAACGAAAATGGAGCCCCCGAAAAAGAGAACCACCATAAGAATGGACCAGGCGCTTTCGAAAATTTGACTGAATGCGATGCTCATGGGGCTTGTCGAGGCATGTCGACTAGTCGGCTTGCGACCGATCGGGCTTCCTCGTCGTATTTCAAGACTTCCTCAATCGAATTGGGTTCTTTGTTTTCGATGAATTCGAGCGTTTTCTCCACGATTTTAGAGATTTCAACGAATTTAATACGATCTTGAATGAAGGCGTCTACCGCTATTTCGTTGGCGGCGTTGAAAATGCCCGGAGCGATTCCATCTGCTCGCATGCATTCGTGGGCCAATTTGAGGCAAGGATAGCGATCTAAGTCAGGCGGCTGGAAGTCCAGTTGGAATGCTTGCCGGAAGTCGAGCGTATTAGAAACAGGCTTGGCTCGGTCGGGATAAAGGAGCGTGTGCTGAATGGCGAATGTCATGTCCGGCGGACTCAATTGGGCGATCACGGACCCATCCACGCACTCCACCAGCGAGTGGACGATGCTTTGCGTGTGTATGACGACATCCACTTGTTCGGGAGCCATACCGAACAACCAACTGGCTTCGATCATTTCCAGGCCTTTGTTGGCCATAGTGGCGGAATCGATCGTCACCTTTGGGCCCATGTCCCAATTGGGATGCTGGAGAGCTTTCTCGAGTGTGACCGAACCAAGCTGTTCGATTGGCGTATCTCGAAAACTGCCACCCGAAGCGGTTAAGATTACCCTCGATGCCTGGTCCCGCGGGACGCCTTGTAGGCACTGGAACAAGGCGTTGTGTTCGCTATCGACTGGCAGTATGAGCGCGTTTTGCCGCTTGGCGGCCTCCATGATGAATTTTCCTGCGAGGACCAGGATTTCCTTGCTGGCGATGGCCAAGGTTTTTCCAGCCTCGATGGCGGTCAGAGAGGGCAGGAGACCTTGAGTGCCTACTACGGCAACCAATACGGTGTCGCAGGATGCTAGTGAGGCGAGGCGATTAAGGCCTTCCAATCCAGAAGAAAGGTTGGTGTCTTCAGAGAACAGCCCGCTTTCACGAGCTTGAGAATAGGCTTTCGCGCCGAATAGACAGGCCTCCTTCACCGAGAATTCCTGGGCGATCTCCGCTAGCCGCTCAGAATCCTTGTTGGCCGCTATGCCAACGAGCTCTAGCTTGTCGGGGTGTCGGCGGATTACTTTCAATGCGCTGGTCCCAATCGAGCCCGTGGCGCCGAGAAGGACGATTCTCTTGCGATCCTCCATCAGTTTCCTAAAGCCAAGAGGCCGAGCAATAAATAACCAGTTGGAGCGGTAAGTATCAGCGAATCCGTCAAGTCGAAGGCTCCACCGATTCCGGGAATGGATGAGCCCGAGTCTTTTTGGGCAGCCATCCGTTTTATCATGCTTTCCACGAGATCGGAGACGATTGAGAGAATGGCCATCGGCAAGGCGAGAAACGTGCCCCACAAGGGCGTGAAGAAGGCGGGGAAGGCATCGCGGGCGAGATAGCTTAGCGTGAAGCCAAGTCCAACGGAAATGATGCATCCACCAATCGCTCCTTCCCATGTCTTCTTGGGGCTTGTCACGGGTGACATGGGATGGCACCCAAAGGCTTTCCCAGAAAGTAGAGCGCCTACGTCGGTAAATTTGGCGGTAACAATCAGCCATACGACTAGCATAAGGCCTTTTTCGGGATCTCCGGGTAGCTCGATGAGGCGTACCAGGTAATTGAGCATGAAAGGGACATAGATAATCCCCAGTAATGTAACGGAAAGCGTTTCAACTCGTTGATCCACTTTACGCTCGCGAAAAATCCGGACGCAACAAGCCACTATCGTGACCGCGATGATCCCCGACTGGATTCCCCCCGCTATAGGGCTGTCTGAGAGCTTGTTTGCGTAATAGGGCACCAAAATGATGATGAGACCGAGGAAAACGCCGAATTTTTTGAATGGATGACGGCCCATGCGCTCAAGCAAGCCGTAGAATTCGTATTGCGTGGCCACGCTCAGGCAGGCCAGTAACCAAACGGCAGCATCTGGGCCAATTACAAAGAAGCAGACGACGGTAATCGTCCAAAGAATGAGCGTACTAAGGATACGTTTGCCCATTTTTTAAAGTGAATGAAGGTCAGCGTGAGAGGGTCGTTTCTCTGTCAAGCTGTTCGCCTGTACGACCGAATCGTCGTTCTCGGCTATGATACGAATCGATGGCTTCTTGCAGATGAGTCTTGGTAAAGTCTGGCCAGCAAGTGGGCGTGAAATAGAATTCCGCGTAAGCGCTCTGCATGAGGAGAAAATTGCTGAGACGATTCTCTCCCGACGTGCGGACAATAAGGTCCGGATCTGGCAGGCCATCCGTGTAAAGGTTTTGTTCGATGTCTTCCCATTCGATGTCCTCCGGATACAGCTTTCCCTTTATGGCCTTTTTCACGAGCTCTCGCGTGGCATCGACAATTTCGTTTCGCGAGCTGTAGTTCAGTGCGAGTATTAAGTGCCAGTCATTGAATTGGCTAGTCGCCTGCATGGCTTGTTTTAATGCGGCCCTGGCTTTCGCAGGCAGCTCTGGAATGCGACCTACAGCATGAAGCTTGATACCGTGCTCTATCAGAGTGTCCGTTTCTCGCATGAGGAACAGTTCCAGCAATTCCATAAGCGCGTTCACCTCAGTTTCAGGACGTTTCCAGTTCTCTGCCGAGAAGGCGTAAAGGGTTAGATAATGGATATCCAATTCCTGGCAGGCTTCGATTACGCGGCGGCATGTTTCTACTCCTTGTTGATGGCCCTTGATGCGGGAAAGGCCTTGAGACTGTGCCCAGCGGCCGTTGCCGTCCATGATTATTCCGATATGATCGGGTCCGCTCTTTTGGGAGGC
>Ga0066378_10000042_pt1 | contig 47396 bp, 46 predicted proteins | sample Knorr_S23_td_DCM_FD_70947 | JGI IMG/M metagenome (GOLD analysis project Ga0066378, IMG submission 70947) | Marine microbial communities from Southern Atlantic Ocean transect - Knorr_S23_td_DCM_ad_71m_LV_A | ecosystem: Environmental > Aquatic > Marine > Oceanic | place: Southern Atlantic ocean...
TACTTCTGATGCGATGGTCCCATCTACACCTGATAATACTAAATCTGATAAACATGTATTATTACCTAAAACTAATAGATTAGTTAGTACGCCCTGTCCTGCAGGAATTACTGAACCTGATAAAGAGAATCCTAATACTCTACCTGTATTAGAATTAGAGGAGATTGTAAATCCTACATCCGCTGCGTTTCCACCAGAGGCACTAACTAGTGTAGAACCATTTACATCAAATTGGAAGCCTGCAATATCAACATCACTGATATAAAATACCTGTACTATATTTTCTTGACAAGATGAACCATCACCATTACAAATACCACATTCATCAACAACTGCAGTACCATTACAAATTCCTAAACAATCAGTAGTTACAATGCAATTACCATCACAATCAAAGTTTTCTTCTGCGTATATACAGGATCCATCATCTCCTGTAGCATCAGAACTGTAATTACATGCAGATAAATCAGTACACCCATTAAGAAGGGTTGAGGAAATAAATTCTGACGTTAGTGTAATACCACCAACACCTGAGAACACCCAATTAGAGAATGAATTTTCTGTGCATGACTCAAGAGATCCAATGAGTAAACCATTTGAAGCGGAAGAGATTACAGAACCTGAAAATGAAAAACCGAGAACAACAGATTCACTTGCTGATATAGTAAAACCTGCAGCTTCTGCTGCACCACCTGATGCATTAGCTGCACAACCATCATGACTAAATTGAAAACCAGCAATATCAACGTTAGATGTATAAAATAAATCTTGACCATCTAGTCTCAAAACAACATCTTGAGTAAATAAAAAATTTATTAAACCAAATAATAAAAGTAAACTATTAAATCGAAACATACATAACCCTCACATATTTAAAAACGGACTTAATTACAAATTAAATAAATACTGACTCGTTTAATTTGCAAAACAAAATTTTATTATTTTGTGATGTAATCAACAAAATCCATAAAAATTATTTTTACCGATCCGCAGTTAGGTCTATCAAAAGCCCATTCTCTCTCTAATATAGTTATAAATATTTAGCAATACAATGGTTATTCGTTCAGGGTTAAGCTGTTTTTTTATAAAAAACTAGTTCGGGGAATGCATTTCTAGTTACAACATCTTTAGTTATAATACATTTCTTTACATTTTTTTTGTTGGGGATATCATACATTATATCAATCATTACCTCATCAATGACTGAACGTAAAGCTCTTGCACCAGTTTTGCGTTCTAATGCAAGACTACTAATTTCATTTAACGCATCTTTTTCAAAAATTAATTCTATTTTATCATACTTAAACAATTCTACATATTGCTTGGTCAAAGAATTAGTTGGTTCAACTAATATTTTTAAAAGCGTTTGTTGATCCAAATAATCTAAATAAGTTATTATTGGCAATCTGCCCGTCAATTCAGGAATAAATCCATATTTTATTATATCATCTACTTTAACTAAGGATATATTGTTCTTATCTGAAAAATTGGGATTAATATTTCTATCAAAACCAATTCCTCCCCCCTTTTCTCTTCGGGCAATGATTTCACCTATACCATCAAATGTTCCACCGCATATGAATAAAATTTCAGATGTATCTATTTTCACCAAAGGCTGTTCTGGATGTTTTCTGCCTCCTTGAGGTGGTATACTTGCTGTAGTACCCTCAATAATTTTTAATAATGATTGTTGCACTCCTTCACCTGACACATCTCGTGTAATTGAAGGATTAGAATTTTTACGAGCAATTTTATCTATTTCATCAATATAAATTATACCTTTTTGTGTTTTTTCAATATCATAGCCTGATTCATGAAAAAGCCTAACTAAGATATTTTCTACATCTTCTCCAACATATCCTGCTTCTGTAAGAACAGTAGCATCGACTATTACAAATGGAATTTTTAAAATATTAGCAAGTGTTTTAGCGAGTAAAGTTTTACCGGTTCCTGTTGGCCCAATCAATAAAACATTACTTTTATCTATATTAATACCTGATGATTGATTATTTAAAATTCTTTTGTAATGATTATAAACAGCAACAGATAAAGTTTTTTTTGCAATATCTTGACCAACTATATATAAGTCCAATTGAGATTTAATTTTTGGAGGAGTTAAAAGATTATTAATATTAAAATCCGAAATCTTTTTGTTATTTGACTTGAGTGCTTTATCAGCTTTTTGAATGCACATGTTACATATATATGCATTATTTCCTTCAACTAAAAAATCTAATTTATCTTGCGAAGAGTTACAGAAAGAACATACAATTATCTTTTCCTTATTCATGTTTATTTTTTTGATTTAATAATTTCGTCAACGATACCATAAGATAATGCTTTTTCTGATGACATAAAGTTGTCTCTATTTGTATCTTTCTCAATAGTTTTAATACTCTGTCCAGTATTTTTACTCAATATTTTGTTTAATTTATCCCTAAGATATAGAATTTCTTTTGTATGAATTTCAATATCACTGGCTTGACCAGATACTCCACCTAGTGGCTGATGAATCATAACTCTTGAGTTTTCCAATATCATCCTTTTACCTTTTGTGCCGGATGACAATAGTACTGCTGCCATGCTTGCAGCTTGCCCCATACAAATTGTTGATATATTAGGTTTAATATAATTCATTGTGTCAAGAATCCCAAAGCCTGATGTAACAACTCCTCCTGGGCTATTTATATACATATATATGTCTTTTTCGGAATCTTCTGCTTCTAAGAATAACAATTGAGCAATAACCAAACTACTAACATAATCATCAATTGGGGTACCCAAAAAAATTATTCTTTCTTTTAATAGTCTAGAATAAATATCAAAGGCTCTTTCTCCATTTGCAGTTTGCTCAACAACCATTGGAACTAAATTACTTTTTATACTCATATGTCTAATCCTTAACTTTTTTGATTTTATCTGTCGGAATTTCTTTAGTTTTATTAATGAAATAATTTTCTAATTTAGAAAAAAACTTATTATTGAGCATATCTTCTTTCAACTTATCTCTATTGCTCTGATCATTATAAAATTTTATTATATCTTTTTTATAATTTGGTGAATCTTTTATTGACTTTTCTATTTGACTATCTACTTCAGAATCTTTTAAAAAAACTTTTTCTTTTTCCATCAAGAACTCTCTAACTAGTAACCACTTTATATTTTTGGTAGAAATTTCACTATATTCACTATTCATTTTTTCTTCATCATACGAACCTTGGTTTTTTGACTTGTAGTCTTCTATTAAATATGACTTATAATTTTCAACCATAGATTTTGGCGGTGAAAACTTAGTTTTATCTATGAAATATTCAATAACTTTGTTTTGAAATTCCTTTTTATTTTCATTATCTAAATTAAATTGTATATTATCATTAATCTTTTCTTTAAAGTCGCCAATATTTTTAAAATTTTTATCAACCATTTTAACAAATTTATCTGTTAGTTCAGGAAGTATTTGTTCTTCAATTTTGTTAATTTTTACTGAATATGGGACTTCTCTGCTTTCCTGATCTATTTTAATATTTACAATATCCCCTATTTTCTTATTAATAAAAGGTTTTTCCAACTCACCTACAAATAAACCTTCACCAATTTTAATTTGATGGTTTGGCAAAATTGAATCTAAAATTGGATTACCTTTATCATCAAGTTTTGTGAAGTCAGCATGAATGAAATGACCAGATTTTAATTTTGATGATTTATTAAGTGATTTCATTGTTGCATGCTTGAATCTTATATCTTCAATAGCTTTATTTACATCTTTATCAGTAGCTATATAGCGATTTGTCTTAATATTAACTTTTTTTCTGTAGTCTGGAATTTTATTGTTTATATCTGGTCTTATTTCAAATGCAATAACAAAACCAAATTTTGAATTTTCACCAGAAAAATCAAGCTTGGAGACTTGACCCTGATTAATCGGAACTATATTTTTTTCTTGTAAAGCATTCTGAAAATATTTATTTAAAGCAAAGTCTACAAAGGAAGAATTGATATAATCCTTATTATTTTTTAACCATAATTCTTTCTGCAAACCTCTTAATCTTCCTTTTCTTGCGCCCTTAACTTTAGCATTAGAAAGTTCTTTATTAACCTGACTATTATAATCATCTTTTATATCGTCCCAGCTGAGCTCAACAGTCATTTTAATTTCATAGTCATTATTGTTTTTAATATTTATTTTCATTTCGAACTTTCCTTATTTTTAAAAATTACGTCAAATATTGCTTATTAAAATATACTTTTTATAGTATTATTTCATATTCAATATTTTAAATTTATATATTATATTTAATTTTAAAATAAATATATGAAAACTGTAACCCTACATAATAAAAAAAATAAAATTCAATTACTGGAAGATTTAAAGAATGAAAATTTTTCACGTATAACATTTTCGTTCTATAAATACATTAAAATAAAAAAAATAAAAGATGTAAGAGATGAGTTGTTTATTGAATTTAATAAAATGAAAATTTTAGGAAGAATATATATCGCAGAAGAGGGTATAAATGCTCAAATAAGTATCCCTGAAAATAAAATTATAATTTTTAAAGAATATATAAAAAATAATAAACTGTTCAAAAATATTGATATTAAAAATGCAGTTGAAGAAGGTCTATCTTTTTTTAAGCTTATAATAAAAATTAAAAAAGAAATTGTTGCCCTTAATATTTCAAAAAAAGAATATAATATGAATATTGTAGGACAGCATTTAAATTATAAGGAATTCCACGATGCAATTTCAAAAGACGCTACAGTTATAGATATGCGAAATTACTATGAAGGAGAAGTAGGGAAATTTGAAAATGCAATCATTCCAGATGTTGATAAATCAAAGGATTTACTTCCCGAAGTTAAAAAAATCTTAAAAGGAAAAGAAAAAGAAAAAATTTTGCTTTATTGTACGGGTGGAATTAGATGTGAGAAAGCAAGTTCATATTTAATTCATCATGGTTTTAAGGATGTAAATCAATTAGATGGTGGAATTGTTAAATATGCTAATGATATTAAAAAAAATAAAATTAAGTCTAAATTCATTGGGAAAAATTTTGTTTTTGATAATAGATTGGGAGAAACTATAACAGAAGATATAATAAGCTCTTGCCATCAATGTTCATCCCCATCAAATCAACATACTAATTGTTCAAATAAATCTTGTAATATTTTATTTATACAATGTTCAGAATGTAATAGAAAATATAAAAACTGTTGTTCTAAAAAATGTCTTGATTTTTCAAGTCTTCCTATCGATGTACAGAATAGAAAGTTTAAATCTGGAAAGATAAAATTTTCAGCCCAATACTCTAATGATGTAAAACCTAAATTATTAAAAAATTAACTAGAAATTTTAGCAATATCAGTCAATATATCTTGGGCATGAGTTTTAGTTTTAACTTTATCATACACTTTTTGAATTTTACCTTTTTCATCAATAATATAAGTAACTCGTAAAATACCCATATATTCTTTACCCATAAACTTTTTAAGAGCCCACACTTTATAATCCATTAACATTTCTTTTGACTCATCACTTAGCATGAAAAAAGGGAAATCATATTTTTCAACAAATTTCTGCTGCTTTTTAACAGAATCAGCAGAGACACCTACAATTTCATAACCTGTATTTTTAAAATCTTTGAATTCATCACGGAATCCACATCCTTCAACAGTTCAACCTGGAGTACTAGCTTTAGGGAAAAACCATATAATAAATTTTTTCCCTTTAAAATCTTTTAAACTAATAACTTCTCCATTATAATTTTCCAATGAAAAATCTGGTGCTTTATCTCCTTGCTTTAGTAAATCAAAAGACATCTATTAATTCCTTTATATATTATTTATTTATTTCATTTCGTAAATTAAGACTATATAAATTTAACAACTTTATGATTACAATATATACAACTAATTGGTGTTCATCATGTAATTACGCTAAAAAATTATTTGATGAATTAAGTTTAGATTATCAAGAAATAAATATAGAATCTGAAGATATATCTAGAGAACAATTATTAAAATTAACAGGGGGCTACAGTGTACCCCAAATCATTATTAACGATAAAGCTATAGGAGGTTATGATAACTTATTATTTTTATATCAAAATAATAAACTAAATCAACTAATTAATAACGATGAATAATTTAAAAAATAAAAATATTCTTCTTTGTATAACTGGATCGATTGCTGCATATAAATCATGCGAAATAATAAGATTATTAACAAAAGAGGGTGCACAAGTACAAGTTGCAATATCTGAATCAGGATTAGAATTCATCGGGGCTGCTACACTCGCTGCGATATCAAATAATAAAGTTATCACTGAATTATTTCCAAAATCCCCTAAAAAAGGTTTAGAACACATCGATTTAGCATTTGATTTAGATCTCATTGTTATTGCACCAGCTACAGCAAATATTTTATGTAAAAGTGGAAATGGAGTAGCCGATGATTTAATCTCTACAATAATTTCAGTTTGTGAGCAAAAACAAATATTTTTTCCAGCTATGAATCATAGAATGTGGCAAAATCAAGCAACAATTGATGCGGTAGAGAAATTAAGATTAAGAGAAAAAATAGTAATTAACCCAGATGAAGGTCATTTAGCTTCACTGCATACTGGAGAAGGAAGACTACCTACAATTAATAAGATTATTAATGAAATAAAAAAATGTTTTGATTATGTATTACATTTAGAAAATCAAAATATTCTTGTAACAGCTGGACCAACCAGAGAACCAATTGATCCCGTAAGATTTATTTCAAATAGGTCAAGTGGTAAAATGGGATATTCTATTGCAAAAATCTGTAAAGACTATGGAGGTAACGTTGACTTAATTTCCGGACCAACAAATTTACAAATAATACCAAATGTAAATACAATGAACATAGAAACAACAAATGAATTATATGAAAAAATGATTTTTTTACTTGAAGAAAAAAAATATAAATATATTTTTATGGTTGCAGCTGTTGCTGATTATCAATTAAAAAAAATTAAAAACCATAAAATAAAAAGCAAAGAAAATAAATTAAATTTGGAATTAGTAAAAACTATTGATATTATTAAAAAAACATCAGAAAAAAATGAAGGGATTACAATAGGCTTTGCTCTTGAGACTGAAAATGGAGAGCGTAATGCTAAAGAAAAAATGAGAAAAAAAGATTTAGATTATATTATTTTAAACTATGCAAATGAGGAAAATGCAGGTTTTGAATCTAACACAAACCATGTTTATATGTTTTCAAAAAATGGTTTTAAAAAAGAATTTAAACTAGATCGAAAAGATAGAATTGCAAAAAAAATAATAGATAGTATTATAAAGAATGATTAAAACTGAAAAAGTTATATGTGCTGGTGGAATAATTATAAACAATAATGGGAAAGTCGTTGTAGTAAATCAAAATCATGATTCTTGGTCTTTACCTAAGGGCCACGTTGATGATGGTGAAACTTTATTAGATGCAGCAATAAGAGAAATCTATGAAGAAACTGGTATACACAATCCTAAATTTATAAAACCAATAGGTAGTTTTGGGCGTTATAGAATAGGTTTAGATGGCAATGATGATTTATCACATTATAAAACAATTCATATTTTTTTATTTGAATCTAATCAAATAAAACTGATACCAATAGATAAGAATAATCCAGAAGCTAAATGGTTAACATACAAAGAAGCTGAAAAAATTTTAACTCATCCGAATGATAAAAAATTTTTTAAAGAAGCTATTAAAAGTATTATAAATGAAGAATAGTATAATACTTATAACAGGAGCATCTGGAGAGATTGGTGAAAATCTCATCGATTATTTTTCAAATATTGATAAAAGAAAAATAATTGCCATTGATATTAATGAACCCAAAAATCAAAGAAATATTTTTAAATTTATAAAAGGATCAATCCTTAATATTGAAATATTAAATGAGATTAATGAAGAATATGTTATTGAAGAAATTTATCATCTTGCTGCTGTACTTAGTACAAAAGCAGAGCAAAACAAAAAACTAGCACAAAATGTAAATATCGATGGGACAAATAATTTGTTTAGTCTTGCATTATCACAAAATTTAAAAAATAATATTATAACGAAATTTTTTTTTCCAAGTTCAATTGCTGTTTATAATGTTAAAAAAAACTATTTAATACCAGTTTCAGAAAATAAATTTTGTAATCCTAAAACAATTTATGGTCAACATAAATTATTTTGTGAAAATTTAGGAATAGCTTTTGATAAGTATGGAAATAATCAAAATTTTAAAATTGATTTTAGAAGTATTAGATTCCCTGGGATAATTAGTATTAATTCAATGCCCTCAGGAGGTACGAGCGATTATGCTCCGGAAATGATTCATTCTGCAATAAAAAATAAAAATTATTCGTGTTTTGTAAGTGAAAATTCACGCTTACCCTTTATTGTAATGCCAGATGCAATTAAAGCGATTGTTAAAATCATGACTACACCAAAAGAAAAGTTGAAAAATAATATTTACAATATAACATCTTTTAGTCCCAGCGTTAAAGATTTCATAAATACAATTCAAAAAAAATTACCTGAATTTAAGATAAATTATGATATTGATAAAATGCGAGAAGATATTGTTAATCAATGGCCTAACTTTATAAATGATACAAATGCAAAAAATGATTGGGAATGGAAGCCTAAATATGATTTAGAATCTGCATTTAGTAATTATATATTTAAAAATTTGGAGAACTAATATGGATACGATATCAAAAAGGATTAGCTCAATAATAGATGAGATAAAAAATGATGGATTATACAAAGATGAAAGAATAATTTTATCTCAACAAAATGCAGAAATTTTAGTTGGAAATAATAATGTTCTTAATTTTTGTGCGAATAACTATTTAGGATTATCAAATGATGAAGAGCTAATAAATCATGCTAAAAAAGCCCTTGATAAATTTGGTTTTGGGTTAAGTTCAGTAAGATTTATTTGTGGAACGCAAAACATTCACAAAGATTTAGAAAATAAAATTTCTATTTTTTTAGAAAAAGAAGACACTATCCTTTATACGTCTTGTTTTGATGCTAATGGAGGGCTCTTTGAAACGATTCTTGATGAAAATGATGCAATAATTTCAGATGAATTAAATCATGCATCAATTATAGATGGCGTTCGATTATCGAAGGCTAAAAGATTTAGATACAAAAATTCTAATATGACTGATCTTGAAGAGAAGTTAAAGCAATGTAAAAGTTTTAAAAATAGACTAATCACTACTGATGGTGTTTTTTCAATGGACGGATATATTGCAAGGCTTGATGAAATATGTAAATTAGCAAAAAAATATAATGCTCTCGTACATGTAGATGATTCACATGCTACTGGATTTTTAGGTGAGAAAGGTAAGGGTTCTATTGAATATTGTAATGTAATAGATAAAGTAGATATAGTAACTTCAACACTAGGGAAAGCACTGGGAGGTGCATCAGGAGGATTTACAAGTTCATCAAAAGAAATTATTGATTTACTTCGACAAAAATCTCGCCCCTACCTATTTAGTAATACAATTCCACCGGTGATTACATATACTGCAATCAAAACAATTGATATGCTAACTAAATCTGATAAGCTAAGAAAGAAATTAATGGAAAATACTTCATATTTTAGAAAAAAAATACAGACAATAGGTTACACAATAAAAGATGGTGTACACCCAATAGTTCCTATAATGTTAGGGGATGCTAAATTGGCTCAAAAAATTTCAAAAGAAATGCTCAAAATGAATGTTTTTGTTATAGGCTTTTCATATCCTGTAGTACCAAAAAATCAGGCAAGAATAAGAGTTCAAATAAGTTCTTCTCATTCTAAAAAACAATTGGATTATACTTTAAATGCATTTGAAGAAGTAGCGAAGAAATTGAATTTATTTATTTAAAAAAGATATCGAAGTACCAAAAGCAGTTCCAGCTGAACCTAAATTTTGTATACCTAATTTTAATATAGTATCTTTTAAATTAATTTCTATACCTAAACCAAAACCCGATAAAAAATGATATTTATTATCTTTATAAGATAAATCAGAATAATTACTTGAATTTGAGATTTGAAATGATAGTTTATTATTTGGATAGAATTTTAAACATAAAATATTTTGAAATTCATCAAAATATTTTTGATAGAGCAAATCATAACTTACTTCAAAAGATTTAAAAATTTTATTTAATGAAAATCTGTACTGGAGAGGTAGTTTTTGATTATATGCTGTATAAGATTTAAATAAAATTCCAAAATTTTCAATACTTAATCCAATTGAGATATCATATTTTTCAAATATTGATTTTAATAAAATAGAATTAGATTGTGCAAAAGCACTATAATTATAAATTTTACTATTCAAAAAACCAAATTTGAACTTTACAATACTATTTCTTATTTTTTTTTCAATAAAAAATTGACCTGTAATTTCATAAGCTGAAAATGTTTTATAAAGCGTATCATTTATTCTATCTTCAAATAAACCATAGTCTAAAAAAGATAAATAATATTTATTCGTTGCAAAATTATATAATCTGATACTGGCAGGATATTGTATAACATTAAATGAATATTTATAATCTTGTTTAATCTTGTTGTTTAAAAAAGTTTCATTTTTAATACCATTTGAGCTTAAATGAGAAACCTCATTAGGTATTGTAAGAATTTGAAACTCAGATTGGCAATAAGTTAAACTAAATACAAAAAATATTAAAATTTTAATTTTCTTCATTATAAATACTGTTATATTTTTTTTATTTTAACAATTTAAAAAAATAATTAATAAAAATATAGTTCAAAAAAATGAAATCGGATCAACATCAATTTTTATTTTTTGTTTTTTAAGATCCGTATTTGAACTTTTTAAATTTTCTGTAATTAAATCATGAAATTTTTGCCAATAATGTTTTTTACACTTAATTAAAATCTGGTATCTATTTAAAATTTCATCTACATTGTTTTTTATCTTAACTGGTCCTAAAACTTGTATATTTAAATTACCTTTAAAATTTTTTATGAAACTACTAGATTGTTTTTCAGCATTTATATCATTTTTTGATAAAAATAAAATTTTAATTAACCTGGTATACGGAGGATAATCTAAATCTTTTCTATCACGCAAAATTTGTGTATAATTTTTTTCTAAATTATTTTTACAAGCATTCTTAATATATTCATCATTTACATTATTAGTCTGTATAATAGCTGTACTCTTTGCATCTCTTCTGCCAGCTCTACCCACTAGCTGATAAATATTTTGGAAAATACGCTCGCCTGACCTAAAATCCGGACTAGATAATCCAAAATCTGCATTAATCATTGCGACTAATGAGACATTGCTAAAATCCAGACCTTTACTTATTATACTAGTTCCAAGTAAAATATCTGCATTACCTTGTTCAAAATTATTTAATATACTATAATAAGTTTTTGAACCAACAATTGTATCTCCATCATATCTAAGAATTTTTATACTAGGAAAAAATTTATATAGTATTGATTCAACTTTTTGTATGCCACCTTTATCATAGCCTCTTTTATTATGTAATAGAATTATTTGTTGTTTATTAGTAATTGTTTCTTCGATTTTATGAATTAGTACATCACTTAAGAACCCTTTCTGAGAAGACATATCAATCAAACGTATATTTGTTTCTTGATTTTCAAAATATTTTCTTGATAAAGAATGATTATAATATTTTTTTAACTTTATATTGTGATATGTTTCTAAAGATGGAGCACTACTCACAAGCAGAATAGAACATTTACTAAATTTTGACCTCATCAATGCAACATCTCTGGCATTATAATATGGTGAACTCAAATCTTGCTTATAATTCAATTCTTGCTCTTCATCAACAATAATTAAACCAAGATTAGAAAATGGAGTAAACAAAGAACTACGTGTTCCAACTACTATTCTTATAGTATTAGATTTTATACCACTTAAAACATAATTCTTTTCAGAAGTACTAAGTTTACTATGCCACAAACCAATATCTTCTTTAACATAATTTGCTAAACTATTATATACATGAAAAATTTGTGATACCTCTGGAACAAGAATCAATATATTTAAATTTTTTTTCAAAAAATCTTCAATAATTTTAATATAAATCATTGTTTTACCAGAACCTGGAATTCCAGATAACAATATAGGCTTTTTATTATCATTATTTAAGTCTGATTGAATATCTTTTAAAACTAAACTTTGATATTTTTTTAAAATTAAACTTTTACACTGAATCTTTTTAGACATCAAACTATCTATTTTATTAATTTTTTTTATAGAAATTAATCTTTTAGATTCCAGAGTTTTGCAGGCTTGGTAATAAGATGGCAATTCTTTTTTAAATAAACTTAAATTTGCTTTATAATTTGGGGATTTATATAATAATTGTAAAATTTTCTTTTGAATAGGATAATTTATTTTTTTAATATTTTTTAATCCATGATTCGTGAGTTGAACATACTTTTCTGAAGGAATTTTGAATTTATTCTTATGCTGATATGAAATTGTATTTCCTAGAGTCTGTCCTAGGGGACAAATATAATACTTTGAAATCCAAATTAATGTTTTCCATAATTCAGGATTTATTTGAAATGAGTTCTCATTAACAGATATTACATTTAAAAGTTTACCATCATAATCTGAATTATTTTTTATTTCAATGATAAATCCGTTAATTTTTTTATTTTTGAAAGGAATAGTAACCGATTGACCTAAAAAAATTTTATTCTGATATTTTTTTGGTACTTTATATGTAAAACTTTTGAATAAAGCTATCGGTATAGAAACCTCAACATACATGTATAAAGATTATTTAGCTGCTTGTACTTTAACCTTAATCTTTGTATCTAAATCATAACCTAAGTTAATAGCTATTTTAAAGTTTCCTAATTCTTTAATTGTCTCTTCTAAAACTATTTCTTTTTTGTCAACTGTATAACCCTTATCAGCAAGTTCATCGGCAATCATTTGAGATGTAACTGATCCAAATAATTTTTCATCTTCACCAACTTGAACATCAAATTTTAGAGTTAAAGAATTTAATTTTTTAGACAAAGCCTCTAAATTTATTCTATTTTTAGCCTCTTTGTTTTCTTGAGATTTTAAAAATACCTCTAAAGCTTTAATATTTTGCTCCGTAGCTAAAGATGCAATTTTATTAGGAATTAAATAATTTCTTGCGAAGCCAGGTTTTACATTAACTATTTCACCTACTTTTCCAAGATTTTCATATGATTTTAATAATATAATTTTCATTTTATCTCCTAATTATTTCTTGGATCAACCACAAAAGGTAGCAGAGCAAGAACTCTAGCTTTTTTTATTTCACTTGTAATTAATCTTTGATATTTTGCAGATACTCCTGTGACATGTGCAGGTATTATTTTACCCTGATCAGTAATAAATTTTTTTAAAAATTTGTATTCCTTATAATTAATTTTCTTTATTAATGAAGGATCTTCCTTAAAAGGACATATCTTTGATTTTCCTAAAATAGCCATTTCATTTTCTCCTTAATTTTCTTTCTCTGTATCTGTATTATCTTGTTTTTCTTCAACAGAACTATTTTCGTCTTTTTCAGAATTTCCACTTTCTTTTATTTTAGCTTTCATAATATCTTGTTCTGCTATTTTAATATTTAAATATCTTAAAACATTTGGATTGTGTTCAAACTCTCCACTCAATTCTTTTAAATTATTTAAATCACTAAGCTTATATTGAAAAAATATATATGTTCCATATTTTTCTTTATCAATGTAATAAGCCAATTTTTTTCTTCCCCAATTATCTGAATATAATATTTCAGCTCCAAGAGATACTGCTTTTTTTTCAATTGTATTTACAATATCATTCAATCTACCTTCTTGAAGAGCAGGATGTAATATATATGTAGTTTCATAAATTCCCATTATTTTTTTCTCCTATTAATTTTTTTATTAAAATAAAAATGGCGCAATAACTAATGATACAACAGACATTAACTTAATTAATATATTAAGTGAAGGCCCTGAAGTATCTTTAAAAGGATCACCAACTGTATCTCCAACAACTGCTGCTTTATGGGGATCTGAACCCTTCCCAAATTTTTCACCATTAATTTCAATACCTTCTTCAATCATTTTCTTTGCATTATCCCATGCACCTCCAGCATTAGATTGAAATATAGCCATTAAAACACCACAAACTGTTACTCCCGCTAAAAGTCCACCTAATGCAGCAGCACCTGCAAATTTTCCAACAATTACAGGTGTTAAAACTGCAAGTAATCCAGGCATAACCATTTCTCTAATAGCTGCTTGGGTTGAAATTTCAACACATTTACCATGCTCAGCTTTATCTAATCCTAACTCATAAGTTTTTTTATCAGCAGCTGTCCATTTAGATTCATCTTTACTCATAACTTTTAATGCAGCCTTTAATTCTGGTATATCTCTGAACTGACGTCTTACTTCTTCAATCATAGACATAGCTGCTCTACCAACTGCTCCCATAGCCATCGAAGAAAATACGAATGGAAGCATACCACCAATAAATAGTCCACCCATAACCCATGGATTTGTTATATCAATTAATAACTTTTCACCTGTATTTGCTTCTACAACAGATCTAAATGAAGCAAACAACGCTAAAGTAGTTAACGCAGCTGAACCAATAGCGAATCCTTTTCCTATAGCTGCCGTTGTATTACCAACCGCATCTAACTTATCTGTTCTTTCTCTGACTTCTGGTTCTAATTCAGCCATTTCAGCTATTCCACCAGCGTTATCAGAAATAGGACCGTATGCATCTACAGCAAGTTGAATACCTGTATTAGCAAGCATTCCTAATGCAGCCATAGCTATACCATATAAACCAGCAAATGTATAGGCTCCAATGATTGCAGCAGCAATTATTAGAGTTGGAATAGCTGTAGATTGCATACCTACACCTAAACCTGCAATAATATTTGTAGCTGAACCGGTAATAGACTGTTCAGCAACAGATTTCACAGGTGATGTTCCAGTACCAGTGTAATGTTCTGTAATCATACCAATTCCTAAACCAGCAGCTAACCCTATTAGAGTTGCATAAAAAATTCCCATTGAAGAAAAATTTGAATCACTAGCAACCAAAGTAACACCATTTGGTAAAACATTAGTAATTAAAAAATACATAACAACTACCATTATACCAGCAGATCCAAATTCTCCTATATTTAAAGCTTTTTGTGGATTTCCTCCTTCTTTAACAGATACCATAAATGTACCAATAATTGATACTAGTATTCCAGCGCCAGCAATATATAACGGTAACATCACAGCATCTATTGAATTAAATAAAGCCCAACCTAATACCATTGAACCTATTATGGCTCCAACATATGATTCAAAAAGATCTGCACCCATACCCGCCACATCACCAACATTATCACCAACGTTATCAGCAATAGTTGCTGGGTTTAATGGATGATCTTCTGGTATACCAGCTTCAACTTTACCAACTAAATCAGCTCCAACATCTGCAGCTTTAGTATAAATTCCACCACCAACTCTAGCAAACAACGCAATAGAAGAAGCTCCTAATGAAAAGCCAGTAATCGCTTGAATTAGTTCATAAGTACCTGAAAATAAATTCATACTTGAATATACAACATAAAGACCAGTTACCCCGAGTACACCAAGACCTACAACACTCAAACCCATAACTGAACCACCGGTGAAAGCAACATTTAAAGCTTTTGCTAATCCGGACTGAGCTGCATTTGTTGTTCTATTATTTGCTTTCGTTGCAACTCTCATGCCTAAAAAACCAGCCAACCCAGAAGCAAATGCTCCAATTAAAAAAGATACTGATACTAGCCAAGAATTTTTACCTTCAGGTGCCAAAAAAGCTAATAGAACGGCTACAACTACTACAAAAATAGCTAAAACTCTATATTCAGCACGTAGAAAAGCCATGGCTCCATCAGCTATTGCTTTTCCAATTTTTTCCATTCTATCCGTTCCTTGGTCTTGTTTATTTATCCAACTTGTTTTCCAAAATGAAAACAACATTGCAAATAAACCTGATAAAAGAACTAAATATATATTTTCCATTTTTATTTTTTCCTCTAGTTAAATTTATTCATTGATTTATGTATATCATTTTTTAAGTAATAATCAACACCCTCAACAGCCTTGTTTATTACTTCATCTACCAAACCTTTATACTTTTTGGGGAAGGGTTTTAGTACATAATTTTCTGAAGGTCGCATTAACATAGATGTTGCAATACCAAGTTTTAATCTATCAAAAGTATCTGTTTTTAAGTATCTTATAATAGATTTAATACCATTATGTCCACCATCAGAACCTCTAGATTTAAACCGTAGTTCTCCAAGTTTTATATCTATATCATCATATATAATAAAGATATCTTTTTTACTAAACTGATTATAAAAACTTAAAATTTGATTAATTGCTGATCCACTATTATTTACAAAACTAGTTGGTTTAACAAATAAACATTCATCATTTTTAGCGTAAATATAATCACCTTTTCCCAATTTATATTTTAAAGAGCTTTGTTTGACTAACTCATCAATTATCCAAAAACCAAAATTATGTTTAGTCAAACTATAATTGTCTCCTGGATTACCAAGTCCAACAATTATTTTCATTTTAAACTATCCTTCTTTACTACCATCATCTGAATCTGATGAATCTTCAGAAGCAGAAGCATCGGTTTGTTCATCTGATGAAGATGAATCAATATCATCTGCGGATTCTTCAGTTTCTTGAGTTGGCTGAGTCACAGAAACAACTATTTGATCACCTGGAGTTTTTAAAGAAAACTTTTCATCTAATACCAAATTTTCACACCTCAGACTTTCTCCCATATCAAGATTTGTTATATCTAACAAAATATTTTGAGGGATATCAGAAGGTAAACAACCAATTTCTACTTCATTTAGATTTTGAACTAAAATTCCACCTTCAACTACACCTTTAGCTGAACCTTCAATAAGAATAGGAATACTTACAGTAACAACTTGGTCCATTTTAATGCCATATAAATCTATATGTAATATCTCATCTGTAACAGGATGATATTGTACTGATTTAAATAAAACGTTACGTTTTTTACCACCTACTGAAATATTAAATATTTGGGTATCAGCTTTTTGGGCGTTTAATATCTCTTTTTTAGTTATATAAAATGGAATACTATTTTTAGAATCATGCGAATAGTAAATACCTGGTATTTTACCTTCTTTTAAAGCTCTTTTTCTTCCACCCTTATTTGATAATTCTCTTTTATCAACCGTTAAATTAAACTCATTTGACATTTTTATATCCTTTCTAATAAAATTTTAAACTCTAAACATTGAACTCAATGAATCTCCATCAACAATTCTCTTAATAGATTCTCCAAAAACATTTGATACATTTATAATTTGGAGCTTTGAAAATTTATTTTCTTCTTTCATTTCAATTGTATTACATACTATAACTTTTGATATTGGAGATTTTTCTAATCTTTCAATTGCAGGGCCAGAAAGTACAGGATGGGTAGCAACAGCAATTACTGATAAAGCTCCATTATCCATCGCAGTCTGTGCAGCATTACATATTGTTCCAGCTGTATCAATCATATCATCTATTATTAATACATGCTTATTATATAAATCTCCAATTAAATTTGCTACTACGGCCTGATTAGCCTTAGGCCTTCTTTTATCAATCAAAGCAAATGAAATACCTAGGGTTTTAGCATAGGCTTGACTCATTTTAGCACTTCCAACATCAGGTGCTAATACTACTCCTGAGTCTTCATTTAAATTCATATCTTTTAAATAACCAGACAAAGCAATTCTAGAGTATAAGTGATCAAATGGTGCATTTGCAAAACCTTGTATTTGTGATGAATGCAAATCCATAGATACTATTCTATTCACACCAACTGCAGAAATTATATCAAGAAACATCCTTGCAGAAATAGGAACTCGTGGTCTATCCTTTCTGTCTTGCCTTCCATAACCAAAATATGGAATAACTGCTATAACAGATCTTGCTGAAGCTCTCTTTGCTGCATCTAAGATTAATAACAATTCCCATATATTTTCAGCTGGTGGGTTAGTTGATTGTATAATAAAAACGTCTTCATTTCTAATATTTTCTTCAAACTTAATGGACAACTCACCATCACTGAATCGATTAATTTTTAATTTTCCTAAATCTTGATTTAAATATTTACAAATATCTAAAGCTAGAGATTTATTTGAATTTCCGCTAAATATTTTCATGCTGGGGGACAGGGAGTCGAACCCCGATCCCATGGACCAAAACCATGTGTCCTACCATTGAACGATCCCCCAATATATCCATTAAATTCTAGGGAGTGATAAACAGGTGTGATATCGATTAAGATATGAAATAGCATTTTTTGCTAAATCAATATCATTGTATATACCAAACATAGTCGAACCACTTCCCGACAAACTCGCATACAAAGCGCCACTATCTATAAGTAAACTCTTTATATCCATAATTTCTGGATATGTTAAACATACAATATGTTCAAAAACATTTTCAAATAAAGATAAATCAACTTTATTATCCAAGGGCGGAAATTTAGTATTAATTTTATCATCATACAAATCTTTTTTTATTTTACCGTAAGCCCATTTTGTTGATACTGAAAAATCTGGAAATACTAAAAGAAAAATTTTATCCTTTAAAAAAGTGGAATCAATTGTTTTTATTACTTCACCTATACCAGATATTTGTTTTACTTTACCTGATATAAAAAAAGGGACATCACTACCTATTTTTATAGCTAATTTTTCTAGATCATAATTTCTCAGACCTAAATCATATATTTTGTTAATAGTCTTTATTATGTAAGCTGCATTACTACTTCCGCCACCTAAACCACTTCCAACTGGTATATTTTTAATTACAGTAATCTTATATTTAATATTGTTTTTACTGAGATTACAATAGTTAGATATAACATTTATTGCATTTGAAACTGTATTAACTTCAGGAATGATTTGATTCTTAAATTTAATTTCAAGACTATCACTTTGTTCAAATCTAATCACATCATGTAAATCATTTTCAATAAAAATAGAATGGATATTATGAAATCCATCATTCCTTCGGCCTGTAATTTTTAATCCTAAATTAATCTTGGAAAAAGATTTTATTTCAAATGATTTCAAATTATTTATTCCAACTACTTCGTAATGCAACTGATTGATTAAAAATTAATTTTTTGCTTGTTGAATCTGAATCTAGGACAAAATAACCCTTTCTTAAGAACTGAAATTTTTGATTTATTTCTGCATTAATTAAGAAAGATTCTACTTTAGCATTTTCAATAGTGTTAATAGATGATGAACTTATATTGAATGTAAAATCATCATCATCTGTTAATGTTTTTAATGGGTTTTCCTTATCAAATAACTTATCATATATTCTTACCTCAGCATTAAGAGAATGTTTACATGAAACCCAATGAATTGTACCTCTGACTTTTCTCCCATCATTTGACCAACCCCCCTTAGTTTCAGGATCGTATGAACACCTTACTTCTGTGATATTTCCTAAGCTGTCTTTTTTAAAGTCATTGCAAACCACATAATATCCATTCCTTAATCTAACTTCATTACCAACTGCTAATCTAAAAAATTTTTTAGGGGGATTTTCAGAAAAATCTTCTCGCTCAATATATAATTCTTTCGAAAAAGCAATTTTTCTAGAACCAAAAGTTTTATCTTCAGGATTATTTTCAACTTCCATATATTCAACTTTATCATCAGGATAATTTTCTATTATTAATTTTATTGGATTAATAACTGCCATAACTCTGTATGCAATTAAATTTAAATTCTCTCTCAAAAAATGTTCCAAATGATTTAAATCAGATACTGTCTTACTTTTAGCAAAACCTAAACTCATAATAAAATTTTTAATTGATTCTGATGTATATCCTCTCCTTCTTAAACCAGATATAGTTGGCATTCTAGGATCATCCCATCCATTTACTAATTGTTTTTCTACAAGTTTAAGTAAGTTTCGTTTACTAAAAATTGTATATGTCATATCTAATTTAGCAAATTCAATTTGTTGAGGATGGTAAATATCTAACTTTTCTAAAAACCAATCATATATAGGCCTATGATCTTCAAATTCTAAAGTACATATTGAATGAGTAATACCTTCAATAGAATCTTCTAATCCATGTGCCCAATCATACATTGGATAAATTGGCCACTTGTTGCCTGTCCTATGATGATTAACTTTTAATATTCGATACATAATTGGATCTCGTAAATTTAAATTTTTAGATGACATACTAATCTTGGCACGTAAAACTTTTTCTCCATCTTCATATAAACCCTTACGCATATCTTCAAATAATTTTAGATTTTCATCAATTGTTCTTTCACGAAACGGGCTGTTAGTACCAATTATATTATAATCACCTCTATTTTTTTTTATCTGTTCAGAGGTTTGATCATCTACATAAGCATATCCTTTTTTAATGAGATTTAAAGCATAACAATACATTTGTTCAAAATAATCTGAAGCATATAGAATTTCTCCTATATTTTTATCTCCCAAGAGCCATTTCACATCACTTATGATTGAATTAATATAATCAATATTTTCTTTTACAGGATTTGTATCATCAAATCGCAAATTACATTTTCCATTATATTGTTTTGCTAGTCCATAATTAAGAAAAATAGACTTGGCATGGCCAATGTGTAAAAATCCATTGGGTTCAGGAGGAAAGCGTGTACTAATTTTATAATTATCATCATTATTAGCAATATCATTTTCAATGATTTCTGTGATAAAATTATTCATTTTTGTATCATTATTCATTTGATATATCTCTCTATTCTTCTTTTTGATTCATCTAAACCAAGAATATCTATTATTGTAAATAAATCAGGTCCATTTAAACTTCCATAAAGAACACCACGTAATGGGAAGAAAATTTCTTTTCCTTTCACATTAAATTTTTCAGCTATATCTTTTATCAATTTATCTGATAACTCTATATCAAAACATTCAATACGCGATAAAGATTTAAAATAAAACTTTAAAATATCTTGAGATTTTTTTTTATTAACATAAGTTAACACTTCTTCTTTTAAATTATTTGGCTTAGAGTAAAAAGGAAGAATAGAATCATTCAGTTCTAAGAGTGTGGATGATCTTTGTTTAAAAAAATTAATTGCCTTACCTAATTTAGTCGTATTTTTAATATCAATTTCTTTTTTAAAAAACTCTTGAGAAACTTCAAATAAAGTATCTAAATCCATCGATTTAATATATTCTGAATTCATCCAATTTAATTTTTTTATATCAAATACTGAACCTGATTTCTGAATTCTAGGGATAGAAAAATTTTCTATTAAATCTAAAATATTAAATATCTCTCTGTTATTATCTGGATGCCATCCTAATAGAGCGATAAAATTTAATACGGCACTTTTAAGATAACCCTTTTCTATAAATTGATCTACATCTACATCTCCTTGTCTCTTAGATAATTTTGAATGATCTGGATTAAGTAATAAAGGCAAATGTATAAAATGAGGTAAATTAAATTCTAAACTATTATAAAGGAGTGTATGCTTGGGCAATGAAGATAGCCACTCTTCTCCTCTAATTACATGGGATATTTTCATTAAATGATCATCAACTACATTAGCAAAATGATAAGTTGGAAAACCATCTGATTTAATAATTATAAAATCATCTATTAAACTTAAATCAAAAACTACTTTTCCTCTAAGATCGTCAAAAGTATTAAAATTTTTAATTGAAGGAACTTTAAACTTTACAATAAATTTAGATTTAGTATCTTTTTGATTTATAATTGATAGAGATTTATCAATATTATTTTCAGGTTTTAAATTTTGATTATCATCTACATAACACAAATATGCGCTTTTATTTTCAATCAATTTACAACAATAATTATGATAAATATGTAGTCTCTTGGATTGATAATAAGGACCATATTTTTCATTAAGGTTTGGACCTTCATCAAAATTTATATCAAATGAATTTAAAGATTTTATAATTTTTTCAGCAGCACCACGAACTAATCTTTTTTGATCTGTATCTTCAATCCTCAGTATAAATTGACCATTATTTTTTTTTGCAAAAATAAAGTTATATAAAGCAGTTCTTAGACCTCCAATATGCAAATAACCTGTAGGGCTGGGAGCAAATCTAGTTCGAATCATAATTATCACTAAGCAGAATTGTAATGAAAGAGGCAATTCCCTCTCCTCTACCAAGAAATCCCAGTTTATCTGTTGTAGTTGCTTTTAAAGATACTTGGGACAAATCAATATTACATAGTTTAGAAATACTTTTTCTTATGATGGCAGCATGTGGATTAATTCTAATATTTTGAACTACAACTGTAATATCAATATTATTAATACTAAAACCATATGATTTCATTTTTCCCAAAGCAAAATCAAGGAAAATTTTACTATTAGCATTTTTCCATTTATCATCATCTGATGGAAAAAATTGACCTATATCACCTATTGCTAATGCACCCAAAATAGAATCAACTAATGCATGCAATATTAAATCTCCATCGCTGTGACCAGCAATTCCTATATCAGAAGGAATTTTTACTCCTCCTAAAACTAAATCTTCACCTGTTTGAAGATCATGAACATCAACTCCTGTTCCTATTCTTAGCTTCATATTTTATAATAATAGCATTGCATCACCATAAGAATAAAACTTATATTTTTTCTTAATTGCTTCTTGGTAAGCATCTAAAATAATATCTTTACTTGAGAATGCAGATACTAACATCATCAATGTTGATTTTGGTTGATGAAAATTAGTTATAAGTCTATCACACATTTTAAACTTATAAGGTGGATATATAAATTTATCAGTCCAACCTTTTTTAGGAGTAATTTCAAATCCAGAAACAACAACCGTTTCTAAAGCTCTATTGGTAGAAGTTCCAACTGTCCAAACTTTTTTCTTTTTTTTCTTAGCCTCATTAATAATCGATGCAGTCTCTATTGGAATATCATAATACTCTGAGTCCATATGATGTCGTGTTAAATCTTCAACCAAAATAGGCCTGAATGTACCTAGACCAATGTGGAGAGTAATATATACAATATTAACACCCTTTTTTTCAATTTTCTTTAATAATGGTTCAGAAAAATGTAGCCCTGCTGTAGGTGCGGCAACAGAACCTCTTTCAGAAGCATATACTGTCTGATAACTCTTTTTGTCTTGAGGAGTAGACTCTCTCTTTATATATGGAGGCAAAGGAGATAAACCCTGCTTATCAATAAATGGATATAAACTATCTACATCATACTCAAACCTTAGAACTCTACCACCTGATACAGTATTATCAATAACATCACAGGAAATATTTTTATTAAAAATTAATTTATTACCTATTCTAACTTTCCGAGCTGGTTTAACCATAGCTTCCCATAAATCATTTTCTAGCTCTCTTAATAAAAAAACCTCAACTTTTGCATCTGATTTATCTTTAGTAGCGTATAATCTTGCAGGGAATACTTTTGTATTATTTAGAACTAATACATCACCTTTATTAAACAAGTCAGCTATATCAGAAAATTTTTTATGTTGGATATCACCATTTTCCTTATTCACAACCATTAATTTACAAGCATCCCTTGTTTTGGGAGGATTCTGTGCTACTAGATTTTCAGGTATTTCAAATTCAAATTCTGACAATCTTGGTGGTCTTTCTACTGTTCCAAAAAACATGTTTCCCCTTTCTGTTATTTTTTTATATAATCAATTGCTTTATCAAGTGCAATTCTGCCTCTAGAAGTTCTTTGCAAAAAACCTTTCTTAATTAAAAAAGGTTCATATACTTCTTCAATTGTTTTAGGATTTTCAGATACTACTACTCCTAATGAATCCAAGCCAACAGGTCCACAATTAAAATTTTCAACAAGTGCTTTCAAAATATTAATATCCATACGATCTAAACCTAATTTATCAATTCCCAACGCATCTAAAGCTTCTTTTACGATTTCATTAGTTATTACTCCATCACCTTTTACATCTGCAAAATCTCTTGTTCGTTTTAAAATTCTATTTGCTATTCTGGGTGTACCTCTTGATCTCGATGCAATTTCAATACAACCATTAGTACTTATTTCTATATCAAGTAATTTTGCAGATCTATGAACAATTTTCGCTAAATCTTCATTATCATAAAAATCCAATCTTATTACTACCCCAAATCTATCTCTCATGGGTGATGTTAAATTACCCAACTTAGTTGTAGCACCTACTAAAGTAAAAGGATTTAAATTTAACTGAACACTTCTGGCATTTGGACCTTGATCAAGCATAATATCAATCGTATAATCTTCCATTGCAGAATATAAATATTCTTCAACGATACTATTAATTCTATGTATCTCATCTATAAATAAAACACTTTTATCTTCTAAATTAGTTAATACTCCAGCCAAATCTCCGGCTTTAACTAAAATAGGACCAGAAGTCATTTTAATGTTTACATTAAGTTCTTTTGCAATTATATTTGCGAGTGTAGTTTTACCTAAGCCTGGTGGCCCATAAAGCACAACATGATCAAGAGATTCATCCCTTTTTTTTGCAGCTTCTATATAGACCTTAAGCTTTTGAATTTCTTTTTTTTGTCCAACAAAATCATTAAAGCTAGTTGGTCTTAAACTATGTTCACTGATTCGATCTTCTTCAATTTGATCTGGATTAGTTAAATTTTTGTTAGGATTAGACGATTTTATCATAATAAAAGTTGCTTAATATAATAAAAATTAAATCCTAAAAAAAGTTAATTAGATATCTTTTTTTTCTTCCATTCTGCTATCGTGTAGGCTTGAATTTGAAGGGCATGAATTTCAGTAACTATTTTATCTTCAAAAATTGCATAAATCATTTTATGTCTTTCAACCAGTGAAACATCTATAAATTTATCAGAAATAACAACTAGACTAAAATGATCACCAGTACCACGAGTATCGAATACTTCAACCTTATCATTTTTAAAATTTAAAGTCAATCTTTCTTTTATATCTTCAATTTTCATATTTAATTTTATCATTCATTTTATTAAGGAACAATAAGTATTGTAAAGCATTAATTTATTATATAATAATTGATATATTATGTTAAAGGGCTATTTTTTAAATAAAAAATATTTATTACTTCTAATTATGTTTTGCACAATTTATGCAAATTATAATACCACTTTATATGAAAAAAAGAATCTAGCTAAAAACTATTATGAGGCTAATCTATACGATGATGCTATTATCATTTATGAAGAAATTCTAGTCATTGAAAAAAGAGTTTTTGGGAATGAAGATATAAATTTACTTCAAACATTAAAAAAATTGTATGAATTAAATCTTCTAAATGGAGATTTTAAAAAATCAAAACAATACATTCAAGAATATTTAAATATTCAATCTTCATCATTACTAAATCAACAAAATAATTTTATTAATCCTTTAGAACAGCTAAAAAACATATTAGTCGAAGAAAAAAAAATGAATGAAGTCTTTGCTGTAGACAGCCTTCTTCAAATAATTTATAACAATACAAATATTATAAAAAAAGATTCAACTTTAATTTTACCGAAACTATTAATTAATACAATTGATTCAACGAATTATGAAAGTGAATATTCTAATAATGATGTAGCTATAGATTTAATTAATGATGGTCTAAAATTTCTAGAAAATGATTTATATACTGAAGCAAAAAATAAATTTATAAATGCAATAAAGTTAAATGCTGAAATAATTGATGTTAATTATTTGAAAAAAATTGATTTTGGTAATCTCCAACAAAACCTTTACAAATCATTCTTAGAAGATTCTAAAAATGACTCATTAACTAATCAATATCATAATTTATTTTTAGGAATTATTGCATATAAAGAAGAAAATTTTGATGAAGCTATTAGTTTTTTAAATAGATATTGTGATAATCATCCTAGTGATGTTAACGCTCTATTAATACTTGGAGAATTAAATTTTAAAAAAGAAAGTTATCTAAATTCAATGTTCTTTTTTTATCAAGCCTTAAAATATGATGAAGATAACCTAATTGCTAATAAATTCTTGTCTGAAATATTCATTATTATGGAAGATTATGAACAAGCGTTAGATATTCTAAGTTATATATCAAAAAATAATAATGAACATATAATCTTTTATAATCTAGGATATTGTTATTATAAAATCAATAAATTTGAAAAATCTATCAACTCTTACACACAAGCTATTTTACTAGACCCAGAGGATTACAAAACTTTTTATCAATTAGGTATGAGTTACAAATCAAATAAGCTATTTAAGCAATCACTAGATGCTTTCAAAAAATCTGTTAAACTAAATCCAAATTGGGGATTAGGCCATTATGAATTAGGTTTGATATATCAAATGACATTAAATGATGATTTGGCTATTCATCATTTTGAACTTGCAAATAAAAACGAAAATTTTGACGATTTAAATTATAGTCTAGGTATGCTATATTTTAAAAATGAACAATTTTACAAATCCATGAAACAGCTTAAGGAATATCTTGTTCACAATATGGATGACATAGAAACAATGAAAATTATAGGTGATATTTTCTTAAAACTAGGACGATTCCCTGAAGCAATTGATATTTATAACAGATTAGTTGAATATGAGCCTAATAATCAAAGTTTTTATTATAATATTGCCAGTTCTTTTTATCAACTTAATGATTTAGAAAATGCATTAGATTATTTTTTAAAAGTTATAGAATTAAATGAAGAAGATTACAGTGTCTACATAGATATTGGTATAATTTTTAATAAGAAAAATTTATTTTCAGAAGCAGAATCATACCTTTCAAAAGCTTTAGATTGTGGATTTACAAATAAAAATTTATTAATTCAACTTGGTATATCATATGGAGGTCAAAAGAAATTTTTACAATCTCTAATTGCATTTCAGAATGCATTAAAATACTCATTAGAAGATCCAATCCTTCACTACCAAATAGGTATAATATATAAGGAGCTATCAATTTTTGACTTAGCTATTAAAAATTTAAATTTTTATTTAGAATATAATAAAAATGATGAAGTCACTCTTATGCTAATAGGAGAATGTCATTTAAACTTAAAAGAATACGATAATGCAATAAGAATTTTTGAAAAAACATATAAAATAAATAAAAATTATAATGCCTTATTTAATATTGGTAAATCCTATGAAAAACTAGGTGATTTAAAAAATGCAGCAAAACATTATAAGAATGTTATCAAAAAAAATCCTAATCATGTAAAATCTAGAGAAAATTTAATTTTCATATATAAAAATTTAAATAAATTCAGAGAAGCTAAAAAAGAATGTGAAATCATATATATGCTTGATAGATCAGTATATAATTCTATCGCATTCTGCAGAGAATAAATAATTTTTTACTTTTTAATGTAAATTTATTAATTTTACTATCCATTATTTAAAAAAATTAGAGGTATAAAATGCTTATATTGATACCGCCAAGTGAGGGCAAAGCTAAAATAAAATCTTCAGATACTCTGTTTAAAGATACTAACTTCAAATATGAAAGAGAAGTGAATCAAGTTGTTAGACATCTTAGTATTTTAGAAAATGAAGATTTAAGATCAATCTATGGAACTTCACAAGAGAAATCTGAAACTTTTCATAGGCAAAATCAAGATATTTTTAATAGCCATTGTGCTATGGCTATAGAAAGATATACTGGTGTTGTGTATGAATATATTGATTGGAATTCCCTGAATGATACAGCTAAAAAATATATGGAAAAACATGTTAGAATTTTCAGCGGATTATTTGGAATTTTAACACCAGAAACTCTTATCCCTAATTATAAGCTGAAAATGAATGTTTTATCATTACAATTTCATTGGAAACCTATACTTACGAAAGCCCTTGAAAAAGAAGATGTTGTTTTTGATTTACTTCCACAAGTTCATAGAAAAGCATACAACCCATCAAAAAATGTAATTAAAGTAGATTTCTCCGTGCAAAATAAAGGAAAGAAAACTGCTGCAGGCCATTTTGGTAAAGCTGTAAAAGGGAAATTTATTAGATTTTTAGCCGAAAATAATATTAATAGTATTGATAAATTTAAAGATTTTGAATACGATGGCTTTAAATGGAACGGAGAACAATTCATTAAAGAAATGAACTCATGATTGAAATAAAAAATCTTTATAAAAACTATGGAAACGTAAAAGCTGTTCAAGGAATAGACTTTTCAATTAAAGGTGGAGAAATAGTTGGTTTTTTAGGTTCTAACGGTGCTGGTAAATCAACTACTTTGAAAATTTTGTCTGGCTATTTAAGTCCTACGAGTGGGCAAGTTTCTATAGATGGTCTAAACATAAATAATCATTCACATGAAATCAAAAAAATTATAGGCTATCTTCCTGAAAGTAATCCACTTTATTATGAAATGATGGTTTATGATTTATTAAAATTTACTGCTAATATCAGAGGCATAAACTCACATGATTTTAAAGATTCTCTGGATAAGGTGGTAGAAAGATGTGGTTTAAAAGGTGTTTTACATAAAAATATTGGATCTTGTTCTAAAGGATATAAGCAAAGAGTTGGTCTTGCATGTGCAATGATTCATGATCCTAAAATACTAATTCTCGATGAACCAGTTACTGGATTAGATCCAAATCAAATTGTAGAAATTAGAGAGCTAATTAAAAATCTTGGTAAAGAAAAATTAGTACTAATGTCCAGTCATATTCTTCAAGAAATTGAAGCTACAGTTGATAGAATTATTATTATTGATAAAGGTAGAATTGTTGCAGATGGATCTACAAAAAAATTAATCAAAAAAAATAAAGGTAATATCAATTTATACCTGGAAATCACAGGAGCTAAAAAAGAAGAATTAAAAAGAATTGAAACTACTTTTGAAAACGTTAAAATTGAAAACATAAAAAAAGTAAAAAAAGGTTATTCACTGAATATTTCATATGATGAAAAAAATGATCCAAGAACCGATTTATTTAATCATATTGTAAAGTCTAAATGGGGTTTACTAGAAATGACACCTCAGTCAGAAAATCTCGAAGATATTTTTAGAAAATTAACAAATACAAATAATTAAATGTTTAATAATATCAAACAAATTTATTTAAAAGAAATTAAATCATACTTTGATGGCCCAATGGCATATATCTTCCTAGTTATTTTTAGTCTTGTTACAGGATATTTCTTTTCAAATACTTTTTTTATATTTGGTCAATCCGATATGAGAGCATTATTTCAAATTGTGCCATTAGTATATTTATTTTTCATACCTGCAATCACAATGGGAATAATTTCAAAAGAAAAAAATATTGGTACAATGGAAGTAATATGTACGCTGCCGATAAAGGATTATGAATTTGTCATTGGGAAATATTTAGCCATTTTATCTCTTCTTAAAATTGCTCTATTTTTAACAGGTATAATGTTTATTAATTTAATTTTTGTCGGAACAAATATTGATTACGGTGCTGTATTTACTGGATATTTGGGATTATTTCTTGCAGGTTCAGTTTATGCAGCTATGGGGATTTTTGCAAGCAGTCTTACAGATAATCAAGTTGTTGGATTCATTATTGCTATTTTTCTTGTATTAATATTCTTTTTGCTTGATAAACTATTAATTTTTATGCCGAATATGATTGCAGGAACAATGCAATATTTAAGTATTGATTATCATTTATCAAATATATCAAAAGGTGTAATAGATTCAAGAAATATCATATATTTTTTATCGATGATTAGTTTATTTTTAATTTTAACAATAGAATCTCTAGGTTCTAGAAAATGGAATTGATTTATGAACCATAAAAAATCATCATACATTTTCATTGCTATAGTTATTTTTGCTTTTATCCTTGTGAATTTAATTTCAATAAATTTATTTGTAAGATTTGATTTAACTGATAATCAAATGTTTTCATTATCTGAGTCAAGTAAAAAAACAATTATGAAAATAGATGATCCTCTAACAATTGATTTATACTTTTCAAATGATTTGCCAGGACAACTTCAAAATAATAAAAGATTTGTTCAGGACCTATTAGAAGAATATTCAGCATATAGCAAAAATATAAAATTTTATTTTATACCAAATGACGAAGAATTTAGTTCTAAAGCTCAAAGTGATGGAATATTGTCACAGGATATTCAAGTTATAGAAAATGACGAGATATCTTTTAAAACTATTTTCATGGGAATGAAAATTAGATTTGCTGGAAAATCAGATGTGATTCAACTACTTGGTGTTAATACGGGTTTAGAATACATGGTAACAAAATCAATCAAAAAACTTACAGAAAATAAAGAAACTACTGTTGGTATTGCACAGGCTGGTTCAAAAACACACACAAATGAAAATTTAACTTCTATACTTAGTGAAAGATTCAAAATTAATAAAGACGTAAAATTAAATAATCTTGAAGAAAATAAAATCGATTTATTGATTATAAATGGTGTTGAAGGTGATTTAAGTAATGAAGAAATTAATGGTTTATGGTCATACATTAATCAAGGTGGTAAAATAATGTTAGCCCAAAGTAGAGTAAAGGCGGATCTTCAAACTCAACAGGGTAATATTATACAGTCAAATTTATTTGATATTTTGGATTCACTGGGTATTGAAATTCAAGAGAATCTTATTCTAGACCAACAATGTAAATCACTTATGGCCCAACAAAATATGGGTGGTATAAGAATACAGAGACAAATAGATTATCCATTTATTCCATCAATCAAAAATTTCAATTCATATGAAGGTATAACCACTGGACTTGAGGGCATTCAAATAGTACAGGTCGCATTCCCAAGTGAAATTATCTTTACAAATAATGATTCATTTATACCACTGTTGCAAACATCTAATCAATCAGCAACTATGAAAGACTTTTTCAATTTAGGTGCATTACCAGAAGTCAACCCTGTACTCAATCAGTTAAACGAGCCATCTAAAGTAATAGGTGGTAAATTTTCTACACCTACAGGTGCAGAAGTTCTTGTTATAACAGATTCTGATTTTTTTAATGACGAATCTATTGCAAGCATGAGAGTTGTCAGAAATGATGTAAACGAAAATTATACATTCATTGAAAATTCCATAGATGTAATGCTTGGTGATGCCGAACTTATATCTTTAAGATCCAGAGAAGTTGTGCTTAGACCTCTTGATGATTCTGTTGTTGGACAAGAGAACACCTCTATCAGAAATAGATGGAAATGGATTGACTTATTACTTCCATCAATTCTAATAATTACTTATGGATTAGTTAGAAAGCGTTCTAGAGAAAAGAGATCAAAATATTTAATGGATTTTTATGGATAATAAATTATTTAAATCATTTGGTATACTTTTTATTTTAGTCACTCTCTATTTTTTAAATAAAAATATTCAAAGTAAGTATACTCCACTAAATAATCAATTTTTTAGTATTGAAGAAAAAGATATAAATAAAATTATTATAAGCTCTAAAGAAGATATTATTGAACTTTCTCGTTCTGATACTATCTGGTCAATTTCAGGTAATGACACCTTAATTATCAAAAAAAACCTGGTTAAAAATCTTTTTAAATCAATGAACGAACTACAAAAACTTCATTTAGTTACATCTAAAAAATCAAACTGGGCACGTTATGGAATATCTGATACACTGGGTACTCATTTAGCGCTAATTGATGGAAATGGTTTAACTAAATTCCACTATGTTTTTGGATTATCAAATGATGAATACAATAAATGTTATGTAAGATCAAATAAAAATTCTGATGTTCACTTATTAAATTCAAATATTTTATATCAGTTGCAAACATCTCCACTTTTTTGGGGCACAAAACCTAATCAAGATAATGAATTAAATTAGAATGTCGACTCCTTCAGGTAATCTATATCATCCAATAAATAGTCATCCAATTCCAATCTATACTGGTTTTTCTTGGCCCAACTTATTTTTTGGGGTATTCTGGTTTATGTTTAAAAGTATGTGGGGTTGGGCAATAATATCATTCTTATTATCATGGATGACACTTGGATTTTCAAATTTAATTTTTCCTTTTTTTGCAAATGGTTTGCATCAAAATTACTTACTAAAGCTTGGATATTTAGGTTACGAAAAAAATGAAAATTAAAGATAATTTTAAATTTCAAATTTGTATCTGTATAATCATTGCATCACTAATGGTTTATTATCAATTTTTCTTATCTAAATCTCTCAATAATTTTAAATTTGAAATTAATAATTTCAAATTTAAATGGGAGTTTTTATTAGATGATGAGGAATACAAAATTAATACTAAAAATGAAAAAAAAATCAAACCAAAAATAATCTAAGTAAATTTTAATTCCGATCCAAAAACACCATCAATATTTATAAATTTAATTTCTCAAAAACACCAAGTTTTTTATTTTTTCTTACATTATCGGATCTAAAATATTGACCGTTCATGGTTATATAAACACCTCTTTCCAAAACTTGAGCAAATGATAATGCACTGCCTAAATTAAATAACCCATCGGAACTACCAAATTTGATAGGAATCATAGCTCCAGTCAAAATAACTACTTTATCTTTTACATGCTTGGCAATAAATTTAGCTGTTTCAACCATTGTATCAGTTCCATGTGTAATAATAATTTTAGAAGTTTTTTCTTTTAAACATTTATCCAATATATATTGTCTATCTTTATCAGACATTAATAAACTATCAATCATCATCAGAGTTTCAATTTTTACATCGATTTGAGATCTCCCAAGCTGTAATAATTGATACAAATTTGTTTCTTTAAAATATAATTCACCATTTATCTCATTAAATTCTTTATCAAAAGTTCCACCTGTCGCAAAAATTTTAATATACTTATTTTTCATAATTCAGTTTATTTTGTTCAAGTTTATTTGCTTAAAATAATATAAAATATAGTATAAAATATAAAGTTAATTAATACATATTATGGCAGTTAAAAAATTAGTAGAAGTTTGGGATGGCAAAAATATTATCAAAGATAATGTGATTTTTTTAAAACAAAAAACTAAGGAAGTTATAAATCATAATTCTGAAGAATTAAAAAAAATTAAAAAAGATTTATTAGATACTTATCAGGCAACACCATGTGCAGGGGTTGCAGCGAATCAAATTGGTTATGATAAAAGAATTTTTATTGGATTAAAAAAAGATGACGAAAGTGATGATAAAAATAATAATCCTATTGGAAACCCCAATGCTGAAAACTATGAATTTTATATCAATCCTCAAATTGATCACTACTCAAAAAAATCAATACAAGAGGGAGAAGAAGGCTGTTTAAGTATTCCAGAAATTAGATTAGTTGCTGAAAGATTTGATCAAATTAAGGTTCGTTATTTTAATGCAAATGGGAAAAAAATTAAAAAACCACTTTCAGGTTTTTTATCAAGACTTTTTCAACATGAACTCGATCATTTAGATGGAAAATTAATGTTAGAAAATAATCTAATAAAACAAGTTTATCAAATTTCGGAAAACAAAAATATTAAACAGTTATACTCCAATCTTGTACAAGAATTAAAATCTTTTTAAAAAAATAATCATTTAAAAAATTGTATCATACTTGCAGTAGATAAAAACTAAATAATCATATGTTTATACTGGTGTTTAATAATATATTAAATACCAGATATGAACAAACTATTTGATAATAATATTTCCCTAGAACGCGAATCACACACATATAACTTAGCAAGTAATCCAAATTTAGAATTTACTAGTGCAACAACTTTTGTAGGACAATTTTTTGAAGAATTTAATCCATTAAAAGTTGCAACACGCTTAGTAGCAAAAAGTCCAAAATATAGAGGAATGACCGTGGAAGAATTACTTCAAGTATGGAGAGATTCTGCAGAACACGGAACTATAGTACATGAAGAAATTGAAAATAATATTTTAAATCAATCTCCCTTAAGTGAGAGAAAAGCAATACATGGAATAAATTGGTTAAATAAATTTAAACTTACATCAAGGTTTGAAATGTATCCTGAAGTTATTGTGTATAGTGAAGAATTACAGCTATGTGGAACGATTGATTTATTAGTTTATGATAAAGAAAAAGATATTTATAATTTAATGGATTGGAAAACATCGAAATCAATAAGCACTAAGTCATATGGTAATAAAAAGGGTATTAAACCTGCAACTGCAGATTTAGATGATACAAAATTTAATTTATATTCATTACAATTATCACTATATAGATATCTTTTGGAAGAATATTATGGTTTAAAAATTGGACAACATATGATTTTACACTTAAAAGAAGAAGAGTGTATTGGTGTACATACTCCATACTTAAAAAATAATGTATTAAAAATGGTGGAAACGAGATTAAAATGAGTTTCATTAAAGGACTCAATGATATAGACAACAATATTAAACTTCAAAAATATGAAGGAAAAAATCTCATTGTTGATAAACCAGATACTTTAGAAAAATTAAATGCATCCTCCGACCGTATGAGAATTTGTTTTTTAGATTTAGAAACAACAGGTCTAGATAAAAATGAGGATAAAATTATTGAAATTGCAATTAAATGTATAGAAGTAACAAAACAAAATGGTTCAGACATAAAAGTAATAGATGCATATGAATCTTTCCAAAATCCTGGCTTTAAAATTCCTGAAGAATCTATAAAAATACACGGCATAACAGATGAAATGGTTGCTAATAAAAAAATTGATTGGAATTATGTAGAAAATATATTGAATAAAGCGCCTTTAATTATTGCTCATAATGCACAGTTTGATCGATCTTTCCTTGATTTAAATTTAGAATTATCTAAAAATAAAATTTGGTCTTGTTCAATCAATGACATAAACTGGGAACAGAGGGGATTTAATTCTTTTAAGCAAGAATTACTTGCAATATGGCACGGATTTTATTATGAATCACATAGAGCGATGATGGATGTTGATGCGCTGATTCACTTACTGACTCATGATAGTTACTCAGATAATAAACCTATTGTAGAATTAATTCAGAATGCAAAAACTCCTTTATGTAAAGTAGAAGCTACTTATGCTAAATTTGAATATAAAAATTTATTAAGAAAAAGAAACTATAAGTGGTTTAATGCAGAAAACGGAAAAAGAGATGATAATTTTTGGTATAAAATCATTAAACATTCTGAAATTGAAATTGAAAGACAATGGTTGACAGAAAATATATATAATGGAAATTTCAAAGGTAGATTTGTAGAAGTTACTATTGTTGACAAATATAAAAATTAATGTCAGATTACAAAAATCTTACCTAAATTTATTTATGAAAATTAAAATCAATTTTTTATTTATGATAGCTCCCCAAATGGAGCTATTTTTTTATAAATCAAATGAAATTTAATCCTGCAAAGCTAATACTTGAGAATGGCAGAATATTTAATGGCGTAGCATTTGGAAAAATTGGTACCACGTTAGGTGAAGTTTGTTTTAATACTGGAATGACTGGCTATCAAGAAATTATTACAGACCCTTCCTACTGTGGACAAATAGTCACACTAACTGCATCTCATATTGGAAACTATGGCACAAATGAAAGTGATAAAGAAAGTAATAAAATTCATGCATCGGGAATTATTATAAAAGAATCATCTCTAATTGTTTCTAATTATAGATCAACAAACTCACTACAAAATTATCTAGTTAAAAATAATATTGTAGGTATACAAAATATTGATACAAGAGCTCTGGTAAGAATTATAAGGAATGAAGGGGCAATGAATGGTATTATATCAAGTGATTTTTTTTCAGAAAAAAAACTTATTGAAAAACTTAAAAAACATCCAAATATGAATGGTATGGATTTAGCGCAAACTGTATCATGTATAAAACCATATGATTGGAATGATAAAAATAAAAAAATTAGAATTGCTGCAATAGATTTTGGTATTAAACATAATATTTTAAGGTTGATGGATAACGAAAATTGTTATTTAAAAGTATTTCCTGCATCTACAAAAAAAAATGAAATACTAGCGTTTAATCCTGATGGCATATTTTTATCTAATGGGCCTGGTGATCCATCTGCAGTTCATTATGGAATTAGTACGGTAAAAAAATTATTGGATACTAAAATTCCTATTTTTGGTATATGTCTAGGACATCAAATACTTGCATTAGCCTTAGGTGCAAAAACACAAAAACTTAAATTTGGTCATAGAGGATGTAACCATCCAGTTAAAAATTTAACTACAAATAAAATAGAAATAACCAGCCAAAATCATGGTTTTGTTGTTAGTAAAAAAAAATTACCAAAAGAAATTATTATAACTCATATAAGTTTAAATGATCAAACAATTGAAGGTTTAAAATGTAAAAATTATCCCGCATTTAGTATTCAATATCATCCTGAATCGAGTCCCGGACCTCACGATTCTAGATATTTATTTAAAGAATTTATCAATCTTATAAAAAAAAATAAAAATGCCTAAAAGAGAAGATATTAATTCGATACTTGTGATAGGTGCAGGTCCAATTATTATTGGACAAGCATGTGAATTTGATTATTCAGGTACACAAGCATGTAGAGCTTTGAAGAAAGATGGTTTTAAAATAATTCTAATTAATTCAAATCCTGCAACAATCATGACTGATAAAAATATTGCTGATGCAACATATCTTGAACCAATAACTCTAAATGCAATTGAAGAAATTATAAAAAAAGAAAAACCCGATGCAATTCTACCAACAGTTGGAGGTCAAACTGCTTTAGATATTACTCTGCGATTATATCAAAATGGAATATTAGATAAATATAATATTGAATTGATTGGTGCCAATATCGATGCTATTGAAAAAGCAGAAAATAGAGAAAAATTTAAACTTTGTATGGACCAAATTGGTATACCTACAGCAAAAGGAGGTTTTGTCAATACAATTCAAAAAGCTTTAGTAATGGCAGATGAAATTGGATTTCCTCTAATCATTAGGCCTTCTTTCACACTTGGTGGAACAGGTGGATCTACCGCTTATAATATTGAAGAATTTAAAAAACAGATTGAAATGGGATTAAGAGCTAGCCCTATAAACGAAGTTTTAATTGAAGAATCGCTGTTAGGTTGGAAAGAATATGAGATGGAGGTTATTAGAGATAAAAATGATAATGCAATAATAGTGTGTAGTATTGAAAATATAGATCCTATGGGTGTACATACTGGTGATAGTATCACTGTAGCACCAGCACAAACCTTATCAGATAAAGAATTTCAAAAAATGAGAAATTGGTCTTTACAATGTCTAAGAACAATAGGAGTTGATACGGGTGGATCAAACGTTCAATTTGCAGTAAATCCTAAAACTGGTAGAATGATTATTATTGAAATGAATCCAAGGGTCAGTAGATCTTCGGCATTAGCTTCTAAAGCCACAGGATTTCCTATAGCAAAAATTGCAGCAAAACTCGCTGTTGGTTTTACATTAGATGAAATTCCAAATGACATAACAAAAGAAACCATGGCCTCATTTGAACCTTCTATTGATTATACAGTTGTAAAAATTCCAAGATTTGATTTTGAAAAATTTCCATCTTCAAATGGTATTTTAGGGGTTCAAATGCAATCAGTTGGGGAGGTAATGTCAATTGGTAGAACATTTAGAGAATCTCTTCAGAAAGCATTCAGATCTTTAGAAGTTGGGTTAAATGGATTTCAACCTAAAATTACAGATACAAGGCCCTTAGATATTTCCAAAATAGGTTTCCCTTCTGCATTTAGATTAATTAAAATTTGGAAAGCATTTAAAGAGGGTTATTCAATTGATGAATTATTTGATAAAACCAAAATTGACCCATGGTTTTTAAATCAGTTAAAATTAATTACAGATACAAATCTAAATGATTCTATGAATAATAATTATATAACATATCTAAAACAAAATGGATTTTCTGATATACAGATTGCAAATGCCAGAAATGAAAAAGAATCAAAAATTAGAGACTTTAGATTAAAGAATAATATTATTCCTACTTATAAAATGGTTGATACTTGCGCTGCTGAATTTCAAGCAAAAACTCCATATTGCTATTCAACCTACGAAGAAGAAAATGAGATTATTCCATTTACTGAAAAAACAATAATGATTTTAGGTGGTGGTCCAAACAGAATAGGGCAAGGTATAGAGTTTGATTATTGTTGTATACAAGCAGTTTTTGGATTAAAAGAATTAGGATTTAAAACAATAATGGTTAATTGTAATCCTGAAACTGTTTCAACTGATTTTGATATTGCTGATAGACTTTATTTTGAGCCTTTAACTTTTGAAGATGTAATGAATATAATCGATCTTGAAAAACCAGAAGGTGTATTAATTCAATTTGGTGGCCAAACTCCATTAAATATTGCAAATAGATTATTGGCAAATAAAGTTAAAATCATTGGAACTGACCCACATTCAATTGATCTTGCAGAGAATAGAAAAAAATTTGGGAAAGTATTAAAAAAATTAAATATTCCTGCACCTAAATATGGAACTGCATTTTCTATTCAAGATGCAATTCAGATTGCTAATGATATCAAATATCCTGTGTTGGTCAGGCCTTCTTATGTATTGGGTGGAAGAGGGATGGAAATAGTTTATGATGAAGAGGGTTTAAAAATGTTCGTAGCTAAAGCAGCGTTAGTTTCGGGAGAACATCCAATTTTAATAGATGCTTTTTTAGAGAATGCTTATGAATTTGATGTAGATGCAATATCGGACGGAGAAAATGTTAAAATTGCAGGTATAATGCAACATATAGAAGAAGCTGGTATCCATTCTGGCGACTCTTCATGTGTTTATCCCGCTTACAATCTACCACTCAAGACCAAAAAAATTATTGAAAATTATACGAAAGATTTAGCAATAGAATTAAAAACTGTTGGTCTTATTAATATTCAATTTGCAATGAAAAATAATAAAATCTATGTTATTGAAGTAAATCCAAGGGCTAGTAGAACTATCCCATTTATAAGTAAAATTAAAGATATCCCTTATGCAAAATATGCGGCTCAAGTTTCAGTTGGTAAAAAATTAAGTGAATTAAATTTTATCGAAAAAAATACAAATCTAATTGCTGTTAAAAAACCTGTTTTTCCATTTAACAAATTTCCTGATCAAAATATTTTTTTATCACCTGAAATGAAATCTACTGGTGAAGTAATTGGCTTTGATAAACATCTAGGATCTGCTTATGCAAAAGCTTCTTATGGCGCTGGCGAAAAAATACCTCTATCTGGGAATGTATTCATATCAGTTAATGATTCAGATAAAGAAAATATTCTTAAAATTTCTAGAGACTTAGATGAAATGAATTATAATATTTTAGCAACTAAAGGTACAGCAGAGTTATTATCTGAAAATGGTATTAATTGTAACCAAGTTTATAAAGTTGGAGAAGGAAGACCAAATATTGTTGATGCAATTAAAAATAATGAAATTAATATGGTCATTAATACACCTTTAGGAGCTCAATCAAGATTTGATGAATACGAAATTGGAAAAGCTGCAATAAAACATAAAATTCAAGTTATAACAACTATAGCAGGTGCAACAGCAATGCTTCGTGCAATTAGAATGATTAAAAGTAATAAATTAAACTATACGAGTTTACAAAAAATTTTTGAATAATGAATATTGGTATTGCAATAACAAAAAATGAATTGAAATTTGAGAAATTAACCTCAAAGATTAAAAAAACATACTCTGATTTTAATTTCATAAAACTTGATAATGAAGAAAAAATTATTGATAATATTGAAAATATTGATATTTTATTATCTTACAATATCCCTAAAAAAATATTTAAAAAAAAAATAGGCAATTTAAAATGGATACAACTGGGTAATGCTGGAGTAGATAATTGTATATATGATGAAGTGATAAAAAGTAAAATTATCATAACTAACTCAAGGGGTATAAATTCAATTCCAGTAGCAGAATATGTCATGAGTGCAATCTTATTTTTTTCTAAAAATTTGAATAAATGCATTGATTTTAAAAACAATAAAATTTGGTCTCAATGGGAAATAGCAAAAAAAAATGAGACACTCGAAAATAAAATTTTAGGTATTATTGGTTACGGTTCAATTGGTAAAGAAATTGCAAAAAGAGCTAAGAAATTTAATATGAAAATATATGCAACAAGAAGATTGCAAAAAAATAGATTAAGTAATAAAAATGTTGATTTATTACTTCCTTTATGTGAAATAGATTATTTGTTAAATCATAGTGACTATATCGTAATTGCATGCCCCCTAACATATTTAACAAGAAATCTAATAAACAAAAATAAATTTAATATAATGGATTCAAATTCGATATTAATTAATGTTTCGAGGGGTGAGATTATAGATGAAAAAGAATTAATCAATGTTCTAATAAATAAAAAAATCAAAGGAGCAGCATTAGATGTATTTAATCTAGAACCACTGAGCAAAGATAGTCCTCTCTTTAATTTAAATAATGTTTTATTATCTCCACATATAGCTGGTAATTTTAATAATTATCAATCTAATGTTATTAAAGCATTTGAAGAAAATTTAAATCGATATATTAACCAAAAATCTCTTAGAAATAGAGTTTGTAAAAAAAGGCAATATTAACAAATGAATAAATTATATCCACCTATAGAACCATATAATGAATTTTTTTTAAAAGTATCAAAATTACACACAATTTTTGTTGAAGAATCTGGTAATCCTGAAGGGAAACCTGTAATATTTTTACACGGAGGACCAGGAGGTGGCTCTGAACCTATTTATAGACAATATTTTAATCCTCAAAGATGGAGAATTATTATTTTTGATCAGAGAGGTTGTGGAAAAAGCTTACCCCATGCAGAACTTGAGGAAAATACCACATGGGATTTAGTTCATGATATTGAAATGATTAGAGAATACTTAAAAATAGATTCATGGGTTGTTTTTGGTGGGAGTTGGGGTTCAACACTCTCTTTAAGCTATGCAATAAAAAATCCAAAAAGATGTAAAGGTCTTATTTTAAGAGGCATTTTCATGTTACGTAAAATGGAAATTGATTGGTTTTATCAAGAAGGTTGCAGCTATATATTCCCTGATGAATGGGAAAATTATCTAAAAATAATACCTGAAAATGAAAGAAGTAATTTAGTTAACGCATATTATAAAAGACTTACATCAAAAAATAAAAAAACTCGTATAGAAGCTGCAAAAGCCTGGTCAACATGGGAAGCACGTACAAGTAAACTTATTCAAACTAAAGACTCTCTTCATCATTTTGATGATGAAAAAGTAGCTGAAGCATTTGCTAGAATAGAATGTCATTATTTTATAAACAAAGGTTTTTTTAAAAATGATGGCTGGATTCTTGAAAATATTTATAAAATTCAACATATACCTAACGTAATTATCCAAGGTAGATATGATGTAGTTTGTCCAATGAGAAGTGCTTGGGATTTACATAAAGCTTGGAATAATTCGAATTTAGTTATTATAAAAGATGCAGGTCACTCCATGTTAGAGAAAAGTGTTCAATCTGAGTTGATAAACTATACTAATAGATTTATTGAATTATAAATATTTACTTATCGCATTTACTGTAGCCACATTCCATACACATATCACAGCCATTTTCAGTTTTTAGCGATTTACTTGAACAAGCTGGACAAATTCTGAATTCAGAATTAACCTCTAAATCATTTGCAACTTTAATCAAGTCATCATCAATTTGATTTATATTTTTTTTTTTATCTTCTTGGTTTTCTGAGGATTGATTTGAATCTTCTTTCTTAATAATATCTACATCATAAAAGAAACGCTCTATGACATCTGCAACTTCTGCGTAAAATGAATGATAATATTTTCCATCTTTGAAAGAACCACCATTTGGATCATGAATACCATGTAATTCTTCTAAAATAAACATTGGATTAGTTGCTCTTCTAAATATTGCTGAAATTAATCTAGTAAGGACAACATACTCTGCAGAACGATTTAAATCTTTTGAGTTTATAAAAATTTCAATTGGCTTCCTGCCAGAATGTGTATCAATATAACTCAGTGTAATGAAAACGGCATTTTTGACAAATGCACTTTTAACTTTGTAAACCTTAGCATTAACAACCTCTGGCCTAATGGCAGAATTTGTGCTAGGAGAACTTACGTTTTCTTTTTGTGTTATATCTTTTACTTGAACTTCTTTAACTTTAAAATTTTTCTTTAATTTAATCACTTACTGCATCCTCAAATTTTGTATTAGATAAAACTTCTTCAATACCTTTTTCTGAATTTTTTAAGTAATGATACATTGTAACTAAAGAACCATCAGCTAACTTCATTATATCATCACCATTTACTTCTACTTCTTCTCCATCATCATTAGTAATCACAAATTTCTTATCTTTCTCTTGTTGAAATTTAGTTAACTCACCTTTCGTACTTAGTATTGGAAATCGACTTCCATCTCTATATATTGTAACGCCCTTTAGCTTATTTTGCCAAGCCTGAATATATATATCAGATATCAACTCTGGCTGAACATCTTCTGGTAAATTGATTGTAGATGAAATACTGTGGTCAATATACTTTTGAATTTTACCTTGAATATCAACTCTTCTTCTAGAATCTATTTTATGAGAAGTTCTTGTTAAAAATTCTGGAAGTACAGATTCTACATCACCCTCTTCACCCAATTCATCTATCTTCGATTGTAAATCATATTGATCTATATATGCTTGAACCGTTGAATGAAATACCTTATAAAATCTATTATCATCTTTGAATGACTCTGTTCTTCTTGTATAATGGGTTGCAAAAATTGGCTCAACACCACCAGAAACACCAATATAATTTTTATTTCCATTTTTGTAGGAAAGTACGATATTAGATATAGATCCTGTTGGAGCAATAGACATTATTGCAATATTTCTTATCCCATTTTCAGCAATAGTTTGTTTTGTTTGATCATTTAATGCTTCTTCAATAAAAGGACATTTCATATAATTTTCATAATCATAAATAGGGGATGGACCTTTTTCACCAGCTAAAGTTGCTGATGCCTGATAAGCTGCATTAGTAATAAATTTTAATGTTTTTTCAATAATTTCTGTACCTTCTTCGGAATCATAACCTAAACCGAGCTGATTTAACATATCGGCTATTCCCATCACACCTAATCCTAATCTTCGTGTTTCTTTTGCTGCATCCCTTTGTTTTGATAAAGCATTTAAATCTTCATTCCACGTTACAACGTTATCTAAAAATCTAGTTAATATCATTGTAGTTTCAGCCAATTGATCCCAATCAATAGAAGCATTTGGCGAAAATCCCTCATTTACAAATCGAGATAAATTAATTGAACCTAAGTTACACGCTCCCCCATCTTCCAAAGGAACTTCTGCACAAGGATTAGTACAAATTATAGGCCTTCCTACATAGTTTGAAGGAGAGTATTTACTCATAGTTGTCCAAAAAATTAATCCAGGCTCTGCAGTTCTATAGTTACCTTCAACAAATTGATCCCATATAGTACGTGACTTAACAAGCTCTCTAACTTCATTTGTAGCATCACTATTAAAATAAAGTAAAAAATCTCCTGCTTGCTTGATTGCTAAATCATGATTTTTATTTTTTAATGGCACAATATAATCACCAAAAACATCTCTATTTTTAGCATTATTAAAGTTATCTTGATTAATTTTGGAAAGATTTTTATATGAATCATTATTATCTAACCATTCATTTAGCGCATCAAAACTATTAAACGTTTTTAGAAGTTCATAATCCTCAATTTCTTTCGATGGAATACCTGAAGAATAATGGATATTATCTTCATCTTGAATTGCATCCATGACAACATCTTTATTTTTTTTCTTATATATTAAGAAAGTATCATCACCAAATTCTCTTTCTTCGCTTACAGACTGCATAAATTCGTCACTTGCTTTTATAGAAATATTAGCAAATCTAACTTGTGTATTTTCCATGACTTGCTTTTTTATGGTATCTAATTCTTTTTCGTTAAATAACCCTGACCAACTACATTGTTCAACAATTTGACTTGTAACCCAATTAGGATCTTTTTTTACATTCAAAAAATATTTAATATCAGGATGCTTAACATCTATTGTTAACATCAATGCACCCCTTCTTCCACTTTGACCAATTAAGCCTGTAGTAAGCGAGTATAATTCCATAAATGATACAGCACCTGTTGAGCTATCTGCCGCATTATGAACAATGGAATCCTTCGGCCGTAAACTCGAAATATCTACTCCAATTCCTCCTCCATATGAATATGTTCTTGCACATTCAAATGCAGCCTTATAAATCGAATCAATATCATCTCTATCAATTTTTGCAACAAAACAATTAGCAAGAGTTTTCACTCTATATAAATCACCAGCTCCAGCAAGAACTCTCCCTCCAGATACGAATCTTCCTTCATAAAGTTCAGTATAAAATTTTTCAGCCCATTTTTTTTGTTTTGTTTTAGAAAGTTCAGAGGTTGCTAGGAAAGATGCTAATCTTTTAAATACGTCCTCAGGAGATTTTTCAATGCAATTATTATCTAAATCTTTTAAAAAATATTTTTTAGTATAAATATTTTGAGCTAATTCATTATTTCCAAGATAATTTTCATGAATTGGTAATTCATTTGAATCTTGTTTTTCTGATAAGTGATTATAAATTTCTCTATATGCTTGTGTTCTCCCTGAGCCGATTAATTTTGTAGTTTTCCCTTGGAAATCAAACATTTGTTCGATTTTTGACATATTTTTAATATCCTTTATATTTGTTTAGATAGACAGAATGTCCATCTGATTTAATTAATTTCAGCAACATTGGTTTTTGCCTAATATAAAATTCAGCCTTGAAGCTTAATATTCGAGCCTAAATTACCTGGCTCAGGATTTTTCCTTTTTTTTGGTGGTTTTTTCGTCGGATTTAAAACCATTCTCCAAAACAAGCAGTAACAATCACTGCTTAGAATATAAATTATTTTAATATTTTAATTCAACTTTTTTTATTACAAAATAAAAAAAAATTTATAATCTGCTATCATAATTGTTAAATTTAAGTTAATTAAAAAATTAAAAAACTGAGGTAAGGCGATAATGAATTCAATCAAAATAAATATCAATGGTAAAGAAATCGAACTACCAATAATCGAAGGTACTGAAAATGAGAACGGAATAGATATTACAAAACTAAGAAAAGAAACAGGATATATTACTTTAGATCCTGGCTATGCAAATACTGGTGCTTGTATAAGTAATATTACATTTATTGATGGAGAAAAAGGTATTCTAAGATATCGAGGGTATCCGATTGAACAACTAGCAGGAAAAGTAAGCTTTACAGATACAGCTTTTTTATTACTTAATGGGGAATTCCCTAATATTGATGAAAAAAAATATTTTAGTAAAAAATTAAGACAACATGCCAATATTCATGAAGATATGAAGAGATTCTTTGACGGATTTCCATTGAATGCCCATCCAATGGCTACTTTATCCTCAATGGTGACTGCACTATCTGCCTTTCATCCTGAATCAGAATCTGAAGATGAAGAAATAATAGAATTAAATATTATTAAAATCTTAGCAAAAGTAAAAACAATAGCAGCTTATTCTTATAGAAAATTTAATGGTCTCCCATTTATTTACCCAGATCAAGAACTAAATTATGTAGAAAATTTTCTACACATGATGTTTTCAGATTCACAAGAAGAATTTCATGCTGATCCGGTTTTAGTTGAGGCTTTAAACTTATTACTAATTCTACATGCCGATCATGAACAAAATTGTTCTACTTCAACAGTGCGACTGGCTGGTAGCAGTAAGTCAAATGTATTTGGAGCAATATCTTCAGGAATATCTGCACTTTGGGGACCATTACATGGAGGTGCTAATCAAGCGGTGATAGAAATGTTAAAAAAAATTAGGAATGATGGTGGTAATTATAAAAAATATGTTCAAATGGCAAAAGATAAAAAATCTTCTTTTAGATTAATGGGATTTGGACATAGAGTTTATAAAAATTATGATCCCAGAGCAAAAATCATAAAATCTGCTGCTGATAAAGTTTTACAAAAGTTAAAAATTAATGATCCATTATTAGATTTAGCTAAAGAACTAGAACAAATAGCATTGGAAGATGAATATTTTATTAAACGTGGCCTATATCCAAATGTAGACTTCTACTCAGGTATTATCTATAGAGCAATGGGTATACCAACTAATATGTTTACAGTGATGTTTGCTTTAGGTAGACTTCCTGGTTGGCTGGCACATTGGAAAGAAATGCTAAACAGTCCTGATTTCAAGATAAATCGTCCCAGACAAATTTATAATGGTCACACAAAACGAAATTTAAAATAATGAAACAATATAAAGACTTAGTTAACACTGTATTAAATGAAGGTATTAGAAAAAATAATAGGACTGGTGTTGATACAATAATGTATTTTGGATACCACTATAAAGTTGACTTAGCTGCTGGTTTTCCCTTACTTACAACAAAAAAAATATTTTTTAATTCAGTTATAAGAGAACTATTATGGTATTTAAATGGTGAAACGCACATTAGAAATCTTAGACAATATACAAAAATATGGGATGCATGGACCAGTAAGGAAAAAAATTGGGAAATAGGAAAAATGTATGGATATCAATGGGTTAAATGGGAGAAATTTTCAAAAAATTCTACGTCTGGACAATATGAAAAAACCTATATTAATCAAATTGAAGAAGTTATAAGTTTAATTAAAAATAATCCAGACTCAAGAAGAATGGTTATCACTGCATGGAATCCATCAGTTTTAGATGAAATTGCATTACCTAGTTGTCATGCCTTTTTTATATTCAATGTGACAAACGGTAAATTAAATTGCCACTTAACCCAAAGAAGTGGTGATATAGCACTGGGAATACCATTCAACCTTGCATGCTATGCTACTTTAACACAAATGATTGCACAAGAAACTAATCTTCAAGTCGGTGAGTTTTCTCATTATATTAATGATGCTCATATTTATGAAAATCACATAGAAGGCTTAAAAGAACAAATGAAAAGGGAGCCACTTAAATTACCTAGTCTTGAGATATCAAATAAACCTTTTTGGGACTTGTCATTTGAAGATTTTAAATTGGTAAATTATGAACATCATCCAATTATTAAATTCCCTGTTGCAGTGTAATGGAAATACATCTAATTTGGGCAGAAGATAAAAATGGTGGTATTGGATGTAACGGAAAATTGCCATGGCATATTCCAGAGGATTTAAAAAATTTTAAAAGTATTACGATGGATTCTACAATT
>Ga0066378_10000044_pt1 | contig 46643 bp, 36 predicted proteins | sample Knorr_S23_td_DCM_FD_70947 | JGI IMG/M metagenome (GOLD analysis project Ga0066378, IMG submission 70947) | Marine microbial communities from Southern Atlantic Ocean transect - Knorr_S23_td_DCM_ad_71m_LV_A | ecosystem: Environmental > Aquatic > Marine > Oceanic | place: Southern Atlantic ocean...
CTGGACGCGAGAGACTCTAAGTCCGCGAAGCAGAAGCGCTCATCACCGAGGTCTAAGAGGGCGCCTAGGAACATGTCGCCTGCGAAGCCGCCGAAGGGTTCGATGAAGAGCGTGCTCATGACGCAGAGGTTAGCACGCGCGTAGCCCTCATAGCTCGAGGGCGCGCTCGTGCTCGAGGATATGCGCCCTCGGCGCAGGCATGTGAGCCGTTCGCCCTGTCGGCAGAAAGCCCACTCTCTCATAGAGCTTGATGGCCGCATGGTTCTCGTCGGCAACGTCGAGCAAAAGCCGCTCGAAGCCCTCCGCACGAGCCCAAGTGATGACCTCCCCGATGAGGCGGATCGAGGCGCCCGTGCCTCGGGCCTCGGGCGCGACCCACATGCCAAAGAGGCCAGCGCAGCCATCTCGCCCCTCATATTCAGCGCCGGTGACCACGCCCACATCGCTCTCCTCCTGAACGACGACAAAGGTGGCGCCAGAGTCGAGCCGCTCGCGCCAGCGCTGCTCATCAAAGCCCACCTCCTCGGCATAGGTCATCCAGAAGGCGTCAGGAGCGTCCTCAAGTCCGCGCAGACGGACAGCTCGATAGCGCTCCCAGTCATCAGGCGTCAGCCTCTCGGTCATCTCGTCCCCTCGAAGAGCTCTGCTGCCTCCTGGACCCGCTCTCTCCAGAAGGCCCGCCATTTGTGTCTCTCGATGAGGTTCGCCTCAGCGATGGCCTCTCGTGCGATCTCCTCGCTCAGGAACCTCGCGAAGTAGTCCTCGAGGATTCGCCCGCCATGCCACTGATGCACTCGGATCGTCCCGCCAGGTCCCTTGATTCGATACCACATGAGCGCCTGGCCTCCCCAGCGGAGCTCTTCTACCTCCCCCCAAGCGAGCTCGACGGACCACCATCGCCAAGGAGACTTCGCGCCGACCCCTTCAGCGTCCAGCCAGACCACGGCTCGACCCTCGTTGATCAACAGCAAGCACATCAAGGAGCCGAAGGCGAGGCCGCACGCGTGAAACGTTCGGAGCCCAGGGTCTTCTTCGAAGAACCAAGCGAGGAGCGCCATCGCGCCGAAGAAGATGAATCCGAAGCCGCCGATGACGAGGAACATGCCCGCCTGATAGCGGAGGATGCGACCGTCCTCACTCTCAACCCCCTCAGGCCGCTTACGCGCCTTCGCGTTTGCACGGCGCATCAGCGCATCGACGATCGCGATCGTGAGTCCTGAGCGGCTCATGTGGGCAGGATAACAGAGCCCTAGCCCCCATTCCTGCAAGGACATTGGCGTGGCGCTAAGCTTGGTGCATGACGGAAGGCAACCAGCTGACCGCCTCCCTCATACTCCTAGAGCGCTACCAGGGAGGAGACGAGGAGGCCTTGAACGAGCTCATGACCCGCTACTACCCGCGGGTCGAGCGCATCGTCCGTGCGCGCATGGGCGGCTTCCTGCGCTCGCGCATGGAGGTGGACGACGTCCTGCAGCAGGTCTTCGTCCGAGCAGCTCGCGACATGGGCAAGCTGGAGCTGCGTGAAGACGCCGCGCTCATCCACTGGCTCGCGCGGCTCGTAGAGAACGAGCTCTCCAACCTCGCGCGCGACCAGAAGGCCATTAAGCGGGACGCCCGCCGCGAGCAGGCGCTCGAGCACCTCGCCAGCGACGGGATGCAGAGCACGCTCGCCTTCGATCTCTCGAACGGCGATCCGCGACTCGCGAGCCAGATCGCGAACCGCGAGCTCGAGGAGATCTTGGACAAGTGCATCGCAAAGCTCGAGCCCAAGCACCGCGACGTCATCCTGCACCGCGACTACGCCGGAGGCTCGTGGGAGTGGATCGCGGAGGAGCTCAAGAGCACCTCCCCAGAGGCCGCCCGCAAGCTCTACGCCCGCGCACGCATCGAGCTCGCCAAGCTCGTCGAAGAGCGCACCTGAGCTGAGGACTTCAGAGGGAGAGAGCCCCCCTCAAGATCGAAGGAGTCAGAGCCTTCCCTGCTCTAAAGCGGCCCTAAAGGCCCTTAGATGGTGGTTTTCCGTTCGCAGATCTTTCCTCGGATTCTGCGTCCGCCGTTGAAGAGGTGCGTGCTGAGGCATTTGGAGACACGAAACCCCCTCTTCGGGCTCGCAAGCATCCACGAAGAACACCCCAACAAAACGACCAAGGAATCAGTCATGAACAAGCTCAACAAGACCACTTCAGCCATCCTCCTCAGCGCCTTGTACCTCGCCTTGCCTGACACCGCGCAGGCTCAATCCAATCCAGGAGACTGGGGCCCTGACGGCTATGGCAAGGTCCTGGCTGCGGGAGACTTCAACGGCGACGGCTACTCAGACCAAGCCATTGCTAACCCCTCCCTAGGGGTACGCGCTTCAGCTGGATCCGACTGGCGCACAAGGGCCGGATCGGTCGAGGTGAAGTATGGGACCCAGTGGGGCTTCACAGGCTACACACAGGTCTTGGACAGTAGCACCCCGGGGATGCCTGACAGCATTATCAGCAACGCGAGCTATCTATGGCTCGGGACCGCACTTGCCGTCGGAGACTTCAACGACGACGGCTATGAAGATCTTGCGATCGGAGCAGCCAACGATGCCATTCAGGGTGAGGCTTCTGGTGGCGGTCAGATGTATGGCGCTGGAAGCGTCATCATCCTCTACGGGTCAATCTATGGCCTCCGCGTGACGGGTGCTCAGAATCTCCACCAGGACACCTACGGCGTCAACGGCGTCGCTGAGTACAGAGACGGCTTCGGAACGACCCTCGCTGTCGGTGACTTCAATCGCGACTACTGCGACGACCTCGTCATCGGCGTCCCTAATGAGGACATCGGTTCGAAGGTGAACGCGGGGGCCGTCCATGTGCTCTGGGGGTCAACAAACGGCGTCAGAACGACCGGGGACCTCAGCTTGCACCAAAACAGCAGCGGCGTCCCCGGCGTCAGTGAAGACGGCGACAACTTCGGCGCCTCGCTCGCGGTAGGAGACTTCGACGGCGACGGCTATGAAGACCTCGCGGTTGGATCACCTGGAGAGATGCTAGGTGCCTCTCAAAGCCGGGCAGGTATGGTCAACCTCTTCAGAGGCCACTCTGGCGGCCTCTCAGTCTCCGGCTCATCACTTAAGCAAGCCACGACATACCTCCCCTGGAGCATCAATGACTACTGCGCAGAGTCGTTCGACCAGTTCGGAGCTTCGCTGACCGCAGGAGACCTCAACGGAGATGGCAGAGACGAGCTCGTCGTCGGTGTGCCTGGTGAGACTCTCGGCTCCATCACAAATAAGACTCGCGCCGGAGCGATCCAAGTCTACTCCTTCACACACAGCAGCAGCTTCAACGTCTCAAGCAGCCGACTCTACACCCAGGACTCTCCCTCCATCCAAGGTGTCGCTGAGAGCACTGACGGCTTCGGAGAAGTCTTGATCTCCGGAGACTTAAACAGTGATGGATACGACGACATCGTGATCGGCATGCCAGGAGAGTCCATCGGCTCCGTAGCCTCTGCTGGAGCAGTCCAGGTCATCTATGGGAGGAGCGACGCCACCTCGACGCTCTTCTGGGACCAGTGCTTGCACCAGAACAGCGCAGGGAACTCTGCGACCGCGGAGGCTTGGGATTACTTCGGCAGCGCCCTCTCCATCGGTGACTTTGACGGCGATGGCCGCATGGAGCTCACAGTCGGCGTGCCGAACGAGAAGGCCTCAGGCAACCCCAGCGACAATCGAGGTTCCGTGGAAGGAATCATCCAAGTCTTCGAGGCTGGCTCTGCGACGCTCCAGCCCCAAGCCACGACCTGGAACGCGCACAGCTCCTGACCCGTAGAGCTGCTGGTTTGGGGTCCGCACTAGGCTTCAAGCCCCTCAGGGACCCTCATTGGGGGGTTCCTGAGGCCGCTCTTCCAACACCACCAAATTCCTCAGAAGCCTCGTCCAGCCCCGCCTCTCCCCGTGCTGATCCAAGTAGGCAGAGAAGCCTCACCCCTAAGAGATCCACTAAGGAAGCCAAGCATGTCTAACTCAAAGAGACGAATCACCCTCGGCGTCGCTACCCTCGGATGCCTCCTCCTCGCAGCCGCGACAGCGAGCCTCAACGCCGAAGCGCCTGCGAGCTACGCGACCGTCACCCCACTCTCGATCCCCTCCTCGCTTGAGAGGGACGGCAGCTTGCCGCAGGCCGCAGATGAGAGAACATCTAGGCGCGAAGCTCACGCGCGAGACCTCACCGTGCCAGCGCCTGCACCTCAAATCGAGGCCGCCATGAAGACAGAGGAGCTCAGCTACTCCTACACGATCACGCAGGAGGAAGAGCGCTCGACCTTAGAGACCTCAGGTGTGCTCACTATGACACTCGAGGAGAGCACTGGGCGAGAGAGGCGCGCTGAGGCTCGCCTCCTGAGCGTCGTCGCTTGGCGCTCTGAAGGCGTCGACACAGTCTTTCTCTCCGAGGTCATGGCATCCACCGCTGACGTGACCCTGTCTCCCGTCGGCGCCATCACCGAGATCAAGCTACCTGACGGCCTGAGCTCCGAGGCCTCTCGCTATTGGAAGCGCGTCCTAGGCCGCTGGCAGACCGCCGGCCCAGCAAAGCCAAAACATGCCCAGCGCTGGCGCGCTTCAGAGCGCAACGAACACGGCGTCTATTCAGCGCTCTATGAACCGAACGCCGTGCCCAGCACCGGAAGGATCCGAAAGATCGTCTTGGGCTTTAAGACCGTCGAAGACCCACACTTACCGGCTCCCCCCACGGTTGAGGGTGAGGTCCTCATCACCCCAGGGGAACACCCAGCCTCCATCGAAGGAAAAGAGATCGTTCGAATCGGCCTCAACCGGATGGGCATCGAAGAGCGGATCACCTTCTCCTTCACACGTACGAGCTAGGAAGCGCTCCTCTACCAAACCCTCCGACTGAATGTGGTCGGGAGGTGATTCCCCTGCCCAGGCCGCTTCGGGCCCGCCCCGCATCATCGGCCCCACTCCGTTGCGCGTTCGCACGTGCCAAGACACAGACCCCCACTTTGCGCGCGCCCGAACTCCTGAGAGCCCGCGCGCACTCACCTGCCGTCGCGCCCGATGTCATGACGTCATCTACGAGCCACAGCACTCGCCCTTTGAGAGAGAGTTGAGCAGTAGGCTCAAACGAAGCGCGGACATTCCTTCTCCTGTCCACCACTAGGGGGTCACCCTGAGAGCGAGTCGGCCGGATCTTCTTCAAGGCGCTGAGGACCTCGCCGTCACATCGCACCGCTGCAGCGCGCGCGAGGGAGGCTACCCAGTCGTAGCCACGTTCGATCTTCCTCGAGAGATGAGAAGGGACTGGCACCAGCAGCGGGCGCTCAACAGCTGCGCTGATCAAGACCTCTCCCAGACGCGCTCCGAGATAGTGCCAGAGCGCAGCCCCACCACGGTGCTTCGCCGCGAGGATGTGCTCACGAGCGGTCGGCTGCTCCCAGTAGTCCCAGCAAGCGAGGGTCTGATCGAAGGCGGGCGGTTGACGGCTGCACTCCGCGCAAAGGGTCTGGTCTGGGATCACAGCGGGTAACCTCCCGGCGCAGCGACTACAACGTGGGTCAGACAGCGTTTGAGGGAGCGCATGCCTGCCGCAGAGAGGGCCCTCTGAGCACGGAGCCTCACAAAGGAGGCAGCGGCTAGGCCACACACACTCAGCTAGCTCGAATAAGAGGCCCACACCAGAGAGACTCCGGTGCGCTGATTCGGTCGCGCCTCAGGCGACGCCCTCGTCGAAGTCTTCGACCTCGGCGAGGCTCCGCGGCCGGCGGCTCTTGAGGGGTGTACCAAGGCGATCTGAGAGCCGCCGCAGGTAAGACTCGACCGTGTCGTCCGTGTAGCGCGGTACGCCGAAGAGATCACCGACCTCGCGAGCTAGAGCGAGGTCCTCTTCGAAGTCCGGTGGGTTCTCCTGGAAGTGAGCGCGCACATAGCTCCGGAAGGCCATGAGGGACCAAGACCAGGAGGCCAAGAGGAGGACGGCTGCGAGGACAACGACAGCGCCGATCCAGACGATCGGGAGCTCCTGCGCCGGAGGCGCGGGCTGGTAGCGCCCATAGAGCTGTAGGACGAAGCCCCCCAGCAGGAAGCCGAAGCCGAGGTTCACCTGCGCGCGGTGAAAGATGTACTCCCGGATCGAGTGCAGCTCTTTACGTACGAGCCCGAAGCGCTCTTCAACCAGCTGCCGCGGGTGACGGAACAGGATCGAGTTGGCCAGCAGGAAGGACCCAGCGACCGCGAAGACGAGACCGATGACGGCCCAGTCAGGGGTGCCAAGGAGGTCTTCCGGCGAGGGGTTGGCGATAAAGAGGGGGCTGTTCACGGCGAGGTCTCTTAGGAGTCCGTGCATGTTACCTCGAATGGGGCATCCAAGCCGCTATCATCCTCAGCGTGTCACAGAAACCTAGCAACACCCCCTCCCGCGTGCGGGAGACAGCAGACCTCGCGCGCTTAGACCTCTCAGAAGAGGAGTGCGCGCGCCTCGAACCTGAGCTCGACGCCATCCTCGAGCACTTCAAAGCCCTCGCCGAGCTCGACCTTGAGGGCGTCGAGGGCACCGCGAGCGTCGGGCTCCAAGACGTCACACGCCCAGATGAGCCGCGAGGCTCTATGGACCCTGTCGCGCTCTTGTCGCGTGCTCCGCGCGAGCGAGACAGCCACTACCAGGTCCCGCGAGCCGTGGGAGGGAGCGAGTGAACGCGCCCTTCGAGGGCCTCGACGCCACGGGGCTGCGCGACGCGATCTGCGCTGGTGAGCGCGGAGTCCGTGAGACCACAGCCGCCTGCCTCGACGCGATCGAGGCGAGCCAGGACACCCTCGGGGCCTTCCTCACCGTCGAGCGCGAGAGCGCGCTCGCGCGCGCTGAGGAGCTCGAGCGGAGCGACGCTGAGCCCGGCCCCCTCCACGGCGTCCCTGTCGCTCTCAAGGCCAACCTCTGCTGGGAGGGTCATGAGACCAGCTGCGCGAGCCGACTGCTCGAGGGTTGGCGCGCGCCTTACAGCGCGACCTCTGTCGAGCGGCTGCTCGCGGCTGGCGCTGTGCCTGTGGGCGTCACGAATATGGACGAGTTCGCCATGGGCTCCTCCGGTGAGAACAGCGCCTTCGGGCCAGCTCGCAACCCTTGGGATACGGCGCGCATCCCCGGCGGCTCCTCTAGCGGGAGCGCCGTCGCGGTCGCTGCACGCCTGGTCCCCCTCGCCTTAGGCAGCGACACGGGCGGCTCCGTACGGCAGCCCGCGGCGCTGTGCGGGGTCTACGGACACAAGCCGACCTACGGCCGCGTCTCGCGCTATGGCCTAGTCGCCTTCGGCTCCTCCCTAGACCAAGTCAGCCCCTTCGCGACAAGCGCCCGAGACCTCGCCCTCTGCATGAGCGTGATCGGAGGGCACGATCCGCGCGACTCCACCTCCTTGGAGCTCGACGCACCGAGCGCAGCGCTGCGCGATGAAGTCGCGCTCACAGGCCTGAGGGTGGGCGTCCCCAGAGAGCACTTCCCCCCTGAGCTTGACGAAGGAACACGCGCAGCGTGCGAGGCCGCCCTCGCTCGACTCGAGGAGCGAGGGTGCGAGCTCGTTGAGGTCTCGCTCCCCCACGCCAGCTACGCGATCCCCACCTACTACGTCGTCGCTACCGCGGAGGCCTCGAGCAACTTGGCCCGCTTCGACGGGGTCGCATACGGCCAGCGCGTAGACGGTGACGGCAGCCTGAACTCCATGTTCGCCGCGACGCGGGCCGCCGGCTTCGGCGACGAGGTGAAGCGCCGCATCCTGATCGGCACCTACGCCCTCTCCGCTGGTTATCAAGACGAGTGGTACGGCCGCGCGACCCGCGCTCGCACCCTCCTGCGCAGAGACTACGAGGCCGCCTTCGAGCGCTGTGATGTGATCGCTGCGCCCACCTCCCCCACTGTGGCCTTCCCCCTCGGTGAGCGCACCGAAGACCCCGTCTCCATGTACCTCGCCGACGTCCTTACGGTCTCAGCGAGCCTCGCAGGCCTGCCCGCGGTGAGCGTGCCCGCGGGCTTCGCTGCCCCTGCGGACGACCCAACGAAGAGTCTCCCAGTGGGGTTACAGCTCACAGGACCGCACGCTTGCGACGAGCGCGTCATCGAGGTCGCAGGCCTCCTCGAGTCCACGAGCGATGACCACCGGAAGACTCCCTCAGGGGGTGCAGCGTGAGCTGGGAGCGTGACGGACACGTATGGATCTCACCTCAGACGGGCGCCCGCTGGGTGCCCACGGTCGGGCTTGAGGTCCATGCGCAGCTCTCCACTAAGACCAAGCTCTTCTGCGGCTGCGAGGTGAGCTTCGGCGCCCCTCCGAACACGCACACCTGCCCGGTCTGCACCGGCCAGCCTGGAGCGCTCCCTGTCCTCAACGAGGCCGTGCTCGAGCTCGCCGTGCGCGCGGCCCTCGCCCTCGGCGCTGACGTGGCGCGCGAGACCTACTTTGACCGAAAGAACTACTTCTACTGCGACCTCCCGAAGAACTTCCAGACCTCGCAATACGACCACCCCTTCTGCTCAGGCGGAGGGATCAAGCTCTCCAGCGGCGTCTTTGTGCGACTGAACCGCATCCACATGGAAGAGGACGCGGGCAAGACCATGCACACAGAGGCTGGCTCCCTAGTCGACCTGAATCGCGCTGGAGTGCCCCTCATTGAGAGTGTCACTGAGGCCGACCTCTCTTCTCCTGAAGATGCCTATGAGTACCTCACGCGATTCCGCGAGATTCTGCAGTTCGCAGGCGTCTCCACAGCAGACATGGAGAAGGGCGAGCTGCGCTGTGACGTGAACGTCTCGGTGAGGCCCGAGGGCGAGGAGGGGCTGCGCACAAAGGTAGAGGTCAAGAATCTCAACTCATTCCGCCACGTCCAGTCCTCCCTTGAGCACGAGATCCCCAGACAGGTCGCAGCCTATGAGGCTGAAGGCGCAGGCGCTGTGGTCCAAGAGACGCGCCTCTGGGACCCCGACCGTGAAGAGACTCGCACGATGCGCGTGAAGGAGGGAGAGAGCGACTATCGCTACTTCCCCTGCCCCGACCTCCCCGAGCTGCACCTCACAGAGGAGCTCATCGAGTCTCAGCGAGCCCTCTTGCCCGAGCTCCCTGAGGAGCGACGAGCGCGCTATCAGTCCGAGCTCGGCCTCTCCGAGTATGACGCTGGCGTCCTCACGGGCTCGCGCGCGACGGCGGACTACTTTGAGGAGGCAGCCGAGCGCTCCGGTGACCCCAAAGCGGCCGCGAACTGGGTCTCCAACGAGCTCTTGCGGGCCCTCGGCGCAGGCGAGGTCGAGGCAGCCTCTCTCGCAGAGCTCTCCTTCCGCCCCGGCGACCTCTCCCTCGTGATTCAAAAGGCCGCGTCCGGCGAGCTCCACTCAAAGGGTGCGCGCGAGCTCGTGCGCGAGTGCCTGCGCACAGGCGAAGGCGTCGAGGAGACGATTCAGTCACTAGGCCTCGACGAAGTGATCGACGACTCACAGCTTGAGGCGTGGTGCGGGGAGGCCCTCGAGGCCAACCCACGTGTGCGCGACGAAGTCCTGGCTGGAAACGCCAAGGCTCTCGGTGCATGCATCGGCCCGGTGATGAAAGCCTCCGGCGGGAAGGCCGACCCCAAGCGCATCACGGAGGTCTTGAAGGGCCTCATCGAGGGTAGCTCGTGAGCGCTCCTCATGAGCCCACGGATCCGAGCGTGGTGCACGTGACCGAGCTCGTCGACCTCGACTCGATTGGGCCAGGGCACAGGCCGCCTACCCCTGCCGAGCTGCGCGCCGCGCTCCCTCGGGGCTGGGTCCTGGAGCCGGACAATGAGCACGCTCGCCGCGACCTGCGCCTCTTCTTCCGAGAGGGCTGGATCCTCATCGTTGGCCTCCTCGTCTTCGGCGGAGTGGGCGCAGCGCTCTTCTGGCAGACCTTCCCTAGCGGGTGGCGCGGCGTGACCAGGCTCGCCGGCCTCTTCGTCTTGGTCCTCCTCGCAGGTGGTGTGGTAGGCCCGATGGTCACCCGCGCTCTGAACCAGAGCGGCGGCCCCAAGCGAGGCAGCTAAAGAGCGCGGCCCCGCTCGCTGTCGCGAGCGGGGCCGCCTGTGATCCTCTAGCGATCGAACAGCTCAGTCGATCGTCATCTCGTACTCAAGCTCACCGGAGAGCTCGAGGGTGCCCTCGGCAGTGTGGGCCTCACCCGCAGCCTCGATGTCTGCGGCGGCGTCCATGAGGAGCATCATGTCGGCAGCCATCTCGAAGCCGGCGGCGCGGCCCGCCTCAGCGTCCCACGTGAGCGTGCCCTTACCCTCCATCTCGATGTCGAGGGTCATGGTGATGTCAGCGTCGACCTCCATACCGCCCATGTCCTGCTCCTCGAGCGCGGCCATGACCATCTCTGAGAAGTCGATGGACATCTCGCCCTCAAACTCAAAGCCGATCTGCGCGGCACCGTCCTCGTCCGTCCCGTTGTAGGTGCAGTCCACGGTGAAGTCCTCCACCGCGTCCTCAAGCTGGGGCATGACGACATCGTCAAACATGTCACCAAGGCCCATCTCGTCGTCCATGACGTCACCGCCAGAGCCGACGTTGACGCCGCCGGGGAGGAACATACGCATAGCCTCCATACCTGTGACTTCCCAAGTCGCGCCCTCTTTGACCTCGTCATCGGGCAAGAGGTAGGTGAAGTCCATGTCGACGTCGAGCCCTTCGAGGGACTCCTCGTCAGCGTCCCCCTCTTCGAGGGTGACGTCGTACTTATCCTCGTCCTCGTTCCAAGTGAACTTGATCTTGGAGCCGACCATATCGCTCTCTTCCGTAGGCTCCTGGCTCTCGCCACCAGCCGTCATGGACATGGCGAGGTCGTTGAAGGTCCGCATCAGGACGAGCGCCTTGCCGTCTGCAGACTTCACGTACTCGTCAGTGACCTCCTCGGTCAGCTCAAGCTCGAGCGCCATATCCGTCATGTCGCCCAACATCTCAGCGGGCATCTCCTCCCCGTCGACGTTGAGGATGACGTCGTCGATGTACATCGCGCCCGCAATGACGAGCTCCTTGTCGACGCTGGAGCCAGCCTCGGGATGGAAAGCGAGAGCGTCGCCACGCAGATCGAGAGCGAGCAGGAGCGGGGCCGCGACGAGAGCGGTGGTGAAGAGGTGTCGGGTCTTGATGGTCATAGGAGAGTCCTTGGAACGAAAGTTTGGTCGCGCATCCTAGCCGATTGAAACAGAATTGCGGGCCTAGATAGGGCTCGCTGAACAGCCAAGAAGTCCGACTCGAGTCATACGCCAGCGCACAGGGCCTATTTCGTCGATGACAGGGAGAATTCAGGAGCTGGAAGAGGGCTGATAGGCCAGATCAAGAGTCACTCTGAGAGCTGTTATTCAGGGACCCTCACGAACCTCTCACTCCCACTCGATCGTGCCAGGTGGCTTGCTGGTGATATCCAACACCACCCGGTTGATACCGCGCACCTCATTGATGATGCGGGTAGAGATGCGCTGCAGGACCTCTTGGGGTAGGTAGGCCCAGTCAGCGGTCATCGCGTCTGTCGAGCGCACGGCGCGGATAGCGCAGGCCTTCTCATAGGTCCTGCCGTCCCCCATCACGCCCACAGAGCGCACGGGGAGCAAGACCGCGAAGTATTGCCACAGGTCCGAGTGGCAGCCAGCGGCCTCGATCTCATCCGTCGTGATCCTGTCCGCCTCTCGCAAGAGCTCCAAGTCTTCGGCCGTGATCTCTCCGAGGCAGCGCACCGCGAGACCAGGCCCGGGGAAGGGCTGGCGGTCGACGAGCTTTGAGTCCAAGCCCATGAAGCGCCCGACCCTACGGGCCTCATCTTTGAAGAGCTCACGCAAGGGCTCTACGAGTTCCATCTCGAGGTCCTCAGGGAGGCCGCCCACGTTGTGGTGTGACTTGATCACGGCGGTGTTGCCTCCGTGAGCGGCGACTGACTCGATGACGTCGGGGTAGAGAGTGCCTTGTCCGAGGAAGCCAGCGTTCGTAAATCGCTTCGCCTCTTCTCGGAAGACCTCAACGAACTCATAGCCGATGTGCTTGCGCTTCTCCTCGGGGTCGCTGACTCCGCGCAACCGCTCCAAGAAGCGGTCAGCCGCATCGACCACCGTGAGATCTAGGTCCATGTGCTCACCAAACATCGCCTCCACAGCCTCGCGCTCCCCCTTACGGAGCAGGCCGTTATCCACGAAGATGCAGTGCAGACGGCTCCCGATGGCCTTGTCGAGGATCATGGCCGCGACGGAGGAGTCGACGCCGCCGGAGAGGCCGAGGACGATCTCACCAGTCTCACCGACCTGCGCCCGGACCTTCGCCACCTCACGGTCCACGATGGACTCCTCCGACCAGTCGCCGGGGAGCTCACAGACGCGCGCGAGGAAGTTCTGGAGCATCTCAGCGCCGCGCTCGCTGTGCGTCACCTCGGGGTGGAATTGAACCCCCCAGAGACCGCGCTCTTGATCTGCTACCGCGGCGTAGTTGCAGCTGTCCGAGCTCGCGTGGGTGGTGAAGCCCTCCGGGATGCTCGTGACCTCATCGCCGTGGCTCATCCAGACCACGGACTCGCCCTCGACGCCATGAAACATCCCCTCCGCTGTGTCCACACGCATCTGCGTGCGGCCGTACTCGCGGGTGTCCGTCGCCTCGACTGAGCCGCCGAGGGTCTGGCACATCCATTGCATCCCGTAGCAGATGCCGAGGACAGGGACGCCCAGCTCAAGGAGCGCGACGTCTGGGTTCGGCGCGCCCTCGTCGTAGACCGAGGAGGGACCGCCAGAGAGGATCAGGCCGCCGAGGTCCATGGACCTCGCGGTCTCGAGGGCGTCATCAGGCGTGGCGATCTGGCACCAGGTCCCGGATTCCCGGACCCTGCGTGCGATGAGTTGGGTGTATTGGGTGCCCATGTCGACGACGAGCACCCCGCGCATCTCGGATGTCATTCTGCGTGGTAGTAGTTGGGCGACTCTTTGGTGATGGAGACGTCATGCGGATGGCTCTCTTGCATGCCAGCTGCAGTCAGCCTTACGAACTGGGCGCGCTCCCAGAGGTCAGGGATGTTCGCCGCCCCGACATAGCCGAGGCCAGCGCGGATCCCCCCGTTCATCTGATGGACGAAGGGCGCGAGCGGGCCACGATACGGGACCATCCCCTCGATCCCTTCCGGGACGAGCTTGTCGGTCTCGTTCACGTCGCCTTGGCGGTAGCGCTCCTTAGAGCCCTTCTGCATGGCTCCGATGGAGCCCATGCCGCGGACCGCTTTGAAGGACCGTCCCTTGTAGAGGATCGTCTCTCCCGGGCTCTCCTCGAGGCCTGCGAAGAGGCTCCCGAGCATGACGCACGAGGCCCCAGCCGCGAGGGCCTTGACCATGTCGCCCGAGAAGCGGATGCCACCGTCAGCGATGACCGGAACGCCGCCCTTGACCGCCGCGGCGACCGAGCGGACCGCGCTGAACTGCGGAACGCCGATGCCGGCGACGACGCGCGTGGTGCAGATCGAGCCGGGGCCGATGCCGACCTTGATGCCGTCTACCCCCGCCTCCTCTAGGGCCTGCGCCGCCTCAGGCGTGGCGACGTTACCGGCGACCACGTCGACGTCGAACTTCTTCTTCAGCTCGCGCACCGTGTTCATCACGTTGCTCGAGTGGCCGTGCGCTGTGTCTACGACGAGCACATCGACGCCCGCGCCGACCAAGCCCTCTGCGCGCTCGTAGTCGTGCACGCCGATAGCAGCCCCCGCCCTCAAGCGACCGCGCGAGTCCATCGCGGCGTAGGGGTACTGCTCGAGCATCTTGATGTCCTTCATCGTGATGAGGCCCTTCAGCGCGCCGCCATCGTCGATGAGGATGAGCTTCTCGACCTTGTGTCGGAACAGGAGCTCGCGCGCCTCTTCAAGGGAGGTGCCCGGTGAAGAGGTGACGAGGTTCTCGCTGGTCATGATCTCGCCGACCTTCCGCTCATCCCCTGCCTCAAAGCGGCAGTCGCGGCTGGTCAAGATCCCCACGACCTTCTCTCCCTCACAGACGGGTACGCCTGAGATGTTCTGGGTGCGCATGATCCCGCGCGCCTCCCCGATCGTCTCCTCGGGAGACAGCGTGACGGGGTCTAGGATCACGCCGTTCGCAGAGCGCTTCACCTTGTCCACCTCGGCGACCTGGTCTTCGATAGAGAAGTTGCGGTGGATGATGCCGATGCCGCCAGTGCGGGCGAGCGCCACCCCCAAACCCCACTCAGTGACCGTGTCCATCGCGGCAGAGGCGATGGGCGCGCGCAGATCCACGTTCCTGGAGAAGCGTGTGTCCAAGACGACGTCCTTCGGCAACACGTCTGAGTGTTGGGGGACGAGGAGGACGTCGTCGAAGGTGAGACCTTCCGGGATCTCGCGGACGTAATCGTCCGCTGTGCCGTCGGGAGTCTCTTTGGGTCCAAATAGTGCCATGGCCCATCTTATCGCTGCAGCGGGCCCGATCCAAGAGAGCCTTCCCCTCAGAAATCACCAAAGCTCCAGGTCCCATCGAGGCAAAAGAAGAGGGCCCAACCCCACCGCCGAAGCGATGGGGCGGGCCCCAAGAAGGAGGAGATGACCTCTATCTCGTCCTGTAGGCCCGGATCCCTTAGACCTCTCGGTCGAGTCCTTCCCAATTCCCACTCATGAACAAGACCCTCCGAGCGCCCCTCTGGGCAAAAGAAGAGGGCCCAACCTCACCGCCGAAGCGATGAGGTGGGCCCCAAGAAGGAGGAGATAGCCTCTATGTCGTCCCCTGGGTCCAAATCCATGAGGAAAGCTCTGACAAAATTCAGAGCTTCCCGCCAAAGAGGCGGCGATGGCGGCGCTTTCAACGCCTAAGGCATTGAAATGAATAAGCTTACAGCTATAACCCTGTGGTGAACTTGTACCCCCATGAGGCTTCTTATGGGGCCCCTCGGGCGCTCTAGAGTCCCGCGAGGGGGCAGAAGCCCCATGGAATAAGGTAGGCCGTCAACCACCCCGCCTCCTGCGGTCGAAATCTGATGTAAGCCCGTGAGCAACGTCCCCAAGAGCCCTCAGCGACCCCCCACCCGGGTCGCCCTCGTGGGCTGCGGCGCCATCTGCAGCACCCACCTTGAGGTCCTCTCCTCCACCCCCGGAGTCGAGGTGGTCGCCCTCGTTGACTCTCGCATCGAAGCCGCAGAGGTGCTCGCTCGGCAGCACGGGGTCCCTCGAGTGTCAGGGTCCGTCGCGGCCCTTAGCGATCAGGACGTCGACGTCGGGCACGTCCTCACCCCACCACACACCCACGCCGCAGTCACACGTGAGCTCCTCGAGCTCGGCATCTCTGCCTTAGTCGAGAAGCCCTTCGCCCTCTCCTCCGAGGAGGGTCGAGAGCTCGCAGCCCTAGCACGAGAGCGCGGGCTCAGCCTCGGGGTGAATCACAACCACCGCTTCCACCCGACCTTCTTGCAGCTCAAGGAGCGCCTCGCCGCCGGCGACATCGGGCGCCTGCGTCATGTCCAGGCCACCTGGAGCATGCCCCTCGGCCAGCTCGACGCAGGCAGGCTCGACGACTGGATGCTCAGCGCGCCGCGCAACATCGTCTTCGAGCAAGCTCCCCATCCTCTCTCCCAAGTCCATGAGCTCTGTGGCGCAGTGCTCGATGGAACGGCTGGCCCCCTCGAGGAGCGCGAGCTCGCTCCTGGACAGGTCTTCCACCCGCGCTGGTCAGGCGCGCTCCGTGGTGAGCGCGCCACCGCTGAGGTCTCGCTAGGCTTCGGCCAAGAGTTTGAGTGCTCGCGCTTGGTAGCCCTCGGGACCGACGGCAGCTTGGAGGCAGATCTCATCCACAGCTCCCTCACGTGTGAGCGCAGGAGCGCTTGGCTCCCCTTCTGGAACAGCCTCCTGGTCTCCCTTGGCCGCGCGCGCGCGAACGCTAGCGCTGGACTCCGCGCCGTGTGGGACTATCTCTGCGCCGCGGTCGGCATGCGTCCACGCAATGACCCATGGTTCGCGAGCATGCGCGGCTCGATTCAAGCCTTTCACGAGGCCTACGCGAGCAGCGCAGCGCTCCCGGCTGACGCAGAAGAAGCCGCCCTGGTCCTAGAGTGGTGCGAGCGCTTCACCGCAAGTAGCTCTGAAGTACCAGGGCGCGCGCAGAGCTCGTGGAGCCAGTCTGAGCCACGCCCCGGGGAGGTGGTCGTGCTCGGCGGCGCCGGCTTCATTGGGCGTCGAGTCGTCGAGCAGCTGCTCGCTCGTGGAGTGCCTACGACCTGCCTCTCCCGAAGGACTCACGGCCTCCCCCACAGCTTCGACGAGCACCTCGCCTCTGGCGCGCTGCGACTGCGTCGCGCTGAGCTCTCTGAGCCTGCGGGCCTCGAGGCAGAGCTCCGCGGCGCGCGCTGCGTGATCCACTTGGCCACCGGCGCCGCAGATGACTGGGAGACCACCGAGCGCCATATGGTCCGCGGCAGCCGCGCCCTCGCAGAGGCCTGCGCGCGTGCGGGCAGCAGGAGGCTCCTCTATGTCTCCTCGGTCGCAGCCCTCGACACCGGCGCACATCGAGCTGGCCAAGTGATCGAAGACTCCCTCGCGACAGACCCGAGGCCCCTGGAGCGGGCCGTCTACGCCCGCGGAAAGGCCGCGGCCGAGGCCGCTGTGCTCGCCACCGCGGCAGAGACCGGCCTGTACACGACGATCGCGCGCCCAGCCGTCGTCCTTGGGCGTGGCACCGCGATGCAGCACTCTGGCTTCGGTCTATGGGTCAGCGATAACCACTGCGTCGGCTGGGGTCGCGGAGAGCACAAGCTCCCCTTGGTCGACGTGGAGGATGTCGCTCTGGGTCTCGTGCTCGCCGCCCTCTTCGAGGGAGATGAGCTGAACGGCCGCGCCTTCAACCTCTCCTCACCGCCGCTCTTGACCGCTTCCGAGTGCGTCGCTGAGCTCGCCACCTCCACGGGCAGAGACCTCCACTTCCACCCCCGCTCGCTCGGGCTCTCCCAGGCGATGGAGGTCGGCAAGTGGATCGTGAAGCGCGTCGGCGGACGCGCGGTGGACTTCCCCTCTCAGCGCGACCTGAGCGCCCGAGGCCTCTTCGGCGAGCTCTCATGTGAGACCGCCCGCGAGGTCCTCGGCTGGCGACCCATCCAAGACCGCGACGCGCTCTTGGCGCGCTGCCTGCACATCTACGGGGAGCGATGAGCGCCCCCCACATCCTCCACATCTTCAGCACCTTCGCCCCCGCGGGTCCGGAGCTTCGCGCAGTGAGCCTGATCAACGCGAGCGCAGGCGCGTACCGCCACTCCATCCTCGCGATCGACGGGCGAGCTGACGCCGCAGAGGCGCTCGGGGAGGATGCGGATGCGCGCGTGCTCACAGCGCTCCCCAAGGCAGGGAGCCTCAAGACCACCCGCCGCCTGCGCGGTCTCTTGCGGAGTGAAGAGCCCGACCTCGTCTGCACATACAACTTTGGCGCCATGGACGGCGTGCTCGCCGCAGTTGGGGGCAAGGTCCCTGTGCTCCACCACGAGGACGGCTTCAACGCTGATGAGGCTGAGGGCTTCAAGCGTCGCCGCGTCTGGCTACGCCGCGCCCTCTTGCCCCTCGCTCACCGTGTGCTCGTCCCATCAGAGCGCCTCGCAGACATCGCCCGCGAGGTCTGGAAGCTCAAGGTCGACCAAGTCGAGCGCATCCCTAATGGCATCGAGACGGCCTCTTTCCATCCCGCAGACCAGAACCAGCCCCTGCGCGCAGAGCTCGGCATCCCCGCGACCGCCTGCGTCGTGGGCTTCATGGGGCACCTTCGCCCGGTCAAGAACGCAGCGCGCCTCCTAGAGGCGGTCTCCCCGCTCGCCGAGGCTCACGACCTCCACTTGCTCATCCTCGGTGACGGAGAGGAGCGCGAGGCCCTTGAGGCGCGAGCGAGCGAGGGCGCGCTCGCCGGCAAGGTGCACTTCAGCGGGCATCAGCCAGACCCTCGCGAGCACCTGCGCATGATGGACATCTTCGCGCTCTCCTCTGACTCAGAGCAGCACCCCATCGCCCTCCTCGAGGCGATGGCCTGTTCGCTACCGGTGGCCGCCACCGCCGTTGGCGACGTCGCGCGCATCCTCGGCGAGGCTCAAGAGCCCTACCTCTCTCCTGTCGAAGCAGGCGCGAGGGGCTTAAGCGAGCGCATCGGCGCGCTCGCAGCCGACCCCACCCTGCGCGCGCGCTTAGGTCAAGAGAACCAGGCGCGCGTGCAAAGAGAGTTCAGCGCGAGCCAGATGATCGAGCGGCACTTAGCCCTCTGGCGCTCAGGTGTAGAGGCCACCTCATGAGCGCACCCGACCGCCTCCCTGAGCCTGACTCAGTCGAGCCCCTCGAGGTAGCCCAGACGGAGCGCATCTACGACTCTCCATGGGTCGGGCTGCGCCGCGACTGGCTGGAGCTAGGAGAGGGTCGCCGCCAAGAGCACCACGTCGTCGAGATCTCAGACGCTGTCGTCGTCCTGCCCTTCACCTGTGACGGCAAGATCATCCTCGTCGGTCAGTACAGGCACCCGAACGGCCGCACCCACTGGGAGCTGCCCGCAGGCCGCCTCCATGAGGGAGAAGACCCTCTGGTCGGCGCCCGCAGGGAGCTCCTAGAAGAGACTGGCCATGAGGCCGCCGCGCTCGAGGCCTTGCCCGGGTTCTTCCCCACCAACGGCATCAGCGCCCACTACGCTCACGCCTTCGTAGCCAGGGGCTGCGTCGAGGTCGCAGAGCTGAACCTCGACCCTGCAGAGCGCCTCATCGCCCGCTGCTTTGACCGCAGAGAGGTCGAAACCCACCTCGACTCTGGCGGTTTCGCCGACGGCTTCACTGCCATAACGCTGTTGTATTGGCTCCGTCTGCAAGGCTGAGGCATAGCGCCTCTTCCTTGAGCCCTTGAGGCCGGATATCCTCATGGTTTAGGAGGTTTGACGGCAGACCATGACGACAGTGAAAGACCCTGAGAGCAACACCACGAGCGCAGCGCTCATAGACCGGATCACCGCGAGGGCCTACGCCCAGACGATGGCGATGATCCACCTCGCGAACAACCGCGGCGACAAGCAGCCCGGCGACCCCAAGGTCGGTGGTCACCCAGCGAGCTGTGCGAGCTCCATGCACCTGCTCTCCGCTCTCCACCTCATCGTAAGAGAGCCTCAAGACTACGTCTGCTGCAAGCCCCACGCCTCCCCGGTAGACCACTCTCTGCACCACCTGCTCGGGCTCATGAAGCACAACGAGAAGGTCGACTGGTTCAAGTCGGAGAAGTCGGACAGCTGGTTCACGGACGAGGAGTCTGAGCTGAGCATGGCGGGGCTGCGCCAATTCCCCAACGCAGAGCGCCCGGTCACATTCCAGAGCTACCACGCGGCCAGCGACCCCGACTACTGGCACTTCCTCCCCTCAGGCACGGTCGGCATCCCCCCGGTCTGCTCAGGCTACCTAGCCCTCGCCTACCGCTACGCCGCAGACCACGGCTGGGAGGTCCCTGAGGGCGCGCACTTCTGGTCCCTGATCGGTGACTCAGAGTTCCGTGAAGGCTCGCTCCTCGAGGCCATGCCCGACTTCGCGGAGCGCATGCTTGGGAACATCACCTGGATCATCGACTACAACCGTCAGAACTTGGACGGCACGCGCATCCCCAACGAGCGCGGACTCGAAGGGACCGACTGCGAGCGCATCGAGCGTACAGCCATCGCCAATGGCTGGCGAGTCATCCACCTCCGCCACGGGCGCATTCGAGAGGAGGCCTTCGCGCGCGAGGGCGGCGAGCGCATGCGCGCCGTCATCGAGACGGGGCTATCGGACTATGAGTTCCAGCTCCTCGCGCTGATCCGTGACCCGGAGCGCATCCGCGAGACTTTCCTCTCCAAAGATCCTGAGCTCGCCCCCTTGTTAGAGACCATGGATGACGCGGAGCTGCTCGCGATCCTGCAGGACCTCGGCGGTCACGACATGGTGCGTGTGACAGAGGCCCTGCGAGCTTCTAAGGAGGAGCCGGACGAGCCCTTCATCATCATCGCTCACACCTTCAAGGGCTGGGGTCTCGAGTGCTTTGCAGACCCTGCGAACCACTCCACCCTCCCGAGCGAAGACGAGGTGCACAAGATCTTGGCCGAGGCTGGGCTCTCGCCCGACCGCCCCTTCGAGCGCTTCGAAGAGGACAGCGATGAGGGCGCGTGGATCGCTGCGCGCCGTGACCGCTTCCGCAGAGGGCGTGAGGAGCATGATGAGCTCGCGCTGAAGAACAAGTCCGCTGTCAGGGCCGCGGTCGAAGCAGGCGGAGGTATCCCCACCACGCTAGGCATCGACCTCTCTCTCTTCCCCATGGCCCACACTCAGTGGATGTGGGGACAGATCGCCTCCAAGCTCGTGCGGATTGGAAGCCACGCTCACGCCGACGCTCGCTCGACCGAGCTGAAGGAGCTCGCCCCACTGGAAGAGCGCTGGAAGGCCGCGGCGGAGTTCGTGATGACGCTGTCTCCTGACGTCGGCTCCTCTACGAACATCTCTCCCACGATGGACGACCGGATCTACGGCGCAACGGCTGAGGAGAATGCAGAGCTCGCCGAGGGTGTCGAGATCAACGTGAAGCACCCGGAGCTCCTCGCGAGCACAGACGCTTGGACACGCCACATCCGCTTCGAGATCGCCGAGGCGAACGCGATGAGCGCGGTCGGCTCCTTCGGGAAGATGGGAGAGCTCGTCGGGCTCCCCTTCCTCCCGATCATGACCGTCTACGACTTCTTCGTGAAGCGAGCCCTCGACCAGCTCTACTACGACGTGTACTGGGGCTCAGAGTTCATCCTCCTCGGGACCCCCAGCGGAGTCACCCTCGCACCAGAGGGCGCCCAACACTCCTGGAAGTCGGACATCCAGATGCCGAACCTTGTCACCTGGGAGCCCGCCTTCGCCCTCGAGATGGACTGGATCCTCTCAGACGCGATCCAACGTCAGGTGAGCGGCGACAACGTCGGGCGTAGCGGCGTCTATGTGCGCGGCGTCACCCGCGGCATCCCGCAGCGAGCCCTCCTAGAGCGCGTCCGCAGGCAGGCTGCGAGTAAGGCTGCCGCTCCCGCAGGTCCCCTCAAGCCGAAGGAGGCTGGAGGGGAATGGCCCGCAGACAGCGTGGACGAGTCCACCCTCGCGTGCCTCGACGACGACGTCCTCTTGGCTCGCGTCCGCTCTCAATGCCTCGAGGGAGGCTGGCACATCATCAACTACGAGGGCTACGCGGGCTACGAGCCGGGTGACAACGTCATCCACATCTTCGCCCTCGGCTCTCTCGTGGTTGAGGCGATGGAGGCATCTGACCGACTCCTAGAGCGCGGCATCTACGCGAACGTGATCGTCGTCAGCTCACAGGACCTGCTGTGCGGGATCCTCGCTGAGCAGTCCGACTACCGTCACTTGCGAGACGGCCTCGGAGTGACAGGAGATCTCCACGCGATCAGTAACTCCGAAGAGAGCGCGGCTGGACTGCTCTCGATCGCGGGGCGCAGGGTGCCTGTCGTCGCGGTCTGTGACGGCGAGGCCGGGCTGCTCGACAACATCGGCTCCATCGTCGGCGTCAAGCAGCGCACCCTCGCTGTGCGTAAGTTCTCGAAGTGCGGCCGCCCCAGTGACGTCTTCACTTACCACCACCTAGACGCGGACTCCATCGTCGAGGCCTCGGGTCGCGTCCTCAGCGAGACCGCCCTCGAGAACCTAGTGGTGAACGCCTCTACACTCGACGCCCACTCCCGCCGCGCCAAGCCAGGTGCAGGGAATTGGCGCGAGCTCTGGCCCGAATAAAGAGGAGCGCAGCCGCAGCCCCACATGAGACGGACCCACTTGACCCGCTGGCCGACTCGACTGCTCCCGCTCCTCCTCCTCGGTGTCACAGCTGGGCTCGTCTCCCAAGACGAGCGCTTCCTGACCAGTCGCAGCGGGAGGCTCCTCCCCCTCCCTGCGGACGAGCCCTCCTTCCAGTTCGCTGTGTTCGGCGATCGCACCGGGGGGCCGGCGGAGGGCGTGCGCGTCCTCAAGCAGGCCGTAGAGGAGACGAACCTCATCGGCCCTGACCTGGTGCTGACCGTCGGAGACCTCATCAACGGGTACAACACGACGCCAGAGTGGATGGCTCAGATGATCGAGTTCCGCGCGATCATGAACCAGCTCGACTGCCCCTGGTTCCCCGTCGCTGGTAATCACGACGTGTACTGGCGGGGGCCTGCCCGGCCACCGCAGGAGCACGAGGATCACTACGAGGAGCATTTCGGACCGCTCTGGTACGCGTTCGAGCACAAGGGCTCATGGTTCATCGTGCTCTACACGGATGAGCCAGATCCCGAGACAGGCATGCGTGATTACAGGAGGCCCGCGAGCCAGCGCATGAGCCCTGTGCAGTTCGAGTGGCTCCGCGAGACGCTAGGCGCGACATCCGAGGCGGACCACGTCTTCGTATTCCTCCACCATCCGCGCTGGAATCGAGGCAACTACGGCGACGACTGGGACAGAGTGCACGAGCTCCTCGCTGACGCTGGGAACGTGCGAGCCGTCTTCGCTGGGCACATCCACCGGATGCAATATGTCGGGCCACGAGACGGCATCGAGTACTTCACCCTCGCGACCACTGGCGGTGGTCAGGGTGGCGTCGCGCCTGAAGCCGGCTACTTGCACCACTACGAGCTCGTCACTGTCCGCGAAGGGGGCATCGACGTCGTGTCCTTCCCCGTCGGCTCAGCCCAAGATCCGCGCGCGATCACTCGGGAGGTCTCGGACGAGACCTCGTGGCTGGCGCGCAACCTAGAGCCGAAGATCACGAGCGAGCTCTCTCCTGATGCTTGGGGGAGCGTCCAGGGCGCTGTCACGGTCACCGTTCGTAACCCGGTCAAGCGGCCCGTGGACTTCACTGTCCAGCCCGTGTCGGAAGACCTCTTCTGGAGCTTCTCTGACCACTGGCATGGGGTGCTTCAACCTGGTGCCGAAGAGAGCTTTGAGCTTAGGCTCGCCAGACCGCGTGCAGGCTTAGACGCTGGCTTCCGCGTCCCCGCGCTTGAGGTGTCGGCTGACTACCTAGCAGAGACAGCGCGCTTCGCGGTCCCGACAAAGCGGTTCAACATCCCGCTCACCCCCGGCGCTTGGGATCCCCCCGAGGCCCCCGCCATCGAGCACGTGCTCGCGCTCGGCCAGAGTGGCGCGGCTGAGCTCGCGAGCGCTCTCGCCCCCCTTCACCAAGGAGCTTTCACTCTCGAGACATGGATTAACGGCGACACTTACGGCGGCCGCCGAGGGCTCATATGCAAGACAGAGCAGTCTGAGTACGGGCTCTTCGGCAGCGACGGCGTCCCCTCCTTCCTCGTCTTCCTAGGCGGCGAATATCGCACTGCGAGCCCTGGAGAGCCGCTGCTCCAGCCGGGGCAGTGGCACCACCTCGCCGGCGTCTATGACGGCGCAGAGGTCCGGCTTTACTTGGACGGAGCTCTCATCGCTCGGGCCGCCGCGCCTGCAGAGCGGAAGCAAAACTCGCTGCCTCTCATGATCGGGGCTGACGTAAACAGCAAGGGCGCGGCTGTGGACCATCACTCTGGAAGGCTCGATGAAGTGCGCCTCTCACAGATCGCCCGGTACCAAGGAGAGCGCTTCACTCCAGCGCGCAGGCACCGAGCTGACTCCGACACGCTCCTCCTCTTGCACGCTGACGCCGCCATGGGACCTTGGCTCCATGACGCCTCCCCAGCAGGCGCGCACCCTGCCCTCAGAGGGAGCGCTCGCGTCCAAGCAGAGCTCTAGTCAGGCGCCTACGAGCTCGACAAGCTGCATCCGTGGGCCTGCCCGCTCAACCGACCAGAGCGTGCGGACTCCATCCTGAAGCTCGTGAGGTAAGCGCGCCTCACCGGGAGCACAGCCCTCGCGCCATGGACCAAGCTCCCACACCTCTCGCGTCTCTCCGATGACCGGCGCGAGCAGGTTCGCACTCCCGTCACCTGAGATGCGGTCGACGAGCAACACGTGGGTCACCCCCAGCTCGCGCAAGAGCGCCCCAGGAGTCGTCCCCTCTGGCCCGTACTCTGGGCGCACACTGACAGTGCCTTCACGCTCGTTGAAGTCCATGAGCTCCTCGACGAAGAGCCCGCGGACCCCCTGCGTTGCGTCCCCTTGATCTAGCTGGCTGACGCGCCAGCGCTCACGGGTCCTGAGGGTGTCTCCCCGCGCCTCCCGCAGCCTGCTCAAGAGCTCAAGGGACCCCCTGTCTAGGTCTGCGGCTGGGCCATACCGATCGATCGCGACCAAGGCGTCCGACGGAAGCTCAGCTAGGCGGGCCTCAGCCTCTACCCTCACATCGGGCGCCTGCAACACCTGCACAAAGCGGACGGCCTGCAGGAGCGGCAGGCCCAACAAGAGCAACGTTCCGAAGCCTGCGAAGCCCTGCTTCCAGCGTCCCTCTATGAGCGAGCCTGCGAAGAGCGCAAACAGGACGGTGAGCGGTAAGAGGTAGCGGACGTGGTCGTTCTGCTGTGTGAGGAAGAAGAGCCCCCAGAGCGCAGCGAAGGCGCAGACCGGTCGCAGCCTAGCCCGCCTCCACGAGCTAAGGACCCCGGCGAGCCCGGCAATGACGAGGACTGGGTCATAGGAGAGGAACGCGGAGAGGAGCGAGGTGACCGACTCCCAACGCAAGGCCAGGATGATCCCTTGCCCTCCAATCGAGAAGTCCGAGCTGTTCCCACCGACCACCGCCGCTGCAGGTGTGTCGCCATGCAACAGGAGGTAAGGGTGGCCGAGGAGCACCGCTGCAGCGAGGCCAGCGGCGAGGGCGCCGAGCCCAACGAGGAAGCGCTGCCCAGGAGTCTGCGCGCCCACGCCCTCCTTGAGCGCAAAGAGCCACGCGAGGCCGCAGAGGGCGAAGGTCCCTAGCCCAGACTGATGACAAGCGAAGGCCAAGCCAGCCGCGACGCTGCAGGCGATGAGGTGCGCCGGCTTAGACGACTTCACGAATTTCACCGCCGCCCACAGGCTGAGAGACTGAAAGAACACCATCGGCGCCCATGGTCGCTCATGCACAGAGAGGTGCATGTGGAGGCAAGAGGTAGCGATGAGCCACGCGGCGCACCACGCGCCGACCCCCATCCCCGCGGCCCTCGCGGTCTTGAAGACGACCCAGGTCGTGAGCGCGCCGAACCAGACCACCACCAGTCGGGCGATCAGGTTGGGGAGCGTCGCGTTGTCGAGGAGGGCCTCGCCGTACTCCTCTGGGTTCTCCCACTCACCCAAGACCAAACCCCCGACGAAGACAGCGCCGTAGGCCGGGATCAGGGAGTATGGAAAGAGGTTTGGGTAGGTCGAATACCTGCCTACCGGCGGGACAGGGTCCTTATCACGGACCATCCCTAAGGCCGCGCGCACACCGTGCGTGTCAGGGACATAGCTACGCGGGAGCCCGTGCTCCACCGGCGCCAGCCTGAGCGCCAGCGGCAAGATGAGCAGCAGGAGGAGCGGGCCCAGTCGCCCTCGGGGCGCGGGGGTCTTTCCGTCAGTGGGTTCGGAGGGCTTGGCGCCCATAGGCAGCTGGAGCGCTTTGCGCTCCTTAGATAGAGAAACTAGCTCTCTTAGGCCTCGGGATCGACATCGAATCTCTCGAGGAAATCGTCCGTCTTCTCCACGTTCTCGAGCTTGGTGATGAGGAGCTCCATCGCCTCAGCGAAGTTCATCTTGAGGAGGACTCGGCGGAGGGTGTTGATCCTGCGGTGGCGCTGGCTGGTGAAGAGCTTCTCTTCCTTTCGCGTCCCTGACTTCTCGATGTCGATCGCAGGGAAGATGCGCCGATCCGCGAGCTTGCGGTTCAGAACGAGCTCCATGTTGCCGGTCCCCTTGAACTCCTCGAAGATCATCTGATCCATGCGGCTCCCCGTGTCGACTAGGGTGGTCCCGACGATGGTCAGGCTCCCCGCCGTCTCGGTGTTCCGCGCACTGCCGAAGATCTGTCGCGGCCGCTCCATCGCGCGGCTGTCGAGGCCGCCAGACATGGTCTTCCCGCTGGTGCCTTTGTGGTTGTTGTAGGCCCTCGCGAGTCGAGTGATGGAGTCGATGATCAGGACGACGTCTTCGCCAAGCTCGACCAAGCGCTGGCAGCGCTTCCAAACGGCCTCAGCGAGCTGGACGTGATTCTTGGGTGTCTCGTCTGTCGTCGAGACAAAGACCGTCCCTGCTGTGGAGCGCACCCAGTCAGTGGCCTCCTCCGGTCGCTCATCAACGAGCAGCACGAAGAGGTGCACGTCGGTGTACCCCTTCTCGATCCCTGCCGCGAACTCCCGTAGCAAGGTCGTCTTGCCAGAGCGCGGCGGCGCGACGATCAGAGCACGCTGACCACGGCCGATCGGCGAGATCACGTCGACCGCCCTCATCGAGCCGTTATCTGTGATGTCACCGGTCGCGTAGTGAAAGTCCGGATCGATCGAGGTGAGGTCCCGGAAGTTCCTGGTCCGCTTCACCTCGCGCGGGTCCATCCCGTCGATCTTCTCGACCGCGTTGAGCTGAAACCTGTGCTTCTGCCCACGACCGATAGGGCCCTCGATGAGAGAGCCGTCGCGCAGCTTGTGCTTCTGGATCAACCGCTGCGGGACGTAGATGTCCTTCTTGTTCGGGATGAGCATCCGCTCAGGGTCGCGCAAGGTCCCGTAGTTCCCCTTCTCGATGATCAAGATGCCTGAACCTGCGCCGAGCTCTGCGCGGTCTCTCCCCTCGCCACCAGCAGGACGTCGACGCCGACGCGTGCGGCGCTCTCGCCTCGGACGCTCTCCGCCGCGCTCGCTCGCCTCTCCGGAGGCCTGGCCTGACTGCTGCTCAGCTTGGCGCTCGCCCCCTGCCTGTTCCTCACCTTCAGGGCGTTTACGACGCCTGCGCCTGCGCCCTCCTCGGCGCGTCGCACGCCTGGTGCTGCCCTCCTTGGAAGAGGACTCGCCCGGTCGCTCGGTGGCGCCGAAGGGGACCTTCTCGGTCGATGTCTGATCCGTGTCGCGGGAGGCCAAAGGCTGCTCCTTGGAGTTCGGGCGGACGGCCCGGTGGGGATGTGTGTGCCCGCCACAGAGGCGGGTGCAGCGAGGTGTAGAGCTTCTCTACGCTCTCGTGCGAGAGTTTGGATCCTCACTGCCGGGGCCCTCTTTGCAGGGGGCTCGGCGAGGAGCCGGTGAGCGGTCCCGAGGGGGAGCGCAGAGAGCATCACGAACACACAGCGAAAAACGCCAAGATGGGCGGAGGCTCTGTGTGCGGAGGCTCTGTGTGCGGCGGCGCAGCGCTGCGCGCCCCTCGCACTCCCCCATTCTAGCCTGAGCTTGGGGAGGAATCCCGCTGGGTCGCGAAACTCTCTCCCTGGAGTGACCAAAACAGCGCTGAGCGCCCTCTTAGGCCCCCTAGAAGGGGGGAGTGGTCGGGGTGAGAGGATTTGAACCTCCGACCTCTGCGTCCCGAACGCAGCGCTCTACCAAGCTGAGCCACACCCCGAGGGCCGAAGACCCTATTCGAGCCCCCCTTGGCGGTCAAGCGTCAGCGTCGCTTGAGCACACGGTTTGCCCCCGAGCGCACCGTCAGGCCGGTGGCGTCGAAGTGCTCGAGGAGCGGGATGAGGAACTTTCGGGTCGTCCCGAGCTGGTCCCTGAGGGTCGGGATATCGAGCTCCCCGTTATCTAGGCAGTTCGCCTGGACCGCCTCACGAGCGCGCGCCATAGACCTCTCTGAGAGGAACACCCCCGCTCCCACGTGGTGCAAGTGCCCCTGGTCTACGAGGAGCTCCATGAGCGCCTCTAGGCGGGCTTCAGCGCTCCCCACCTCTGATTGGAGCTCCTCGAGGCTGGGCGGCTGAAACTCAGCACGCTCCATCCGCTCGCGCAGGCTCGCGAGGGTCTCCTCCTCTCCAGCCTCAAGCGAAGGGGCGCGACCAGGCGTACTGACCTTCCCCCCAGGATGCTGTGTCCAACGCTCGAGCTTCACCGCTTCCTCTTGCAACGCCTCGAAGAGGGTAGCTGAGAAGGCGGTCCTTGAGCGCACCGCGATCGCGTCAGCGCGGAGACGCCAAGGGTGCTCCCCAAACCACGCGTCCAGCTCACGGCAGACCTCGTCGACCGCTCGATCAAAGACCTCTGAGTGAACCCAGCGCTTCCCGCCCTCGAAGCTGCGCACGAGGCCCTGCTCCTCTAACGCCGTGAGCGCATCCTCTGCCTCTTTGAGAGAGCGCTGCCCCTCCACAGCCAGCTCGGCGAGAGGGACGAGGTCCGGCTGCCTGCGCGCGAGGGTGACCTCGAGGAACTCACCCACGGAGCCCAGTCCATCGGACTGCCGCTGGAGCTCATCCAAGGCGAACTGCTTGAAGCGCTTCAAGCGGTGACGGCTGCGCTCGATCAAGACGCCGCCTCCTAGGGTGAACGAGGGAGAGGCGAGCCTCAGAACGAAGCGATCGCCAGGGGCCGCGACGAGGGCGGTCTCGAGCCGGAGCTGCACTAAGCCAGTGGAGCCAGGCGCTAGATCCTCGGCGTCGAGGACGATCACCTCCCCCACGGCCTCTGTCGTCCCGGTGTGCACGCGGACCGCGAGCCGGTTCGAGACGGGCATCGGAGAGGACTCGATGACCTCGAGCTGTGCTCCGAACATGGTCGCGGGCTCAAAGAAGCCTGGCGTGGAGAGCACGAAGCCGCGCTCGACCTCGTCGTGCCTCACGTCAGAGAGGTTGATCGCTGTCGAGTGGCCAGCGCGAGCCGTCTCCGCCTGCTCGTGATAGGCCTGAATCCCCCGGACCTTGCCGCGCAGCCCGCCGGGCTGAAGCTCGAGGCTCTCTCCGATCTTCACTGCTCCCGAGACAGGGATCCCTGTCACGATCGTCCCGAAGCCCTTGGCGCTGAAGACCCGCTGTACGGGCATCCTGAAGACCCCTTCCATGCTCCGCGGCGGCGCCTCCTTGGCTAGATCGCTGAGCGTCTCCTTAAGCTCCTCGATGCCGTCCCCGCGGACTCCGGAGCAGCGCAGGACCGGCGCGCCCTCAAGGAAGGTGCCCTCCACCTCGGAGAGGACGTCCTCCATCGCGAGCTCGACCATCTCCTCCTCCACAAGGTCGACCTTGTTGAGGACGACGACCCCGCGACGCACGCCGAGGAGGTTCATGATCGCTAGGTGCTCGCGGGTCTGGGGCATGACCCCGTCGTCCGCTGCAACCACGAGCATGACGAGGTCGATCCCGGTGGCCCCAGCCACCATGTTCTTGATGAAGCGCTCGTGGCCGGGGACGTCGACGAGGCCGACCTTTCGGCCGTCAGGGAGCTCGAAGTTTGCGAAGCCTAGGTCGATCGTGAGGCCCCGCTCCTGCTCCTCCTTGAAGCGGTCAGGCTCGATCCCGGTGAGGGCTCGGACCAGGGTGGACTTGCCGTGATCGATGTGACCGGCGGTCCCGATGACGATGGGTTGGATCTCCAAGGACAGCTCCTCTGCAGGTGAAGAGCAGCATATCGAGCCGAGCCTCCGCATGGTCACCGTTAGCCGAACTCTCCTCGGTACAATCTCCGCATGAACGACCTCCGCTTCCGCACCCTCGGCAGATGGCTTGAAGACCACTTCGGGACGCCCACCTACCGCGTGGCCTTAGATGCGGGCTCGACCTGCCCGAACAGGGACGGTGAGAAGGGCTTTGGAGGCTGCGTCTACTGCGACGTCGAGGGCTCGGGCACTGGCGCGCTGAGGACAGGGAGTGACCTCGCTGAGCAGCTCCAGCTCGGCCTGCATCGTGTCTCAAGGCGTCAGCAGCACGCGGGGGGCGAGCACGGCGTGATCGCCTACTTCCAGTCCTACTCCAACACCTACGTCGAGGCGGCCCGCCTGCGAGAGGTCCTCGAGGTGGTCAAGCCGCATCTCGGCGCGCCAGTGGTGGCAGTGAGCGTCGCTACGAGGCCCGACACCCTCCCGGATGAGTGCCTAGACGTCCTCGAGGCGCTCACGGAGCATGTAGAGGTGTGGCTAGAGCTAGGACTCGAGGCCGCCTGTGATGACGTGCTGACGAAGATCGGGCGCCTGCACACTGTCGATGAGTTCAGAGAGGCGACCTCACGAGCCGCTCTGCGTGGCATCGGCGTCGTCGGGCACGCGATCCTTGGGCTGCCTGGGGATGGCCGCGAGGGAGCTAGACGGACTGCTGAGGTGCTCGCTGAGTGCGGGGTGTGGGGCGTCAAGGTCCATCACCTCATGGTTCTGCGGCGAACCATCCTCGAGGGCTGGTGGCGCCAGGGCGACGTCGAGCTCCTCGAGCCGGAGCGCTACGTCGACTGGCTGACAGACTTCGTCGAGCGCCTCCACCCTGAGCAGGTGTTGCACCGGGTCACGGGGGAGTCTCCCCCGGAGAAGCTCCTCGCGCCGCAGTGGGAGGTGAGTAAGAACGCGGTCAGGTCAATGCTTACGCGTGAGCTCGAGGCGAGAGGGTCCCGTCAAGGCTCGCTCTGCGAGGGCGCTCCTGCGCCATTCTTCACCGAGAGCGCGAAGGCCTGAGCCCTCAAGCGCAGCTCAGATACGGAAGAGGATCCGATCGCAGGAGGGGCACTGGATGACCTTGTTCCCCCTCGCGAGTTGGACATTCAAGTTCGGTGGGATGGACATGTAGCATGCCTGACAGACCTGCGATTCAACCCTCGCCATAGCCTGCCCCTCGCGCGCGCTGAGGAGGCGGTTGTAGAGGTCCAAGGCCTCAGGGTCGAGATCCCCGCCGAGACGCTCGGAGCGTGTACTCTCAAGCTCACTCTTACGCCCCTCCGCTTCAGCGATCTCACGGTCGATCCCCTCGCTGAGCTCAGCGAAGTGGCCCTCCTCGATGGCGAGCTGTTCCTCGAACGCCTTGAGGTCTTCGACCTTTTGCTCGCTCTCCAACATCATCTCGACGCAGATCCGCTCGCTGTGCTTGATCTCCCGCTGGAGCTCGCGCACCTCGTAACGACAAGCCTCGACGATCGCCATGTCGCGCGACCCCCCGCTCTCTTCTTCGAGCTTGCGGATGCGCTGACGCTGTGTGATCGACTGGTTCTCGATCTCGCGCGCGCGAATTTCGAGCCCATTCCTCTCATCTTTGACAGCTTGGATCTGAGCCTTCAGATCCTCGAGCTTCTTGGCTCGCGCCGCCCGCTCCGCGGGGAGCCGTTTGAGTTCCTCCCCGACCCTGAACAGGTCTCGGTCGATCTCTTGAATCCCCCAGAGGGTGCTTATTGTTTCCTGCATCGGCGTGTTTGCGAGCGTCATCGAAGCCGAGAATTCTACTGCCCTCGTATCAAGGAGCAAGGGACCAAGTCAGGAAGTCTCACTGTCGGAGCTAAAATCTCCAAAAGCGACGCGGGGCCGCCGATCCCTCGGCGACCCCGCGATGGGCTGTTGGGAGGAGGGCCGCAGCCCCACCCCACCTATTAAGGAGGCCTCTACTCCTCGGTCTCGGGAACAGTGACCCCGTCGAGGAAGCTCGCCAACTGGCGGGCGCGGACGGGGTGGCGGAGCTTACGAACCGCCTTAGCCTCGATCTGACGCACCCTCTCACGGGTCACGCGGAAGATCCGGCCCACCTCCTCGAGGGTGTAGGTGTATCCGTCTCCGATGCCATAGCGGAGCTTGACGATCTCTCGCTCACGGAAGGTGAGCGTCTTGAGGACGTCGTCGATGCGCTCCTTGAGCATCTCCTGGCCCGCTGTCTGCATCGGGCTCTCGACCGACTCGTCCTCGATGAAGTCACCGAAGTAGCTGTCCTCAGAGTCGCCGATCGGCCGGTCTAGGCTGATGGGGTGCTTGCTGATTTTCATGACGCGCTTCGCCTCTTCCACAGTGATACCGCTGGCCTCAGCGATCTCCTCCACGCTGGGCTCACGACCCTTCAACTGCAGGAGTCGCTTAGAGACGTTCCGAAGCTTGCTCATGGTCTCGATCATGTGGACAGGGATCCGGATGGTCCGGGCCTGATCTGCGATCGAGCGGGTGATCGCCTGGCGGATCCACCAGGTCGCGTAGGTTGAGAACTTGTATCCCCGGCGATACTCGTACTTCTCGACCGCCTTCATCAGGCCGGTGTTGCCCTCTTGGATGAGGTCGAGGAAGGAGAGGCCGCGGTTGCGATACTTCTTGGCGATCGAGACGACGAGGCGCAGGTTGCCGCTCGAGAGCTTGCGCTTGGCCTCCTCGTATTCGTCATTGTGAAGTCGGATCTGCTGGCAGCGACGTCCCAAGCGCTCGGTGGGCTCTAGCGCCTCAAGCTCTAGGCCATCAAGCTGCTCTTGAAGCTCCTTGATCGCAGCCGGGTTGTCGTTGGCCTGCTTCAGGTTAGCGAGGCGACGCTGAATGGAGCGCATCTCGCGATAGCGCTCCTCCAAGAGCTCCAAGTAGGGGTGAACCTTCTTGATCTGCAGGTGGCACTCCTCGAGGAGGATGACGAGCTTACGCCGGATGTTCTGGACCTTCTCCAGCTGCTTGGCGCGGTCCGCCTTCGAGAGACGAGCGCTCTGCAGCGGGACGTACTCCGTCCGGATGTTCTCTAAGAGCGTCCGGATCGTGTCCATGTTGACCGGCAGACGCTTCGCGAGGAACTGCTTCCCTAGGGTCTCGACGATCTTGGGGTCGTCGTCGGCCTTGGGGTTCGGATTGACCTTGAGGGTCCGGTCGAACGCGAGCTTGCCCTCCTGCACGAGCTCGACGGTCGCGACGGACTCGTCCATACAGAAGCCGGAGCCCATCGCCTTCTTGCGAAAGCGCTTCCGAGTGATCTCGATCGTCTTCGCCAGGTAGATCTCCTCGGGGCGCGTGAGGAGGGGGATCTCCCCCATCTGCGTGAGGTACATCCGCACCGGGTCGTCGATCTTCTCAGGCATATCTGCCTTGACCGTCTTCTCTGCGGCCTTCTTGGACGCCTTCTTCGGAGCGGCCTCCTTGGCCTTGCCCATGAGCCCGTCTCCGGCCTTGATCGAGATCGCGTCCTTGTCAGAGGTGTCCACGTCGTCGTCTTCCACGACGTCGATGCCCGCTTCATCGAGGGCGAAGAACACCTGGTCCATTTGGTCGAGGGGGACGAACTGGTCCTCCATCAGCTTTGTCATACCGCTGACGGTCAGGAAGCCGGCCTTACGACCCTCATCGATGAGGGACTTGATGGTGTCGTCTATCTTCGTACTCATTGTCGTTTCAGGGGGGAGGAGGAGGTTTGTGGAGCTCAGTGGCTAGGGGCGAGCGCCCCAGCGTTCGGGTTCAGTTTCTGCAGCTGGTCCTGAAGGTCCTTATGTCGCTGCATCAGTTTGGTCTGCTCAGAGTGATCTAAGCCTTCTTCGGTGGTGAGTCGTTCTTGGACGTCAGTGCGCTCGAGCTCGAGCGCGGCGCGCTTGAGGGAGGAGAGCGCGCAGTCAAACAGGATTCGAGGGCTGTCGCTGCGCTCAGCGTGCTCCACGATCTTGCCGACCAAAGCGCGGGCCTCCTCGTCATCGCCGAGGCCTGTCAGGACGGATCCCTCGTGGATGTCTGCGTCGAGGTCTTCGCTCAACCCGGAGATGACCTCCAGGATGCGATGAATGTCGGAGGAAGGGCATCGGCCCATCCAGTCACCTGCCATGGGGATCAGGCTCGGGTCCAACATGAGCGCGCCGGCCATCTCTCCCCATGCTTGCCGCACCTTTGGGTTGATCCTTGCCTCGACCGGAGCAGTCTCTTCAGCCTCCTGCGGCGAAGGGCTGCGCACCTCTGTCTCACCTTGGATGCGGGCTTCCTGCTTCTTGCGGGCCGCTATGCGAGCCTCAGGAGTGAGAGCCAGCTGCGCCTTGAGGACCTCAGGCGACATCTTGATGCGCTCCGCGAGACGCTGCATCAGGTCCTCACGATGTACCGGTGCCTTCACCTTGAGGATCAAGGCGAGCACGCGATCGACTGCTTGGGAGAGCGCATTACCTTCCAGCTCCTTCAAGCCTCCGCAGGCGAACTCAAACCAAGGCGTCGCCTCTTCGAGGGCGCGCTGGAAGCCCTCCAAGCCCTCGCCCATGAGCATGTCGCAGGGATCTTGCCCGCCTTCAGGCTGCATCACCTCCAGCTCATAGGACTCTGGGAGGAGCCCCGCGAGGGCGCGGAAGGCTGCTTCACGGCCAGCTGCGTCGCCATCAAAGATGAGCGTGACACGCTTCGCGCTAGCGCGGTGCAGCAGCTTCGCGTGCTTGTCCGTCGTTGAGGTGCCGAGGACAGCGGCGACATTCTTCAGCCCTTGCTGATGCGCCGCGATGACGTCGGTGTATCCCTCCATCAGGATCACCTGACCGGCCTTTCGCGCCTCCAAATGGGCGAGATCAAAGCCGTATATGAGGGAGCGCTTGTCGAACCAGGGGGTCTCCGGGGAGTTGATGTACTTAGGCCCATCGTCAGGGCCGTCGCTGAGGCGTCGCGCGCCAAAGCCAACGGTGCGCCCCTGCAGATCACGAATGGGGAACATCAGGCGACCCCTGAAGAAGTCGTACTGCCCCCGCTCGTTCTCTCTAGCGAGCCCAGCCTTATCGAGGATCCCAAAAGGCACGCCCTTTGAGCGCGTAGCCGCTACGAGGGCATCTCCAGAGGCTGGCGCCCAGCCAAGCCCGAAGGAGTGAGAGGTCTCTTGGTCAAAGCCGCGCTCGGCGAGGTAGTCCCGCGCGGCTTGAGCTTCGGGGTCCTTCAGTCGTTCACGATAGAAGGCAGCGGCGCGCTTCAAGACATCCAAGCCGAGCTCATGCTCGCTAGTGTCACGCCTCGACCCACCAGAGCTCGGCAGCTCGACCCCGACCTGACCACCGAGGAACTTCGCCGCTTCGATGAAGCCCATCCCATAGCTAGTCATCACGAAGGAGAGCACGTCCCCCCCCTCTCCGCAGGCGCCGAAGCAGCGCCAGGTGCCCCGAGAGGGGTCCACCTTGAAGGAGGGAGTCTTCTCTTCGTGGAAGGGGCAGCAAGCCTCATAGAGCTTCCCCTTGCGCTTCAACTCAGGCACACGCTGGCGCACGATCTCTTCGATCGGTGCGCGCAACTTGATCTCTTCGATCGCGCGTTTGAAGTCGTGGTCAGGCAAGGGAGGAGTGTGGGAGCAGTGGGAGGCGCCTTGGAGTGCAGGTATCCGCACCCCAGAGGAGGTCTGGGGCAGTGAATCGCCTGTGTTCTCTACGCTTCCAAGTGAGAGAAGTTGTGTGGGGAAGGTCTGTGGGGTTGTTCAGACTTTGTTTGAGGTCCGATTTGGGGTCAGCTGGGCAGCTAATCCCGCGTTTTTTGGACGCTTTTCACACGAAATGTGCGCAAAACATCCACGAAACGAGCAAGACCGCTCTAAGAGCCCTGCGTCCAGCCGCGCCGCCGTCGATGTTTCGCGCTGGCTCTTGGACGAATCAGGGGGCCTATGCCTTGCTTCGATCACCCGTAGAGCGTGGAGGAGCGCCTGGCAACGCTCATTTAAGACCTCTCCCGCCTGGTTCGCTCGTTTGAGTGAATATGTCGCCGTTGCTCATAGACTACCACCGGGAAGAGTCACAGGCCATCTTCACCTGGAAAGGCAGATCTTTTCTGCTCAGGACGAGGCTTAAGCGAGCTCGTCCCACGCGCTCAGCGAAGCGAGGGCTAGCCAGTCTGCCTCGCTGAGGCCCTCTACACGGGCCTCAGGGGCCACCCCAGCCTCCTCAAGGACAGCAGCCGCGCGCTCCTTGCCCCCCATCACGTCGCCCAAGACCCGCCGGACGACCTGCTTGCGCCGCGTGAAGAGCGCGCTCGAGAGCCTGACGACCGCTTCTTGGAGAGATGCCGAGGGGGCGTCCGGCCTGCGCTCGAGCTGAATCAAGCTGCTCTCTACCTTTGGCCGTGGCCGGAAGTGCGCGCCCCCAACGACGCGCAGGTGCCTCACTACGTAAGAGAGCTGGAGGCGCATCCCGAGGAGGCCCCAGCCCTGCTCGCCGACTGTTGCCGCCGCGCGCAGCGCCATCTCTCTTTGAATCAGCACGGTCATCGACTTCGGGGGAATCTCCGCACGAGCACACTCTGCGAGGAGCGGACCGCTGATCGAGTAGGGCAGGTTTCCGACGAGGTGCCAGGGACCCGTGTGAGGGATTGCAGAGAGGAGCTCAGGGGAGAGTGCGTGCTTTCCATTCAGTGCGTCCGCACGGAGCAGCGTCAAGCCATCGAGGGCTCCCAGGTCCTCGCTCACGAGCTCGTGGAGTCTGTGATCCACCTCGATTGAGGTGACGGTGGCCCCGGTCGCTACGAGCGCGCGCGTCAAGAACCCAAGACCCGTCCCCACTTCGATGACGTGATCACCAGGGCCGACGCCGGCGTCTCTAGCGATGGCCTCCAAGAGGTTTGTGTCGAGGAGGAAGTTCTGGCCGAGGCGCTTGGACGGGTGGAAGCCTGCAGCTCGCAGCCGACCCTGCCAGCTGCTCCACTCCGCGCCTCTCAGAGGGCCTTCGTTGGCTTCGTCCACACTGCTCACTGCTCCGCCCCCTCCAAGAGCCAAACGATGACCTCCCCCTCTCCGGAGAGCTCACGCAAGAGCTCAATCGCTGGCTGCCCCCAGCGCGCGCCCACAGCGCGCGCGCGCACCCGCGTCGCCTGGCTCAAGCCACAGGCCCGCACGACGCGGCGTAAGTACTCCTCCGCGTTCGATGCGAGGCGAAAGCCCAAGTCGATGGAGCGGTGCCGTGCGTCTACTTCGAGCGAGGCGATCCGCAAACCAAAGACCTGCGACCCGGTTTGAGTGGCGCTCTTGAAGTCAAAGAGCGGCTCTTGATGAGAGAGCCAGGAGCCCCCCATTGCTGCAGCCGAAGGGACCTGAGAGTCCTCGAGCTGCTCTACCGTGACCCACTCGCGCGCGTTCCCGATGAGATCGTAGACGCCTGAGGGGGTCGCCCCACCTTCAAAGGTGCCCACCCCGAGGGGGCCGTAGAGTCCGAGGTCGAGCGTATTCGCGACCGACCTAGCCGGGGAGGTGCCCCACGGCCAAGGCTGCGCGCGGGTCCCCGCAGAGATCCTCATCCATTCTCGCTGCGTGAGGAGCCTCATACCCTCTCCCTCTGCGAACTTCGACGCCTCCTGCTGGGTCATGAAGGTCGCTGGCAGGGTCTCAGAGCCCTCCTGCCAGCTCCCCCAGACGCGCATGCCGGGGCCCTTCGCAGCTCCCGGAGCGCTCGCGAGGTGCGCCAGCCACTCCCCCCTCGTGACCTCGTAGCGATCGACGAGGAGGGCCTCAGGGTTCGAGCAGTCGAAGCCCGTGGTCCCTAGGCTGCAGACGCCTGGCGGTACAAAGACCAAGCGCTCGAGCCGCGCGAGAGCGCGCTCCTCCTCAGCGCTCGGTCCGCCGCAAGCCTGGAGCGAGAGCGAAAACAGAGCCGCGGCGAGGAGGACTCTGCCGTCACTCCTCGCCGCGTTTTCCAAAGCCATGTGCGCGCTTAGAACGCGGCCCTCAGCAGACCGCACTTCGCGCGCGCCTCACTACTCTCCGCTGGAGACGTAGATCTCGACTCGGCGGTTAAAGCGCTTGTTGTCGGCGCTGTTGTTTTCCTTCAAGGGCATGTGCTCACCAAAGCCCATGACAGAGATGTCATCCGCGCCGACCTTACCGTCAGAGATCATGACCATCGCGACCTCGACGGCTCGCGCCGCGGAGAGCTGCAGGTTCCCGTGGGGGAACTTCTTCAGGGTAGCGGGGCGCTTCACCGGGTCGTTGTCGGTGTGACCACGGACCCAGATCCTGCCGTGAGGGTTCCCAGTGATCTGAGCGCAGACCTCGACGAGCGCCTTCTTGCCGGCCTCGTTGATCTCTGCGGAGCCGGAGTCGAAGAGGACCTGATCCTGCACTCGGATCAGGTAGCTCCCGTCGTTGAATGAGTAGAAGGAGATGTCATCGGGGTTCTCTCCCATCTTGTCGAGCTCCGCGCGCAGGCGCTCAAGCTCGGCCTCCATCGCTGTGTAGCTCGCCGGGACGGGCTCGCCGCCAGCGCTGAGGAGGTCTGTCTCGAGGTCTTCCGTCTTCATCTCGAGCATCAGGTGATCCTGCTCGAGGTCATGGAGCCGCGCCTGGTAGTGGCGCGCGAGGTCTACGGCCTCGTCATACTCTTCCTGAGAGACGCAAGACCCGCTCACGAGAGCGAGGGCGAGGGCGGCGGGTGCCACGTGCTTGTGGTTCATCTTCATGCTGGTTCGGCGTGTTGCTGGAATCAAAGGCTTGTGGAAACACTCCCAGTTGTCGAGGCAGCTAAGCTGCAGACGTGCGGAAGTACTTGAGCTCATGGGGTGAAGCTCGAGAGAGCTACACCCCGTGGACACAGGCGAGATTAGGAATTCCGAGAGGCCTGTTCCACCTCCACTCCGGGGGAATCCTTGGACATTCCCAACCCCCCGTCGAGACAGGCTGCGCCTCGTAGGGCTAAGGCCCGAGCGCTTGGCGCCCGACTCCCTAGAAAAAGCCAAGCGCGCAGCCCCTGGCTTAGGAGCTGCGCGCCTCAATGGCTCGCCCCTACCCATGGCGGGAGCGAGAGCGATCTGTCGCCGCTAGTTGGAGCCGGGCAAGACCTTGTCGAAGTCGAAGATCTGCGCGATCGGGCGGGCGAGACCAGAGATCTGATCGTTGGCCACCGCCATCACGACCGGGATACCGAGGATCATGATCACGCTGGTCACGACCAGGAAGCCCTTCACCCAGCCGGGCTCGACCTCGTCCTCTTCCACAGCAGCAGCTGCTGCAGCGCGGCTCGGACGCTTACGGACTGCCGTCTCAGTCATCGGAGCGTCCTCTTCCTCGAGCTCGATCTCTTCAACGTCGTCATCTTCCTGGAGGATGGTCTCGACGTCGGCGATCTCCTCAGTAGCCATCCCGGCCTCGTCCGCGATGTCTACGTCGTCCTCGAAGACGATCTCTTCACTTGCGCCAGCGTCGACGTCGCCGGTGAGCTCAGAGCGGAGCGTCTCGACGTCCTGCGCACGGAGCTTCATGGTGTCGCCTTCACGGAAGGCACGAATTTCGCCTTCTGAGACGAGGCGCTTGAGCTCCTCCTCTTGCAGGCGGAGCTGGTCGAGGGCGTCTTCGAAGCTAAGGAACTGGTCGTCGGCCACGGAGAGATCTCCTGGAATGTGGGTCTGGGGGGATGGTTGAGAAGAGGTCAGGGGACCTGCGTACCTGTCGCTTAGTGTAACGACAAACGGTGAGTTCGGTCCAAAGGAACGGCTCCGCGCTCAGGAATCCTCCTCAGCGGCGGGGCCAAACATGTCTCGGAGCGCCTTATATGAGTGCTCCGACTTGTCATTGTAGCCGTCGAGCTCGAGGTCGAGCCCGATCCGGCGGGCAGCCACCAGGCGGATGCCCTGGGAGCTCTTGGCCCCCGCAGAGGCCTGATAGACGGCGAGGTGCTTGCTCTGCGTGTCGATCACGTAGAGCACCATCGCGCCCGTCATGTCCGTACCCGTGACCGCGATCATGCTCCCGTTGGAGTCTGCGGTCGCCCCACCGGGGCTCTGGAAGGCGACGGTTTGGCCTCCAGGGAGGCCGCCGTCTTGTCCTAGGGCGAAGCCTAGAGCTGCCAGCAAGGCTCCAGCGATCAGGACACCGAGGGTCCTCGCAGGTTGGGTGATGGGCTCAGTCATAGCGTCAGAGGGGGTGCTTCCGTTGGGGTTGCGCGGGCGGCTCCGGCCCGCACGAGGTCAAATATCCTACTCGGGGCAGGAGGTTGCGGCCAAGTCGTGAGATTCCATCACCAGCTCCCTAGGTCTCCGGAGATCTCCTCTAGGAGGTCTTTCAGGGCCACCAGGCCGAGCGGCGCCTCAGGCGTACCCACGATCGCCATCCTGACCCCGCGCATGCGCAACCGAGCTAGGGCCCTGTCTACGGGCGTGCCTGCCGGAAGGCAGAGGACCTCACGCAAGTGTGAGAGGGGTGTCGACGGATCCGAGTCGCCGAGGACCTCTAGCTGATGTAGGTAGCCTTGGACCACGCCCTCAGCGTCAGTGACCGGCACGCGGGAGTACTGAGATTCCCCCACTTGCTCACGTAGATTGGAGGCCTCGACCTCTGTGCTGACCCGTATGACCCTCTCCCACGGTGTCATCACCCGCTCAAGCGGCACGCCACGTAGCTCGAGGGCGTTACGCGCGAGCTCCTCAGCCCGCGGTTCGAGAGCACCGAGCAGCGCTCCCTCTTGGAGCAAGCGCTCTACGGACTCCCGCGTGCCGACGCTCTCTCGCTCCTCACCCTTGAGCCCGAACAGGACTCCGGAGAGCTTGCTGATGAGCGAGAGCACGCGCTCGGCCGGCCACAGGAGGAAGCGCGCAATCAGGAGAAAGTCCGCTGTCCAAGCCATCGTGGCGTGAGGCCTGCGACGGAAGAGGTCCTTGGGCAGGGCCTCCCCGAGGAAGAACACGATCGGCGTGAGGATAAGGGCGACCAAGAACTCCTCGCTGAAGCCCTCCTCGCTGCCTCCGCCGAGCTCCTTAGCCCGCCATGTAAGGATCTCCAGAGCGATGTTGTTCCCCACGAGGATCGTCACGAGCACAGCTGACTCGTGGCGAACGAGGTAGCGCAGGAGCTTGGCTGAGCGACGCCCTGCGCGCGCGTCCACCTCAAGCCTCGCTTGAGAGAGCCGATAGAGGCCCGTCTCGCTGCCTGAGAAGACAGCGCTCGCGAAGAGCGCGACGAGGAGGATGACCCAGATCACGCTGACTCCTCCCCAGTGGCCACCTGCAGGTCCACCGCGACGACGCGACGACCGCGAGCGTCAGAGACTTCGCACACGAGGGGTCCGACGCGGACGCTGTCGCCGACGCGCGGGATGCGACCCAAGACAGCCGTCACCATGCCGCCGACGGTCTCGAACTCTGTCGGCACGACACGCTGCCCAAAGTGGAGGTTCCAATCTCGGATGGCGAGGTTTCCAGCGACCCGATACTTACCCTCACCGAGCGGCACGACAGGGTGCTCGCGGTCCTCCCCTTCGGTGCGCAGCTCTCCCACGAGCTCCTCGAAGATGTCCTCTACCGTGACGACTCCAGCTGTCCCGCCCCACTCATCGACGACGACCGCCTCTGCCGCCCGGTCGCGCTTGAACTCCGCCAAGAGGTCGAGGACCCCTGCGACCTCCGGGACGAATTTGATCGGCATGGTCGACTGAGCCACCGCGCGCCCCGGACTCTTCAAGAGATCCTTCACTCGCACGCAGCCGATGACGTGGTCAGCGTCGCCGTCTACGACTGGCAGGCGAGGCAAGCGCGCTTTTACCGCGGCGCGCACCTTGTCGCTGTAGTCTTCGTCCTGCACATCCAAAAAGAGCATGTCGACGCGCGGCGTCATGATCTCTCGGACTCGGGTGCCTGCAAGCTCCACGATCTCGGAGAGGACCTCAGCTTCGATGCGGTCCAGCTCCCCGACCTCGCCCGCGCGGCTCAGGACCTCGTCCAAGATCTCTGGGGTCAGAGAGTCTTCCTCAGACTCCGACTGCCCTAGCACACGTCGACCGAGCTCGAGGAAGCCGAGGATGCTCTTCCTCAACGGACGAGTCAGGCGCACGAAGGCGGTGAGCGGGAGCCCCGTCAAGAGGACCACTCGGTTCGGCGCCCGCAGCGCGAGGGTCTTCGGCAGGATCTCGCCGAAGACCAAGAGCATGAGGAGCACCACGAGCCCAGCCCAGACAGAGTCCTCCGAGACGAAGTCCAAGCGCGTCGCGAAAGAGAAGTAGAAGAGGTTCGTGACCAGGTTCCCAAGGAGGATGGAGACGAGGAGCTCACGCGGCTGAGACAGGAGGTCCTTGACGCGCTGGGGCGCGATCGCGCGCTGATCGTTCGAGAGCCTGAAGAGCGCCGTCTCAGAGGCGCTGAAGGAGCCTGAAACGACGAGCAGGGTCCCCAAGAGGAGCCAGAGGAGGGGCTGCGTATCCATCAGCTTTGCTCCTTAGCTATAGGCAAGCACAGCTCAGCATGGAAGCCCTCGCTAGGAGGGCTCGAGAGGAGCAGCCGACCGCCGTGCGCGCTTGCGACGTGCAAGGCGAGGGGAAGACCGAGCCCTGTACCGCGGCCGACCTCTTTTGATGTGTGGAAGAGGTCTGTGAGGCGGCCGAGGCGCTCTGGCTCCACCCCCGGGCCGTTGTCTCTGACGCTCAAGATCAGCTCCTCTCCCTCAGACCGGAGCGAGACCTCCACCTTGGGAGCGGCCCCTTCTGCGCGCTCCTCGAGGGCATCGAGGGCGTTCTGGAGCAGGTTCAGCGCCGCTTGGCCAATCTCGCTTTGGTCACCACGGACACGCCCTTCCTCGACCGACTCGAGGTCGAGGACGAGCTCAACGCCTTGGGCGCTGGCTCGGTGCTCGACGAGCGCGACCGCGTCGCGCGCAGCCTCCACCAAAGAGAAGACCTGCTCCGAGAGGGTCGCGCGCGGCGTGAAGCGCAGGAGCTTTCCGACGATGCCCTGGATACGTGAGAGCCCGCTGTCGACGAGCTCTAGGTAACGCTCCCTGCGTTCCTCTGGGAGCTCTCCGCGCTCGAGAGCCTCGACCGCGTTGCGCATCCCACCCAGAGGGTTGTTGATCTCATGGGCGATACCCGCAGCGAGCTCCCCCATCGCAGCGAGCCTGCGCTGGGTCATCGCCGCCTCCTCCGCCGTGCGCGCCTTCCGGCGCTCATCTTCGGCGACGTCTTCGAGGTGTGCGCGGGCCCGCGCTACCTCACCCGCCATCTCATTGAAGCCCCTCACCAAGTCCCCGATCTCATCTGTGTGGGGCGGCGTCTCTAAGCGGACCTCGAGCTCTCCTCCTGAGAGGCGCGCAGAGGCAGCGGCCAAGTCCTCCACGGGCTGCAGCACGTTTCGCCTCAGGACCCAGAAGGTCACGAGGGTGAGCAGGAGCGTGCTGCCTAAGAACCAAGGCAAGAGCCCCATCGCGAGCTCCCCAGTGCTTGCGCCGGCAGGGAGCTGGAACCAGCACCCGCCCCAGACCGAGCCGCTCGGATCATAGATCGGGATCGCCACGCCCTCAGCCGCGTCGACCCGGGCCTCTGCCTCCATGGAGGCGGCGATCGAGCCCATAACGCTGGCGTGATCGAAGTTGGCCTTCCGGTGCGCTGCGCCCACAGGGTTTAGGTGTACACCCCTAGCGACGAGCTCACCTGCGCCGACCCGTCCGAGCTGCCGATCGACCAAGATCGCATCGGAGAACTCTCCCCACCAAGGCCACTCCAAGATGGAGGCGACCTTCAGCTCGCCCTCTGGGTTGATCGTCGCCTGCAAGGTGTAGAGGAGGAGCTCTCCAAAGCGCCCAGACTGCTCTTCACGCTCAGAGGCTATGCCTCCCGCGAGGAAGGTCAGACCCGCTCCGAAGACCGCTGTGTTCACCAGCGTGACCAAGAAGAGGACACGTAAGCCTAGAGAGAGCCTCATCGAGGCCTCCTCTGCAGGAGAGCTGGCGTTGGAGGGGTGCTCTGGATTCGTGGGTTCATGATCGGTCGGTCACCTACGCGCTGCCCAGCTGGCTCATGATCTCCATGAGGGGCATGAACAAGGCCACCACGATAAATCCTACGACACCAGCGATCATGATGAGGAGCGCAGGCTCGAGGAGCTTGAAGAACGAGTCGATCGTGCGGTCTACCTGCACCTCGTAGGCGTCAGCGACCTTCAACAGCATCCGATCCAGCTCTCCCGTCTCCTCACCCACGTCGACCATGTTCACGACGAGGTCATCGAAGAGACCCGTCTCTCCCATGGGCCGGGCGAGGCCGTCGCCCTCGCGGACGACGCGCCGAATATCCTCGATCGCGTCTGCTAGGACGTCGTTCGCCGTGGTGTCGCGCACGATGGAGAGCCCGTCGAGGTGAGGGACACCCGCTTGGATCAGGGTGCCGAAGGTCCTCGCGAAGCCTGCGACGATGGAGTGAGAGAGGACCGGACCGAGGCCAGGGATCTTCAACAGCAGCCCGTGCATCTTGAAGCGATAGGCGCCGCCTCGCCGCATCGCGGTCAAGTGCAAGAGGACGAAGACGATCGGCAAGCCGAAGACCAGGTACCAGTAGTTGACGCAGGCGTCCGAGATCGAGAGCAGAGTCTGGGTTGAGCCGGGGAGGTCGACGCCGAAGGAGTCGAAGATCTCGCGGAACTTCGGAATGACCCAGGTGATGACCGCGGCGATCACCCCCACCGCGACCGTCAAGATCACCGCCGGATAGATCATCGCCCCACGCACGGTCGCCTTGATCGCGGCTGCCTTCTCGCGGAAGGTCGCGAGTCGTGTCAGCACCGTGTCGAGGATCCCGCCCGCCTCGCCGGCTCGGACCATGCTGGAGTAGAGGCTGTCAAAGACCGGGTCGTGCTTAGCCAAGGCCTCGGAGAGGGGCGTGCCGCCTGAGACGTCATCGACGACGTCCTGCAGCACGTACTTGAAGGGCCCAGGCCGGGTCTGTCCCTCGAGGATCGTGAGGGCCTTCACGACGGGGATGCCAGCCTCTGAGAGGGTCGCGAGCTGGATCGTGAAGTCGTTGACGATCTGCGGGGCGACACGACCGCGCTTTCGCTTCTCGCGTGCCTGACCGCCCCCCTTCGCGCCGCCGGCGCTCCGCTCCGGCGCTGCCGCCGTCCTCTTGATCTTCTTAGCCATCTTGATTCGCCGCGCCTCTGCGTGCGCCGCAGCCCTGCAGCCTATCAGAGGCCACAGCCTGCGCGCGCCCTAGACGATCGTCTCCCTAAGGACCTCCTCAATCGTCGTGACGCCTTCCAAGACCGCGTTCAGGCCAGACTCTCTCAGAGAGCGCATCCCAGAGGCCCGCGCCGCGTCTCTGAGCTCATTGGAAGAGCCCCCACTGAGGATCGAGCGCTTGATGCCAGCGTCCACGCGCAGGACCTCAAAGATGCCCATACGTCCGCGGTAGCCTGTGTGGTGGCACTCGTCGCAGCCCTTACCGTAGTAGAGGGTCGCGCCCTCAAACTGCGCCCCGTCAGGGCCAAGCTCGCGCAGGAGATCCTCGTCCGGCTGGTATGCCTCCCTACAGCTGGGGCAGATGCGCCGCACCAGGCGCTGGGCCACCACCGCTTCCAGGGTCGCAGAGATGAGGAAGGGTTGGATACCCATATCGACGAGGCGAGTGATCGTGCTAGGCGCGTCGTTCGTGTGGATCGTCGAGAACACCGTGTGACCTGTGAGGCTGGCCTCAACAGCTACCGAGGCGGTCTCCTCGTCACGGATCTCTCCGACCAGGATCTTGTCAGGATCCTGACGCAGGATCGTACGCAGCACCGCTGCATAGGTGACGCCGATCTCATGGTTCACAGGGACCTGGACGATGCCCTCGATCTCGTACTCGACGGGGTCCTCCGTCGTGATGATCTTGAGGTCTGGCGAGTTCGCCTCCTGCAGCATCGCGTAGAGCGTCGTGGTCTTACCCGAGCCTGTAGGCCCAGTGATGAGGACGATGCCGTGTGGGAGCTCTACGAGGTCGCGCAAGATCTGCTCTTCGCGCTGCTGAAGCCCGAGCGCGCGCAAGTCTAGGTTGACCGAGGAGCGGTCGAGGATTCGCAGCACGCAGCCCTCACCGGAGATCGACGGGAGCGTCGCGACGCGGAGATCGACGGGGCGACCATCAATCGAGAGCTCGATCCGACCGTCCTGCGGGACGCGAACCTCGGTGATGTCGAGGTTACTCATGACCTTCACTCTGCTGACGAGCGGGAGGGCCAAGTGCGGCGGCGGAGACTCAACCTCGTAGAGCGCGCCGTCTACGCGGTAGCGGATCCTGAAGGCTCCCTCGAAGGTCTCGAAGTGCACGTCGCTCGCGCGATCACGGATCGCGCGGTGCAGGATTGAGTTCAGGAGACGAACGACAGGCTGGCTCGCGGCCGCTGCCTCTGCGTCGTGGTCCGTGACCGAGGCGGCGGCGTCGGCGATGACATCGGAGAGGCTCTCCTCCGCTCCATAGAGCTCCTCCACCCACTCAGAGAGCTTCGAGGCATCCCCCACCACGCCGCGCACTGGCATCCCGGTAGAGAAGGAGAGGTCCTCTAGGACCGCTGTGTTCAAGGGGTCGCCGATCGCGAGCACCAACGTGTCACCCTCCAAGCGGAGGGGCAGGACCCCGAAGGTATGAGCCGTTGAGGCGTCCACCCGCTCGAGGGCCTCTGCCGTAGGCTCTGTGGTCTCAAGGTCCACGGTCTCTAGGCCAGCCTGCTCCGCGAGAGCCATGGCCACGTCTGCGCTCGTCGCGTGCCCGAGCGCGACGAGGCATTGGCCGAAGAGCCCGCCCTGCTCCCGCTGGGTGTCGAGGGCCTCCTGCACTTGCCCCTCCCCGAGGACCTTGCGGGCCTTGAGGATCTGACCTAGGAGCCGGCGGCCCTTGCTCGCCTCGTCGCTCAAAGGCGCGCCTCCATATCAGCCCTGTCTTGCGCAGCGTCGAGCGCCACCTTGGGAGAGATCGTCCCCTCGCGAACGAGCTCGAGGAGGTAGTCGTCGAGGGTGACCATCCCCATACGGCGGGAGGTCTGGATCGTCGACTGGATCTTGTTGGTCTCGTTCTTGCGCACGAGGTTCCCCACCGCCGGCGTCATGAGCATGACCTCGAAGGCAGCGACACGACCAGAGCCGCTCTTCTTCGGCAAGAGCACCTGACTCACGACGGCGATCAAGGAGACCGAGAGCTGGGCGCGGATCTGCTCTTGCTGATTCGCCGGGAACGCGTCGATGATCCGGTTCACCGTGCGTGCGCT
>Ga0066378_10000046_pt1 | contig 45986 bp, 36 predicted proteins | sample Knorr_S23_td_DCM_FD_70947 | JGI IMG/M metagenome (GOLD analysis project Ga0066378, IMG submission 70947) | Marine microbial communities from Southern Atlantic Ocean transect - Knorr_S23_td_DCM_ad_71m_LV_A | ecosystem: Environmental > Aquatic > Marine > Oceanic | place: Southern Atlantic ocean...
TGGTATTGGATCCCCCTGCGTTGATCCGGAAACGGGAAACGTCTATTTCATGCCCACTTCCGGTTTGGCTATCGCCTTCGACCGGGACGGAAACAAGCTTTGGGAGCACTCCATGCTGGAAGAATATTGGCGCCTGACTTTCCCGAACGGGAGAACCGGGGGACCGGTTATTGATGGAGAGTACGTCATTTTTCGGGGAATCACCGCTAATTGGGGAACGACGGGTCCTCCAGGCGATCGCTTCTACGGATTCGATAAAATTACCGGCGAGCTTGCTTGGTACTCATCGCCTGACATCCGGCCAGTGGATAGTTCCAATTCTTCTCCGGTTTTTAGCGATCTCGATGGACGCCGCGTTTTCGTGGCGGGAACCGGATCGGGAAGCGTGATTTGCTCGAATGCCCGAACGGGGGAACCTGTTTGGCGGGTTACGATTTCTCAGGGGGGTGTTAATGGGTCGATTCTCTATTACGAAGACGACAAGATTATCGCCATTCACGGTAAGGAGAATATTGATACTACATCGAAAGGTAGATTAGTATGCTACCGGATCCCTACCAAATACCCTTCTGGCGACAAACCGATTCTGCTGGGGGAAAAGGATGAGGTATGGCGAAACGACGAGCATGTATCGTTTAGCAGCTCTCCCGTTTTGCACGACGATCGCGTTTACAGCACGATCGCCACTGGCGAGCTACTTTGTGTGAACGCGAAAACGGGCGAAACGATTTGGTCTCTCAAGCTGGCTCCGGATCAGCTTCACGCCTCGCCGCTACATGCGGATGGAAAATTGTATGTTCCCATGGCTGACGGCAAAGCATTTGTCGTCAAGCCGCACGATGACCATGGCGAAATTCTCGATGAGGTGGATATGGGAGCTGTTTGCCTAGCGGCTCCATCAGCCTATGATGGCAAAGTTTACATACAGACCAAAGAGGCTCTGCATTGCTTCGGGAGCGAGAGAGGAAAATTCGTTGGCGTCAAGGAATCAAAGACGCGGGTCAAGGATAAGAAAATCGCGGATCTTCAGATTCTCCCAGCGGAATTCGCCTTGATGCGGGGCCAGTCTACTGAATTCACGGTTTGGGGACTCAACTCTGTTGGACAGCGTATTAAAAAACTGGATAATGCCAATTGGGATGCTGGCTCTCTAGGAGCTTCCATTAAAGGCTCGACGATGAGGGCGAAGGGAGACGCCGCTTACGCCGCGGGCATGGTCAAAGTTACAGCCAGCGGTGTGACGAAATCGGTAAGAGGCCGCATTGTTCCAGGAGCTAACTACAGTGAAGACTTTAGTGGTTATGACCTTACGCAGAATAATCATCTAGGCGAGGCTGTCGCCTTCCCGCCGTCCACTTGGCTTGGCGCTCGGGTCAAATGGAGCGTTATCGAACGAGAAGGCGAAAAGGTCGTTACCAATGTACTGGATTCGGTCATTAAGCAGCGGACGATGAACTTTGTCGCTCACCACGATCTCTCCGACTACACCTTCAGCGCGGATATGCTCACCGATGGAAATCGGAGGATCATGTCTTCAATCGGATTGGTGAATCAACGCTACTTGATAGCTTTGGTCGGCAATTGGCGCATCCTCGAGGTATCCAGCAATCACGACCGCCTCAAGGAATCCGTACGTTTCAATGTTATGCCCAATACTTGGTATCGCTTGAAGACGAAAATAAAAGACAATGGAGATGGCACAGGAGTCGTGCAAGCTAAGGCCTGGGTCCGCGACCAGCCAGAGCCCGATGCCTGGACCATAGAAGTTCCCGTTGACAAGCTTCATCCAAAAGGAGCGCCCGCCATTTACGCGTTGTCTCCGCAGGCCCAGAAACGGGTATTCATCGATAATCTGAAAATCACTCCAAACAATTAAGGAACCATGAGTATCTATAAATTCGCTACAGGAATCCTTGCCGTTGTCATCGGCGGGAACATGCTGGCCCACCAGCACAAGAACCCCCAGCCAGATTGGCCCATGTGGGGTGGGACGGTCGATCGCAACATGGTTGGCCACGCTACGGGGTTGCCCGTCGATGTGGAGCCTGGGGATTTCAAGCCGGGCACGGATGAGATCGACCTTTCCTCGACCAAGAATGTTCACTGGGTCGCCAAACTTGGTTCCCAAGCCTATGGAAATCCCACAGTTGGGGGAGGCAAAGTGTTTGTGGGCACCAACAACGAATCACCTCGGGACGGGAACCAGCTTGGCGACCGGGGCGTATTGATGGCCTTTGACCAAGAGACGGGCGATTTCGTATGGCAGCTTCTCATACCAAAGCTGGGGGCTGGCAAGGTCAGCGATTGGGAATACGTAGGACTTTGTTCCTCACCTGTGATCGAAGATGGCAAAGTTTACGTAGTGACCAATCGGGGTGAAGCGGTTTGCCTCGACATCAATGGACTGGCCGACGGTAACGATGGCCCATTTACAGACGAGGCCAAATATATGTCGGCGGATGGCAACCCGGTCAAATTGAACGACCAGCATGCCGATATTCTCTGGATATACGACATGCGTGAAGAGCTAGGTGTGTTCCCTCACAATGTTTCGAGTTGCTCGCCTTTGATCATCGACGACATTCTTTACGTGGCTACTTCCAATGGCGTGGATTGGTCTCACAACAATATTCCGGCTCCTTTTTCGCCGTCTTTGGTCGCCCTCAGCAAAGTGGATGGATCGCTTCTCGGCGAAGAAGCTTCTCAAGTATCCGAACGCGTACTACACGCAAGTTGGAGCTCGCCGGCTTACGGAGAGATCAACGGGGTGCCTCGTCTGATTTGGGGAGGTGGAGACGGCATTTGCTATGCATTCGAGCCCAAGCCCGTTGTCGGCCCAGATGGATACGAGATTCTTAAGGAGGTTTGGCGCTTCGATTGCAATCCTCCTGAATACCGGGAGAAGGATGGCAAGCCCATCAAGTATGCCACCTATCCGGGGCCGAGCGAAGTAATTAGCACGGTAGTGGTCCATGACAACAAGGCATTCGCCCTGATTGGACAAGATCCGGAACACGGCGACGGCGTCGGAATGCTTAGCGCCATTGACGCTTCTATGGAAGGGGACATCTCAGGCAAGGCGGTTTGGACTTATAAGGACATCGGTCGTACGGTCTCCACGCCTAGCATTTACAATGGAATGATTTTTGCCGCCGAGTACGACGGCGATATCCATTGCTTGGACGTCGATACCGGTGAGGTTCATTGGGTGCACCCGACCGAAAGCCGCATCTGGGGATCGACGTTGGTCGCAGACGGAAAAGTATTTTTGCCGAATGAGGACGGTCAACTGGTCGTGTTGGAAGCCTCGAAGGAAAAAAAGCTTCTAAGTGAAATCGAGTTCTATACGCCAATTTACAGTAGCCCCGTAGTAGCTGGCAATGCGCTCTTTGTCGCCACTCAAACGCACCTATACGCGCTAAAGAAAGGCTCTGAATGAGCCGGCCTGTTGTAATCGCGATATTCCTAGCCCTGCTCGTTCTCCATCAGGACTTTTGGTTGAAAGACGACGCCTCTCTCATAGCGGGAATTGTTCCGATTGGATTGGTTTACCACATGGCGTTCACTGTAGTAGCGGCCTTGTTCTGGTTCGCTGTAGTCAGACTGGCTTGGCCGTATGCGCACGAGGACGACGATGAACAGGAAGGAGATCAATGACCCAGACAGTTATCGTTGTTATCTACTTGGGATTGCTTCTCAGCCTTGGTTATCTTAGCAGCCGTTTGTTTCGCGGCAATTCCAGCGACTATTTCGTCGCCAGCCGCTCGATCGGCCCCTTGGTCCTCTTCATGTCGATTTTCGGCACCACCATGACCGCATTCGCCATGGTTGGAAGTACGGGCGAATCCTACCGTGTGGGGATTGCCACTTATGGGAAGATCGCTTCATCTTCGGCCCTTATCCACTCGGCCTGTTTCTTTTTGGTAGGCTTGCCGCTCTGGGCATTGGGCAAACGAAATGGTTTCCACACTCAAATCGAATTTTTCCGAGCTCGATTCGAAAGCAGCAAACTCGGCTACCTTCTATTCCCGATTTTGGTAGGCCTGATCATTCCCTATCTGCTTGTGGGACTGATGGGGGCAGGATCGGTTATGCAAGGGGTCACTCGAGGAGCTTTCCCTGAGTTGTTTGCTTCCACAGGAGGCGCTATACCGCCTTGGCTGACGGGCTTGGTAATTTCCGGGGTTGTTCTCTATTACATTTTCGCCGGTGGCGTTCGCAGCGCAGCTTGGGCCAACACCTTCCAAACCTTCGTCTTCATAATCATGGGCTTCATTGCCTTCGTCACGATTTCGACGAAGCTAGGTGGTTTGCAAGCGGCCTCGTCTATGGCGGATCCCTCCAAAGCGGTCCGTTCTGGGAATATCACCGAGATGCAGTTCCTCTCTTACTGCCTGATCCCGCTTTCGGTCGGCATGTTCCCTCACTTGTTTCAAAATTGCCTGACAGCCAAATCGGCTAAGTCTTTTCGTCTCACCCTAGTCGGGCACCCGCTAGCCATCATGCTAACGTGGATTCCTTGCATTCTTATTGGCTTTTGGGCTACCGGCGCGGTGATGCCTGATGGCGTGACACCGGTAATTCCCGAAGGCACGAGCCCGAACGCTGTTCTGGGCATGATGGTGGGCAAGTTGGCGACGCCAGTGATTGGCGGCTTGGTGACTGCCGGTATTATGGCGGCAATCATGTCGTCGTTGGATTCCCAGTTTGTTGCTGTGGGTACGATGTTCACCAAGGACATCGTCGTCCATTCCTTCGGGAAGGAGCGGTTTTCGGAATCACAGCTGGTACTTCTTGCTCGCGGATTCATCTGCACGATCGTGCTCGTAACTTACCTGCTTACCTTGGTCGAGCCACGCCAGGTTTTCTCGCTGGGTATCTGGTGTTTTAGCGGATTTGCAGGGCTATTCCCGCTAATATTCGCGGCGATCTACTGGAAGAAAGCCACGAAACTGGGCGCTTACGCTGCGGTAATTGGTGGGGCGGCATCTTGGTTCTTCCTGTTCCAGGCTTCAGGCTACGGCAAGGACAGCTCCTACATGGTGGGCGGAGTGATGCCGGTAGCTGTCGTATTCGCCACCTGCGCAATCTGTATGATCGTGAGTTCGCTCGTTTCTCAGCCACCGTCTCAAGAAACACTGGATAAATTCTTTAGAAAGAAGGCGAACGCGTAGCCCGGCTGGGCCAATTTCGAACAAGAAGTTTTCAGGACAAGGGCTGGCTCATTGTTGATTATACAGACTAACAAAACCACAACTAGTCACGTTTTATTTCCATGACACAGACAATTGACCAAACCGATGCTGTTGCCGCAGCGAATGAAGCTCTCGACCAGTACACGCGCGAGATGGTGCAATGGCACTTCTCGCCTGAAACCGGGTGCCCCTATTGGCTGGATTGGGCCAAGGAAGCCGATTGGAACCCGTTGACTGAGGTTACTTGCTTCGAGGACATGATGCGTTTCGATAACTTCGATGACGAAGTATTGCGCGATACGGATCCCGCTCGATTTATTCCCGCAGCCTTTGGCGACCGGCCTTACAACGTATTCGAAACCGGAGGAACAACCGGAATGCCCAAGCAACGGATTGGCTGGGAAGACTATAAAGTCGATTATTCCGAGTTCAGCGATTTCTACTCTGACGACTTTTTCCCGAAAGGGGCAAACTGGCTAATGGTAGGCCCTACGGGACCAAGACGGCTACGCTTGGCTATCGAGCATTTGGCCAATGGCAGAGGCGGCGCTTGCTACTTTATCGATTTGGACCCGCGGTGGGTCAAACGCCTGATTCGGGATGGAGAGTTCGATATGGCGCGGAAGTATAAGGAGCATGTTGTCGAGCAAGCGATTACCATCCTCAAAGGGAGAGAGATCGGTTGTATGTTTACCACGCCGACGATATTAGAGGCCATAGCTGAACGTATTTCCATTCCCCAAGCGGGAATCAAAGGCGTTTTCGTGGGCGGAACGACGATGACCCCTCAATACGTGCGTTTCCTCACAGAGGAGGTTCTAGAAGGCCAGGTGAATTTCGCTCCCACGTATGGCAACACTTTGATGGGCTTGGCCATCAGCCGTCCCCTGACGCCGGAAGATAACTACAGTCTCACTTACTACGCTCCGCAGCCGAGAGCGGTTCTTAGAATCGTGGATCCGAAAGATTCAACCAAGAGTATGGACTACGACGAGTATGGGCGGGTCGAACTGACGACGATGACCAAGGAATTTTTCATGCCCCGTTTCCTCGAGCGCGATGAAGCCATTCGCAGAAAGCCTTGCGAACACTTCCCATGGGATGGTGTTGGTGATGTGAGGCCTTTTGAGTCGACTAAGAAGAAGGTAATCGAAGGGGTTTATTAACGGTTTTAGGCCAGGGGATTTCAAGGGAGAAGGTTATAAACTATGAAGAACAACGTTACGCATATTCCAGCGCTTCGATTTGGCGAGGCCTACAAAAGTTTGGATACGAACGATCTCGGAACCGTGCTTAGATCAGGCAGCCGTTTGGAAGTGAGCGTCGTTAATGCAGGGATCATCCGCAGGGACAAGCAAGCTATCGAGCGGGCCCGGGCGGCATTGAGAAAGATTCCCGCCGAGACATTGCTGGATTACGCGGAAAAGGCCTCGGAGATCTATCTGGAAGGGGAACTGCCATTCGGTATGGATGGGGAAACGCAAACGGTTGCAGACTACGTGACCGCGCTTTCGGGTCTGACCGGCCTACCGCATTCGCTCTGCCGATCCAACATGTTCAAGGTCTCGGCGGCTTTGAAGAACATACGAGCGGTATTGGCTGGATTGACGCGCGGGCTTCCGGCCGAGCTTTTCGACAAAGGGTGTGCTCGTCTGGGAGATATCGACATGAATTTTTTTCCGACCGCCGATAGTCTGGGAGTGACGCTTCCTAGCAATTCGCCTGGGGTCAATTCGTTGTGGCTCCCAGCCTTGGTGATGAAAACGCCCGTTCTCCTGAAGCCAGGACGGGAAGATCCATTAACCCCGTACCGGATAATCCAGGCCATGATCCAGGCTGGATTCCCCAAGGATGCATTCGGGTTCTATCCGACTACTCACGAGGGAGGTGACGCTATCCTGCTTTCTTGCGGTCGAGGCATCGTATTTGGCAGCGACGCGACCGTCAAAAAGTACGAGAAGTACAGCAATATTCAAGTTCACGGATCTGGCCGAAGCAAAGTACTGATTGGCCAGGACATGGCCGAGGAGTGGGAAAAGCATCTCGACGTTATGGTTGAGTCCGTATCCGCTAATGGAGGACGAAGCTGCATTAATGCTTCCTCGGTTCTGGTTCCATCGCATTTTAATGAAATCGCCGACGCGTTGGCCCAGAAGCTAGCCGCCATCGAGCCTTGCTCTCGTGATGATGAACATGCTTTGCTCTGCGGATTCGCTAACGCCGAATTCGCCAAGATGATGGATGAAGCTATTGACGATGCTCTCAAAACGCCGGGCGCGGTAGACCTGACTGCCAAGTATCGCAAAGGCCCTCGGCTGGTTGAGAAGTTCGGACAGACCTTTCTATGCCCGACCTTGATCGCCTGCAGCGATCCTTCCCATCCTCTGGCTAATACGGAATACATGTTCCCCTTCGTTAGTGTAGTGGAGATGCCGCAATCGGAAATGCTGAACGTCATCGGTACGACTTTGGTGGTTTCCGCTCTAACCGAAGATGAAGAATGGATGGAAGACTTGATGGCTAGCCCGGATATTGATCGACTTAATCTTGGATCTGTGCCGACAAATTGGGTACAGTGGGAACAACCTCACGAGGGAAATCTTTTCGAGTTCCTTTACCGGCGTCGGGCCATCCAAGCTAAGACGCTCAAGATTGCTTGAACGTGGAATTCGTTACCAGGCCAAGCCCGAGGATCGCTTTCGGTCCCGGCATGATCGAGCGGCTTGCAGAGTTCGTTGCTGAACTTGACAGTCTTCGACCGATGATCGTGACCGACGAGGGGATACGATCGGCGGGACACCTGGATCATGTTTTGTCGATATTGAACGTAGCCGGTCTGGAGGCTGTAGTGTTCGACGAGGTTAAAGAGAACCCGACGAATGCTTGTATGCTGGCCTGCAAGTCGGTTGCGGAACGCCACAATATCGACCTATTTATCGGTCTCGGTGGTGGTAGCAGCATGGATACGGCGAAAGGTTGCAATTTTCTCCTCACGAATGGCGGGCAGATGAATGACTACCATGGCTATGGCAAAGCTACGGAGCCTTGTTTGCCTTTCTTGGCCATTCCCACGACTTCGGGAACAGGAAGCGAGTGCCAATCTTATGCATTAGTGAGCGATGACGAGACGCACGTAAAGATGGCATGCGGCGATGCCAAGGCCCTGGCGAAAATTGCCTTGCTAGATCCGGATCTGACCCGATCAATGCCGCTTCGCGTGGCTCAGCTGACGGGTTTGGATGCCTTGGCCCACGCATTGGAAACAGCCGTTTGCCTATCTCGGAACCCCGTTTCCAAAATGAATTCCATGGAGTCGTTCCGTTTGATAGCTTCGGCCATCGAGTCGGTTGTGGATGGAAGCGTCAACGATGATGCCCGGGCCAGCATGCAATTGGGAGCTGCCTTAGCTGGGCTCGCGATAGAGAACAGCATGCTCGGCGCTGCCCACGCTACGGCCAATCCTTTGACGGCCCGTTTCGATGTTACCCACGGTCACGCGGTAGCGCTGATGCTCCCGCATGTGGTCCGATTTAACCGCGTAGATTCAGCGGTCAATGAAATCTACGAGAAGTATGAATCGTTGGTCCCTTGGAATCCAGGGGAAGAGCGGAAAATGGAATCTTGGTTGGAACGAATATTTGCCAGAGCGGGACTACTTAGCTTGACGGATCTGGGAGTTAAGGTGTCGGACGTGGAAAGCCTGGCGAAGGCCGCTCAACAGCAGTGGACGGGACGCTTCAATCCGCGAAGCGTCTCAAACAGGGATTTCGAAGGGATTTACCAATCAGCCCTGGGAGTTGTAGGAGCGGGAGTATCGTGAAGAATATTCGAAGGGTAATTCTATGGGGCGGGGAGGTCGTAGGGATCAAATCGGGTTCTGTTTGGATAGCTATAGTGGCCCTATCACTATCTGCCTGCCAACCTACTGGTCCGGAGACAGCTGAATCTGCAGATTCGGAATCGGGGCCCATCACCAAAAACTGGGCCTTGCCCAGGGGAGATTCGGGCCTGAGCGGGTCCATTACTGACGAGATTATCGACAATCCGCGGATAGCTTGGACCTTTGATGCGGGATCGCCAATTTCCGGCGACGCGGGCGTTTATGACGGAACTGTTTATGTGGGCACTGACGACGGCGTTTTTTTCGCCATCGATTTTGAGAGTGGCCAAGAGATTTGGCGACACACTGGCGAGGACGTAATTGAGGCCGAACCCGCCATTACTGAAGACTTGGTTTTCATCGGAGCCAGCGACGGCCAATTCTATGCACTGGATCGGGCAACGGGCGAGGAGCGTTGGAAAGTCCAGTTGGACGACAAGATAACGGCAGGAGCGAATTTGATAGATAACCCGAACGGAGGCGGGCAATGGGTGCTTGTTGCCGGAAACGATGGATTGCTGAGATGCCTGCAGGCCGAGGATGGACAAGAAGTTTGGTCGTATATGACTGACAACTACATCAATGGTGCTCCAGCGATGCTTGATAATCAGCGTATCATTTTTGGCGGTTGCGACGCCTTTTTGCATATCGTGAATGTGGAAAACGGGGAAGCAATAGAGCAGTATGAGACTACTGCCTACATTCCTTCTTCGGTGGCGGTGTACGACGGAATAGGGTACAGTGGAAATTATGCTAATGAAGTGCTTGCTTTCGATCCGGGAGATCGAGGCGAGCTTTGGGTATATTCCGATAGGCAATTCCCCTTTTTTAGCTCACCGGCGGTCAACGAGGAGTTTGTCTTCATTGGTTCCCGGGACAAGCGGCTCCATGCTATTGACCGGGAGTCGGGCAGCGCCGCCTGGGCTTTCCGCACATCGGGCCGCGTGGACAGTTCACCATTGGCCTTTAGCGATGCGGTAGTGTTTGGGTCGACCGATGGTTGGCTGTATGCCGTCAGCCAATCTGATGGCCAGGAACTTTGGAAGATGGAATTGGGTGAATCCTTGCTGGCCTCGCCGATTTTCGCAAACGGACGAATCATCCTAGGGACACAAGGCGGTACGCTTTTCTCATTGGAATCAGGGGAAAGCGACGCATAGTAGGGAGTACGTATGAGCAGTAGCGTAGAAGCCGTGGAGAGGAAGGAAAAGAAGCCAACCGAGGCGGGCAATTATTTCATATCGAATTATCCGCCCTTCTCTTTCTGGTCTCCGGATAACAAGAAGGACGTTGATGAGGCATTTCAGAAGCCCAACGACGACAATTCGAAACTGGGAGTTTATCATCACATTCCCTTTTGCCGAAAGCGCTGTCACTTTTGCTATTTCCGGGTCTACACGGACAAGAACGCGTCGGAGATAAAGCACTATCTCGATTCAACTATCCAGGAGCTGGAGCACTTTGCCAAACAGCCCAGAATCTCTGGCCGAAAGCCCCATTTCGTCTATTTTGGCGGAGGAACGCCTTCCTATTTGTCAGGCTCGCAGTTGACGGAACTGACTGACAAGATGAAGTCCATCTTGCCCTGGGACGAGGCAGAGGAAGTCGCGTTTGAGGGCGAGCCAGGAACGCTTAATCCGCGCAAGGTTAAGGCCATTAAGGATATTGGCGTAACCCGACTTAGTCTAGGAATCGAGAATTTCGATAACCGTATCCTCGAGATCAATGGTCGAGCCCACAAGGCGCCGGAGGTTTATAAGGCTTACGATGCTGCCCGCAGCGAAGGTTTCGACCAAATCAATATTGATTTGATCGCCGGTATGCTCGACGAAACGGAAGCGAACTGGCAACGTAACATTGAGGAGACCTTAAGACTCCGGCCGGATAGCGTGACTATCTACCAGATGGAGATCCCATACAACACGACCATCTACAAAGAGATGAAGGCGTCGGGAGCTCTCATCGCCCCTGTAGCTGATTGGCAGGTGAAGCGTCGCTGGGTAAAAGAGGCCTTTGAAGCCCTGGAGAGCGATGGCTACACGATCAGCAGTGGATATACCGCCGTCCTCAACCCGGAGAAGACGAAGTTCGTTTATCGTGACGAGCTTTGGACAGGAGCCGATTTGCTTGGGTTGGGAGTAGCTTCGATTTCCCATATCGCGGGTGTGCATTATCAGAACGTCAATGAGATTGGCCAGTACACCGAGGCAATCGAACGTGGAGAGCTGCCCATCCATCGGGCTCTGAAAACGAGCGCCGACGAACGAATGATTCGAGAGTTCCTACTGCAGATGAAGTTGGGAAAGGTGGAAGTCGGCTATTTCAGAGACAAGTTTGGGGTCGATTTGATCGATCGCTACGGAGAAGAATTGCGGGAACTGGAAGACGAGGGTTTCCTGAAGGTCGACGACAGCAAGATTGTGCTCGAGCGACGTGGTCTTCTGTGCGTGGACAATTTGCTTTTCAAGTTCTTCCTGCCCGAACACGTGACTTCGCGGATCGTTTGAAGCTATCGGAGAAGCTGCCCCGGTGCATCAACTGACCCAGTCATTAGAGTCGCTCCTGAGGGAACGTAGAATCGAGGCTTCCGCATTTCGCTGGTTGGAACCGGAATCGATACCAGAGCCTTACAGGCGGTTGCTCGCCCATGATTCTGACATGACATCCACATTAGCTAATTTTCATGATTCCGAGATCGGGCTCGAGGTTCTCGCGGAAGAGAGCGATTATACCGAATACTGCCGCGAAGTAATTCTTTTATCGACGCTCAATGATAAGCCAGTGGAGTACGGAGCGATTCAGATATGGCTGGATGCTTTTCCGGCCAGGGAACAGGCAGCTATTGTCGAGGGAAGGCAGCCGTTAGGAGGAATTCTCAATCAAACGGATCGGCCCTACGCTAGCAGTGCTCACAGTTACTTTACCATATCCGCTCCGGAGATTTGTCAAAAACGCTTTGAATGCCCGGAAGGAGCTGCACTTTATGGGTGCTACAACACTCTCAGTAGCGAAGATGGGCGCGAGTTCGCCTCAATCATCGAAATCCTTCCTCTGGAGAGGGATTGGATAGATAATGAACGGGAAAGGTGATAGTGAGCTTGGGCCCGTTGCTTGATCTCAGCCGCTTCACTGACGAAAATAGACTTCAGAAGAAAATCTTCAAGAGAGTAATCGAATGGTAAGCATAAAAACCAAATCGTACGACACGATAGTGGTCGGCGGTGGCCCTGCAGGTTCAACTGTGGGAGCGTTGCTGGCCGAGAAGGGTAGGGAGGTTGTCATTTTGGAGAAAAGCAAGTTCCCGAGGTACCATGTGGGAGAGTCGCTGATGCCCTATTGCTATTTTACCTTCGAGCGTCTTGGAATCGTCGATCAGCTAAACGAGCGAGCCTACACGCAGAAACATAGCGTGCAGTTCGTCACGGGCGATGGAAAGATCTCCGCCCCTTTCTACTTTTTCCAGCACCTAGACCATCCGGCTGCGACGACTTGGCAAGTGAAGCGTTCGGAGTTTGATGAGCTGATGCTCGACAATGCCCGCGCGAAGGGGGCCGAAGTAAGGGAGGAAACACAGGTTGTGGACTTTCTTCACGAAGATGGGCGAGTTGTTGGGGTAGTCGCCGAAAACGCGGCCGGCGAACGCTACGAATTGAATGCCCAAATCACAATCGATGCATCGGGGAGAGATGGGATTTTCCAGTCAAAGAAGAAGTGGCGTCGCCGGGATCCAAAATTGAATAAAATCGCCATCTGGACTTTATATAAGGGAGCAAAGCGGGATCCTGGATTGGATGAAGGCGCTACCACTGTAGCCTACTTGGAAGACCGCGGCTGGTTTTGGAATATTCCCATGCGAGACGATATTGTCAGTTCGGGCGTAGTTGCCGAACGTGATTATCTTTATAAAGATACCCGAGATCCTAAGGAGATATTCGAGCGCGAGATTGAAAAAAATGTTTGGATAAAGGAACACTTATCTTGCGGGGAGCAGTTTGGAGAGTATTGGGTGACGGGTGAATATTCGTACCGCTCCGAGCACTGCGCGGACGATGGCATTGTCCTGGTTGGGGATGCTTTCGCCTTCTTGGATCCAGTCTTTTCGTCAGGAGTGTTTTTAGCTCTGAAAAGCGGAGAGATGGCTGCTGACGTAATCGATGTGGCCCTGGAGTCGGGCGATGTGTCTGCAAGGCAGTTCCGGGATTACGGCGAACGATTGTGCCAAGCTATTGAGACAATGCGCAGCTTGGTGTACGCATTTTACGACAACGACTTCAGCTTCGGAAAGCTGATCAAGAAGCATCGCGATCTTCAGGGTGCCCTGACGGATTGCTTGATAGGCGATCTCGTCGATAAGGATTATGACCTCTTGATGAAGGCCATCAGCGAAATTACCGAGTTACCGGAACCGCTGTCCCATGGTCGGGCAGCTATGGAAGCTAAGGCTTAGCAGGGCAGTTTCTTCCCAGAACGGGTCCAGTTTTTTACTGGTTTTCAGGCGGGATTCAAACATCGTGGTTTAAGAGTTGGCGATTCGCCCGCTGTAGATCAGTGAAGTGTTTCCCAATTCCCATTAGCTAATGAAGATCACTTTCTTAACGCCAGGGACAGGGAGCTATTATTGTGGCGCCTGTATGCGCGACAATGCCCTGGCGAATGCGTTGATAAAGGACGGTCATGAAGCGGAACTCTTGCCGATGTATCTTCCTCTTATGTTGGACGAGGATTCGGAAGGGCAGGAGTCCGATTCGCCAGTCTTTTTCGGAGGCATCAATATTTTCCTGCAGCAGAAATTCGCGGTCTTCAGGCATTCGCCCGAATGGTTCGATAAACTGTTAAACAAGCCGAACCTGCTGCGCTCCGCGGCCAAGCGTAGCCATATGACCTCGGCCCGGGATCACGGGCAGATGACTTTCGAAATGCTACGCCTGGATGGAGAGGTCTTCGAAAAGGAGCTCAATAAGCTGTACTCATGGATTAATGACCATGGCGTTCCCGATGCCCTCTGCCTGTCGACGGCATTGCAAGCAGGCCTAGCCAAGGAAATCAAAAAGCAATGGGACATTCCCGTGATTTGCTACTTTCAAGGAGAAGACTCCTTCCTCGATTCGCTTCCCGATGACTTCCGTGATCGCTGCTGGCAGCTGATGGCCGAACGCTGCCAGGATGCGGACGCGCTTTTGGCACCCAGCAAATTCTACGCGCGAATGATGGAGCGTCGCCTTGGAATGGATGCGGATCGGATTCGATTGCAAATAAACGGGATTAATCTTGAAGGTTTTCAAGCGAGCCAGGGAGTCAGCGATGGACATCCGGCGATTGGCTACCTGGCCCGAATGTGCGAGGTCAAAGGGTTGCCCCTGATGATTGACGCCTTCGTACATTTGAGGGCCCAATTAGGAAATGATAGCGCCCGCCTCAAGCTCGCCGGAGCGATGACCAAAGGGGATGTCGCCTTGGTGGAATCGCTAAAATCGAAATTGGACCAAGCGGGCTTATCGGATTCGGTCGAATGGCTGCCGAATATTTCTCGGGACGAGAAACTGGCCTTCTTAAGCAGCCTCTCACTGTTTTCCGTTCCCGTTCAGTACGAGGAGGCCTTCGGGCTCTATGGGATCGAGGCCATGGCTGCATCCGTCCCGATCGTGCAGCCGAATGCTTCCGCCTTTCCGGAAATTATTGAGGAAACAGGCGGAGGCGTGTGCGTGGACATCGATGAGCCGGAATCGCTAGCCGAAGCTTGGCAAAATCTCCTTCAGGATCCAGAGCGTTTGAAAATGATGGGAGAACGGGGTCGACTTGGCGTGGAACGGTCCTATTCAATGCAGGCGATGAAGAACGCCTTTTTGGAAGTTGTGGAATCCATGCGACAATTTGGACCTGAATGCGATGAGTAGACTGGAACCGCAACCCCATTGCTTCGAGTACCGACGCCGCGTGGAATTCGCGGAAACGGATATGGCAGGCCTCGTCCACTTTTCCAATTTCTTCCGTTACATGGAGACGACAGAGCATGCTTTCTTCCGTTCTTTGGGACATGGCGTGCACGAGATCGTTGATGGCCAATCAGTCGGTTGGCCTCGTGTCCAATCCTCGGGCGATTTCTTCCAGCCAATTCGTTTCGAAGACCAGATTGTCATTCGGCTTTCCATACAGGAAATTCGCCGACGATCCCTCCGTTGCCTGTACTACATTTTTAAGGAGGACGAGTCAGGTGAGACATTGGTAGCGTCAGGGCGAATCGTGACGGCGAGCGTGCAATTCAATCGGCGATCGGGCGATATCGAATCCGTCGAAATTCCCAAGGAACTGAGCCGCAAGCTGCAAGCGGCCTTGGAATCCCAGAAGTCTTGAAACACCCACTCTCGTGCTCCGATAACAAATTCTGTCAATTTCTAAATTCTAAGCTTTTATGAACTGGTTAATCTTCTCCTTAATGACGGCGCTTTGCTTTGGCTTATATGGCATCTTCCTGCACAGCGGCCAAATTTCCATGAAGGATCCTTCGCTGGGTCGGTACAAGGCATTCCTTTTTGTAGGGGTCGCCTATTTCGTTATAGCGGTATTGGTTCCTTTGATACTGCTGAAAGCTCAAGGGGCGACACTGAATTTCCCAGCCAAAGGGATGGCCCTTTCGTTTATCGCCGGTTTGCTGGGAGCAGTGGGGGCTTTTTGCATTCTGCTGGCTTTCGGGGCCAAGGGAACTCCAGCTGCGGTGATGTCCATCGTTTTCGCCGGAGCTCCAGTGGTCAATGCCATCGTTTCTATGAGCCTTCACCCGCCAAAAGGAGGCGTATCCGCTATTCCTTGGCAGTTTGTTCTAGGGATTCTCTTGGCGGCCTTGGGTGGTTGTTTGGTTACCATGTACAAGCCCGCGCCCGCTGCGGCGGCCAAAGCCAATACGCCGCCAGCGAAGATTGCCAAAGCCGAGTGAAGCTTTCGGATGGATCTCGCTGAGAAGCAATTGACGGCTCTCAACCGGCTGATAGAGGTCGTCGCGTCGAGCAATTCCTTCTATAAAGCCAAGCTGGAAGCTTGCCAGGGATTGGGCGGATTCGAGTCGCTGGAAGCGTTCTCGGAAAGAATGCCGTTCACCTCCAAGGCAGAGACAGCGGAGGATCATCGAAACAATCCACCTTACGGAACGAATCTATCGTACCCGATTGAGGAATACACGCGTATCCATCAAACCAGTGGAACGACCGGACAGCCGATTGCTTGGCTCGATACTCAGGAAAGCTGGAGCTGGTTGCTCGAGAATTGGAAAATAATTTGGAGAGCTTGTGGAGCCAAGGAAGGAGATGTCGCTATGTTTCCATTTTCCTTCGGTCCCTTTCTTGGGTTTTGGTCGGCTTTCGAGGCGGCGGCCCAGATGGGTATTCGATGTATGCCGGCGGGTGGGCAGACAAGCTTGCAACGCCTGCAGATGTTAAAGCGCTACCAGCCCGATTGGCTCTGCTGCACGCCCACCTATGCCTTGCATCTCTTATCGGTCGCTCAGCGAGAAGGAATCGACCTTTCTGGTGGTCCGATAAGAAATATCATCGTTGGCGGTGAGCCAGGGGGCAGCGTGCCAGAGGTGAAAGCCCGAATAGAAGAGGGTTGGGGTGGAGCCAGGTTGTTCGATCACCACGGGATGACCGAAGTGGGCCCGGTAACCTACTCCGATCCTGATCGCCCAGAATTGCTGAGAGCCATACACGAAACCTACTTTATCGAGGTGCTGGATACGAGCTCTGGAGAGCCCACCGCACCAGGAGGCGTTGGCGAGCTTATTCTCACCACCTTAGGTAGAGCCGCGTGTCCTTTGATCCGATATCGCACGGGGGACTTGGTGAAGCCGGTGCCAGTCGAAGGGGAGGATCCGCGAGCAGTCGCTTTCGAGGGAGGCATTCTTGGCCGCTCAGATGATATGGTCGTAGTCCGCGGTGTTAACCTCTATCCCAGCGCCATTGATGCGGTCGTTCGTTCGTTCGACGGTGTTGGAGAGTATCAAGTTAATATCGATGAAAAGGATTCCATGGTGCAGGTAGCGGTAAAGATAGAGAACCTGTCCTCCGCTCGCGATGAAGAGCTCATTGATCAGGTGCAAAAGCGAATGCGCGAGGTGTTCAGCTTGAGGATACAGGTTGAAGTTGCAGAGACAGGTACTTTGCCTGCCTTTGAAATGAAAGCTAGGCGTTGGAACGTTTCGATCTAAGACGCTCTCTAAACTGGGGAACTTAAGCGAATGATAGAAATCGAGCATCTAACTAAACGGTATCCGGGTCCAACCGGCGATATAACGGTATTGGACGAATTGGATCTATCGGTAGCCAAAGGGGAATCCGTAGCCATCGTCGGACCCTCGGGGTACGGAAAGACTACCTTGCTCAATATTTTGGGCACGCTGGATACCGCTACTAGTGGTGGTGTTTCCATTGCCGGACAGGCCCTTGACAGCATGAGCGATGACGATCGGATTCGTTTTCGAAATCAGTCCTTGGGATTCGTTTTTCAGCAGCATTTTCTTTTGCCTCAATGCACGCTGATGGAGAACACCATAATGCCTCGGCTCGCTGGGGGTTGGGAAGAGAGCGAGGAAGATACGAGATCTCGAGCGGCGTCTCTACTCGAAGAATTGGGGCTCAAGCATCGAATTGATCACATGCCGTATCAGCTTTCTGGAGGCGAGCGTCTTCGAGCGGCCGTGGCCCGGGCTCTGGTCAATCGTCCTTCGCTCGTTCTTGCGGATGAGCCGACCGGTTCGCTCGATCCTGTCATGGGCGAGCAAGTGGCCGACTTGTTCGCCAATCTGAATCAGGAGCACGAAGTTACTTTGGTGACGGTCACCCACAACGAAGCCTTGGCTGACCGGATGGGTACCAAGTACGAGCTGAATAAAGGGAAGCTCGTAAGTGCCTGATGGGTAGTATACTAAAGAAGACGCCGTTTGTATGCAGCTGAAGTTCCTTGCTCAAAGCTTATGGCACTATCGAAAGTCACACCTAGGTGTGCTTGCGGGCACTGTTGTGGGCGCTACGGTCTTGCTAGGGGCTCTGTTTGCCGGCGATTCTGTTAGCGGAGCTCTGAAGCGGCTAGCCTCGCTTCGAGTCGGACAAGCGGAATATTTGCTAACTGCTGGGGACAGGTTTGTACGAGAAGACCTAGCGAGCGACCTGGCGAGCGGATTAGGAATTCCGGCGGCTCCTGCTTTGATGCTTCGAGGAAGCGCCTCCCGGTCGGATCTAGACTTGCTCGCTCCCAATGTTCAGGCCCTGGGAGTAGATGCCCGATTTTGGGAATTCGCTCCTTCGCCGGACGAAGGACCCGATTTCGAGAAGGCGAATACGGTTGCTGTCAATCAGAGACTAGCGGACCGCTTGCAACTTGAGGTGGGTGATACGTTTGTGCTTCGCATCGAGAAGCCGGGATTGCTCTCGAGAGACGCTCCGCTGTCGGGAAGCAAGGACAACATCATAGGAATTCGAGTGACAGTTGCGGATATCCGCAGCGACGACCAGTACGGTCGTTTCAGTTTGCAGGCCAATCAGATATCTCCGTTTACAATATTCGCCCCCATTGAGTGGATACAGGAACAGATTGAACGAAATGATCGGGCCAATTTGATTCTATTGGGCTCGGGTGAAGATTTCGAATCGGCGGGTGATCAAGAACTTCTCTCCAACATTGAGCCTTATTTGACCTTGGAGGATTACGGTTTGTCGGCGGTGGATGTGCTGTTGTCGCAATCTACCGAGATTCGCAGCGAGCGGGTTTTTATAGACGAAGCCATTGCGGCAGCCATTCAGGCGAGCATACCCGATACGCAACCGGTAATTACTTATTTAGCAAATACCCTGCGTGTCGGTGAAAAGGATACACCGTACTCTATGGTGACTGCTGTGGGCCAGAGTGCGGCTCCCTTTTTGGGCGGCGATCTACAGTCGGGAGAAGCATCGATAACGAGTTGGCTGGCGGAAGACCTGGGAGCTGGAGTAGGGGACTCTTTGGATCTGTCTTACTACATAGTCGATGATGCGAGCGAACTAGTAGAGGAGATGACATCCTACACCATAAAATCCGTCCTGCCTCACGAAGGCTTGGTGGCGGATCGGCTGTGGATGCCGGATTTTCCCGGCGTTGCCGACGCAGAAGATTCTGCCGATTGGGATGCCGGCATGCCCTTGGACTTGGATCGAATCCGAGAGAAGGACGAGGAGTACTGGGACGACTATAAGGGCGCTCCAAAAGCGTTTATCGCTCTGGAAGCAGGGGAGCGGGAATGGGCTAATCGATGGGGAGTGTACACTGCTCTACGCGTCCCGGCTGAATCGCTAAGCAAGGAAGAGTTGAGCGCCACAGTATTGTCGCAGCTTGATCCATTGATGATCGGGACCCGAATGCGACCCTTTAGAAAAGCGGCCCTGGATTCGGCGGTATCTCCGGTGGACGTTGGGGGCCTCTTCATCAGCATGAGTTTCTTTCTGATCGTCGCTTCACTGAGCTTAGTGGCTATGCTCTTCAGCTTTTCCATGCAGCAAGTGAATCGGGAAAATGCCTTGCTGGCATCCTTGGGCATCGGTCCCAAACGGATCGGTCGCTGGCGACTGCTCAGTTCGTTTATACTCGTTCTCATTGGCACAATACTGGCGTTGCCCTTAGCAGCTGGATACACTTGGGGCATATTGAGGTTTCTGGAAACGATCTGGAGCTCGGACTCGACTGGATCTTTGTTCGCCTTCCGGGCGTCTCCTCAAACCATCGTAATTGGGGTCTTGGCTAATATCCTACTGGCCTTAACTACGATTTGGTACACGCTACGTAGACAAAGCAAAACCCAGGCGAGTTTCCGTTTGCAGCAGGGATCCGAGGAAACCGCTCAGGGACGAGAGCGGAAGCGTGGACTGTCGCTCATTGTTGGATTTTGCGGTATTGTTTTTGGCAGTGTCACTCTGATCCTTTCCCTATTGCAGATGCTTCCCATCCAGGTGGGATATTTTCTAGTCGGATTCTGCTGGCTAGTAGGCGGAATCGGGATTTGCGCGTCGCGGATCGGGTGGGATGGGAATTCAAAAGGGCCTGTTATTGATGCTCGCCGCGTAGGCCGCCTAAATAATGGGCGTCGTCCCATGCGAAGCTTGACGGTGGTCGGCACCTTAGCCTGTGGCGTTTTTCTGGTGGTATCGGTTGCCGCTTTTAGAAAAGAGAAAGATACGAGCGGTAGTGATCCAAAGAACGGATACGGTGGATTCGCATTCTGGGCGGAAACATCGATTCCCTTGAGCGATCCTGCGGACTATTCAGGACCTGACAATCTCTTCGATATCGCTTCTGACAAAGCGATCTCGGCAATTCGTATTGGGGAGGGGGACGACGCCAGCTGTTTCAATCTCAATCAAACAGCCAACCCGCGCCTGCTAGGCATATCATCAGACTATTTTCAGGAACGAGGCGCTTTTACCTTTCATTCTATTCGTGAAGGTCTGGATGCCAGTCAGGGTTGGAGTTTGTTGAAGACAAAAACCGACTCGGAGACCATTCCAGCGTTTATCGATAGCGCTACTCTGCAGTGGGCTCTTAAACGGAAACTGGGAGATCGACTTACCTATACTGATAGCTCGGGCCGACCTTTTGAATTGGAATTGGTTGCGGCTTTGAGCGACACAGTATTCCAGGGCAGCCTCCTGATCGATGAAAATGCCTTGCTCGATAAGTATCCGCAGCATGAGGGTTACCAGCTCTTCCTGATCGATGATTGGGAAGGGCAATTGGATCAGAGAAGGGCTCGGTTGGAATCCTGGCTAAGTCCCTGGGGTGGCCAGGTAGAGATCGCTTACAACCGCTTGCAGGCCTTTCATGAAGTGGAAAATACCTACATCGCCATTTTTCACGTTCTGGGTGGATTGGGCGTCATTTTAGGCAGCGCGGGATTGGGCGTCGTCGTGGCTCGCAATCTCTCTGAGCGCCGACACGAGTTCGCCTTGCTCGACGCCATTGGCATTCCTAACACGGTTCGGAAGAAAATCGTTTTCTCCGAGTTGCGCTCGCTCGTGGGCTGGGGCGTTGGCATAGGGCTGTGCGCAGCAACTGTGTCGATCATCCCGTCCATGAGCCATCTGGGTGTCGCTGCACCTGTATTCAATCTTTCACTATTGATCATAGCTATCTTGCTCAACGCCGCGTTCTGGTCCTACATTGGCTATCGCGGTAACGCCCCCGTTGTCGCCGATCTGCAACGAGACTTCGAGTCGTGATAGGAACGGCTAAAGTAACAGATAGATGATAAGCACGCGGTACTTATCAAAAAGCCGCATAGGTTCACATCCATGACGAGAGTGTTGTTGAGACAGCTTTACAAGCGAACAATTGAAAATCCCCATTTACCAGATTGATGCCTTCGCTGATAAGCCTTTCGAGGGCAATTCTGCGGCGGTGTGTCCTTTGGATACGTGGCTACCAGATGAAACGCTACAGGCCGTAGCTAAAGAGAACAATTTGGCGGAGGCCGCTTTTTTCGTGAAGGAAGAAGGGATTTACTGACTCCGGTGGTTCACTCCGACGAAGGAGGTCGATCTTTGCGGCCACGCCACCTTGGCAGCGGCCCATGCGCTTTTAGAAGGTCAATACCGTGACGGAACGGAGATCGCCTTTGAATCGAAAAGCGGGATACTGAGGGTCTTGCGTGAGGAGGACGACCTTGCCTTGGACTTCCCGGTTCAGCGGAGAACTCGATGCGAGGTGCCGAAAACCTTGATCAATGACTTGGGCATTGAGCCTAGTGAATATTACCGGGCTGGCGACTACCTTGCGGTATTCGACGCCTCAAGCGATGTGGCGGCCCGATCTCCGGATTTCAGAGCGCGGGCGGAGTTCGACTTGCGCGGAGTCATTGTCACAGCCCCTGGAGAATCCGAAGATCTTGTCAGTCGCTTTTTCGCCCTGAAATTCGGGATAGATGAAGATCAGGTAACGGTTCGGTTCACTGTACCCTCGCGCCCGATTGGGCTGATAAACTCGGGAAGGACATTCTCGCCGCTACCCAGGTATCCAAGAGAACAGGACTTTTGATCTGCAAAGTGGCAGATGATCGAGAATTCATTTCAGGCCGAACTGTGGACTTCCTGGAAGGCCAGATTGAGATCGAAGATGTCTATCGTCCAGGTAGTCCTGGAAGAAGATAGTCAATAATATGATTTTATCCTATGCAGCCGCTCGAAGATCGGCCGCTACCTTTCGAATAACAATAGAGTATAGGGCTAAGACGTATTTATAAAAAAATACAATTAAGGCCAAGGTTAATGTACCCAGCTCCCGATTTATCGGGATCCTGATCGACAGAGACGATCCAGCGAATTCGCGAAGCGGATGAAGCGATGTTGAAGAACCCTTCAAGCTAGACTCAATCTTTCCGCGATAGGCTATTGCTATTCCCGATGCGTCCTTCTACATCGGCTCTATGTCATCGGAAAATGTATTCGAGCGTCTCTATTCATTGAAAGGCAAGCGTGCCTTGGTCACCGGAGCTAGTAGCGGCATTGGTCGAGCCATCGCGACTTGCTACGCGGAAGCAGGGGCTACGGTGGGCGTGCACGGTACCAATGAGCAGAAGATTGCGGATACGGTTCAGTCGATTGAAGCGCTGGGGGGTTCGGTAGTTCCTTTGAAGCAGCCGCTTGCTAGCAAAGCGGACTCTGAAGCGTTGATTGCTCAAGCGGTGGAAAAGCTAGGCGGCATCGATATACTGGTCAACAATGCTGGTACGAATCGGCGAGAGCCGGCTATCGAGGTGACTGAAGAGAATTTCGAGGCCATCATGTCTGTAAATCTCGACTGCGTATTCTGGCTCTGCCGAGCGGCTTATCCGCACTTGAAGAAATCAGATTGTGGCAAAGTTCTGAATACAGGATCGTTAACGACCCTGACGGGTATAGGAGGCATTTCGGTTTATGGGATGTCAAAAGCGGCCGTCGGCCAGTTGACGCAAACTTTGGCTTTGGAGTGGGCCAAAGAAAACATTTGCGTGAATTGCCTGGCTCCCGGATTTATCCGCACTCCGTTGACGGGGGCGGGCCTGTTCAGCGATCCCAAGAAGGTAGCCTTTTTGGACCATCGGATTCCGATGAAGCGAGGTGGTACGCCCGAGGAATTGACGGGTATGGCTTTGTTGCTGGTTGCCCCGGGATCTTCCTACACAACTGGGCAGATCTTCGCCGTGGACGGCGGATTCTTGGCGGGCGGATCTTGGTTAGATTAAAAGTAGCTCGTCATTAGCTCAGTTCTTTAGCCTGAGCAATATGAGATGTTCCCCAAACGAGGGTGTTGGCTGAAGCGCGGCCCTAAGGGTGGTGGCTCGGAGCTCTACGGCTACCTTTGTTTACCTGGATACGTCTAGACAGACGGTCTTGCCTCGATTGTTGCGGATATAAAGTTTTCCGTCGGCGTAGGCGGGTGGGGCCCAACTGGTACCGAGCAAGGCATGATGACGGCCCAGTTCCTTAAACTCGTTTCCGGCGTCCTCTCCCAAAATGACGTGTCCAGAATCCGTCAATACGAGAATTTTGTCTCCTATGGCAATGGGATTGCCCAAGTCGCCGGTCACATCGTATTCCCAATGCGTTTTTCCGGATTCGAAATCGATCGAGACCAAGTCTCCGGGCTTTCCGTCTCCCCCATAGTGGGCGATTACGCGATCGCCGATCCGCAAACTTGTTTGGACTTTGAGACCTCGTTCGCGATCGCGGTGGATGATTTCAGGTTCTGGTTGGGTGATATCGATGACTGCGTAGCCCTGGCCGTAGCCGGAGCCCAGATAGAATTTCCCGTTTAAATAGTGCGGGTTGGTAGCATTGACGCCGTAGCTGGTTCGCCAGGGAAACCGGAACACTGGGTCGCCGGGGTTTTGCAAATCGTAGGCGGCCAAAGCCTTCTTGTGGAAAACGGCTGCATAGTCAGTGCCGTCACGTTGATAGATAACGGGAGTGGAATATCCCGCTTCTTCCTCGCCAGCAGCCCAAACTTTCTCCCCGTTCAGCTTATTGAGAGCGACGAGAGAGCCGTTTTTAGAGCCTGGATCGGTTAGTAGGAGTTCTCCGTAGACGACAGGCGACGCGGCCCATCCCCAACTTTGGCGTTTGCCACCAAAGTCGTCACTATAGTCCTTCTGCCAAAGAACCTCTCCCGAGTTGATATCGAAACAGAAGAGTTTGCCCTGTTTGGACACCGTGTAGACACGATCGCCGTCGATCGTGGGCGTAGAGGACGTGCCGCCGGTATAGTACTTAGCTCCCTTAGGTTCGTCGTAAGTATATTTCCAGATTACCTTTCCACTCTCGCGATCGAAGCACCAAACGGTGTCTTCATTGTTCTGATTTCCCAGGGTGAAAACCTTTTCTCCGGCTATGGCGAAGGACGAGCAGCCTATCCCAACTTGGCGGCTCCAGAGCGCCTTTGGCGGCTTCGATGTCCAGTCAGCATTGAAAGCATCGTCTTGAGCGATGATTCCGTTTCCGTTCGGACCCAGGAATCGGGGCCAATCCGCCCTTGAAGTCTGCAGTCCGATGGCGACAATAGATACAAGGCTGAGGAGAAATGTGGTACGATTCATAGCGTTTAACGTTCCTAACTGGGCTCCGTTGGTTTGAGAGCTGGGCTACGCAAAAGTTCCGGGATTTCGAGCCCGTAACCGTTTCTCATAAACTGCTTACCGATTGCAGAGACTCGTAGGTTCGCAGGTAGACGGCTTTGTCTGTGAACAAAGGAGTGCTTCGGTAGGCTCCCACAGAGTGACGGGCGATCTCCTCGAAAGTCTTGCCGGGCTTGAATATTACCATGTGGCCGTCGTCGATTCCCAGGTAGATTTTACCTCCGGCAAGGGTCATGCTCGGATATGCCGTGCCTCGAGCTCCCTTGATTTCGTGGGTGTAAACAATCTTGCCGGTATTAGCCTCGAGAACCGTTATCTTGTTCTCTCGGGTTACTATATACAGGAGCCCTTTGTGTATGAGAGGAGAGGCGTAGTAACGGTCCTTTTCGACCTCCGTGTGCCAAGCTAGCTCCAGACCTTTTTTATTGAGCGTATCCAATGATTTCGGAATGCGATAGGCGTAGGCATCGCCGTTGGCTTTCTCGACGCCGCTAACGGCATAGATGAGATCGCCTACTACGGATGGAGTATTGAAGATCGACCAGTCGCGAGTGGCATGGAGAAAGACCAGGCCCTCTTGGATGACCTTCCCATCGGAAACCCGGATTACTTCTCCACGGGGCGTAAAAAGGAATGACTTTCCTTCAATCTGGAAGGGAGCTGGCGTGCCGAACACCACTTCCGATGGAGCTCTCCAGATTTCGTCGCCATTTTTTGGATTCAAAGCAATATAGTCATCAAATCGTACGATGAGCTCCCCATCCACGATTTGCGGCATGGTGGCCCCTCCCCAGCGGTGGTCTGGATGTTCGATGAATTTCGACCAGAGCCGATTGCCATCCAGATCGTAGGCGACGACGACGCCGAGTCCGAAAACGGCATAGAGGCGTGTTCCATCATAGCAGGGAGTGTAAGAGCTATACCCGTTGGTATTGTGGGCAGGTGGCTCAACGAATTGGCGAAACTCTGGATCGCCGATCAGGGCTGCCGATTCAGCGTTGAGGGACTGGCTCTCTTTGTACATGCCCTCGAGTCGGGTCTTGATCTCATGGTTGTCAGGGTCGCGGTCGAGCGTCCGTTCCAGTCTGCGGACATCGCTTCGCATTTTTTGGATGCTTCGTCCGACATCGGCTATGCGGGCTTTGTGAGCTTGCAGGGCTTTGCGTTTCTGATCGCTGAGGTTGTTGAGTTCCATCAGGTCGTTGGAGTGCTGCCAGATGATTTCCCCGGTGTCGCGATCGGCGCAAATGAGCAGGGCGGGCTCAGCAGTAAAAATGAGGCGATCCTCGACCATTATGGGCGTTCCATTACTTTTTGAGGGTAGAGGCTTTTCGTAAAGGAGCTTTGACTTCCATCCAGTGGGAGCATTGGACGTTTTGTAAACGCCGTTGCGGCTCGTTCTCCAGGAGGGAAGGTCCGCGATGAGCGCTGGGGCAAGTGTCAGCAGGGTCAGGGCAATGATTGGCTGCTTTGCTGTCATAAAGGATGTTTGATTAGATGGCATGTTTGGAAGAGTCACTTTCGTATGGAAACTGGCGAGAACTGTATCGGATTGTCCTTTTTCGTTGTTTGAGAGGAAAAATCCATTCAACTAGGCGACTTTCTACAACTTATTCTCCGTTATGCTTAAAAATTTGACGTTTTTTGCTGCATTTTCCTGCGGCTGCGCGGTGGCTTTGGGCCAAATCGGCTCTGGAGGTTCCGAAATTTACGAATTATCTCCTATTCGAGTGATCGCGGGCGATTCGCTTTCTGAGAGGGCCGGTCCCACTAGCGCATTTACCACGGGAGCGGTCGATTTGTACCAAATGCAATCGGTCCAGGAGACGACCGGATTGGTACCTAATCTTTTCGTAGCTTCGAGCGAGACCCGAGGCTACGGCGATTCCATCTTGCTTAGGGGAATGGGAAACACCCTCTTTTTCAGCCCGGCAGGCGTGGCTCAGTACATCGATGATGTGCCTTCAGGGGACGTATTCACCTACTCGTCGGAGTTGCTCTCCGGCAATGCGCTGACGGTTCACAGAGGCGGGAAAGGTACGATTTTTGGACGCAATGGGCCCGCGGGCGTGATTGAGATCAACAGCTTGAAGCCCATGCAAGAACAACGTGTAGAAGTCGGTTTGGAAGCAGGGTCTTTCGACAAGAGGATGTTTAGGGTCAATGTTTCTGGGCCCATTGCAGGATCCGATGTGGCCCACAGCCTAACGGTTTACCACAACGAGCGAGTCGGATATATTACGAACGCCTCCTTGGGACGGGAAACCGATTCGCGAGAAGCTCGCGGCGCTCACTATAGTCTCTTTTTCTCGCCTGGTGAATGGAATGCCCGCTTGAAGCTGGTCAAGGAGGACATCAACGATGGTAGCCAGCGCTTATCCTCTTTGCTCAGCCCGGACCCTTTCGCAGTTGGCTCGGATTTAGAAGGGGAAACGCAGATCGAGCGTGGCCAGATTTCGCTGCACTTCGATCGGGAACTTGGCGCGGGAGTATTCAAGTCGATAACCGCTCTTCAGGACTGGGAGCTCGATCCCTCCACCGTAGACCTCGATTTAAGTGAATTCCCTATTTCCACTTCGTGGATTAAGCATGACCAAAGCCTGATTACTCAGGAGTTTCGCTGGGAATCCCACGGGCAGGGCAATCCTGTCGATTGGAGAACAGGAATCTTTTTCATGGATAAGGATACAAGTGGCGAGACTACTCGGGTGTTCCCAATTCCAGGAGTGTCGCCTGCATTCACTGAAGACACGATCTTCTCAATCGACGAGCAAGAAATCGCGGCATACGGGCACGCCTTTTTTAACATCTCCGAGGAATTAGTTCTCGATATCGGCGTTCGCGCTCAAGAAACGGATACCTCTATCAACCGAGTGAAAACTTCGCTTTTCGGCGTCGCTCCTGTGAATGACGGTCAATCCGGCACCTATCTTTCTGCCAGCGCGGGGTTTGATTTCAACTTGAGCAAATACGTCTCCATTTTTGGTCGTTCCGCCACAGGTTTCAAGCCGAAAGGATATAGCGCTTTTATCAATGTGCCTTCCATGGCTGCTTTCGCGGACGAGTCCTCCTGGTCAAACGAGATCGGTATCGCTTTCGCGGCAATCGATGACACGGTCGAGCTTCGCATAACCGGGTTCGACATCAGTATCGATGATTATCAGCTCGAGCGATCTGTCCCTCAGTCCACGGATTATTTAGTAATCAATGCCGACAAGGTTGCGTCTCAAGGAATCGAATCGGAAATCGTTTGGCGTCCCATACCCAGTTTCGTTCTCGAGGGAGGGGTCGGTTTCAACGATGTAACGTCCGATCGTCATATCGATCCGTTTACTGGAGCGGATTTGGGAGGTCTTGAAGTGCCGTTCACGCCGGAATACACCATTCGCGGATCAGCTCGGTATGGCTTCGCAAATGGCTTCTTCCTTCAAGGGACGTTCCGTAGCGTGGGTGAAACCTTCTTCGATGAATCCAATACCGGCTTTTTCCGTGAAGGTGGTTATGAAGTTTACGATGCACAAATCGGTTTTCGGAACGAGCAATTCACGGTTGTTGTCTACGGCGAAAACCTGGGCGACGAGTTCTATTACTCCTTCATCAATCCGCAGATTGCCGCCGGCACGCCCGGAGATCCAGAAGCTTACGGAGTACGCTTGGATTGGCGGTTCTAGTTAAGGCGCAAGGATTAAGGCGGAAGGCGTAATTATTTCTTTCGTAGCACGGAGTGTTAGCGCGCGATTTCGATTCCAGCAGTAGCTCAGGCATCCCGCCTGCGTAATTTCCATCGGACACAGGCTGGAAGCCTGCCCCTCCTTACGCGTGCTGAAGCGCCGTGCTACGTTTTGGTTTACCCTTTACTTAGGCAGTAGAGGTGTTCGCCAGTACGGATGAAGATTTGGCCTCCGGCGGCAGCGGGGGATGAAAGCGTGTAGCTGCCGTCCAGGGAACTGACTCCTAGTAGCTTGTATTTGGGACCGGCTTGTACGACGGCCACTTCTGCGGTCTCGCTGACCAAGTAGAGTTTTCCCTCGGCTAAGAGAGGCGACGAGCTGACGCGACCAATTCCTGTCTCCTCGGGCCCCCAGATATTAGCTCCCGTCTCAGCGTTGAAGCAGGAAATCTGCCCGAAGTCATTGAGAACATAAAAGTAGGTTCCATCAGAAATTGGAGTGGGGACGTCGGGACCTGCTCGGTCCTCCATCTTCCAAACCAAATGGGATTCAGTAACATCGCCTTTCCCGTCGGCTTTGATCGCCAGCAAAGGCGTCTTTCTCGATGGCGCATATACGATACCCTTCGCGGCGACTGGCGAGGCAATGATTCGATAGTTTCTAGAATTTTCAGGGTTCAGGCCGCCCGATCGCCAGATTTCCTTGCCGGAGCTAGGATCGTGACTGGTCACGTAGGCTCCACCAGATACGACGATCTGGGTTTTCCCGTCCACTTTTACCGGAATGGGAGTCGTGTAAGCATCTTTGGATTCGTATGGCGCATCGGTAGGTCGATCCACTTTCCATACCTCTTCTCCCGTAGCGCCATCGAAAGCGACAACGTATCCGGGAGCTTCCGTATTCTGGCCTCGCACGACTCCGAATACGAGCAACCCCTTGTATAGGAGGGGCGATGACGCAAAGCCCCAATTCAGTCCGAATTCGCCGTATAAATCCTGAAGATCTTTCTGCCAAAGCTTGCGCCCATCAATAGTGTAGGCGGCTACCACGCCATTGCCAGTCGCTGCCCAAACATGCGTTCCATCGCTTACAGGGGAGGGCGAGCTATTGTTTTGCTTGCGCTTGAGCTCGTTGCCTCGGTCGATTTGAGCTCTCCAAAGTTCGCTTCCACTATCCCTAGACAGGCAAAGTATCAGAAGCTCGTCTCCTCCTGGCCCGTCCACTGCAATTTGGGCGCCGCCCCGTCTTGGTCGTTGCCCGCTCTGACCTTGGCCACGATTTCCTGGACCTCGTCTAGGTAGAGCTTGGACTTCCTCCGGTTCTGGAGTCGCTTGCTTGACTTGATTAGAAGGGGACATGACGAACACGCGGCCCCCGATAACAATTGGTGTGGATCCACTCCATGCTGGCATCTTGATTTTCCAGGCGACGTTGCTGTCCTCGCTCCAATTTGTCGGAAGATTCGTAGCTGTAGATATTCCTGTTCCCTCAGGCCCACGCCACTGGGGCCAATCGGCTGAGGCTGTCGAAGCGGCAATCACAGTTGATAGGAGTAGTATGCGATTAAACGATTTCATGGCGGGTGTCAGAGAGCGAATGGCTGGTTATGGTTGGGCGATCTATTGCTTTAAAATGCCGCGGTTCACGAGGTTGTTGAGACGGCGAGCGACGGATTCCAGGCCATCGCAAACCGCCTCTGTATAGGTACGTCCATCCGTTGTTTCGATCCCGTGGCGAGGATCGGCTTCGCGTAGCCCGGCGAGGGCGGGATCTTCATGATGGAATAGTTCTACCAGGACGATCTCCAGTTTTCCGGTCGCCGCGCAAGCAGTGAGCAAGTTGCCAACCCAGCCATCGTCAGTCGAGAGACAACCGCGGGTTGTTTTTGCAGAAGCGTGGAACATGCTGAACCCATCCTCACGGCCCATCTCTTCGATGACAGCGGCGTTCTCTTCCATGCTCAAGTCGGAGTCGCCGCAATGGGCCGCGTCGACGAGCACTTTGAAGAACGGTTGCCCGATCGCCTCGTTGGCGGCTTTAGTCACCGTCCAAGCTTTGCGGATATCGGTGAAAGTCTTGAATTCGATTCCGCGCAGGAATTCTAAGTGCCAAGCTTTGATACAGCTATTCAGCACGTCGGCCTCGTGGCAAACTCGGGTGTGCAGTTTTACGAGTTGGGCTACAGCATCATCGAAATCTTTGCCGGTGAGCTCTTGTTTGTCTGGCTGCATCCATTCCTCGAGAGAAGTGGACGAGACGTGCTCGATACCATGCTTCTTGGCAGCCTCTAGCCCTGCGAGTAAACCTGGGGCAATCTTGTCCTCGTCAGCGGGATCCATGGGGTTGCCGCCCGCCACCATCATGATAACATGAGGGGTGAGACCGAGGTCTTTAAACCCGGCGAGCATCTCGCTTAGATCATCTTCATCCGCCCCAGGAAACAAAGCTGTCTGCGAGCAATTTGGGCGGACCTTGGACAGTTCATTTACGCGTTCCAATTCCGCATTAACCAGTAGGCGCCCGTCCTCTCCGCGGGGGAGTTTCCCATTCTCATCGGGAACGAGTCCGCCAACGAACTTGATGTGAGTCGGAACGATTCCGAATTGGACCTTGGGTTTCAGTTCTATTGTAGCCATAAAATCGAGGTGGGGTTTGATTTGGAAACGTTTCTGACGGTAACGCGCCTCGCGAGGGCTTGGAAAGCTAATTCATTGAGCCGAAACGCGAATTTCCCGATGTACTGATCGCCAGCGCGGGAAGGCAGCGGATTCGAACTTTGAAAATTGCCGACGAAGGTATTTAGCTTAGATTCCTACACGATTTGAGTGACGCAATGAATGGCGTATTCAGATCGCTAGTTTTGTTCGGAGCAAAATAATCGACTTTGCCCATTTCTGCTAGATTGAGAAAGTGGATAGGAAGGCGTTATCGCTCCTTGAGCCTTTGCCGCATCGTAGTGGCGAGTGCTATCGCCAGCCTTTACCGCTTTTCCTTGGCGTAAATCGAGACTTTGGTGTCCCGATCGCCAATGATTTCCTTGGCTCCCTTCAGGGCCTTGGCGGTCGATAAAGTGGGATTGGTTTCCTCGTCTGGAAAGAGATTCCTAGTTTTGATGATATCCACGAGCCCCGAATTTTTGAGAATACGCATCGTATCAGGACGAACTTCGCTGACCAGGAGGATACGGTCCCATTCGTTCATATATTTGATCAGCTCTTCCAGGGCCATGCAGCTAGTGGCATCCAGATTATGGGCATTGCGTAGTTTCATGATAACTACTTTTAGATTTTCCGCGTCGCTCACCCTTCGCATTTGATCGCGAAAAAGTTCAGCGGCTCCGAAGAAAAGCTCCCCTTCGACATGGACAATAGACACTTCGAGTTCCGAGCGTTCCTCTTTTTCGCGCAGTTTTCCAAGCCGGCCCTTTTTGTCGAAAGCGTATTCCACGATTTCGGGGTTGGCCACTTTTTTGATGAAAAGGGCAATGGAACAAGCGGCTCCTACGTAGATTGCGAAATCGAGCGCGAAAACCAGTCCGGTAATAAAGGTAACGAAAAAAGTGATACTATCGGATTTGGTCGTTTTGATCACCATCCGAAGCTGATGGGCGTTCAGTAGCGAAATGCCGATTACGACAACTAAAACAGCGAGCGAAGCGCTAGGAATGTATCCAGTCAATGGAGCTAGAGCAAATGCTGCAGCCAGCACCATGAGACCTGAGAGCAAGCTGGAGATGGGCGTTTTGGCCCCGCTACTCGAGTTCAATTGGGATCGGGTGAGCGATCCGGAGGCTGCCATGCCTGAAAGGAGTCCGCAAGCGATATTGGCCATCCCGGAACTGAGCATTTCCTGATTGCTGTCCAACCGATCTCCGTCACGGGCAGCAAGGGACTTTCCGATCGAGTTTCCTTCCAGAACGCAAAGGAGGGCGATCGCCATTGCTGGAGTGAGCAATAGGTTGATCGAGTCGAAATTTGTCCTGGGCGTTGAGAATCCCCACTCGGCTACATTGAGGCTGGGCATCAGGGCTACGTGCAAATCGGGCGAGATTTTCTGGGCGAGGAAGGCTATAAACGAAGAAAGCGTTAGGGTCAGGGCTACGTTGGGCAGGGAACCCGCATAGCGTTTCAAGAGAAGATAAATCGCGGCGGTTACGATACTTAGGCCAAGAGTTGGAAGTTGCGTACTTCCTAATCCCCGTAGGGTTTGGTAGGCGACTTCAAAGAAAGTAGTTGCCGGGGCATCAGAGGTGAATTCGAAACCCAGCGCCTTCTTGATTTGGTTGGCTATGATCAGGGCGGCAGCGGCGGTAATGTATCCGGTTATGACGGAGCGTGAAATGTATTGGATCAATGTGGCGATTCGCAAGTAAGCTCCAATCACCAAAAGGAGGCCGGCCATCACAAGTAGGAGAGAGAGGTGCTCGACTGCGTTTTCCCCGGACAGCCCGATCGCGGCGAATGAGCTCATGACCATTACCGAAGTGGCATTGGTGGGTCCCAAGACGATAAAACGCGAACCTGCGAAGAACATCCCAACTATGGAGGCAACAGCGGATCCGAATAGGCCGTATGACAATGGCAATCCGGCAATCACCGCGTAGGCCATCCCTTGGGGGAAGGCAAGCAGCGCTACATTGAGAGCTGCTCGGGAATCCGCGGTTAGATGAGAGGCTCAATAGCCCGCGGTTGTTTGCCGTAGAGGGAAGAGATCGAGAGATCTCGCAAGCGCCCATTTTTTGCCGTTCTTCAATTGAGGAGAGGCCTCTGCCATTTTGAGCTTGTCAGGATCTCCAGTTACTTGGCGGAAATCCAGCTAATAGTACGGATTGATTGATACGCGGTATTCGCTCGCAACCGCGTCCGTAATAGGATTTGGGATAAGGCTTAATGATTACTAAGCCGGGCACATATCAATCGGACAATCCCTGCCATCGCCTTTACCTTTTTCTAGGCAACAATAAGGCGATTTTGAGGCGGGTTGAGCGCTCTGACGGAGAAGTCTATTTCGACGTCCTCGGCGATCTGGAACCTGTGGCGCTACAGCTCGTGGAAGCGGATGGCGGGTTTCCGGTGCCCATCGTTGGTGAAAACGGCGATAAGCTTTTCTTTGCCAATCTCGAACGTTTTGATCTCCCGCCACTATTGGCTGATGCAGGTTTAGAAGCGCTCGCGATCGATGCAATCGCATCGCCACAGGCACCTTTCCACCTGTCGCCCGAACTTGCGAAAGATATTCGGACCATTCGGTTGCACGCCATTCGCATTCCCTATTTGCGGTTCAAGGAGACCGATTACATCTACCGATTTCGGACAGAGAAGCAACGGAATCGCCAGGTTTACCATATTGATGAAAGCTCCCAATCGCTTTACCACAGCGAACTTTGCGAGGCCATCAAAGCAGTTAAGCGATCGAAAGAGCGGTCCGCTTCAAGCCCGGCTAGCTTGGACTTTGGCGCTGTCGAGTTCTTGCTACCTAGTCATTTCGGCTTTTGCTTGGGAGTGCAAAACGCCATCGAGAGAGCTTATGAAACGATCGCTTCGAATCCGGGTCGTCGGGTATTCATGTTGAGCGAGCTGATACACAACCCGTTCGTCAACGAGGATCTCAAGAAGCGAGGGCTTCTCTATTTGCAAAGCGATAAAGGGGAAGCGGTGATGGATCCGGAGTCGTGCAAGCCCTATTGGGACTCTTTGAGCGACCAGGATATCGTAGTTATTCCCGCATTCGGCGCCCGTGACGAGGATAAGGTGAAGCTAATTGAGAAGGGTCTGCCTCTGAACGCCTACGATGCCACTTGCATGCTAGTCGAGAAAGTGTGGAAAGCGGCAAAGCGATTTGGCGAACAGGGTCACACAGTCGTGATTCACGGGAAAGCGGAGCACGAAGAGACAAAAGCGACTTTTTCGAACACAGTGAAATACGCCCCGTCAATCATCGTTCGGGATATGGGCGAAGCGGAACGATTGGCTTCCGTGATTGTAGCAACCGACTCAGCTGAGCGTCGGAAACTCTTCGAGCCCTTTGAAAGTACATGCAACCAGAATTTCGATACCGATCGTGACCTTTCCAAACTAGCCATTGTCAATCAAACGACTTTGTTGCGAAACGAAACGCTGCGAATCATCGAAAGGCTTGAAGAGGCGTTGCGGGAGCGTTACGGATCCGCCCACATCGAGGAGCATATGGCGATGAGTAGCAAAGGCGATACCCTCTGCTACGCGACGCAAGTAAACCAGGACGCTTTGTCGGCAGCTATTCAGGAAAAGGCTGATGTAGCCATAGTTGTTGGTGGACGAAATAGCTCGAACACTTATCAGTTGTATCGGCTTTGCCAGGAAGTTTTCGGCGATAAGGCTTTCTACATTCAATCGGAAGCCAATATTCTCTCCCGCGATCTAATCGAGCATTTCGTGTTCCCCCACGATCCTTCAAACCCGAAACAAGGTAGATCGGAGCCGCGTCCCTTTCTGCCCGAGGGCCAGCGATCCTTGAAAATTCTTTTGACGGGCGGAGCCTCGTGCCCGGATGGACTGCTTCAGCAGGTAATCGCGAAGATCAACGGCTATTTCGATCCTTCGGAGCTGCGGTGTATTGAGGATGTGATTACAGATCTTGGTGGATAGGCAGGCTTTTTCGATTGCCAAGACGGAGCTGATCGATTTGCAAATCCCCATGCCAATCTACGAGTTCTATTGTAAGGAAAACAATACGATCTACTCGTTTCTGGCTAAATCGCTAGCCTTGAAGGATGCCGTGCCGAAATGCCCGGATAATGCTAGTTATAGTATGGCGAAGCAGGTTTCCGGATTCGCTTTTGTCGGAAAGGCCAAGGACCCGTCTGAGTACGATCCCATGGAGGGGATGGATGATGCCAAGATGGAACGCATGATGGCGGAGCTAGAAAAGGATATGGCGGGATTCGACGAAGATAATCCCGATCCAAAACAGATGGCCCACTTAATGCGGAAGATGGCGTCATTGACGGGCGAGAAGCTGCCGGGAGAAATGGAAGAAATGGTCGCCCGTTTGGAGGCGGGAGAAGATCCGGAACAACTGGAAGAGGAATTCGGCGATGCCCTCGACGATCTGGGGGACGATCTCGATTGTGCAGAGGGTGGACGCCTCAACAAGCTACGAAAGCACCTTTTAGGACCGAAGCGGGATCCGGAGCTATACGATATGGCGGAATACTGCGACTAGATCCGGTTTTCCGGCCCCTCGACGTTTCCATCCCCAGAGAGGAGAATGGCTATGGGGCGCGTTTGCGGGAAATGGGACAGGATAATCACCGCTATTACGGTAATCGGTACACAAAGGAACATGCCGGGAATTCCCCATAGGGAGCCCCACAGGCCGAGTGATAGGAGGATAACCAGTGGACTTAAATTCAGTGAGCTTCCAAGCAAGCGAGGTTCGAGGAAGCTTCCGATCATCATCTGGGTGGCTGTGATGCCGCCAATCACAGCGATAATTGGCAATGGGCTGTCGAACTGGATTAGGGCAAGGACTGACGGGAAAGCGGTCGCGAGAATCGAGCCTATCGTCGGGATATAATTGAAAAAGAATATCAGCATTCCCCAGAAGGTGGCGAAATCTAACCCGACCATCGCCATAATTCCCCAACTGATGAATCCAGTTGTCAGGCTGGTGAAGGTTTTTACGCCAATGTAGGTGCGGGTATCCTTGTCGATTTCCTCGATGATTTTCGCGACTTCATTTTCATGGATATTGCTCGCGGTGATGGCCTTGATCTTCGGGTTGAAGCTCCGCTGCTCTAGAAAAAGAAAGATCACGTAGATGCTGATCAATCCGGCGTTACCGGCTAGCGTGCCCAATGCCGCCGCCACGTCTCTAACCATGTTGGCAAAGTCGAATTGCCCAACGAACTCCCGAATAGGCGGCGGTTCCTCGAATGGGAACCAGCTGTATACTTTGTCTACAAGTGGTCCGATCTTGGCCTGATACTGGGGAGCGACGCGAACTACGGCGCTGACGTTTTGGGTGATAAGGTTGAAAAATATGCTCAGTATCCCGACGATTATCGCGACTGAAGCGATGTAGCGAAATGGAGCTGGCAGGCTTCGTTCGTGAATCTTTATTTTTCTGATTGCAAACGATAAAGCGTTGATCAGGTACCAGATGAAGACTGCTAAGATTAGGGGGATGATCAGCTTCTGGCCGATGTAGAGAATGAAGAACAGGGTTACGGTGAGGCCGAGCCATAAAAAGGATCTGGCGAGCGGCGAGTTTGTTGCCTTGTCGTTCATGGAGTTGCAGATAGAGAGCGGATTAGGTCAGGGTGGTTCAACGAGCGAATAAAAGGAATCTGCCGAAATTTTCCACAATTATCGATCCCTGCCCAATACCATGCCTCTCAACAGCTTCAGAAAATACCCGCGTTAGTGAAACCTAAATCGGGCAAGTTGGTCTCATTCAGAGAGAATGTTTGTTCGTTTCACTATTCAGGGTTGGAAGGGAAAATACTTTTCTGGAGTAGATTTTAGGGACCCAGAAAATTAGAGGATGGCCTGGGCGGATGGGGATTCGCCCGGGTTTTCTCGTTACTAGAGTTTTCGTCCGAGCTGATACATCGATTAGACGTGCCCTATCCGCCATTGATTGGAAGTCATTTCCCTTGTAACGGTGGGTAAGGTAGTTTTTGGGATAGGTGCAAATGTCCGTATACTCGAAATTGGTTAAGCCCGAGCTGCTTTTGCAGCCGGTTTATCAGCCAGGAAAGCCAATCGAATATGTCGCGCGAGAGCTCGGGCTCGATTCGCGTTCGATTATCAAGCTGGCATCTAACGAGAATCCTCTGGGCCCCTCTCCTAAGGGATTAGCCGCGGGGAAATCAGCTCTGGAAGAGGTCCATCTGTATCCAGATGGTGGATGTTACGAGCTTGTCAATGCATTGGCTCAATGGCTGGGCTTACAAGCCGATCAGCTGATTGTCGGAAATGGGTCGAACGAGATTCTCGAATTGATAGGCCATGCCTTTATCGGACAAGGGGACGAGGTAGTGATCGGACAGGGGTCCTTCATAGTCTACAAGCTGGTAACCTTGCTATTCGGTGGAAAAGTCGTCGAGGTCCCAACAAAGGAATACCGGCACGATTTGAGAGGGATGCTGGACGCCGTATCGGATCGGACCAAGGTCGTATTTCTGGCCAGCCCGGACAACCCGAGCGGGTCGGCGAATGCGAATCGGGAAATCATTGAACTTGCGGAATCGCTTCCAGATTCAGTATTGCTAGTTTTTGATGGAGCGTATTCAGAATACTTGGATGATCCACCTGATCTGCGACCGCTCATTGCCCAGGGAAAACGGATCTTCTGTACACGAACATTCTCCAAGATATTCGGCCTGGCAGGCTTGCGAATCGGTTACGGATTTGGGGATCCAGAATTAGTGGCCTTACTGAATCGAGTTCGGGAGCCCTTCAATGTGAATGCGGTTGCCCAGGCTGCCGCTCTGGCCTCCCTGGAGGATGAGCAATGGATTGAGGATTGCCGAAAGGCAAACTATAGAGAACGGTCGAAGCTTGAAAAACAACTGCAGTCATTAGGTATCGAATACATCGAAAGCTCGGCGAATTTCGTTACTGCAAGAGTGGGAGATGGAGTCGATGCGTTCGAATGGATGCAAAAAGAAGGGGTGATTGTCCGCCCATTGGTGCCCTACGGAATGAAAGATTGGATTCGCGTGTCCGTGGGGACAGAGCAAGAGAACGAACGGGCGATTGATTCCCTCAGTTCTTACTTGAACCGATAGGCGCAGTCGCTTCATGCTGTTAGGTGTGTCTATCCTTGACGTTGCGAGTGAATTTTTCGTCGAATGAGTTGATATTTTTCGGGGTAGCGGCAATCGCGTTCCTTTTCGCAAACGCTATTTTCGTAGCCACGGAATTCAGTTTGATAAAGCTGCGTTTCACGCGATTCGGAACGGACAAGGAGGATGAAGCGAAGGACTCGAGACGTATTGCTGCCCTCCTAGATGATTTGAGCGGCAGCCTAAGGGCGATACGATTTGGAACGACGTTCTGTTCGATAGCGGTCGGCGTCTTGTCCGTTCCGCTGGTTCTCGCGGCTCTTGAATCGCTAGGCATGTTTGCCGATTATCAGGTTCGCATAGGCATTGTTTTAGGGTTCGTTCTGGCTACCGGAATACATTTCGTGATCGGGGAGCTCGTTCCTCGATCGCTAGGGATGCAAAACTCGGTTGGCATCCTCAAGGCGACCGCTCTTCCACATGGTCTCTTCAAGACCGTATCCTATCCTCTTTACGGTCCTTGTATCCGAATTGCTGAGGCGTTGTTGAAGATTCTTGGCTACGAACCCAAATCGGATTTCGATTCTATCGAAGTCGATTCTCAAATACGTTCCATTGTGAGTAGCGGCGAAGAGCTTCCAGAAGTCACGGAAAGCATTCTTAGCAATGCCATGGATCTGCGAAAGCGAGTGGCGCATGATATTATGATTCCCCGGAATCAGTTGAGGTTTTTCGATGTGGAGGACTCCATTGAAGAGAATATTAGAGTGGCTAGAGAAACTGGCCATACGCGCTTCCCTGTTTGCGAAGGCGATTTGGATCGGTGTATCGGGATTGTCCATATAAAGGATGTTTTCCGGACGGGAAAGCCGACAGAAGAGATTGATCTAAACGAGCTGAAACGCCCGATTTCTCGCTTCTCCACTGACGAACCGCTCGAAGCCGTGCTGCAAGAGTTTCTCAAGCAGAAGCAGCATTTCGCTCTTTTGATAGATGAATTCGGCGGGGCTGTGGGAGCGGTCACCCTCGAAGATGTTTTAGAGGAACTGGTAGGCGAAATCCAAGACGAGTTCGATTTGGACAAGGAGATGATTTCCCGGTTGGCGGAAAACGCGTTTCTGGTCGACGGTCTGACGCCCTTGCATGACGTCGCCGAAGAGATTGGCGTTGAACTAGAATCGGAGGAAGTATCGACTTTTGGAGGCTTTATCACGCTAAAGTTGGGCCGCATGCCGCACTTGAACGAGGTTTTCAGGATAGATCGCCTCCAGATAACTGTCGGCAACGTGGACGATCGGAGAGTGATCGCCGCCTCAATTGAGGTATTGTCAGAGGGGGAAACGAACGATGAGGTCGAAGAAGCGGTTTGAATTCCAAAGTCCTTGGCCCCGACGGGGGCATATTTCGTATAATGGCTTGAGCTAGGAGGGGAAAACTGTTTGTGTGAGAAGACCAACTTTCAAACGAACCCGGATTAGAAACTAGTACGAAATGCAGACGCATCCTCCAGCGCTGACAATCCAGCGTGGCCTTTTGGGTCTCGCTTGCCTTCTTGTAGGCGGAGTCACTGCGTTTGCCGATCCTGATGGCCAGGAGTTGGAAGCGGTTTGGGATCAAGAGGAAAGGGAATACGTAGTACCCGTTTTAGAGTACTCCTTTGATAGAGACCTAGAGCATGCTTCACCCCCAAACTACAAGTCGGCTAAGGTATCAGGGCTGCCTATGGCGCTGCGGCATCGGATTGACGCGCTGTGGTCCCAATCCAAGTTTTTCGCTGATTATGATCGTACGGCTTCAGATTTTCCGGTTGTGGCAGAAGTTCGCTACCGCTTGCGGACTTCGCCCTGGTCCGACCCAGAGCGTATGGCCCGGGTTCGGCTATTGGATGGCACCCGTTTTCAAGCCCTGGTGACACGAGAGTTCGATCAAGGACAGCGGTTCGAAATGTCGACCGCTCTTAATCACGGATCGGCGGTTGTCGAAGGATCGAACCCTGCCATTCTGGAGCAAACAAATCTTCCCGTAGAGTTAAGACTGGGATTGAATCAAAGTGCGGACTTGATCGCGGATGTAGAGTTCAATTCTGCCCGATTGGTGGGAAAAGGAAAGAACGCCCAGTCGTTCGAGCAATCTGCCAAAGTGGGCTTGGGGGGAGAGCTTGGTGATGAACTTTATGGGCAGATTACTGCGGGAAAACGTTTTTCCCAAATGGATGGAAGAAGCGAATCCTCGGTGGATCTTGATGCGGCCCTGGTTTGGCAAGCGAGTTCGGACAATCAGTACTCGTTGACTTTCAACCGATCCACCCGTCCATCTCTGCTAGTAAATGACTTTATCGATTCCGAAACGGTATCCGTTTTAGGAGACGCCACCTTGTCGGATATGTGGTCCGCGTATTATGGAGTTGCTCGAAGCTGGATTCAGCTCGAACCGCAGTTTGGCAAAGATATAGAAATCGACAGTGGCGAGGTGGCAGTCGTCTTCTCGCCAACGCAGTCGATTCGGTTTTCTGGTGGTTATGTTTTTCGTAGCGGCAGCTTGAATCGCCTGAACGAGGACGAAGCCGAGCAGATTATTCGCCTGTCCGCTTCTCTGCTCTACTAGCTACTTAACTGCTAGCTAGAGGTGGGACGCTCGCCGCAATCGATCGTTTATCGCCTGCCCAAGTCCTAGTTCCTGAGCTTCCTCGGCGACGATTTTCTCATATTCCTCTGTATCGACCTCGCGGAGCTTGGCATATAGCTGTCTGGCGATCTCATCGAGATTGCCGGTTTCGGATAGCCAGTGGAAGTTTGAAGCGGTTCCGTGGTTTGGCTTTCGCAAAAGTAAAAAGGCGACTTTCGAATCAGATTCTTGGAGCTCCTTTTCCGAGACCGGTTCGGTTCGAAGTTCCACAGGGGTTCGAGGACTGTAGTGTTTGGGGAGAGACCCGGGAGCGATCTGAACCGATTTCGACGTGGGCGCTGGCGCGTCAATGCGGCAGTCCAGCGCGTTTTCGATATCCTCCAAGGGCAATGCTCCGTACCGAAGTACTTTAGGCCGCCCTGGGTCTCTCGCATCAATAATCGTGGATTCGACCCCTAAAGAACAAGGCCCTCCGTCTAGGATGTACTCGATCTTTTCACCGAGATTGGCGTTCACATGGTCAGCTCGGGTGGGGCTAATGTAGGAGAACGGATTCGCGCTAGGCGCGGCGATAGGGAACGGGCAGTCGACTATGAGGCGCCTAAAGTCTGGGTGGCTAGGGCAGCGAACAGCGACCGAATCAAGGCCAGCCGTGACGATATCGGGAATGATGGGCTTTTTCTTTAGTACGATCGTCAGGGGACCTGGCCAAAAGGCGTCGCTAAGAATTTCCGCTGCCGAATTCGTGTCGCAGTAAGTCTCGATTCCCGAGAATCCAGGTACATGGCAGATCAGAGGGTCGATGGAGGGGCGATTCTTTATATCGAAGACCCTTTGGCAGGCCTTTGGATTCAGGGCATTGGCGGCCAGGCCATAAACGGTTTCCGTCGGCAGGGCGGCAACTCCTCCAGAAAGCAAAAACTCGCGCAAAAAGCGCAAGTTTTCATCGGTGGGTTTCAGTAATCTAGCCACTGATCCTTGGGGCCTTTTGGCCGGGGACGACCGTGGCGTCTACGGCGTTAGCACCTTACTGCATCATCAGCATATTGCGAGCGCGCTTGATCGCCTTGTTGATCTTGCGTTGCTGCTTGGCTGATAGACGAGTGATTTTCCGTGGCAAAATTTTGCCGGTTTCGGTGACGTAACGGCTCATGATGTGAGCATGGGTAAAATCCAGCTCTTGCGGCGTCAGGCTCCGGTTTGGTGTTTCGCTACTCATTGGAAGGGGGGACCGTACGCTGGTCGAGTGCCTTGTCAATAGTGGAAAACGGGATTTTCTCGGGAAGTCTGACTTTACAGAGGGAGCAAGTTGAGGCAAAACCCTGGCCATTGAATGGGGCTTCGGCTCCGTTCCCCGCTGGGGCCATAGTTCAACGGATAGAACAAGCGTTTCCTAAACGTTAGATCTGAGTTCGATTCTCGGTGGCCCTAGGGGCGGGGAGGCCTCCATGACTGATGTTTAGGATGTAGCCAAGTCGGGCGTTGGCGTTTCGTCCAAAACGGCTCGATTTACCGGAGAGTAGGAAGGGCGTATGACCATAACGGGGACCGCCATAGATTCCGATTCGCTTCGCGACTCGATATAGGATCGAGCAGCATCTTCGGCCTCCGCTTTTGTGGAGAACCTATAGCCGATTTGTTCACAGTTAACGAATGCTCGCCAGGAAGTAACGGGAGGACGATAGCCTTTCATGGAAAGTTGGTTTTGGATCCGATTACGGATATGGCCAATGTTGGCATTTACAAGAGGTTTGTAAAGGTAGCATTCTTGTTACATCTGTCAAGGGCACGAAGGGATTAACGCCAGGACTGCCGAAATGGATTACAGAAAATCCAGTAAGCTGGACACATCAATTGCCTGGCAAAACGATTTCTCCTTCGGCGATCCTGGATATTGTATATGGATAAAGACTATGTTCTAGTTCGAGAGCCCGTTGCTGCAGCGATTCGGCCGTGTCATGGGAATGCACCGGTATTGATCGCTGTTGGAGAATAGGTCCTTCATCATAATTCCCGTTGATCAAATGAACGGTAGCCCCGGTTTCTATTTCTCCAGAGCGAATCACTGCTTCATGAACACGGAGACCGTACATTCCTCTCCCTCCGAACTTTGGAAGAAGCGATGGATGGATGTTAAGAATGCGATTGGCGAAGGCGGAAAGCGTGCGCGGCCCAATCCGCTTCATGTATCCAGCGAGGACGACAAGATCGATATGATGGGCGAGCAATGCGTCCCTTATGGCAGTGTCCAGATCGTCGGGATCTGGATGCGTCTTTCCGTTGAGGATTTCTACTTCGAGACCGGATTGTCGAGCTCGAGTAGTTGCGAACGTGGAGGGATTGTTGCAAATCAATAGGGAAGGCGATGCGGGAATGCGACCGTCCTCGCAAGCATCGATTATTGCTTGCATGTTACTGCCGTTCTTCGAGGCCAGGAATCCCAATTTCATAACACCCAAACCCTGGATCGCGCCCGCTCTCAAGGCAATCGCCTTTCGTTCCTAGGAATTCCATAGATTCAGATGGCTATAATCAGACAGCCAGGCGGGAAGGACTATCGATGTCCTAGCCGCTATCTTAGGCTAGTCTGATGGCAGAGTCCAATAAGCATAGAAATTTGAAGCGATTGGTGTGTAGCTGGTTGCAAGAGCAGGGTTGCAGCGCTATCGCTAGCGAAGTGCGCTTGCCTCTTTCGAACTTTAGAGTCGATGTCGCGGGTTACCAATCGCTGAGAAGCTTATCCGCTGAACCAGGCGCTACCTTCGCGATGGAGTGCAAACAATCACGTTCAGACTTCCTCAGAGATGCGGGTAATGAATCTAGCGCCCTCAATATGAAGGAGTCGCACTGCCAAAGAATTCAACGATTGCGCGATTTGCTATCCATGCATCTACCGCAATGCCGGCTTAACGAATCCCTATTTGCCGAGTATGACACTTACGATTTTTCCAGTTGGAGGCACGCTACCTGGTTTAAGCTGAATGCGGAGTTTATGCGCTTATCTAGAAAGGTTTCGAGCAGGGTGAAATTCGATAAGATCGCCCGCTACGGATGTGCCCGCTACTGCTATTTGGTTGTTAGCGATAACGTGATTCGTAGCGAACGTGAACTGCCTTTAGGCTGGGGGTGCCTAGAAGCCAGAAATGGGGAATTGGTTCTGGTAAAGATGGCCTTGCCCCTTGAGACGAAGGCTAGCGCTCGGCTCAAATTGCTTGAGAGAATCGCAGGAGCCAAAAACAGATGAATTGGTTAGAGAAATATGAAGTGGGCTACGATGGAGCCGAAGCCAACAAATCCGCAATAGTAGGCGAAGTGAATCAGTTTTCCGCGGGTTACGATGGCGATCATCCATTGGCAGGCGAGTACTCCGAAGATGAAAGCCGCAAAAAATCCGACTAATAAGGGTATGGTGGATACACTGCTGCTAGCCAGTCCTCCATCTAGAATATCCTTGGCGTTGGCTCCGATGATGGGGATCAAAACCATTAGGAAGGAGAAGCGGGCCGCCTTCTTTTTGTCCACACCTAATAGTAGCGCCACAGCGATGGTCGAACCTGAGCGAGAAATGCCTGGCAGCACGGCGAATGCTTGCGCGATCCCGATTAAGAATGCCTTTGATTTGCCGACTTCCTTGCCTTCATTAGGAGCGTAGTAGGTGAATGCGAGCATCCCACCCGTAATGAGAAGCATGCAACCCACTAAGAGGACGTTATTGCTGAATAGCGATTCGATTTCCTCTTTGAAAAGCAATCCGATGGCGACGACAGGGATTGCTGAAATCAGAATTTTAACTACATAGTCGGTCGGCTCATTCCAACGAAACTGCAAAACCCCTTTTATCAAATCGAATATATCTCGATGAAAGACTACTATCGTGCTCAGAACAGTGGCGCCGTGAACCACAACGGTAAAGGTGACATCACTGGTCGCCTCGATGCCCAGGAGCGATTTGCCCAACTCCAAATGGCCACTGCTGCTGACGGGAAGAAACTCCGTCAAGCCTTGGATAATTCCTAGGAGGATTGCTTCTAACAGCGACATTTTTAATGGCGATTAGCGTAACAATTCGACCGATAAGCGAGCGGGAATGATGATTGTTGAGAGTAATCGACCGGGTTTACCCATTCTTGACGAGATAACGATGTCTCGCGGTTCGAGCGCTATCCAGCTATGGCGAGTAGCTCAGAGGCCATTGAGGTAGCCTGACGGTTGTAGGGAGAGCCGAATAGGTTGTAGTGATTCAAGCAGTGATATAGATTGTACAGCGTTTTTCTCAGTTCGTATCCAGAATCCAAAGGGTAGGCGGCATCGTAGGCCGTGTAGAAGTCCGGATTGAAACCGCCGAAAAATTCGGTGAAAGCGAGATCGGTCTCTCGATCGCCGTAGTAGCAACAAGGATCATAAAGAAAGGGCTGTCCATTTTGATCGAAGGACACGTTCCCTGACCACAAGTCTCCGTGCAATAAAGAAGGCTTGGGATCGTAATCCTCGAAAAATTGGGGAATCGAATTTAATAGAGTTTGGGCCTCGGCAAGCTGAAATCCGTTCTTGGCTGCCAACTCCAGCTGAAATGCCAGTCTATGTTCCTGATAGAAGACAATCCAATCTTTGCCGGGCGTGTTTCGCTGCGGAGTGGAGCCGATAGCGTTGTCGCGATTCCAACCGAAGCTCGTCCCAAAGTTTTGGTGCATTGAGGCAAGTTGTTTTCCAAGAAGTTTCCAGCCGTTCTTTTCGGGCCTGCCAATTGGTATGTATTCTAATACCAGGTACGATGTTTCTCCAACGACTCCTGATGCGATGGGAGTAGGCGTTCGGACGGTTTTGCTATTGGCTAGTTCCCGAAGCGACGCGACTTCGTTAACGAATTGAGATAAAAAGGAGGCTCGGTTCTTTTTTAGAAAAAACGTCTTGCCCGAACCCACCAGCTTTTCCGCCAGGCTGATACAGCCGCCGCCAATAGGCGAACGATCCAGTATGCGGAACGGGATGCCCATGGCACCGGAGATCGCTACTTCGACGGATTCGTAGAAACTCATTTGGCCTTGAGCGATCAGCTATGCGATTCGTCAGACTGTCGTTGTTGATTTCCGCGGAGTTCCTCCAATAAGCCGCGACAGCCGTCCTCGAGGAGATCCAACACGTTTTCGAAGCCGTCAAGACCACCGTAGTAGGGGTCAGGCACCTCCGTTTCGTTAAACTCCCGGCAGAATTCGCAAAACAT
>Ga0066378_10000048_pt1 | contig 45502 bp, 33 predicted proteins | sample Knorr_S23_td_DCM_FD_70947 | JGI IMG/M metagenome (GOLD analysis project Ga0066378, IMG submission 70947) | Marine microbial communities from Southern Atlantic Ocean transect - Knorr_S23_td_DCM_ad_71m_LV_A | ecosystem: Environmental > Aquatic > Marine > Oceanic | place: Southern Atlantic ocean...
TAAAATGCAACTCTCTATAAGCTCCCCAATCTTCTTCCCAACTTCCTGACAAGCGCAAGGCAGCTCGGTGCTTGGATATATCTGTCCACAACGGTCGGGCAGCTTTTTCCTTCGGGTGGGATTCGGGCAGTTCAGGACGTCTTCCGCCAAATTCGATATCCTGAAATACCCCAGTCATTGAGTAGTAGTCTTTGATGCTTACGGGATCGAACTTATGATTGTGGCAGCGAGCGCAATTGAGGGTGATGGCCATCATGGACGCTCCTACCGTTTGCATCACCTCATCCATGCGATCGGCCCGTGCCTGCCGAATCGCCGAAGGCTCACGACCAACAGTCGCCGCCGGAACGTGGGGCCCTGCTACCAAAAACCCCGTAGCTTCACCGGCATTGTAGGAATCTCCAGCGATCTGCTCGCGGACAAACTGGTCGTAAGGCATGTCTTCGTTGAATGCCCGGACGACATAATCGCGATAAACCCAGGCATTCTTGCGATAGAGATTGGCTTCCGACCCGTTAGTCTCCGCCCAACGGATAACATCCAGCCAGTGTTGAGCCCACCGCTCCCCGAAATGGGGCGACGCCATCAACCCATCCACCAGAGCCTCGTAGGCTTGATCGGGATTCGCGGCGTAAGCTCGTTGAAACACTTCCACCTCTTCTGGCGTTGGTGGTAATCCGTTAAGGGTAATCGACGCTCTACGAATCAGCGAACGAGCATCCGCAGCACCGTTCGGGCCAATCCCCGCTTCTTCCAAGGCTTGCAGTAAAAAGGCATCTACCGGTTGGGCCCCATCACTGTCCGGCACATCGGGCCGCTCAACTGGCTGAAACGACCAATGGTCTGATTCCACACCTTCATCGGCTAACGCATCCATTTGCCCCGGCCAATCGGCTCCTTCAGCTATCCACTCCTCGATCAATGCGATCTGATCGGCAGGCAGGGGATCCTCCTCGTAGGGCATTCTGAATTCGGGGTCCGGATCCCGGAGCATCTCGATCAAATAGCTGTCGGCCGGGTCTCCAGGCACAAGACTAGGAATGCCGCTCTCGCCACCTCTCAACAAATCGGCCCGCCGATCCATCCGTACGTCGCCTTTCTGCTTGCGATCGCCGTGACACGACGCGCAATGCTCCTCGAAAATCGGCTGTATGTCCGTTTCGAAATCCACCGCGAAGCCGAGTGGGACAACCGCAGAAATCGTGGCCGTAGAAATCAGCTTCCGCAACATGCGTTGACTATGATCAATACCCGAGCAGACGAACAAGCTAAAATGGCCCACAAACGGTCGGGCAAAAACGTTATCCGAGAAAGCTAGCGGAGTACTTTTCATCGTCGAAATGGTTACTTAGGAAATTGGTGACCTTGTTCTTCTTGATGCGTACTGGCTTGAGATTGACCCGGTTCCATCAAACTTGCAGCACTATAGCTGCTAATCATACGAAGATCTATACACCTTTCGATGGTTGGTCTTTCATTTTTGACACTCAAACGAATATCGGGCCTAGCTAAACCGAATGCCTGAGAGCCAGATAGAGGATACCGCCGTCCTGATTCAGAATAGCTCGGATATATTGTCCGAGCTGCGAGACCAGACGCGCATGACCACCGCCCTCGCTGTGTTGGCGGAAGACGCTGACCGTGGAATCGTTCTCGCTTCCTTTCCAGGTACTGCCGATCACACCTACGTTCCTCGGGTCGGGTTTCATTTTCACCTCCACTGCACGGCCCCTGGCAAGGCACTGCTCTCAGGGCTGCCAAAGGAGCGGCGCAAAACCGTTCTATCGAAACTGAATTACCGGAAGTTCACCCAGCAAACCGCCTCAGACCCCGGGACCTTGGAAACGCTGCTCTACCAATACGCCGATCAGGGATACGCGACGGATACAGGCGAGTATGCCGAAGGTATCAATTGCGTTGCTAGTTGCCTCGAAGGACGAGATCGGCATCCACTGGCAGCCATTTGGATAACGGCTCCCTCGATCGAATTGCCAGAAAAAGACCTCGGCATGTTGGCTGAAAAATTGATGCAAGCGGCCAGCGAGATCGAACGTCGATTGTCTACAAATAGTCCCGACGCCTCTCCCTACGTCAATCAGGCGCTCAGCGAAGCGAAAACGTTCATCGAATCGAATTTCACCGACGAAGTTGCGATCCACAATTTTATCGAAGGCCTATTCATGAGCCAAAGCTGGTTCCGCGCCCGCTTCCGGAAAACCTATGGAATAAGCCCCATGCACTACCGGCAAAAGCTTGTGTTCGAAAAGGCCCAACAGCTACTGGAACTCACAGCTCTGCCCATAAAAGAGATCGCCAGCCAGCTGGGCTTCGATTCCCAGAACTATTTCTCCAGAGCCTTCAAAAACCGCTGCGGGCAGTCTCCCGGACATTATCGAGAACGCCATAGGGATTCATGATCTCGGGAACAACCCGCTTCTGCCGGTGATCAAGAGCTAAAATGTCCTGTGAGTGAGTAAGTGAGCGCTTCTTACGTGATGTTCTGCGAAAATGCGTCGAGATATAAGCGGATAGACGTCACCCTAAAGCGTTGACGAGCGTAGGAGCGGGTTTATCCCGCGACGCCCATAGGATTGAGCATAAGATATCGCGGGATAAACCCGCTCCTACATCTGACGCTTCCTTTGGAAGAGACTAATCCAACGGAAACTCGGCTTCAGCTTGCTGAGGATCCTCGCCCGCTCAGCGGGATCCAGCGAGCCCGTGAACGATGTTAATACAAAGTTCCCTCGCTACCAATCGCTGGTGGCATTCGCCATGCGACTCTGCAGCTCTTGCTGTAGCCTTTTGACCAAATTGGCGCTTTCTGGATTGCTAGCAAGATTGGTTAGCTCCTCTGGATCGGTTTCGTAGTCGTAAAGCTCCACACCGAAATCTCCCTCATCCCACTCGGTGTAGCGATAGCGATTCGTACGAATGGTGCGGCCTAGGAATTTTGATTTGTCCGCTCGGCGAACGGTCCTGGCTTCGGTCACGCTGTAGGCCGATTCCCTCAATTGCGTATTGGGATCAGCCAGTACGGGCGACAGACTCTTTCCCATCACATGGCTCGGTTGCTCGAGCCCGCACAGTTCGCTCAAAGTCGGATAAAGATCGACGAGCTCGGTCGGGGATTTCGCTATCTCCCCTCTGGCAAACTTCTCTCCTGGAGCGGAGATGATCAACGGAACTCGGGCAGAGCCCTCAAACAAATCGCTCTTCTGCCACAATCCGTGAGCTCCTAAATGGTATCCATGATCGGATACAAAAACGACGATGGTGTTGTCCGATAGATTCAGGCGGTCGAGAGCATCCAGCAATTTGCCCACTTGCGTATCCACCAATGTGATCGACGCGTAGTACGCTTGAATAATGTCTTTACGGATTTCCAAGCCCAACTCGAGCTGGCCCGGACGATCTTGAAGTGCCGCTTTCGGGATATCATCGCGATCGTCCTCCGGCATGATATACGGATTGATCAGCGATTTTGGATACATGTCGAAATAGGTATGGGGCGCTACGTAAGGCGTGTGGGGCCGATAGAATCCCATGGCTATAAAGAAGGGACGACCGGTCTTTTCCGGATGATTGGCCTCCAGCAATTCGATGCATTGAGCCGCTCCAATACCATCGGTATGCTCGTACTCCTGACTCACAACCTCCAGCCAGCTCAAGGTTCCGCCAGAGCTCGCGCCCTCGACGATGATGTTGAGATCGGATTCGACAGCCTTGTCCACGCCAATAGGATTTCGCACCTCTTCCCAGGAGGCGGGATCATCGCGGCCATTGGTTCCGATTTGGCCGGGAACCCCGTAGTGATAGAGCTTGCCCACTCGGGCCACATAGTAGCCATTGTTGCGGAAGTGCTGAGGCATGGTGAGAACCTGCGGAATATGCTCCCTAAAGTGGCCTGCGTTGGTAAGGATATGTGTTTGCTCCGGATAGAGTCCGGTCAAAAACGACGTTCGGCTCGGGTTGCACACCGGATTCTGGGAATAGGTTCGCTCAAAGAGAACTCCCCGACTAGCCAGACGATCAATCTGGGGTGAGTGAACCAGAGGGTGCCCATAGGCGCTCAAGTCGCAGTTCATGTCGTCTGTGGCGATGAACAGCACATTGGGCTTGTCGGCGCTAATAGGCTGGGAGATCAGACAGGCAAAGGCCAGAACCGTGAAGACTACGGTTACGAGGGTAGATGGTTTTTGGCGCATAATTGAAGTAGCTGAAAAGACTAGTCGTATAGATCTCGCAACCACAACGCTTTTGTGAAGGCAAGCGAAGTCGGATTATACGAACGCATCCTGCTATCCTTCCGTACAGCGCATTTTTATGTTTCAGCTATTTGCTGGAGGCGCAATCTTTGATCGGGCAACGGATGAGGGATATCTGGTTATCGAAGATCTGTAGGAGTAGGTTTATCCCGAGATTTCTGTACGGGCTGCTTTGACATTATCGCCCCAACACGTTGGGGCTCCTACATTCAATTCCATCTTGAATTGATCACGCAATTCGCTCAACGAACGCGTCTACCGTGATTCGGAAAGTATAAGTTTGGGATGAGTCCTGTTAATTTCCCTTCCTTTAACCACCCTACAAGCTTTACTCCCGCCCACATTCCACCTTCCCTCTGTGAATCACTCCACATGTCCGATTTTTACTCCAAGCTAAGATCCCTTTTCCCGTCCGATCGGCTTTACGAAGATGCTGCCCGCATAACGCCTTACGTGTCCGACGGTTTAACTGTGTTCCGCAATGAGCCCAAGGCAGTCGTCATACCTATCAACAACGATGAGGTCATTGAGACGCTCAAGCTTTGCCACGAGTTCGAAATTCCGTTTGTCGCCAGAGGCAGCGGCACGAGTCTTTCAGGAGGATCGCTACCGGTAAGCGACGGTATCGTCATCAGCTTAAATCGCCTTAACCAGATTCTAGATCTCGATCCGGACAATCGAATCGCTCGCGTCCAACCGGGCGTCATCAATTCCGAAATCAGCGACGCAGCAGCCGAGTACGGGCTCTACTTCGCCCCCGACCCGTCTAGCCAAACCGTGTGCACCATCGGAGGCAATCTTGCTTTCAATTCCGGCGGGGCTCACTGCCTGAAATACGGGATGACATCCAACCATATTCTAGGCCTAACCGTCGCCCTGCCGGACGGTACCGTTGCGGAGCTAGGCAACGATAGCTTGGAAAACGCCGGCCCCGATTGCGTCGGTCTGTTCGTCGGGAGTGAAGGCTTGCTAGGAATCGCTCTAGAGATACAAGTACGGCTGATGCCAGTATCCGAGTCGTTTCAAACCATACTGGCCAGCTACGATAGCCTAGAAGCCGCCGGTGATGCGGTCGCTGCCGTAGTGGCATCGGGAATACTACCAGGCGCGATGGAGATAATGGACAAGCTGGCTATCGAAGCGGCCGAGGCAGCGGTCAGCGCTGGCTACCCGGAAGATGCCGAAGCCTGCCTTATCGTCGAGCTTGACGGTGAAGCCGCCGCAGTCGACGCAGATTTCCAAGCGCTTTCGAATACGATGAAGCAAACTGGGGCAAAAGAGGTACGCGTCGCCCAAAATACCGAGGAAAGACTGCTTATCTGGAAAGGACGCAAAAGCGCCTTCTCGGCGGTCGGTCGACTTTCCCCCGACTATATAGTTCAAGATGGCGTCGTCCCCCGCTCGAAACTGGGTCAGGCCCTCAAGGAGATTTCACGATTTAGCTCGGAGGCAGGCCTGCGGGTAGCCAACGTTTTCCACGCCGGAGACGGCAACCTTCATCCTCTAATACTGTTCGACGCAACGGAACCGGACGGGCTAGAAAAAGCGGAAGCTTTGGCCGGGAGAATTCTTCGCCTTTGTCTGGAATTAGGCGGATCGATAACCGGAGAACACGGAGTGGGCGTAGAGAAACTTGAATACATGCCGGACATGTTTTCCCCCACGGATCTCAAGGCCTTCGACCGCTTGCGGCGAGCGATCGATCCAAAGGAATTATCCAATCGCGGGAAAATGCTTCCCGGTAAGGAAGCCCCCGCCCTTTCCTCACACGGACCCCACCCGCTGGAAAAAGCCGGTGTCATTTCCCGCATGTAGCAGCCATGGCAGAGCAAACACAAGAAATGCTGCAACCAAGCTCGGTGGACGAGCTGCAATCGATCATTCGCGATGCGAACTGCGCGTCCGTCCAAGGCAGGGAGGAGCGAACCGCTCCTCCATTTCACAAGGAGGATCCAAAAACCTACATCTCACTTTCTAAATTTAATCGTGTTCTTGAATACCAGCCTGACGAATACACAATAACCGTCGAGGCCGGAGCCAAAATAAGCGACGTCACCAACGCTCTTTCCGAGCACGGCCAGTACCTTCCCTTCGATCCTCCATTCATCGAAGAGACCCTTACCATCGGATCCATCATCGCTTGTGGTCTTTCCGGTCCGGGCGCTTGCCGTTTTGGCGTGCTCCGCGACTTCATTCTAGGCGTGACCTTCGTCGATGGTCTCGGCGAATGCATTCGAACTGGCGGCAAGGTAGTCAAAAACGCGGCTGGTTTCGATATTCCCAAACTCATGTGTGGAACCTGGGGCAGCCTGGGAGCCATTACGGAAGCCACCTTCAAAGTGTTTCCCATCGCTCCTGAATACAGAACGCTCGTATTCAAATTTCCGAGTTTTGAAGCTGGTCACTCAGCATTAGTCGCCCTCGGGCGCTCTCAATTCACATTGGATGTCCTGGATCTCAGCCAAGACGGTCATTTGTGCGTCAAACTCGGAGGACAATCGGGGTCTATGGACAGCCGAGTTGCCGCTTTAGAGGATGAATTGGGACGGAATGGCGAAGCGCTGGATGAAGCTTTCTGGGAAAAATCCATCGCCCTTGACCGATTTCCAGAAGCCGGCGCTCTCGTCAAGGTGGCTACGAGCCCGAAGAGCATTCCCGCCTTGGATGTCGCCTTGAAATCACTCGGGCAATCCCGCCGCTATATTATCAACGGATACGTTGCCTGGGTTCACTGGGAAAACCTTTTAGACGACCTCCACCGTATTCTCGAAAACCAAGGGCTCACGGGGCAGGTTGTTTCAGGACCCGAGGCCTCTGCGATAGTCGGCAAACAGAGCCAAGCCGCATTCTTCAATAAAATCAAATCCGCCTTCGATCCGGAGAGTAAGTTTCCTAATTTATATTCATAACGCGAATCTATTGATGGTAACAGAGACAAATAATTGTAGGAGCGGTTTTACGCCGCGATATTTAGGCTCCATCCCGACGCAAAACCGCTCCTACATCTCGATTCAGGTAAATGATTAGCCAGATTTCCAAAGACAAGCTTGGGCCCCAGTACGCATCGATGAAGGAACCTATCGAAGCTTGCGTGCATTGCGGGTTTTGCCTGCCTACCTGTCCCACCTATTCAACCATGGGGGACGAAATGAATTCTCCCCGCGGACGCATCTTCCTTATGAAGGAAACGCTTGAAGGCAAAATGGATCCCTCGGAAATCGATCCTTTCGTCGACAATTGCCTCGGCTGCTTGGCCTGCGTCACTTCCTGCCCTTCCGGCGTCGAATACGGAGAACTCATTTCCCCCTATCGTTCCTGGTCTGAGAAGCAGCGAGAGCGAGGTATCTTGGAAAGGCTTCAACGCTTCGCTCTTCTGAAAACCATTCCTTATCCAAACCGATTTCGAGCAGCATGCAAAATAGCCAGCGCGTTCAAACCGGTTGCTCCCTACTTGCCGAAAAGCTTTGCAGCCATGATCGAACTGGCCCCATCCCAGCTGCCCGAAAAGCAAAGCTACGATCGACTCTATCCAGCGAAAGGATCGCGACGCGGCCGTGTTGCTCTTATGATTGGCTGCGCTCAACAAGCCCTGGCCCCCAAAATCAATCAGGCTGCCATCAACGTCCTAACCCGCAATGGCATCGAAGTCGTGGTTCCTGAGAGCCAAGGATGCTGCGGATCGCTAGCCATGCATATCGGGGCTTCCAAAGAAGCCCAAGCAGCCGCCAAAAAGAACTTTGAAGCTTTCCCTGAGGACGTAGACGCCATCATCTCCACCGCTGCTGGATGCGGCTCAGGAATGAAAGAATACAGAACGCTTTTTGCCGGAGCCGATCCGGAGATCGCCGATCAAGCGAAAGCTTTTTCCGCCAAGGTCCAAGACATTTGCTCCTATCTCGATACGGTCGGATTCGCTCCACCTGAGGATAACGAGGCGCCTTCCATCAAAGTCGCGTACCACGATGCTTGCCATCTGGCCCACGCCCAAAAAGTTCGATCAGTTCCTCGCAAACTCCTTCAAGCCGTTCCAGGGATCGAGCTTTTGGAACCAGCGGAATGGGAGATTTGCTGCGGTTCAGCCGGCAGCTACAATATCGAGCATCCGGATACGGCCAAAGAGCTTGGGCAACGGAAGGTTAAGAGTCTAATGGCCACTAATCCAGATGTCATCGCCACTGGCAATATCGGCTGTCTTACTCAGATCGAGTTCCACTCGCAAAACAGCGAAAAGCCCGTTCCCATTGTCCACACCGTGGAGCTACTAGATGGCTGGAATCCTGGTGAGTAACGATCCTCTTTCCAGTCCGAGATCGCGGATTTTTTAGCGCCTACACACAGCTAAAGCGACGCAAGCCAGGCGACCATTTGTAAAGTAGCACAGGCATGAAGCCTATCCTGCCGGTTATGGTTTCAGCCTAATGGGCACCCTACTTTGTGGGCCGAATTGTGCAGTGAAACTGATAACGTAATCAGTTTCACTGCACAAGGTAAGATACCTCTATCGAGGTACCTCTTACGGAGATGATTCGTCTACTCTACCCAAGCTCGGGCGTTCCGGAAGAAGCGCATCCACGGCGAATCCTCTCCCCAGTCATCGGGGACCCAACTGAATTGCGAGGAGCGAAATACCCTTTCTGGGTGGGGCATGAGAATGGTGGAGCGACCGTCTTCGCTGGTCAGACTGGTGATTCCAAATGGAGACCCGTTAGGATTCAATGGATACGCTTCTGTTGAATTGTGATGATTATCCACATAGCGGGCCGCGACCAGACCAGACTGGTCACACACACCAGCGGCAGCATCACTTTCAAACTCGGCTCGACCTTCCCCATGAGCGACTACGATCGGTATCACGCTCCCAGCCATTCCCCTAAAGAGAACGCTGGGCGTATCTTCGATCTTCAAGGAAACGAGACGCCCCTCATAGCGCTCACTACGATTTTGCACGAAGCGCGGCCAGTGATCCGCACCAGGTATCAAGCTCTTGAGGTTGCTCAACATCTGGCAGCCATTACAGACGCCCAGAGAGAAAGTGTCTGAGCGATGAAAGAACTGCTGAAATTCTTCTCGAGCCTTTTCATTGAATAGAATGCTCTTGGCCCAGCCTTCACCCGCCCCCAGAACATCTCCGTAACTAAAACCGCCGCAGGCTGCGAGGCCCTGAAAATCCGCCAGGGAAACCCGACCACTCAGGACATCTGTCATGTGAACGTCGACACATCTGAATCCAGCCCTATCGAAAGCTCCCGCCATCTCGATTTCGCCGTTGACGCCTTGCTCGCGTAGGACGGCGATCTGTGGCCTAGCCGCTGAAGAATGAAGGTTGAAGGAGGAAGGATGAAGGTCGAAGTCAATTTTTGGGCTGATGCCTGGGTTTTCGCGATCTTGCCGGATCGCATGCTCGGAAGCAGCGGACTCGGGATTGTCTCTCAAGCTTTGCATCCTGAATGTCACGTCTGACCAAACTGCGCGCAAAGCATAGAGATCTTCCTCGAAAATCACCTGCCCAGCCTCAGAAATCTGCACCACTCCTTGAGAGTTCAGTCTGCCAACAATGTTCGAGCAATCGCCCAAGTTGTGAGATTTCAATGTTTCAAATACAGAAGAGAGATCGTCACCTTTGACTTGGATGACGGCTCCCAATTCTTCGCCGAATAGCGGCCCGTAAGGATCGCCTTCGCTCAATACCTCTACATGAACGCCTACATTTCCCGCGAACGCCATTTCCACCACGGCTGCAAAAAGGCCTCCGTCAGACCGGTCGTGATAAGCGAGAATCTTTCCTTCTTTTCCTAGTTGTTGGATGGCGTTCCAGAAATTCGTGAGATCTTCGGGACTATCGACATCGGGCGTTTCCATACCCATTTGTCCATAAACCTGTCCCAGTATTGAGCTGCCCAAGCGATTCTTTCCCCGGCCAAGATCAATCAGAATCAGACTCGAATCTCTGTCTTGAATAAGTTGCGGCGTAAGGGAAAGCTGGATATCCGAACAGCGAGCGAATGCGGACACAATCAGTGACACTGGGGCCGTGACCCGTTTCTCTTCCCCCTCATCCCGCCAAACCGTGCTCATGCTCATCGAATCTTTTCCGACGGGGATGGTTACTCCAAGTGCCGGGCAAAGCTCCATGCCGACAGCCTGCACCGCTTCGAATAAATCCGCCCCATCGCCCGCTACAGAAGGAGCGGCCATCCAATTCGCAGAGAGATTTACACCGGTCAATGGGCCGGTCTGAGCAGCTGCCAGATTCGTCAAGGCCTCCCCAACCGCCAATCGGGCCGAGGCCGGAGCGCTATTCACAGCGGTAGGCGTTCGTTCACCAACCGACATCGCTTCACCTGTGTATCCGTCAAAAGAAGACGCTGTTACAGCGCAATCGGCAACGGGAACTTGCCAGGGCCCCACCATTTGATCGCGGTGGATCAATCCCGTTACCGTCCGATCGCCAATCGTTATGAGGAAGGTTTTGTCCGCAACGGTTGGATGGGAAAGCACGCGTCGGGCTGCGTCATCTAAAGAAACGCCAACGAGGCTCAACGGAATGAGATTTCTGGAGAGGGCCTTTTCTTCACGATGCATCCGTGGCGGTTTCCCGAGAAGTACCTCCAAGGGCATATCTATGGGCTGGTTCCCGAAATGCGGATCCTCCAACACAAGCTGACGTTCTTCGGTTGCTTCCCCAATGATGGCGAAGGGGCAACGCTCGCGTTCACAGATCTCCGAGAAAGCGTTTATCCGTTCGGATGGAATCGCCATCACGTAGCGTTCCTGCGATTCGTTACACCAAATTTCCAAGGGACTCATACCCGGCTCGTCATTGGGAATCTGACGCAAATCAAAACGCCCGCCCTTACCGGCATCGTTGACCAGTTCCGGCATCGCATTGCTCAAGCCGCCGGCACCGACATCATGTATAAACACGATAGGATTCTCAGCCCCCAAAGCCCAACAGCGATCGATCACTTCCTGGCAACGGCGCTCCATTTCCGGATTGTCCCGTTGCACGCTGGCGAAATCCAAATCCTCTTCGCCAGATCCGCTGTCCATTGAACTAGCCGCCCCTCCCCCAAGGCCAATCAGCATGGCAGGACCGCCTAAGACAACCAGCTTGTCACCCGCTTTGACCACGCCTTTTTCAATATGCTCGTGGCGGATATTTCCCAATCCTCCTGCCAGCATAATCGGCTTGTGGTACCCGCGAAGCTCCATTGCGGGGCTAATTTCAGAAGTACGATTTAAGATTTCAGAAGTTTCCGAATCAGCGACCTCTTCTTCGACTTCATCATTCTTCCCTCCTAATTCATCCCCAACCTCTTCACCCTTACTTTGTTTCGCTGGAACGGCCTGTTCGAAGGTCCGGAAATAGCCCAAAATGTTGGGCCGACCGAACTCGTTATTGAATGCCGCTCCTCCTAACGGACCTTCGATCATTATCTCCAGCGGGGAAACAATTCGGTTGGGCTTTCCGAAATTTTGCTCCCATTCCCTAATCGCACCCGGTATCTTCAAATTGGATACCGTGAATCCGGTTAGACCTGCTTTTGGTTTCGATCCGACACCGGTTGCTCCCTCGTCCCGAATCTCGCCTCCCGAACCGGTCGACGCTCCAGGAAATGGCGAAATGGCGGTTGGGTGATTGTGGGTTTCCACTTTGCAAAGGACGGCCATGTCCTCGTCGGTCGCTCCGTATTCGTTCGATTCTGGATCCGCGAAAAATCGCTTGGCCCGACTTCCTTCGAACACCGCCGCGTTGTCTTTGTAGGCCGACAAGATTCCTTCGCTACGCATTTCGAAGGTGTTCTTGATCATCTTGAAAAGGGATCGGTCCTTCGCTTCCCCATCGATCTCCCAACTGGCATTGAATATCTTGTGCCGACAATGTTCCGAATTCGCCTGAGCGAACATCATCAGCTCGATATCGTTGGGATCGCGCCCCAGCTTCTGGAAATTTTCGACCAGATAATCGATTTCATCTTCCGCCAGGGCGAGCCCGAGGCTTCTATTGGCCTCAACCAACGCCTCCCGTCCACCTGAAATCAAAGGAACACTGGCGAAGGGCTTGGGCTCTTCATGACGAAAAAGGACCGATAGCTCTTCGTTAGATCCAAAGATCGATTGTGTCATTCGATCGTGCAACTTCGAATCGAGCGACTTCAATTGCGATGCATCCAACTCGACCCCGCCCAAATCAATCAAATAGGCAACGGCCCGTTCGATCCGATTCAATTTCGACAGCCCACAGATGTGGGCGATATCAGTCGCTTTAGATGACCATGGGGAAAGCGTTCCTGGACGTGGGGCCACCACTCGCAACAGTCCTTCCGTATCGTGGCCTTCAAGTTTGGGCCCATAGGTCAGCAGTTTCTCTAGGACGGATTGCTCTTCGCAAGTCAATCGCTCCGAAGCCTCAGCAACATGCAGGTACTCCGCGTATACGCTTTTGACCGGCAGATCAGCGGAGCTCAGATCGTCAACGAGCTTTTGTAGACGGAATTCGGAATGGGACGGCGCACCGCGGAGGATGATCATCGATAGGGAAGTTGAAAACTTCGTCCCCGACCGGCAAGCGCGGAATGGAAATTAGCAGTACCTGTTTGCGCTGAGAAAGGTAGCGACCAATCTCCGAACGGCCACCACGTACCCGATCACCTAATCATGGTCGCTACCTTCCTCTGCCTAGAGCGGTAGCTTGATTTGTTCGCCCAATTTGGCGGACCGAATTCCGGCTTCGAGGATCTCTTGGGCGTCGCGGCTATAATCATCGCGGGAGAGGATGAATGGATCCCTTTGGCCGGTGACGACCTCGACAAAATTGTGGGCTGAATCGCGCATGCCTAGCTCAGATTTGGGAACGGGCACTTCCGAGCCATTCGGATCGTCCTTGGTCGCCAAATACAGTTTTCCCTCGTCTCCTGGCTCGGCAAATAAGGTTCCTTTAGATCCATAGATCGCAGTATCGTAACTGGTTAGATTTCCGATTTGCGTCCATGAGGCTGTAGCGGTGGCCATTCCTTGAGCATACTTCATCGCGATGATTCCGCTGTCCTCTACGGAAAGGAAGTCTTTGGCTCTTCCACCAGCCATTCCGACAACTGATTCCGGCATGCCCATCAGGGCCGCGGCCAGCACAGCTCCGTAACAGCAATAATCCATCATCGCCCCAGCTCCATTCCTTCGCTCATCAAAGAGCCAATCGCAAAAATATTCAGAGCACCCAAGGGCCTCTGGACCGCAATGTGCGGCCCGATAAGTAACGCTGCGTAAAGTTCCGATCGAACCATCCTCAACCATTTTGATCGCCTGCTGAAGCTGTGGCCACCAGGTAAACGGCCAGTTAACGACTAGCTGGACATTGTTCTTTCGGGCAGCGACCACCATCTGGTTGGCGTCATCCAAATTGGCTGCCAGCGGTTTTTCGATCAGGATGTGCAGGCCGCGTTCCATAGCCTCAATCGCCATATGCGAACCTTCCAGATTGCTTACAAAAATGTAGGCCGCATCCAGTTTCTCATTTTCAAGCAGAGATGTGGCATCTTTATAAACCGGACAGCCGTATGTCTCCGTAAATCGCCCTGTCAATGGCTCGTTCGGGTCCGCCGCCGCTACCAACTCCGCGCTTTGGCATTCAGCCGCCGCTGCCGCTTCCGACCAAACATGGTCATGGGTCAATCCCAACACACCGATTCTCAGTTTTTCACTCATAGCTACACTTCCACCAACAATGATGGCTCTGGCCCGACACCACAACCACAACCTACGGAAAAACTGCCCTTGGAACTGTCAAATGTAGGTTGGAACTTCAGCCCGAGCGATCGAGCGGGGAGTAGAGCGAGGTCGATTAGGGATAATCAACCCTACTGAAACGGAGGCATATCTCAAGGAACGCGGGCCGAAGCGCCGCCCTGCTCGACATGATTGATTCCCTAGCCGTTATTGAAATAATGGCAGCTACCCTAATTGGAATATGCAAAGCCGCTTTATTGCTTTTCATTGACCTGGCAAATCCCGTAAGAACTGTGGCCTTTCGTTTCTAAGACCGAATTTTCGCGATTTCGGTGCTCCGTAATCACAAAGAGCTGTAATGCAAGAACCTGTTAATCGCGGGCTCCTGCAACCGTCCCCAGCCCACTGAAAAACCTCAACCACCAAGCACTCCAACGTGAAAACCACCAGAATTACATTAACGCTATCGAGCGTCTTGATCGCTCTGCTCGCCACTCAAGCCGCCGACAAGCCGAATATCGTTCTCATTCTGGCCGACGACTTCGGAGTCGGTGATATTCAGACTCACTACACGGAAAACAAGATTCCGACGCCTTATCTGGATCGGTTTAGCACAGAGTCCAAGCGATTCACCAATGCCCATAGCAATACAGCCTGCTGCACGCCTTCTAGATACGGCCTGCTTACCGGACGCTATGCTTGGCGAACTCGCCTGCAGGAATGGGTGATCGCTTGCTACGAGCCGCCACTCATCCCAAAAGACCGGATTACTTTGCCAGGGTTTCTTCAGGACCAAGGCTACCATACGGCCCTTGTGGGGAAGTGGCATCTGGGCTGGAACTGGGCAGGACCGCAACCGAGTCAAATGGTCGAGCAACGCAACGGGCTCAAAGATAAGGGTTGGGACTTCACTAAACCGATTGCGGACGGGCCTATTACTCGCGGCTTCGACTACTACTTTGGCACTCACGTGCCGAATTTCGCGCCGTTCACGTTTATCGAAAACGACCGCGTAGTCGAACAGCCGACGGAGCGTTACGTCCACGATCCGAGCGTAGGCGTGGTAATGCCACGCGGATTCGAAGGCGGCCCCATCGCCCCCGAATGGAAATTCGACCGTATCTTGCCCGAGATCACCGAAAGAGCCGTCAAATATGTGCGCGATCAGGCGAGAAATGAAGAGCCGTTCTTCCTTTTCTTCTCCATGACCTCTCCACACGAGCCCGTGGTCCCATCCGAAAAATTCAAAGGGAAAAGCGGGATTAACCCCATTGCCGATTTCGTGATGGAAACGGATTGGTCTGCCGGCCAGGTCATCAAAGCCGTAGACGACGCCGGCATTACAGAAAATACGATTGTTATTTTCACCGCGGACAATGGCCATTCCCACTACACCGGAATCGAGGAACTCATCGAAGCAGGCCACTATCCCAGCGGAGAATACCGTGGACACAAAAGCGACGTTTGGGAGGGCGGCCACCGAGTGCCCTACCTGGTCCGCTGGCCGGGTAAAGTCGAAGCTGGTAGCGAAGATCATAATATCGTTGGCCTAAATGATACCTTCGCCACCGTCGCCGAAATCCTGGGCCAAGAGCTGCCCAACCATGTAGCGGAAGATAGCTTGAGTTTCTCGAATCAGCTGGTCCGAAGCGCCAACGCTCCCTCACGTCACCAAATAGTCGTTCAATCCACTCATGGCGAGTTCGGCTTTCTGGAGGGTCCTTGGAAAATCGTCTTTCGCAACCAGGACACGCTCAATAATTCTCGAGGCAAACCCACCCAAATCGAACTCTACAATCTCGATCGAGACATCGCGGAAACCACAAATATCGCCTCGAGTCATCCGCAAATCGTCCAGCGGCTTACCCAAAATCTTGAGACAGTCATCAATAGAGGAACTAGTCGGCCCGGCCCGATTCAAAAGAACGATACCCCCATCGACATCCATCGCACCCAATCCGAGCGCTGGGGACCCGCTCTCTCACCTCCTGGAGTACTCGGCTTTCCTAAACAATCAGAATGAATTTCGTCCTTACATATCGGATACTTCCCTTTCTCTTCGCTTTCCCACTCGTTCTTGCCGCGAAGTCAGACCGCCCCAATATTCTGATGATCGCCGTGGACGATCTGCGGACGGAACTCGGCTGCTACGGAGAGTCCCACATTATTTCGCCCAACATCGATCGCTTGGCCGCTAGTGGGCTTCGTTTCGATCGGGCCTACTGCATGGTGCCCACCTGCGGGGCGTCTCGGGCTAGCCTTTTCAGCGGTCGACGACCTAGTCCCGATCGCTTTGTTAGCTATACTGCCCGAATCGACGAAGACTCCCCTCAATCGATTGGTCTCCATCAGCATCTGAAACAATCTGGCTATCATACGGCAAGCCTGGGCAAGATCCTCCACTACCCAGCGGATCAATCTAATGGCTGGAGCGATTCACCCTGGCGGCCCAATCGTAATGAACCAGCGATGACAGAGCCGATTCTGGGCTGGACCGAACCTGCTAATATCAACGCTCTCCTTGAGCAATCTCGCAACAAGCGACTCCCCTTCGCTTCGTTCGATTCAGAGGATGATGCATTAGGGGACGGGAAAGTCGCTGACGAAGCTGTCCGGAGAATCAAGGCCTACGCAAAAGACGAGGAGCTTTTCTTTTTGGCAGTCGGCTTTTTCAAGCCTCACCTGCCGTTCAATGCTCCTACGAAGTATTGGGAGCTCTATAACTACCTGGAGATCGATCTACCAGACAACTACTACCCTCCTGAAGACGCTCCCGAAGAAGCCATTCACAATTTCGGAGAGCTGCGCAGCTACGGGGGCGTCCCAAAAAAGGGACCCGTTAGCGACGCCATGGCTCGGACGCTGATCCGCGGCTACTACGCCTGCGTCTCCTACACCGACGCTCAAATTGGTAAAGTTCTCAACGCTCTGGAATCCGAAGGCCTGGCCGACAATACTATCGTCGTTCTATGGGGAGACCACGGCTGGAACTTGGGAGAACACACGCTTTGGTGCAAACACTGCACCTTTGAGAATGCCATGCAGGCGCCTCTCATCATTCGCTCGCCGAATCATCATTCTACCAGCAAAGGGGTCGCTACCCGAACGCTCGCAGAATTCATCGATATTTACCCTACGCTGTGCGAACTCGCGGAAGTCGCTCGGCCGTCGGGACTCGATGGCCGTAGCCTAGTCCCAGTTCTAGAAAATCCCAAGGATCCAGGCAAAGGATTCGCGATCGGACGTTTTCGCAATAGCGATACCATCCGCACGGAGCGATGGCGCTACACTGAATACGCCTCCACAGATAGCGCTGGCAAGCTGGAGATCGTCGCTCGCATGCTCTATGACCATGACCGAGACCCTGAAGAAAATCGGAATCTGGCCAATCTCCCCGAGTACGCGTCGACCGTCGCCGAGCTTTCAAATCGTCTCAATACCCACAAGGGGAAGTAGTTAAATCCGAGCGCCTGACCCCTCTCCACCAATCTTGCCACTCTTTTTGGTAAGGTTACCAAAAAGAGTGGCAATACGGAATACGCCGATAATGAACTGCGTATTTTCGGGCGAGGAAAACTTCAAAAACTGGCAGCGCTCAGGCGACAGCGGCTACCTGCAATCTTTCCTAGACACTTTCGAGATCCCCTCCGATTCGCAAACTTTGGTCTTTTCCAAGACCAGCCTTCAAGCGAGCCGTATTCGGCCGACAAATCCGCGGGCCATCTATTTCAATGATGAGATCTTCGTTGGATGGGTTCCCTCAGGCGGCATATTGGAAATTTCTGTTCCCAGCCCGGAAACCGGTACCAATTTCTACTCTCTAGAAATGGATGTCTTCCCGCCCAAGCTGGTTCGCGAGGACGACAACTGCCTTCAATGCCACGGAGGCTCCTTCACCCGCGACATACCTGGGCACCTGGCTCGCTTGGTCTATCCCGAACGAACAGGCCAACCCATTTTCAAAGCGGGAACGCGCGTCGTGGATTAAACCACGCCCATCCATGAGCGTTGGGGGGGGATAGCTGGTTGATGGAGCTGACTTCGAACACATGGGAAATCGAATTTGCAACGAGACCGTTCAAAGTGCGGATTCCGGAGAAGATTTCACCTTTGACGACGTTGCTTATCATGGATATGATTGGTAGAGGAGACGTCATTGCCCAATTGATACTGAATCACCAAACCCATTTGCATACCTTATTGGCGGATGTAGTGCTGGCGACACGACGCGCACTTCATGATCAAAAGATCATGGACGAGCTTCCCAACCGGAAGGAAGCGCTTTACGATTCTACTCGCCGGCGAATCAAGCATGCATGCGACAAGGCGCTGGCCGACATGTTTTTCGAAGATGAAGCCGAGTTGCCTAGGCTGGACTACCAGGCTTCTCCATTTGCCGCGACTTTCCATCAGCGCGGGCCACAAGATTCTAAAGGCCGCTCCCTTTACCAGCTACGCATGAATCGGCGCATGTTTCGCCACCCGTTTAGCTATATCCTTTACACGAATTCCTTCAACGAGCTTCCACAAGAGGCGCTCGACTATATTTGGCCAGAGCTTGAGCATATTCTCGACCCCAATTTTCGCCACTAGGACTACCCGTATCTATCTCACAGGGAAAAATCCGCAGTCAAACAAATCCTGATGGAAACGCACCCAATCGCCGTCAAGTACTGGAAAAACTAGGAGGCCGGAGGCGGATGCCCGTCCTTTTTGCCAGACCGAGCGCCTGAATCATACAAATCTTTGCGAAATGGGTACAATATGAGTTGCCCCTTTTGTGATATTCTCATTCCGTACCAGTCACCCATTTATGAACTATCCCAAACTCCATAACGCAATGTGGCCCGGGCTCGTCGGCAAAGGCGGAGACGAGCCAGGCGCCGAACCGCCAATCAGCCTCGACAGAATGCTCGAACTCACCGCTGGGGCGGAAGTCGATGGCCAGAAATTCGACGGAATCGACTACTTCCTGTTTCATCCGCACACGGATCCGGACGCTAGCGACGACGAACTAAAAGCGATCGCCGACAAGATTGCCAGCCATGGTTTTTCCGTCGGCTCACTAGTGGCTCCGGTTTGGCCCGGCACGGTTGGCGACTCGGCCATGGGCGACGACGAACAACAACAGAAATTCCTGACGGCCGTCGAAAAAGCCTGCCGCATCGCTAAGGTCTTCGATGACCATGGCGTTCGCAAATACGGTGTCATCCGAATCGATTCCGCCACCGGTCCCGAGGCATGGGCTGATGACGCCAAGGCAGGTACAGCCCGTATCGCCGAGACCTTTCGTAAAGCCGCCCAAATCGCTGCCGATCACGGAGAGCGCCTTGCCGCGGAGGGCGAAATCTGCTGGGCAGGCATGCATTCGTGGAAAGACATGCTCGACCTCCTCGAAGCGGTGGGCATGCCCGAATCGCTAGGCTTCCAGTGCGACCTCGCTCACACCTACCTTTATCTGATGGGCTACAATGCCCCCGAGCACGCTCTGCTCCAAGATGGCTACAGCGAAGAGGAGTTTTTCGCGGCTTATAAGACCATGACCGATGCCCTCCGTCCATGGACGATTGACTTCCACGTGGCCCAGAACGATGGCACCGTCCACGGCACCGGGTCCCATGACAAGACCGGCAAGCACTGCCCGGCTGATGATCCTAACGGCAAAGTCGATATCTTAAAATGTTCCGGCTATTGGCTCGAAGGAGCCAAAGACCGAGGCATCGAGCACATTTGCTGGGACGGATGCATGTTCCCTAATGCCATGCTGGAAACCCCGGAAACCTGGAATACGATCCTCAAATCGATGATCGACGTACGCGATGCCCACGGCTGGGATGCCTAGGTAGTCGTATTTAATTAACCAAGACTATATCCTCAACCCTAACACAGGAAAACCAATGGCAAACATCTCTCTCGGCGCAGAAGTCTACACCTGGTTTATGCGGGAAACCGGCAAAGCCTACGACAACAAGCTCGGCCACATGATCGAAATGGTCGAAAAAGCCGGCTTCGAAGGCATCGAGCCCATGCACTTCTGGATGGGCGATTTGACCGACCCAGCAAAGCTGGCCGACAAACTGGACCAGCACAACGTAAAGCTCGCGGGCATCGCTCTGGTGCTCGACTGGAACAATCCGGAGGAAACTGACGAAGAACGCCAACAGGCTGATTCCGTCATCGAAACTCTCAAGCAATTCCCTGGTGCGCCGCTCTGCACCGTGCAAATGCCCAATGGGAGACACGATCTCGAGCAACGCCGCCTAAATCTAGTATCTTGCGTCAACGCCGTCTCGAAACGAGCTCACGATGCCGGACTGCGCTGCTCCTTCCACCCTAACTCGCCTGAGACCTCCATCAATCGTACCGAAGAAGACTACGATGTCATCCTCAATGGACTCGACAGTAGCGTCACCGGCTGGACTCCTGATGTCGGGCACATCGCCAACGGCGACATGGACCCGCTCACCAAGATGAAGGAGTTCAGCTCCCTCATCAACCACGTCCACTACAAGGACTGGGACGGCAATCCCGAGTGGACGCTTATGGGTGAAGGTAAAGTAGACTTTGTCGGCATTACCCAGTGGCTCGTCGACCAAGATCTAGATGGTTGGATTATCTGTGAAGACGAAGCCGACAAGGCCATCGAAGATCCCGATGGCGTTACCCTGCATGACGGGGAATACTGCAAGGAAAAGCTGCTTCCGATCATCAACAGCTAAACAGCCAGGCAATCGTTCAATTTCAAACGCCCGCGATGTGATAACCGGGCGTTTTCTGCAAACAGGATACGCCCCGAAGTGTCGTGGCTACATGATGGCTTCGCCAACATGATGAATAGCCTGTGTCAGACCACTATTCCCGATTCACATCATGTTCCCCAGTGAGACAGGGGATCATGTAGATCGGCATTAGCCGATCGTATCCTGTTCGATTAAATTCATTCCCAGATGCCAGTATTCCGTTTCGCAGGCCGGGAGGAAAACAAATCCCTTGCCGCCATTCACCTCCCCTGATCTTCTCGACTCCTATCTCCCCGATTGATGCCGCCTCCACCCAAACCCGACTCACTTTCCCAGTTTGTCCAAGAGAATGGGATAGTGAATACAGGCCAGTTGCTATTCGACTGCATTCCCGGCTTGCTCTTCTTCGTTAAGGACGCCAACCGCCATTTTATATACATCAATCAAGAGCTGGCCGACTTCATGGGCCTCGAGAGCAAGGAATCGATAGTCGGCCGACCCGACTCCGAGTTTTTCCCGGAAGACATCGAGAAAAGCTATGCAGCTGACGACAAACGCGTCATCGAAGAGGGCATTTCCATCAGTAACAAGGTCGAATTGATCACCACCTCGCAACGTCTGATTCAATGGCACATCACTAACAAGATCCCTCTCTTCGATAGAGAAGGCAAAATTTGCGGACTCGCAGGTGTCACCCGTAAATTTGAAGGGAATACGAATGCCCTTCATCGATCCGCCCTGGATCTGGCGATCGGCTACATTAGCAAAAATTATTCTCAAGAGATAAAATTGAAGGACCTCGCGAAGGTCTGCAGCCTTTCTCTCAGTGCCTTCGAACGCCACTTCAAGAAGAGCTTTCACCTCACTCCTATACAATACCTCAACCGCTACAGAATACAGCAGTCTTGCACGGCTCTTAGCCAGACCGACGCCCCCATTTCCTCGATCGCCGTGGACTGCGGATTCTATGATCAAAGCCATTTCACCCGGTCATTCCTGAAAGTCCTCCACACTACCCCAGCTGCCTATCGGAAACGTTACACCTAGCTCATCAGCGATTCTTTAATTCGCCAATTCGGTTTCGGCCCTGAGTTAGCTCGACCTGATCATCCCTGCTGGCGGAAGGTAGGGCTGTCTATCCCTATTCAGACGCGCTCTTAGAGTCATCTAGCGCGGTTTTTGTACATATCATTGCGAAAATAGTCCTAGCTCAATTGGGCGATTTCCCTGATAATTACACGACCTTCCAACTTAAGGATGGCCCCTTCGAGAAAATCCGTAAACGCTTAGATTATGCAAAACGAGTGGAATGATGAAGCAGCCCAAGATCTGGGCGATGATCCGATTGCGCTTCGCGACTACTCCACAACGCTGCTTTCCCAGACAGGCACCACTTTTCGCCTACTTGCATCGGTCAAATTCGATTCCACAAACGTTTTCGGCGAAAAGGAGTCAGTTATTCGGATCGGCGGGGGATCTGGATCAATCTGCCTTCACTTGGATCGCATTTCCCGACTGGCGAACCTACCCAATCTAGAAGCCAAGCAACTGCAACTGGAATTGCAGCGAAGCATCCGTTCCGGCGATGCGATCGACGTGCCAGTGAATACCGTGCTGCACTGTTGCATTCCATCGGCATTCGTCGACCAACGCGAAAGCCCCACTAGCCTAGCTCTAGCGAATCACGAAAAGGCGCCATCGTTGGCGGAAGAAGTGTTTGGCAAGCGTGTCAAAGCCCTACCACAATCGACAACGCTTCTTGAAACGGCTAAGTCGATTATCGATCTACTTAAAGACTCGAACGCTGAGCAGTTAAACGGCATTCTCGTTCCCGGAATCGGCCTTCTGTCCTTCGCTACTACAGCCCAGGAATGCTATCGACAATCGATCGAACTGGACGATTTGGCGACTCGCTACTTCGAATCTCTAGGTTCCTTGTCAAGCGGCGCAAACCCTTCACATATGATAGATCTGCATGACATCGCCGAACTAAGGGCTTCTGTATCCAAAATAAACGGACAGGCGATGATTGCCATTCACAGTGCCTCCAACCACGCAATATCATTCGCGGTTAGCGAATTCGCTTCCGAATTTTCGCCTGTCGCGGAAAACGCGGATGATTCACGGCTGGCTGCAGAATCCGAAATTCAGCATGTCCGTTGGCCCAATCGTGGAGTCTTTTCATTCGCTTCCGACAAAGCCACCGTCTTTGACCTTGCCGCAATCGCCACCAATTTTGCTGAAGCAATCCCGCTGGCCCAAGCAAGCGGTGGTTGGGAAGGCAATATTCCCAAGCCCAATGCCAAGCCAAAAAAGAACGGCGTTCTACAAGGCCAAATCGCATTGGTTTCAGGCTCGGCAGCCGGAATCGGACTGGCGACAGCGACCACCCTAGCGGAAGCAGGAGCCTGTGTCGTCGGAGCGGATATCAATCCTGAGATCGAGAGTATCATGTCTGAAATCGGAGCATTAGGCGTCACAGTAGACCTGACCCAAGATGATCAAATTCAGTCCTTGATCGCCCGCATCATTCGAGAATTCGGCGGCCTGGATATAGTAGTTTCCAATGCCGGCATCTTTACTGCCGGGGCTTATATCGAGGATATGGAATCCGATAATTGGGGGCGCAGTTTGGCGGTCAATCTGACCAGCCATCAACTTCTTCTCAAGAACGCCATTCCTTATGTCAAAAAGGGGGTTGACCCTTCCATCATATTTATTGGCTCGCGCAATGTAAACGCCCCCGGCGCCGGCGCCGCAAGTTACTCCTGCGCCAAAGCAGGTTTGACCCAGCTTTGCCGCGTCGCCGCTCTAGAACTGGCTCCCGATGGAGTTCGCGTGAACATCATCCATCCCGACGCCGTGTTCGACACCAAACTCTGGAAGCAAGAGGCTTTGGAACGTTCCGCCGAACGCTATGGACTCACGGTCGAGCAATACAAAAAGCGGAACCTCATGAAAACGGAAATTACGTCTCGAAGCGTAGGCAATACCGTTGTCGCAGTGGCTTCCCAGGCCTTCGCCAAAACTACTGGAGCCCAAATCCCCGTCGACGGAGGCAATGACCGAATCATCTGAGCTAATGCCCACAAAACTCGCCAATTATCTCGAATTCCTTAAGATTATACTAACTAGGATCACGTCAAAATATTAGTTTCTGATTCACGTTGATTCTATTAGTGAAAATTCGTGGTATTCGTGGGAACAAAAACACTTTCAAATGAAAAAGCTACTTAACGACCCCCTTCAAGCTGCATCGGAAATCGTAGACGGTCTTGTCGACTACTACAATGGTTCCGTTGAGCAAGTTAGCCCCGGAGCGATCGCCCTCACTGATATCTCCGACGATAAAGTCGCCCTTCTCGTCGGAGGCGGGACCGGCCACGAACCCATCTACCACGGTCTGATTGGCGAAGGCATGGCGGATGGAGCAGCCTGCGGCGATATTTTCGCCGCCCCTCCTCCGAACGTCATACTAGATGCCACCAAAGCCGTAAATCGCGGCCATGGAGTTTTGTATCTATATGGCAACTACGCTGGTGACGTACTGAATTTCAAGATTGCCGCTCAACTCGCTGCAGCCGAAGGCATCCGCGTGGAGACCGTACTCATCTGGGACGACGTAGCCTCCGCTCCGCCAACCGAAAAAGACCAGCGTCGCGGTATCGCGGGCCTAATCCCGATTGTTAAATTGGCCGGGGCGGCCGCCAGTCGGGCCAAAGACCTAGATGAGCTTGTCGATGTAGTTACCAATGCTCGAGACAATACTCGATCGGTCGGGGTCGCTATGGCCCCAGGCTCGATACCTGCCACGGGAAAACCCACCTTCGAACTCGACGAAGACTCGATCGGGGTCGGCATGGGGATCCATGGCGAAAAAGGCATAGGCGTGGAAAAGATGATGTCAGCTGATGACCTCGCTGCCAAAATGGTCGACCTTGTCTTGGCCGACGATTTGCCAATCGGGGAAGGCGACGAGGTCCTGGTCTTTATCAACAGTCTCGGTTCCACAACTATGATGGAATGCCTCATCGCGCTGAAAAAAGTGAAAGCCCTTCTACTTGAGAAAGGAATAAGTATTTACGATATTCTGCTAGGCCCCTTGGTGACGTGCCAGGAAATGGCCGGCATCTCTCTTAGCCTCACGAAAATGAATGACACGCTGAAGCCCCTATGGGACGCTCCGTGCTCATCACTTGGATACACTAAACTGGGGAAATAACTATTGTTAGGCAGCGGCCGATCTTTCCGCGACTGCGGGACCATCTGCTCAATCTTTATGAGCCGCTCTGCGATCGGCCGCTACCCCCACTACCAACAAAACCAACGAATTCTAAATGAGCGCTCCAACCCTCACCCCCGCAGATATCAAAGAGATGCTACTCAAAGTGGCCGATGTGATCATTGAATCTGAAGAGATTCTGTCTCAAGCGGATCGCGACCTCGGCGACGGCGATCATGGTCTCGGTATGCAACGTGGCTTTTCCGCCGCCAAAGCCCAGCTCGAGGCTCTCGACCCGAAAACTGTCGCTGAAGTCTTTACAACCACCGGCATGGCTTTGATGGCATCTATGGGCGGTGCCTCTGGAGCTGTCATGGGAATGCTCTTCCAAAGCGGAGGGGCGGCCCTAGGAGCCAACGAATCTTTAGATGCCAACGGGCTATGCGCTTTCCTGCGAGGCGCCTGCGACGGCGTGACCAACCTGGGAGGGGCCAAGCCAGGCGACAAAACAATGGTAGATGCGCTTGCTGCAGCTCGCGACAAAACTGAGGATACCGAATGCCAGTCTATCGCCGAAGCCTGCCACGCAGCCGCTGCGGGAGCGAACGAAGGCATGGAAGCCACCAAGGCGATGATCGCCACCGTGGGGCGGGCCAAAACGCTGGGCGAAAAATCGATAGGCTTCCCCGACCCCGGAGCGCTATCCGTATCCATAATTTTCCAGACAATGAGCGACTTCGCAAATCAGTAGATCAAGAAACCAATCACAAAATCTTATACCAGTTAGCGATCAATAGCGCTCAATCGCGATTAAACAAAATTAATTCGAAAAACCTAAACCACTTAACAACTAAATAAAAATGGCAGATCTAGACGACATTAGAGATGGCGACAACTTCGGGCTAAATAGTCCCGCCGATACCGATTCCTTTTATTTAAAAGGGCTGAACAGCACGGATTGGGGCATAAAGAACCGCATGTCCCGTATCTTCAACCGCAAGTCAGGGCGCACAGTCATGCTGGCCTTCGACCATGGCTTTCTCATGGGACCCACTTCGGGGCTAGAGCGCATTGATCTGAGCATCGCTTCTCTTGCCGATCATGCGGACTGCCTTATGGGGACGCGAGGAATGATTCGCGCTTGTATCCCGCCTGACAATACAAAGCCCGTTTGCCTTCGGACCGATACCGGAACAACCATTCTAACTGAGCTGAACCACAATATTCTGTTAGATGAAGCCGAGGCCATTAGCATGAATGCTTCAGCTATGGCCGCCATGATCGCCGTCGGGGACGCCGCTACCGAGGCGGTCACAATAGCCAACATCAGCCGGCTTGTGGATATCGGGCAGAAGTACAGCATCCCCGTAATGGGCGTGACCGCAGTGGGCAAGGATATGGCCCGCGACGCTCGTTACTTCAGCCTCGCCTCCCGCGTCTGCGCAGAAAACGGGGCCAGTATCGTCAAAACCTACTATACTGAAGGATTCGAAAACGTGGTGGCCTGCACACCCGTGCCCGTAGTAATCGCTGGCGGCAAAAAGCTTCCAGAGCTGGAGGCCTTGGAGCTCGCCTACAACGCGATCCAATGCGGAGCGGCCGGTGTCGATATGGGACGCAACGTTTTCCAGTCTGATGCCCCATTGGCTATGATCAAGGCTATCGGTGGAGTTGTTCATGACAACCTGAAGCCCGAGGAAGCCTTCGAGCTTTTCAACGAACTGAAGAACTCTTAGGCAAACGAGCTTTATTGATAAAATTTTCGAGCCGGATGCATTAGCGTCCGGCTTTTTTTCTAGATGTTGTAAATTACCGTTCCTAACATCCGAATTCAATACCCCATGCCTCTTCCTGAATCCAGTCCCAACGTTTGGCGCCACAAAATCGGCGGTGGAGCGGCTTCGCTGTTCGGTCTTCCCTTCTTTTTGGTAGGAGTAGGCGTCATTGTGCTCAAGTTCATCCCTCAGGAGGTTGGAGGGGGTGATCACCTCCCCTTTTATTTTGGCCTTCCTTTCGGAGCCATTTTCGCAACGGTCGGCGGGGCCATTCTGTTTGGGCGAATGGAACTGATAATCGACCGTTCCGAAGGAACTATTGTCAAGGACTGGAAGCTCCTTTCCAAGACCGTCTATCAACAGTCACGCGAGCTAAAGGAGTTTGACCGAATTCGTCTCAATTCTGAGATACGTCGGAGCAAGAATTCCAACTACACTGTCTATCCTATTCGTTTGGAACGGGATGGCGCGGAGGCTTTTTCGATTTCCGAAGGGAGAGCCAAGAATAAAGCTCGAGCCCAAGCCGAAAGCCTAGCGACATTTCTATCGCTTCCGATTCACGACGAGCTACATGGTTCCGTCCGCGTTCGGGATGCCGATACTCTCGATCAATCGATCCGAGAAAAATTCCAGAGCGGGACAGAAAGCAACGTAATCCACGATCCGCCAGCCCGCATGAAATCCCGGGTCGATTATGATGGAAACAGCCTGCGAGTGCAGATCCCGCCTCCAGGCTTTAATGCTGGCTTCTTCATAGCGTTCATCGCAATCGCTTTCTTCGAACTGATCTTCATCTTCAGTTTCGCTATCCCGTTTTTCAGCAACTTCGATAGCGATTCTCCTGCCCTTATATTCGTTATCATCTTTAGTTTCTTTTTTCTGGGCATCCCCACTCTCATACTGCTTGGGCTTCTTGGGAACACCTTTCTGGCAACCCAATCCATTTCCGTAAGCAATCAGACTCTTTCCGTGACCAAAGGCTGGCCTCGGAAAAAATCGGTGACGTTCGCCAGCAATCATATTGAAGAATTAGTGGTCGCGGCACGGTCAAAAAGCCAAGGCAATCGAAGGGCCGCTGTCACTATTGGGGCTGGAAAAGAAATTCAAGCGGTGTCAGACGATACCAACCTATCGTTCGGCGCGGGTTTGTCCGATGAAGAGCTGGCTTATATTCATGCCTTGGCAAAAGGAATTCTCGTTTCCTAGCTCGGCGTCTAAAACGCTTGCCCTCGCCTACCGGGCCCCCAATAAAGCTGGCTCTTGAGCAACAAACCCGAACAACCGTCCGTGGATGCCAAAAAGCTCTCGCTCGGCATCGTCTTTCTGACGATTTTCATCGATCTAGTCGGGTTCAGCATCATTTTCCCTCTCTTTCCGGCCATCCTGGAATATTACGGCCAGAGCGGTTTGCTGCAAAGCCTGACCAATTCGCTAGACGCGTTTTCAGAAGCCACGGGAGCGGGCGATCGATTCACTTCAGTGCTGTTCGGAGGCCTCCTCGGGTCCCTGTATGCGGCTCTACAGTTCTTCTTCGCTCCCGTCTGGGGAAGCCTTTCCGACCAATACGGTCGCCGTTCCGTACTTCTGGTAACCACCCTAGGAGTATTCGGCAGCTACCTACTCTGGGGATTCGCGGGGAATTTTTTCTTGCTGGTCTTGGCTCGGTTTATAGGTGGTTGCATGAGCGGCAACATTTCTGTCGCGACCGCCGCAGTGGCAGACATAACCACCAAAGAAAACCGTTCCAAGGGAATGGGAATCGTGGGAGCGGCTTTTGGACTCGGATTCATTTTAGGGCCCGCCCTCGGTGGTATTTTTAGTCAATTCAATCTACTAGAAAACAACCCTGAACTAGCTCGCTACGGAATCAATCCCTTCTCCGTAGTCGCGTTCGCCGCCTCTCTTCTCGCATTGCTGAATTTCCTTTGGGTGCGAGCTCGCTTCTCTGAATCCTTGCCGAAGGAAAACCGTGGGAAAGGCGAGTCCCGCAATCCGATCTCTCGCCTATCGGAAAAATTTTCCCCAGAAATCGCCAAAACCAATCTTACCTACTTCGTGTTTATGTTCGCCTTTGCGGGAATGGAATTCACCCTGACATTTCTCGGAGCGGATCGGTTCGGTTTCACGCCTCAGCAAAACGCGTGGATGATGGTGTTCGTGGGCTTCATACTAGCTCTCGTTCAGGGAGGGCTTGTTCGCCGTCTGGCACCAAAATTTGGAGAAAAGCCGGTCGCGATGTCTGGACTTAGCTTTGTCAGCATCGGGCTTGTCGTATTGGGGCTGGCAAAATCCGTGTTAGGACTCTACTCGGGACTCGCCCTGCTGGCAGTCGGCGTCGGACTTTGCAGCCCCACCCTAAGTTCGATGGTCTCTCTATTCGCGCACGACTCGAGGCAGGGCAGTGTTCTGGGCACGTTTCGAGCTATCGGCTCTCTCGCCCGAGCGGTCGGCCCCCTCCTAGCAAGTTTCATATTCTGGTGGTTCGGGTCCCTCCAGCTCTACCTTTTCGGAGCCGCAATTACCGCGTTTTCCGTTTGGCTCTGTAGTCGAGTCCCCGCCCCCTCGAAAGACTAGACTAGCGGGTAAACGCCTGAATGGGCGTGTACATCAGCGATATCCAATAAATGGCCATTCTGTAGGCTATTTGCATACTTCATCTTAAGCCCGGCCCGCCTTTCGATAAGCTCAGGGTGGCGAGCCAGGTCGAACTGAGGCCGGGTTCAACCTATCTTCCATCTAATTCTATAAGAAGAAAGGGTGGAATCCGATCTCCGGACGAGTGGACTTACGCAAATCTAATCATCCTCACGGGAAAGCTTGGAGCCAGTTAAATGTATAAGGTTATACATTTAACTCCCTCATGACAGAGATCTACCGACGGGTTTTAATTTATCGATAAAGGAGCTATATCCTTCTGGGTAGGGCCATTTCGCGAAAGGATGATTGAGTTCTGTGGAGCAGGAGCGTTTTCTGGAGCGCGTAGGGAGCGTATCCAGTCCCTGCCGAAACGGGAGATCACCGATCTGGGATCGCTGCGGTATTAGCGGAGCAGCTCACCGACGACCTGGTCGAGGCGCTCGGTCGAAGGACCGAGATCTCAAATATACACAGAGCGGAAAACCCTCATCGCCCCAGCGCAGTTTTTCAGCCAGCCAAATGAATTAGAATCAGCATAAATGGCTACATGCGCCGCATCAAGGCGACCCCGGCTCCGTCGTGTCCCGTTTCCCAAGGACAACTCTTGATCTGCTCAACGAGTTCGAAACTAAGGCCCGAAGTCGATGCAAGGAAGCGATCGACCACCGCTTCGTTTTCATCCGTTTCGACACTGCAAGTGCTGTAGACGAGCCAACCATTGGAAACTACAAATTGGGAGGCCTGGTCCAACATGCGTTCTTGGAGAACAATGAGCTGCGGTCTCTCTTCAGGGTCCAAACGCCACTTAACATCCGGCTTTTTCTGCAAAACACCGGTGTTGCTACAAGGGGCATCCAAATAGACCCCTTCAAATTGTCCTGTTTTCGCGCTATCGATTTCGAATAGGTCGCCGGCCAAGGGACGCGCCCTTGAAATCCCCTTACGTTTCAAATTAGATTCGAGTCGACTGAAGCGAGGGCCTGGTAAATCGACGGGTACGATCTCATCTAGTCCTTCGCCAAAAAGGGTATTGAAGAGAAACGTCTTTCCACCCGGAGCAGCGCACAGGTCAAGAATTCGTCCCTCGGAAAATACGCTCTGCAGCATCTCTGGCCCGATTCGGGTCCCCGGATCCTGAATGTAAGCGGCTCCTTTCTGGATTAGACGCATTACTTCCGGCCAGTCAGACCGATCGATTTTCCGATAGGGATTCCACGGGCAGTCTTGCCCGGAAGCCGCAGCTTCATCAGATAGCGGAAGAAAGTAGAGCTCCGGCTCTTGTTGATTCCAACTCGTGAATTTCTTGGTTGCTTGCCACCCAAAGGACTCCTTCCAGCGGCTCACCAGCCAATCTGGATGGCTGCTTTTTTCCGCCAGTTCGGCTACCGAGGCCGCCGAGTCGCGATCTTGATCTCCCAAATGCCGACCAATCTTGCGAAGCACAGCATTAGCCATTGCTTTTTCTCCAGCGCTATAGCGCCTGCCTATTGCCTCCACGGCATGGTCCACAATCTGAGCTGTTTTCTCTGGATTGGAAAATAGCTCAAACCCAGCCACCAAGAGCGATGAACGTACTCCCGAACGTGGACGCTTTGTCAGGTAATCATCTATCAAAGAATTCAAATATCGAAGATGGCGGACGACCCCGAAAAGCACGAACTGGCATCGCCGCCGCGTTCCGCTATCCATGGAATCGGGCAGGCCCTCCATGAGGTGGGGCAGACGGGCTGGTTGGCGTAAAAACTTTTCCACCAGCTTCGTTGACCAATTCCAGGACGTATCTCTCATTGCCAATCTCGAACTAGTTGCTCGAAGAGTCGCTCGTTGACAACCGCATAAAAAGACGCCTCTCTTAATGGTTTACTCGCAAAACTTTCATGAACGAAGAAGCCGTACTAGAACTTATTACGCGGAAGCCCGAGCTCAAGCCAGCCAAAGAGAAGCTCGAGTCCATGCAGCCTGGCAGCTATTGCATCCACCAAAGCTGGGGATTCGGGCAAATCAAGGAGTACGATGAAGAAGGCGGTAAGCTGATCATCGATTTCGAAGGAAAAGAAGGACATCGGATGGATCCCGGCTTCTGTGTCGTCACCATGCAGGTCCTTCCTCCCGAACACCTGATGGCCCGCAAGGAGACCGAGCCTGAGGCAATTGCGGAACTGATATCCAAAAATCAGGGCGACTTGCTCGTCGAGCTGCTCAAGCAATACCCAAATGGGGCGGCTAGCGCAGTGGAAGTGGAGAGCATTCTCACTCAGGTCGTCGGAGCCGACAAATTCAAGAAATGGTGGACTGCCACCAAAAAGGTCTTGGCTAAAGATCCTCGTATTGCCGTTCCGCCTCGAAAAACGGGTATGTACGTGTTGAGGGAGGAGCCTGTCAGCATCGAAGAAGAGCTTATCGAGGAATACAATGAGACTCAGTCCGCCAAGCGCCGCGTTCTCATCGCCGACAAACTACTGGAAACTGTTCGCGAGAAACCCGAAATCAAGGAACAACTCGCTGTAGTTCTCCACGGCCTCGCCACGGCCGTAAAAGAATCCAACCAACTATCCCTAGCGGAAAAACTCAGAGGGGCCTGGATACGCAACGATCTGTCCGAAATACTCGAAGTCGATATTGCCGATTTCGAACCAACGCTGCCCCAACTCGTAAGCGATCCCAACGAGCTGGACACGCTCGTAAAAGAACTGCCGACCACCCTGCAATCAAGGGCACTCGAACTGATTAAAGAGTCGCATCCAGCGGACTGGAAAGAAATTTCATTCAATCTACTCAAAAACAGTAGTGGTAAATTCACTACAGATTGCGTGAACTTTCTTCTCCAAAACGGTTTTGAAGAAGAGCTTCTGGAAACCTTCGAACGGTGGCAAACAGAACAAAACCTTAAGGAGCCCGTTCTTTTGTGGATCGTTAAGAATCGCAATTCCCGCAAATTCGGGAACTTGGTCAGGCCGATGATCACGCCGCGCCTGCTAAATGCGATTTTCTACGCTATCGACTACGAGGCACTGCAGATTACCACGACTCGGCGAATTCCGCTAGCGGAAATCCTCAGTGAGGATGCGGAGCTGATTCCCGACCTGCTGGCCGATGCCGACTCGGAGACCGCTCGCGACTTGGCCAACAACTTGCTTCTCAATCAGGGATTCGAAGAGCTGACGAAAAAGTCTTTGCTCGCTCGCTTCATCAAGATTTTCCCTGCCGTCCAGTCATTGCTGGAGACCGAGGGAGAGGAAAAAAGCAGTGGCCTAGTAGTATCCAAAGAGAGCTACGACAAAGCCGTTGCTGAGTACGACGATCTCGTAACCAAGCAGATTCCAGAGAACAGCAAGGCAATCGGTCTGGCTCGCGAACTGGGCGACTTGAAGGAAAACTCCGAATACAAGATGGCCAAGCAGGACCAAGCGCTGCTTTTGGCGAGACGGAACAAATTGGAAATGGATCTGCAACGGGCGAAAATTTCCGACTTTTCGGAGATCGGCACAGGGGCCGTTGGTATTGGCAGCGTGGTAACGCTGCTTGACGAAAATAAGAACAAGGAGATCACCTATACGATTCTGGGCGCCTGGGACAGCAATCCGGATAAGCAAGTCATCTCTTACCAAACTCCCCTGGGCAAAGCTCTCATCGGCAAAACTCCTGGCGAAGAAATCGAGCTCCATATCGAAGGAGTGGATAGCCTGCTGAAAATCATCTCCATCGAGCGCTACGTCGATCTCGTTGCCAATTAGACGTATCTCGTGTCCCCTTTTTCAAGCCACGTCTGCTCATCGCAAGCGTGGCTTTTTACTTCTTAATTCATCATTCTTCCTTCTTACTTCTCGTCATGAAGCCCGCCTGGGACACTCTCAAATTACTCGCAGAGCCAACCCGTCTGCGGATATTGGCGATGCTTCTGAGCGAGGAACTTTCGGTTGCCGAATTACAAGAGGCCCTGGGCATGTCTCAGTCGCGAATATCATCTCAATTGGCTCTGCTAAGGCAGGCAGACCTGGTTATCGATCGGCGAGAAGGGAAGAAGAGCTTCTACTCCATTCAGCCGGATCTAGAGGCCACGAACAATACGTTGATTAAAGCGGCAATCGGCGCCGTTGCCGACTCTCCTGAACTGAGAGAGGACGGTGGCAACCTTAAACGCGTAATACATAGGCGACGCGAAGTCGCGGAAGCTTATTTCAATCTCATAGCCGGAAGGCTCGGCAAGAACTACTGTCCCGGGCGCTCCTGGGAAGTGATCGGCCACATGCTTTTGCATTTCGTTCCGAAGATCGTGGTTGCGGATCTCGGGGCGGGAGAAGGGATGGTTTCCCAACTAATTGCCCGACAGGCTGAGAAAGTCTATTGCATCGATCGATCGCCAAAAATGGTTGAGGTCGGAAAGGAACTTGCAGATGACAATCAGCTCGAGAACCTGAACTACTTGCTTGGCGATATTGAGGAAGTTCCACTCGAAGACGAGACGGCCCACATTTCCCTGTTAAGCCAAGCCCTCCACCATGCGAACCGACCAGAAAAGGCGATCGCTGAAGCTTTTCGAATCACCAAACGCGGAGGACGGATTATCATCCTCGATCTAAAAGAGCATACCTTCGAGAAGGCCCGGGAACTATATGCTGATACCTGGCTCGGCTTCGCGGAGAACAAGATCCACTCTTGGCTCAACAATGCGGGATTCGAGAACGTGTCAGTCTCGACCATAGCGAAGGAGATCGAGGAACCCCATTTCGAGACCATTCTAGCAACCGGTATCAAACGGTAGGAACAGAGCGATCGAACTTATCTATTCGACTCTCCCTACGATATCGAAGCCATGCGGGAATCGTAGAATGCGGTTAGGTTCTCGAGTATCTTCATCGCATCCGTCTCTGAAAGGGCCATTTCAGCTAGTTCTCGAGCTTCGCTAAGGTCCATGCTCTGGGCCACGAATTTAGCGTGTGGCAGCAGGCCAGGCGACATGCTCAACGACTCGATTCCCAATCCAATAAGGAGGGGAACCAATATTGGATCTCCAGCCATTTCTCCGCAAATCGACAATTCCACACCCCCTTTGTTCGCCGACTTTACGATCATATCCAGCATTCTGATCACCGCTGGATGCGTGGGTTCGTAGAGATGGGCGACCCGATCGTTCAATCGATCAACCGCCATTAGGTACTGAATTAGGTCGTTCGAGCCGATACTGAAAAACGAACATTCGGAAACGAGCGTGTCGCAGGCGATAGCAGCGCTCGGAATCTCAATCATAGACCCGGTTTCAATCGATTCGTTGAACGCGATCCCTTCGCTTCGCAATTGCTCTTTAGCGATTTCCAGACACTCATTGGCCTGTTTCATCTCCTCAAGCCCGCTTATCATCGGGTACATGATTTTGACATTTCCGTGGGCGCTCGCCATCAGAATAGCCCGAAGCTGCGTCGTGAAAACGTCAATATTGTCCAAGCAATATCTTATCGCTCTGTATCCAAGAAATGGATTTGCCTCGTGCTGCATGCCTAGCTCTGGCGACGCCGAAATCTTATCTCCTCCCAAATCGAGAGTACGGATGACAACAGATCGCCCATCCATCACTTCCGCAACCCCGCTATACGCTTCGAATTGCTCCTCCTCGCTCGGCAACGATCTGGTATTCATAAAAAGATACTCAGTCCGAAAGAGACCAACTCCATCCGCCCCGATCTCAAGGGCCCGCTTCGCCTCATTGGCCGATTCGATATTGGCCTGCAACTGGATGGGATGACCATCCTTGGTTTCCGATACATTTTTGGAGAAAGCGATCAAACGCTCCTCGATCGAGGCTCGCTCATCTTTGAGTTTCCCGTAACGGAAAAGGGTGTTTTCGCTAGGATTGACTACGACTTTGCCTGCATAGCCGTCGACGAGTAGAACATCGCCTGGCACGACATTCCGCGAAATATCGCCCAAGCCGACAACGGCAGGAATATTCATGGACCTGGCCACTATGACACTGTGGCCCATCTTTCCCCCCAGGTCGGTTACCAAGGCAAGGACTTGATTTTTGTCGATGCCAGCCGAATCCGAGGGTGCGATTTCCTGAGCTACGACTACATGCTTGTTATCTGGCCGATCTCCGTGGTCTTCCAGCGATTGCCCGGTCAGGTTGCTTATCAGGCGGCGCATGACATCCCGAATATCACTCGCCCGCTCGCGCAGGTACTCGTCATCGATTTGCCCAAAAGCTTCTATATAGCGGTTGCCCACTCGCCACAGGGAAGCCTCGACATTCTCCTCGGAGGCATCCATTTCCCTGACGATCTCGTCTATCAGGGCCTGGTCTTCTAACACCATCAAGTGGGCATCGAAAATCCTAGCTTCTTCCTCGCCCAGACTCTCCTCTACCTGATCCCTTATCTTCTGGATCTGTTTCCTCGTGGCCAGCAGCGCATTTTCGAAGCGAGCGACCTCCGCTTTGTGCAAAGCAGGCTCAACTTGGTACTTCGGGACGGCTATCTCCTTTTCTCGCAAGATCGAGACGGGTCCATGAGCAATGCCCGGGGATGCTCCTATGCCGGTATACTCTGTTTCCTCTTTTCTCGATTCCATTTTAAAGGCTCCGATTAATTGCAAGCCGACTGGCTCCATTGCCGAGGGCAAACCCGCCCCCGCTGGGCTTCACGATGAAATGCCCTGAGCTTCCGTCAACCCTATATCCGAAATAGTGGTTTCTTGGAAAAACGCGCTTTCGCCCCAGCATTCGCGGGCAATTTCCTGGATTTGGCCAAATGAATCCACCTGACCGACGGCAAAACAGGCACTGCCACTACCCGATAGCAGGCATTGGCAACCAGTTTCTCGGCGAATTCTGTCCATCACCAAAGGAATAGATGGATATTTCTGGCCAACCACCGACTCGAAACTGTTTTGCATGAGGTCTGACAATGGCAACTTGCCATCACGCCAACCATTCAAACCCCTCTCCACCGCGCCTGGATTAGCATATTGGGAGGTATCGGCAGCCAAAGCCCTGTAAGCCCATACAGTCGATATTCCAAAAGCGGGCTTAAAGAGAGCGATCGGCGTTCCGTCGAGCATCCTTCGCTCGTTTTCATCCAAGGGTTCCAGTTTTTCGCCTCGGCCTCTCATAAGAACGGGCTCGCCTTTTAGGAATAGCGGACAATCTGATCCCAGCTCGGCAGCCATTTCCAACAAAGCAATCTCATCATCGACTTTGAATAACGCGGCTAAGCCTTTGAGGACTCCAACAGCATCGCTACTGCCGCCTCCCAATCCCGCCCCTATCGGAATGCGCTTCTCGATTTCAATATCGATGCTTCCCTCCAAACCAAACCGCTTGAGAAATAATTCCGTGGCCCGCCAGGCGAGATTGTTGGGGCCATCAGTCAACTCCGCTCCCAATATCTTCAGGCTGATACCTCTTTTATCCGTAACTCGGTTCAATCGCAGCCGATCCCCAAAGGCAAGCGGAGCCACCAAACTCACCAGTTCGTGGAAGCCATCCTCCCGCCTCCTCGTAATGGCGAGTAGCCAGTTAATTTTAGCGGGACAGAGCAATTCGATAGACATTGTAGAGACTTAGGCATTCCAACGCTGAAGAGCCACCCGTTTTGAGCAAGCCCTCAATCGCTACCTCATAGCTTGAACCCCCTGAATCAGCCGTCTTCCGACAGATACGTCCGAATTCTACTCCGCCGATTTTCGGGAAGTCCATGGTGGGCTCTAGCGCAGCGGGACTCGATTAAACCTATTTGCCTTTGCCACCTAACCCCTTACCTATCTTGATGGTCTCAAATTGAACATGAGTACCGACAATAGAACCAAGCAATGCCAATTGATTCTGGCTCTTGATCTCGAAGACCGCGAGTCAGCCATCAAACTTTTACAGCGGGCGGGAAATGAACTGCAGTGGGTCAAGATTGGCCTGCAAATGTTCACGCGATATGGGCCAGACTACGTCCGAGAAATTGCCGACCTTGGAAAACGAATCTTCCTGGATCTAAAGCTGCATGACATTCCGAACACGGTAGCCAAAGCCATCGAGTCCATTAGCCAGCTGCCAATCGGCATGCTGACGATTCACACATGTGGGGGAAAGGAAATGATGGGCGAAGCGGTCGCTTCCCAACAGGAGAATGCGCCCCAACTAAAGCTTCTTGGAGTTACCGTTCTTACATCCATGGACGCGGCTTCCTTGAATGCGATCGGTCTAGGCCGGAGTCCCGAAGAACAAGTGCTCTCGCTCGCCAGCCTGGCAGAGGAGGCCGGGATGAGTGGTCTAGTTTGCTCTCCGCATGAAGTCGGAAAAATTCACGCGATCCACGGTGACGCTTTCACGTTGGTAACACCCGGAATACGACCAACTGGCTCGGAAGCGGGAGATCAAAAGCGAGTCATGACACCCTCTGAAGCTGCTCGAGCGGGAAGCGATTTTATCGTTGTTGGGCGACCTATCTATCAAGCAGCCAATCCCCAAGAAGTCGTCAGTCGCATTCGCGACCAACTGCTTGTGCCGTGACTCATCAGGACTTCGTTCCCAAGTTCCTGAAGGGCACCGGAGCTGAGATCGGAGCCTTTGAATCCCCTATTCCCGGAATCAAACCGATCTACGTAGACAAATTTAAAGAATTTGGCGGGAAACCGAGCAACGCGGACTACTACGGCGAGGCCACCAGCCTACCCTTTCTCGATGAATCGCTCGACTACATCGTAGCCTCTCATGTACTAGAGCACTCCGCCAATCCAATCGCTGCTCTCGCTGAATGGTACCGCGTCCTCAAGCCTGGAGGGATCGTTTACGCCATTGTTCCCGATAAACGCTTCACCTGGGATCGGGAGCGACCCGATACACCTATGGAGCACATGATCGAAGATTTTCGGAATTGCGTGACGGACTGCGACGCAACGCACATCGAAGATTTCGCTTACGGAATTGATTGGGGCGAGTTCGCAGCGATATCCGACAACTGTCTCATCGAGGAACAGCGGCGGCATTACGCCGATTCTTGCAAGGAACAGGTAGTGCGTGGGGAGGAGATCAATATTCATTTTCACGTGTTTTCGCCTGGCAATTTCCAGTCTCTGATTCTCGATGCCTCTCAAATGGACACGATCCCTTATAATTGGGAGATCAAGGCTTTCCAGGAGCGCTTCCCGGCCGAACATAGAAACGGAATTCTCGCTATTTTTGAAAAGCGGTCGAAAAAGAAGTGGCGACATTCCATGCCGACCGTTGTAAGAAAACTCCTAAGTCCGTCCTTTCCTTTGACGAAAACAGCAATTCCCTTCGAGACAGTTGGCTAAAGATAGACAGGCTCCGGTAAATTCAATGGCGGCTATCCTACTCGCAGGAGGTTCGGGAAGGCGGCTCGCTCAAAAAACCCAGGATAAGACGCTTCATACGATTGGAGGAAAACCCGCCATACAGTATTCACTGGAAGCCTTTAGTCGTAGCAAATATATTGAGACGGTAGTGATCGTTTTTAGAGATGAAGCCCAGCGTCAGGCAATCGCGGAAACCGTGCCAGATGGGCTAGCCTCATCACTGCTTTGGGCAAGAGGAGGAAAAGAGCGGCAGGACTCAGTCTGGGCTGGCTTGCAAACGCTGCCTCGTCAAACGGAAGTCGTCCTTATACATGATGGCGCTCGACCCATGATCGCCAGTCAAGCCATCGACCAAGTTGCCTTAGCGGCTTGGAAAGGGCAAGTCGCTTGTGTCGCTCGTCCAGTCACAGACACCATCAAAAAAGCAGCGTATACGGACAATGGTTACGTATTAAATACGCTGAATCGCGATGAACTCTGGGCTATGGAGACGCCGCAGGCTTTTAGGTATTCGCTTATACATGACGCATACGCAAAGATTATTCATTCTGGCCAGAAGATTACCGACGATCTCGCAGCCGTAGAAAGCCAATCCATTCCGGCAACCTTCATCGAAAATCCGACTCCCAACCCGAAGTTGACCAATCCGGAAGACATTGCCTATCTCGAATTTCTCAGACAACGTTTCTCATGCTAAGGGCATTCGTCAGGAATCCATTGAACCCATGAAATTACGAATCGGACAAGGCTACGATATCCACGCTCTAAAAGATGGAAGGCCGATGATTCTGGGTGGAGTCTCTTTCGACACTCCCTATGGACTAGATGGGCATTCCGATGCTGACGCTCTTACTCACGCGATTTGCGATTCCTTGCTCGGAGCGGCTGGGCTTGATGATATCGGCCACTATTTCCCCGACACGGATCCTCAATACAAGGATATCGATTCCCAAGAATTGCTGACGGAAGTTGCCTCGATCCTGAAGCAGAACGGATTTACGATCGAAAATATCGACGCTACGGTCGTAGCTGAAAAACCAAAAATCGGGCCTCGCATACCAGAAATGAAACGCCGGCTCGCCAAAGCCGCAGGAATTTCCGTCGAGCAAATCGGCATCAAGGCCACAACCAACGAAATGCTGGGCGCAATTGGGCGAGGCGAAGGAGTCGCCGCATTCGCTAGTTGCCTGATCCTGGCGGATTCGTAAACACCAGAGAACAGCTCGAACGATCTAGCAAAATACGATTAATTTGAGCCTAAAAGCTAATTTACTGTCACTACCGTTTTCCATGAATTGCCCGAAACTATGAAACTTGCCAAAATCCTTACTTTAGGAGCCCTAGCGTTTGTCCCATGTCTTTTAGCGAACACGACGGCGGATGAAGCCGCTCAGCAACAAACCCTGTTTTTCGGCAACAGTTCGGAACCCCCCAGCCTAGATCCACACATAAATGCCTCTGTAAACGGCGGTCGCATCATCAACTGCCTGATGGAGGGCTTGATCTCCTACCACCGCGACGACGACAATATACCGGAACCCGGCGTCGCCGAATCCTGGGAACACGATGGCTCCTACCGTGTATGGACATTCCACTTTCGGGACAATGCCCGTTGGTCGAATGGGGATCCGGTAACCGCCCATGACTTTGTCTATTCCTACAATCGTATCTTAAACCCGGAGCTCGGAGCACGTTACGCTCAACTTCTATACACCATAAAGAACGCCCAAGCTTACAACGAATCCAAAGTTCCCTTTTCGGACGTCGGCATTCAGGCCGTCGACGATCACACTTTGGAAATCGAGCTGGAAGGCCCTACTCCTCACTTTCCAAATATCGTTAAGCATGCCTCATGGTTTCCCGTGCACCCCCCGACGATCGAATCGGCTGGCGGAATGGTAAAACAAGACTCCAATTGGACTCGGGAGAACTACGTTGGCAACGGCGCCTTCACCTTGACGGAATGGAGCATGAACAAGGTCATAATAGTGGAAAGAAACCCTTTGTACTGGGACGCGGATACCGTTCGCCTGAAGGAAGTTCACTTCTTCCCTACCGAGAACGCCAACACCGACAATCAACGCTTCGATGCTGGTTCCAACCACTATGTAAACACGATCCCTAGCGATCTCATTCCTACCTATATGGAAAACGGAGAACCGAGCTTACGAGTCGAACCCTACCTAGGCACCTATTTCTATCGCTTCAATACGAGGAAAAAGCCTTTAGATGACGTTCGCGTTCGCCAAGCCTTGACGATGGCCATCAATCAACGAGCGATTGTCCGAAGAATCACTAAAGGGGGCCAATTTCCAGCTACCGGATATACACCGCCAGGAATATCTGGATACGAAGCTCCAGAACTTGTGAAATACAATCCTCGGGACGCCCGGAATTTGCTTGCCGAAGCGGGATTCCCTGGAGGCGAAGGATTCCCCAAACTCACCCTTATCTATAATACCTCCGAAGCTCACCGCGACATAGCAATCGCCATTCAGCAAATGTGGAAAAGCATACTCGGAATCGACATCGACCTAAGAAACCAAGAGTGGAAGGTCTTCCTGGATACAGTTCAGCAAGGCGACTATGACATAGCGCGAGCGGGGTGGATTGGCGACTACATGTATCCCGATACCTTCCTTTTCATGTGGACAACGGGAAATGGAAACAATGAGACAGGCTGGAGCAATCCAGAATACGACAAGCTGATCTCGGATTCCTACCTGGAGTCCGATGCTGAAAAGCGACTTAAGATGCTCTACGATGCGGAAACTATTCTGCTAGCAGAGATGCCAATCGCTCCAATTTACTTCTATACTCGCAATTACCGGTTGGATACGAGAGTGAGAGGATGGAATCCGAAATTCTTGGACAATCACCCATTCAAGTACGTCTATTTCGAAAATTGACAGGCTAGGCCGTTTGCTTCGTTAATTCGCGAAACCTCCGAACCTCAACACTATCGACCTCGCCATTGATCCGCTTTCTCCTCATTCGCCTACTTCAATCGATACCAGTTCTGCTGGCGATTTACACTATCGCGTTCGTGATGATAAAGGCGACTCCTGGAAGCCCGTTCGACGATGAGCGAAAGGTGCCTCCAGCCGTGCTGGAGAAGCAAATGGAATACTACGGGTATGGGGATTCCCTTATGAACCAATATTGGAACCTACTCTACCGCCATGTCACCTTAGACTTTCCCCCCATCGCTAGCGTGCCCGGACTGACATCCGGCGATATTATCAGAGAGCACTTTGGTACATCGATCGAGCTCGGCCTTCTAGGAATGGCGATTGCCTTCCTAATCGGAATTCCCGCTGGAGTGCTAGCTTCCTGGAAAAAGAACTCCGCCTTCGACTATGTTCCTATGAGCCTGTCCATGACCGGCATCTGCCTGCCCACTTTCGTGATCGGGCCTATATTGGCGCTCATTTTAGCCCTGCAACTGAAATGGACTCCCGTTTCCGGCTGGTTCGGCTGGGAATACCGCATTCTACCCGCCCTCACATTGGGCCTCTTCTATGCTGCCTATATAGCTCGCATGACTCGGGGAGGCATGCTGGAAGTACTTAGCTTGGACTACATTCGGACCGCTCGGGCGAAAGGCCTCTCCGATGCCGCGGTAATATTGAAACACGCGCTACGAGGCGGGATCATGCCCGTAGTCTCTTTTCTAGGACCCGCCATTGCGGGCGTTATTAGCGGGTCATTCGTGGTGGAAACCATATTCCAGGTTCCTGGATTAGGAAGGCACTTCGTACAAGCCGCGCTCAATCGCGACCATTCACTCATTGTCACGACTGTATTCTTTTATGCGATACTAATCATCGTGGCTAACATAATCGTTGATATTGTGCAGATCTATTTGAACCCAAAGCTTCGTTACGACTGATGGCTCAGATACGGCTCAGCCCCAGTGAAAGCAAGCTTCCTTCATCAGATGGACTCGTCGAACCACGATCACTGACGAAAGATGCCTGGCTGCGGCTCCGCAAGAACCGACTTGCCATGTTCGGACTCATCTTTTTCACCTGCATCACGATCCTATCGTTCATAGGTCCGCTGTTCTATCAGCACAGTCCTGAAAGTATTTCGCTATCTCTTGGCAGCCAACCTCCATTCACCCGCGCCCAATTGATCGAGGTTCGTTTCGAAGAGGAAAAAGCTACTCCGGACGAGGTTATCACCACGGATGAATTCGTCGATATCTACGCTGACGATCCGCAAGAGGATCTGGCAAAATTGAGCAGCAAAACGCAAACAGATATAGGAGGAATCTATTTCAAGCGGCTTGACCGTTTCCATATTTTGGGTACCGATACGAAAGGCCGTGATACACTCGCCCGGATTATGCAAGGGGGGTGCATTTCCCTTGGGGTGGGATTCATCGCCACGATCGTCGCTCTACTGATAGGCGTTGCCTATGGATCTATTTCTGGATACATTGGTGGGAAAGTCGACGCCTTCATGATGAGGCTGGTGGACATTCTCTATGCGCTACCTTTTCTCATATTCGTAATTCTGCTCATGATAGCCTTTCAGGATTTCGACCATCAATTGATCCTGATCTTCATCGCAATAGGAGCGGTGGAATGGTTGACGATGGCTCGGATAGTTCGCGGCCAGGTAAACAGTATTAAAAGCATGGAATTCGTCGAAGCTGCCCGAGCCAACGGCGTATCCACAGCCTCGATCATTGTTCGGCATCTGGCCCCGAACATCCTTGGTCCAGTAATTGTATACGCCACTTTATTGATTCCCGCGGTCATGCTTCTGGAATCCACCCTCTCCTTCCTCGGGTTAGGGGTTCAGGAACCCAGCGCATCTTGGGGTACCCTGATCAAAGATGGAGCTGACCGCATGGCTTCCTATCCCTGGCTCCTAATCGTGCCATCCCTGTTCTTTTCCTTAACCCTTTTCGCCATGAACTTTCTTGGGGATGGTTTGCGCGATGCTCTTGATGTAAAGTCGTCAAAAGATTAGATAGCGCCGAGTCCCAATAAGATTCGAAACCGATCATGCTGAAAGACCTGAAGCTGTTTTTGGAACTACTCCATCCTTATCGGTTTCGCGTTAGATTTGCGCTTGTTATTGGAGGAATTGCCGGACTTTGTACTGGGGCCGGGATAACCATCGGGGCTGAAAAACTTTTCGGCATCGTTCTCAAAGGCTCTCCGGGAATACCGCTGAGCTCGGTCATCGCAATCGCCAGCATTTTCCCTATACTGTTTCTTGTAATCGGTATTTGCACATTTCTGAGCACCTATCACTTAAACCATGCGGGTTTGAGCGTCATTCGCGATCTGCGCGCCCAACTATTCTCCCACATCCAGAGACTGCCCATCGCATTCTTCCAAACCAAGAAGACGGGAGACTTGATTGCCCGACTAACAGCAGACACTCAGGCGATGCAATACGCCCTCACGATAACCGGGCGCGATCTTGCTATCGCTCCGCTTACATTTCTTGGCGCCGTTGGCATGCTCGCCTACCAAGGCTGGGAGCACGATGGAGTTATATACATCTACTGCAGTATAGCGCTTCTTCCCCTAGTCATCTTCCCGGTGAGGAAACTAACCCAAAAGCTGGGACAGAAAGCCAGAGCCCAACAAGAGGAGTTAGCTGCGGTTACCAATGACCTTTCCCAGAACATTGGGGCGGCCAAAGAAGTCCGGGCCTTCAATCTCCAAGACAGAGAGAATACACGATTCGCCTCCAGACTAGCAGAGCTGTTTAGCTCTCAAATGAAGGTCGTCAAATACACTTTTTCCCTTTCTCCAGTGGTGGAAATCATATCTTCGGTCGGTCTGGCATCGGCCTTCGTCATCGGCTACTACAAGGGAGTTACCGGGGAGGTTTTTATCGCCATATTCGCAGCCCTCTACTTCAGCTACGCTCCCATCAAACGCATTAGCTATCTTGCCGGGGAACTGAGGAAGGGGTCTGAATCCTTAAAACGGATACGCGATATTCTGGCAGAGCCGATTGGAATCGAGGAGCCTCGCAGTCCCGTTGATTTCGGAAGTTTGAAGGGCGAGATCACTTTCAGCAAAGTTTCATTCGCCTATGGCGACACGCCCGCTCTTTCGGAGATCTCTACCAGGATCGAGCCGGGATGTGTTTGTGCTCTGGTTGGGCCGAGCGGGGCAGGCAAAAGCACGTTCGCAAATCTCGTAGCGCGGTTTTACGACGTCGATTCTGGGAGTATTCGCTTGGATGGCACTGACATTCGGGCAATCAGCACCCTAAACCTTCGGGAACAAATAGCGATCGTCCCGCAAGACCCAGTTCTCTTCGACGACTCCATAATAGAGAATATCCGTCTGGGAATGCAATCGGCAACCGACCAAGAGGTCGTTCAAGCCGCCATGCAAGCCTTCGCTCACGACTTTATAGAGCAACAAGATAATGGATACGACACCATAGTTGGCGAGCGAGGAGCCAGATTGTCGGGAGGCCAAAAGCAGCGAATCGCAATGGCCCGAGCATTTCTCCGTAACGCTCCTATACTCATTCTAGACGAAGCCACATCAGCCCTCGACTCGGAAAGCGAGGGAATGATTCAAGAAGCTCTGATGCAACTCGTTCGAGGCAAAACCGTCCTCACCATTGCCCATCGATTCAGCTCGATCAAGAATGCCTCCAAGATTCTCGTCTTCGATAGTGCCCACATAATCGACGAGGGTAGCCACGAAGAACTATATCATCGCTGCACTCTGTATCGAAACCTTTACGACCAACAAACATCCTGAAACGCGAAACTATGCCCTCTCTCGTGGGAGCTGCTATGATCATCGTTCTTACTATCGTCGCTACCAAAGTGACTGAAGAGGA